>Ga0081538_10005327_pt1 | contig 11578 bp, 13 predicted proteins | sample TabmetS5T2R1_FD_71022 | JGI IMG/M metagenome (GOLD analysis project Ga0081538, IMG submission 71022) | Tabebuia heterophylla rhizosphere microbial communities from the University of Puerto Rico - S5T2R1 | ecosystem: Host-associated > Plants > Roots > Rhizosphere ... | reverse complement strand
GGGGTGCCGGCTCGGGGTCACGCAGCGGCGGGCCGAGCTCGGCGATGGCGTTGGCGAGCGCCTGGGGCTGGTCCAGCAGCGCCCACGACAGCTCGGGATGGTCGCCGGCCCAGGCGAGCGCCGCGGCGTTGGTGGTGAAGAAGTTGATGTATCCGCAGGTCCGCTGCGCCGATGGGCCGCAGCAGTCGGAGGTGGCGGCGGCCAGCACCACCGCCGTCGACGGCTCCCAGGTCGCGCGGTTCCCGTCGACCTTGACGGTGACCTGCTGGCCGGTGTCGGGCTGGGCGCTGGTGACGGTGACGGGCTGGCCGAGCATGGCCGAGACGCCAAGCGCGTCGATGGCGCACATCGCGTGCACGCTGACGCCGCTGCCCAGGGTGAGGCGGTAGGGGGTCGGGGCGGCCGAGAACGGGTAGGCGGCCAGCACCTCGCCGTTCGGGTCGAGCACGATCAGGTCGGCGTGGTTGAGCTCGGCCAGCGCCGCGGCCAGCTCCACCCGGGCGGCGTCGGCAACCCCGAGGAGGTCGCCGTGGGAGGGAGCCTGGCCGGTGCGGGCGAAGGCGCGAAGGATCGCCTGGTGCACCAGCCGGCCCGGGTGGCTGAGCCGGCTAGCCCACTCGCACTTGTCGAGCGTGACCGGTCGGTTGCCGGACTGGTTGGTCTGCTGGTTGGTCATGGTGGGCTCCCTTCGCTGGAGGTTGCAGGGTCGGGCGTCAGGCGGCGCAGCAGGAGAGCTGCGTGACGTCGCGGGTGAAGGATTGGGCGACCTGGCGGAGGGCTTCGCTCATCGTCAGGTACGGCGCCCAGGTGCCGGCCAGGTCGTCGACGGTGAGCCCGAACTTGATGGCGTACACGCCGGCCAGGGTGAGGTCGCCGGCGCCGTCGGCCAGGGCGTGCACACCGAGGATCTTGCCCGTGTAGCGTTCGGCGACCAGCTTGACGGCGCCGCGGGTGTCATGGTCGACGAGGGCACGGGGCACGTTGTCGAGCCCCAGGATCCGGCAGTCGCAGTCGTGGCCGGCGGCGACCGCCTCGGCCTCGGTCATACCCGCGGACGCGAGTTGCGGATCGGTGAAGACCACGCTCGGCAGGCCGGTGTAGTCGATGGTGTCGTGCTGGTCGAGCAGCGCGTTGTGGGCGGCGAGGCGACCCTGGGCGGCGGCGACGTACACGAACTGCGGGCCGCCGGCGACGTCCCCGGCCGCCAACACACCGGGGTTGGTGGTGCGTTGGCTGGCGTCGACGGTGATGAAGCTGTGGTCGTCGAGTTCGACACCGGCCGCAGGCAGGTCGAGGGACTCGATCCGGGCGCGGCGTCCGGTGGCGACGAGGATGGCATCGCCGTCCACGCTGGCGCGCCGGTCGGTGTGCACCACCCGGGTGTCGCGCTGGTGCTCGACCGCGGTGGCTCGAGCGTTGACGACCTCGATGCCCTCGTCGGCCAGGCTGCGACGCAGCCGCGCCGCCAGCTCGGGCTCGGTGCGGGGCGCCAGGCGTCCGATGATCGTGACCTGGGCCCCGAGGCGGGCGAACAGCTGGCTCAGCTCCAAACCGACGAAGCCGCCGCCGATGGTCACCAGCCGCTCGGGGACGGTGGTCTGCTCGATGGCGGTCGTCGAGGTCAGGTAGCCCGCCTCCCGGAGACCCGGCAGGGGCGGGATCGCTGGCTCGGCTCCCGTCGCGATCAGGTAGGCGCTCGCCGCCAGCTCGCGGCCATCGACGGCGAGCGTGGTCGGGTTCTCGAAGCTGGCGACCCCGTGGATGATCTCGAAGTCGTAGACCTTGGCCAGGTCGCTGTACTTGTGCTGGCGCATGTCGGCGACCAGGTCATCTTTCTGGGCGACCAGCCCTGCAAGATCGACCGGGCCGGTCTGCGTCGGCAAGCCGGCGAAGGGATGCGATGCTGCCGTATGGAAGGCCTTGGCGCCGGCCAGCAGCGTCTTGGAGGGCACGCACCCCACGTTCACGCACGTCCCGCCCACCGTGCCGCGTTCGACCATGACCACGCGTGCGTCCCTGCGGCGGGCTTCGATGGCTGCCCCGAACGCGGCACCGCCGGAGCCGACGATCGCCAGGTCGTAGGCGTTGTCCAACCGTCCCATGATCGGGCTCCTATAAGTGTGTGGATCGTCGGCTACGGAGCCTTACTGCATGCCCGGCGCCGACCCGGTTGCGCAGCGCCTTGTCGGCAATCTCTAGGGCCGTGGTCACGCCGCGTTGGCGAGGATCCGGGGCCGCCAGGTGTCGCGGATGTGGGTGATGAAGGGCCGCTGAACCATCTCCGCCACGGGGAAGACGCGGCCGCCGGGGTGGTTGCCGAGCCAGCCTCCTGCGGCGTCCGCAGAGGAGAAGAACGGCTGCTGCACGCACAGGTCCGTGTTGATCTGCTCGATCTCCAGCTCGGTGACCGTGTTCGCCTGCCCGGGCGAGAGCATCGCGACCACGGTCTCGGGCGGGTCCACCCGCTCCACGCTCCCGGGGGCGAAGGCGATCCGGATCGGCGCGCCGGTGACCGGGCAGGTGTCCTCGACCCGGAAGGGCACGTCGAGCACGGCCGCCACCATGAACAGGTCGGGCGCGCACCCGCTGACCGGCAGCTCACGGCCGTCGACGAACAGTCTTCGGCGCGGCGAGGCACCCGGCCAGGGGGTGTCCAGGTGGATTCGCCCCGACTCGTCGGGCCGGACCCGCGACGCCTTCCAGGCCAGCTTGATCGCCTCCTCCTCGGGCCGCTGGAGGGCGGCGGCGAGCCGCTCGACGGTCGTCGGGTGCTCACCGAGCCGGGTCAACCCGATCAGCGCGTAGAACGCCTCGACCCAGGTGAGCGGTGCGATCAATGCCAGCCATTTGCGGTCGAACTCGTTGGCCATGACGTCCTCCTGGTCCTTGCTTGCCGGCCATGGGTGGTCGGTGCGGTGGCGCCGCCAGCACCCTAGACCTTCCCGTATGCTGGAAGGTCAAGGCATGCCGTGACGAGTTGAGGAAGGTGCCAGCGGTGCGTATCGGTGAACTCGCCGAGCGGGCGGGGATCTCGGCCAAGGCGATCCGCTACTACGAGCAGATCGGCGTCCTGACGCCCCCGGCCCGGACCCGCTCGGGCTACCGCGACTATGACCACGCCGCCCTCGGGCGGCTGGAGTTCGTCCGCGCCGCCCAGGCGGTTGGCCTTACGCTCGGCGAGATCCGCCAGGTGATCGCGTTCCGGGACGACGGCCAGGAGCCGTGTGAGCACGTGGCCGCCCTGCTGCAGCGCCGCGCCGCCGACGTTGACGCTCGCATCGCCGAACTCCAGCAGCTCCGCGGCGAGCTGAACCGGCTGGCCCGGCGGGCCGCCACGCTCGATCCAGAGCAGTGCCGACCCGAGCGCGTCTGCCACGTCATCGCCTGACAACCCCACACGCCGCCAGCATCACTCGGGGGACCAATGCCGGCCAAGGCTGGCCTGCCTGGGACTGGACGGCACCACGACGGGTGCACGCCCAGCTGGAGGAGCGGAACCTCGCCGAGGGGCTGCATGGCCGGCGGCTCGGGCACGGCAGGGTCGATGAAGGGATGAGCCGCGGTGAGGAAGCCACCAGGGCGTTGCGCTCGACCAGGTCGGCCAGCTCCTCGAGCCCGACCTGGCGCCGCGCCTCGATGTCATCGCGGCGGACCAGCACGTCAAGGAACAGCGCGACGGCCAAGACCGCGTCGCCCTGCGCACCATTGGGGTGGCGATGTCGCAGTTGAAGGTGAATGGGAGCGCCTCTCCTTGGGCATGGTCTCCACGAAGGCGCCGTCGAGGTCGGTGATGGCGTTGCCCTTGAACCAGTGGTCGGCGAAGGTGTAGTGGCAGACGACGATGTCGCCGTAGCGCCACGGCCACGAAGGCGCGGCCGTCCAGGCGCGGGACCCCGGCTCGGGCATGGGGAACAGCCGCAGGTCGTCGGGGGATGAAAGACCTAGTCGTGAACCACCGCCACCGTGGCCGCCGGTCGGCTCAGAACCGAGCACGCCAGGGGTTGCCGGGATAGGCCTGCTCCAGGGCCCAGGCCAGCCACGCCCGCGCGGGGCCGTCCAGGTGGGGCAGGACGCGGTCGAAGTCCCGCTGGTCCTTGAACCGGGGCAGCTTGGCCTTGAACAGCAGCGCGACCTCCGGCGCCACGAACGGCACACCGTCGGCGGTCGCCCGCCCGAGCTGGTGCAGCGGCCGGGTGATCGCGGGGTGCCGCCGGAACACCCAGCGGTCGGCGCTGCCCTGTTCCAGGAGGAAGCCGAGCATCGTGGGGTCGGCGGCGAACTCCTCGGCGCTGGAGGTCTTGCCGGGACCGCGGCGTGCCCAGACCTGGTGGAAGGGCGGCTGGATGGCGCTCCCGTCCCAGCGGGGCAGCTGCGCCCCTGGCGCCGCTAGTCGCAGGTCCCAGCCGCGCAGGTGCTTGAACAGCGCTCGCTGATCGCAGGCGAGCACGGAGATTTCAAGGTCGGCGTGCGGCCGCGTCTTGTGTCCCAGCACCAGGTCCAGCGCCCAGCCGCCCGCCACCCACCAGGCCCGGTAGCCGGCCATCACCTCGACCACCCGCCGCCTGGTCTGGTCAAGGGTCGCCGCGCCGTGCACCGCGAACCCGCTAGCCTCCTCGTGGGGGTGGAACCGTCCATCGGCCCCCGGCCGGTAAGGCGTCGCCTCGAACACGGCGTCCAGGTTCAGCGGGCCGTACACACACGGAAGCGGCTGACCATGGGCGTCGGCCTGCTCGACGCGGACCTCGGATTCAAGCCTGTCCGTGTCGATCAGCAGCAGGACAAGGTCGGTCCGGCCGGCGAACAGGCGATTGGCGGCCGCGGCGTGCTGCGCCGGCGAGAAGCAGCCGATAACGCCGTCGCTGTGCATCGACTCGATGGGGTAGGTCCCGCTGCTGGTGGCGCGCTCCCAGTCCCGCCCGGTGGCGATGTGGAAGATGACGCTCACGGCTGCCGGCTAGAAACGGTCAGCTCCACCACCTCGCAGGGTTCAAGATGTTCTACCGATGAGCGATCCGATCACGGTGGTGTCCTACGATCCGGCCTGGCCCGTGATCTTCGGCCAGCTGGGCACCCACCTCCGGGCGGCCCTGGGCGGCGTGGCGGTGCGCATCGACCATATTGGCTCAACGGCTGTCCCCGGCCTGGCCGCCAAGCCCATCGTGGACGTCCAGATCTCGGTGGAACGGCTGGAACCGGTCGAGCCGTTCCGGTCGCCCCTGGAGGCCGCCGGGTTCCTGTATCGGGCCGCCAACACCGAGCGCACCAAGCGGTACTTCCGGGAGCGTCCAGGCCAGCGCCGCACCCATGTCCACGTTCGGCGGGCGGGCAGCTTCTCTGAACAGTTCCCCCTGTTGTTTCGTGACTTCCTTCGGGCCGATCCCGCAGCGGCCCTTGACTATGGCCAACGCAAGCAGGCCCTGGTGGCCAGGTTCACCAACGACCGGCGGAGTTATCTCGAGGCCAAGCTTCCAATCATCTGGGACGTGCTGCGCCGCGCTGACCAGTGGGCGCAGGCGACCGGCTGGGAACCCGGGCCATCCGACGCCTGAGCCGGACCAGATCGTCCTTGGCCTTTCAACCGGGCAGGCGGATGATGCCGCGTTCCAGGGCGACGGTAACGGCGGCGGTGCGGTCGTCGACCCCGAGCTTGCTGAAGACCCGCAGCAGGTGGGTCTTGACCGTCGCCTCGCTGACATACAGCTGGCGGCCGATGTCCTTGTTGGACAGCCCCCGGGCCACCGCCTGCAGGATCTCGAGCTCGCGGGGGCTGAGCGCCTCCTCGGCGGGGGCGCGCATCCGGCCCAGCACCCGGGTGGCGACCGAGGGGGACAGCACCGACTCGCCCCTGGCGGCCGAGCGGATGGCGGCGAACAGCTGCTCGCGGGGGGCGTCCTTGAGCAGGTACCCGGTCGCTCCAGCGTCGACGGCGCGGGTGATGTCGGCGTCGGTGCCGTAGGTGGTCAGGACCAGCACCCGGACCTCGGGGGCCTGCTCGCGTAGGGTGGCGATGGCGGCCGGCCCGTCCAGCTCGGGCATCTGCAGGTCCATCAGCACCACGTCCGGCAGCAAGGCCTGCGCCTGGGTGACCGCCTGGGTGCCGGTGGCGGCCTCGCCGACCAGCTCCATGTCCGGCTGGGTGGCCAGCATCGCCCGCAGCCCGTCGCGCACCACCGGATGGTCGTCGGCGATCAGCAGCCGGATCGGGCGCATCACCGCGGCGCCTGCTCGGCCGGCTCGACCCGGTGCTCGCCTGCCGGGACCGGCGCCTCGACGGCGATGGTGGTGCCCTCGCCGGGTGCGCTCTCGACCGCCAGGCGCCCACCCAGCGCGGCCACCCGCTCGGCCATGGCGCGCAGCCCGAGCCCGGCGCCGGCCGCCGCCGCCGTGGCGGCGTGGTCGAACCCGACCCCGTCGTCGTGCACGTCGAGGGTGACCGCATCGTCCAGGTAGGAGAGGGTGAGCGTGACCCGGGAGGCGGCGGCGTGCTTGCGGACGTTCGCCAGCGCCTCCTGGGCAATGCGCAGCAGCGCCTCCTCGACCTCGGCCGAGAGCGGCCGGGCGGTCCCGGTGATGAGGGTCTCGGCCTGCAGGCCGGTCTCCTCAGCCAGCTGGCCGGTGAGCTCCTGCAGCGCCTGCGGCAGCGGCTGCTCGGTCAGGGGCCGAGGCCGCAGCGCCCACACCACCCGCCGGGACTCGGCCAGGTTGTCGCGCGCCGACCGCAGCGCCTGATGGATGTGGCGGTCGACGGGGCGGCCGGTGGCCAGGGATTCCTCGGCCGCCTCCAGCAGCAGCACCACGCTGGCGAAGCCCTGGGTGAGGGTGTCATGCAGGTCGCGGGCCAGCCGCTGGCGCTCGGCCAGCGTCCCGGCCTGCCGTTCCGCTGTGGCCAGCTCGGCCCGGGTGGCCTGCAGCTGCTCGATCAGCCGCTGGCGCTCACGGCTCTGGCGGACGATGGTCCCCACATAGCCGATCGACAGCAGCGTGCCGGCCGCGAACACGCACCCCGCGGCCACCGCCGGCCACGGGACTGCGCCCTCCTCCCGGGCCAGCTGCCAGATCCACCCGACCGCCACCACCAGGACCACGGCCGCGCCATGGCGCAGGTCGTGCAGACAGAACGGCGCCAGCACGCCGAACCCCAAGGTCAGGAACACAGGGTCCAGGGCGATCAGCGGCGCCCAGAGCCCGACCGCCCCCACCAGGTACAGAAGGTCGCGGCGGGGCGTGCGGGACCGGGTCACCAAGAAGGCCCAATACCAGGCCCCCAACACCAGAGCCAGCGCCAGCCGCACGGCCTTGCTGGCCGTCGACTGGGATGCCCCGGTGGTCGCCTCGATCGTGGCGTAGGCCAGCAGGAGGTAGAAGAACACGTGCCAGGCGGTCCGCCACCGCTCCCAGATGGTCCCCTCACCGCTGCCAGAACGGGCCCGCTGGCCCCGGGACGACACCGCCGTCGCTGCTCACCTCCCCGGCTCGCCGGCCTGGTGATCGCATCCGCCCCACCGTAGAGCACCGCTCGGTGATGGGCATCCACCGACCGGTCACCGGCGTGTCCACCGGCCGGTGGTGCAGATCCCCTCGGCCGGCCGATCCCAGCCCCGCCAGCGCCCGCCACTCTCATGGTGCGAGGTCGACCCGCCAGCATGAGGCGAATGACCGAAGCCTGTTCGACCGCCCCGCCGAGCACATCGTTGGTGTGGCCTGGCCGCGAAAGGAGTCGCGATGAGTGTTCCGGAGAAGGAGCCCACCGATCCCCAGACACGCTCAACGGCGGCCAGACGCCGCGCCATCGCCGTCATCGGCGCTGGGGCTTGCATCGGGGTGGCAGTGATCGCCGCTGTCATGTCCTTCCTGTTCTAACGCCGCCGGGCGCGATCCAACCCCGTATCGAGAAGGAGACGTCACATGAGCACCGACAACGACAAGCCCAGGTCGCCGACCATGCCAGCGGCCATCGCAACCTTCGATGGCGTCACCCGCCGCTACGGGGAGATCACGGCCGTCGATAACCTCTCGCTCGGGATCCAGCGGGGCCAGACCGTGGCCCTGCTCGGCCCCAACGGCGCCGGCAAGACCACCGCGGTCGAGCTGCTGCTCGGCCTGGCCAACCCCGATCAGGGCGTGGTCCACCTGTTCGGTGGCCCACCGGCCGACGCCGTGGCAGCCGGCCGGGTCGGGGCCATGCTCCAGGACGCCGGCCTGCCCCAGGGGGCCAGGGTGGCCGAGCTCATCGGCCTGGTCCGCAGCCTGTATCCCGAGCCGCTCTCGGTGGCCGACACCCTGCAGCTGGCTGACCTGGAACAGGTCGCCGACCGACGGGTGGAGCGGCTCTCGGGGGGGCAACGGCAACGCGTGCGACTGGCCCTGGCGCTGGCCGGCAACCCCGAGCTGCTGGTGCTGGACGAGCCCACCGCCGCTCTGGACGTGGACGCCCGGCGCACCTTCTGGGACCGGGTGAGCGGGTACGTCTCGGCCGGCCGCACGGTACTGTTCGCCACCCACCGCCTGGAGGAGGCCGACGCCGTCGCCGACCGGGTCGTGGTGATCGCCGGCGGCCGCCTGCTCGCCGACGCACCCCCCGACCAGGTCAAGGCCCAAGCCACCGGCCGCGGCACCATCAGCCTGGCCGCCTGCGGCCTGCCCAGAATGGCCCTCGAGCGCCTGCCCGGGGTCCAGAGCGTCGAAGTCGACCGCGGGCGGCTGACCTTGTCCACCACCGATCCTGACGCCACCGTCCGCGCCCTGCTCCAGCAGGCCCCACACGTGGAGGGCCTGGAGGTCACCCGCGCGGGAATGGAGGAGGCGTTCCTGCACCTCACCCGCCAAGGAGGCACACCATGATCCGCTCCCTGGACTATCTGTCGCTGGAGGCCAAGCGCCAGTGGCGCAACCGCGAGATCCTCATCTTCCGGCTCGGCTTCCCTACCGCCGTGTACCTGATCCTCAACGCCACCGACGGCGACAGCCCACCAACCAATCCGGGCGGCACGATGGTCGCCATCGCCGCCCTGGCGGCCGTCAACTCCGGGCTGGCCGCCGGGCCGTCCCTGGGCGATGAACGCGCCAACGGCTGGCTGCGCCAGCTGCGCACCACCCCGCTTCGCCCCAGCGCGGCGGTGGCGGCCAAGATCGTGGTGGCGATGAGCTTCGCGCTGCCCGCCATCGCCCTGGTCGCCGCCGTGGCCGGCATGTTCGGCGACAACGAGGGCACCGCCCTGGGCTGGGCCCAGTGGCTCCGGCTGGTCGGGCTGATGTGGCTGGCCACCACGCCCATCACCGCAGTCGGCACCCTGATCGGGCTCACCTTCGGCGGGGAGGCCGCCCACGGCGCCACCACCCTGGCCTTTGTCGTGCTCTGGCTGCTGGGGGGCATCTTCACCCCGCCCAGCCAGATGCCCGACGCCCTGGGCGCCATCGCCGAGACCCTGCCCTCCCACGGCGTAGTCCAGGTCGGCCAGAGCGTGGCCGGCGGGTACGCCCTACCCACCTCAGCCCTGGTAGTGCTGGCCGTCTGGACGGTCGGCGCCGGCGCGCTCGCCGCACTGGCCTGGCGGCGGGTCGTCACCCGATGAACAGCAGCCAGCCAGGCATAGAGTGGCAGCGACCCAGAGCAAACAGCCCCCCGACCCGCCGTTGCCCGAACCGGACGGCCCGGTGGACCCGACCGTGGCCGCCTCTCCAATCGAGGAGGTGTCCCGACCCGGCCGGTTTACCCTGATGGCAGCCGGATGGATGCCACCAACGCATCTGGTGACCCAGGCGCTCGGGTTCTGCTTCACCGACGACGCCTCGTCGTGATGGTCACCTGGGACGGCCGGCAGTGGAGCTTCCCTGGCGGCACCCTCGAGGACGGCGAGTCGGTCGAGCAGGCGCTGGTCCGGGAGGTCGCCGAGGAGGCCTGTGCGCGCGTCGTGCGCTGCCAGTACTTGGCCAGCCAGCACGTCGCTGACCCACTCAACCCCGACGACCGGCCCAGCTACTACCAGACCCGCTGGTGGGCACGGGTCGAACTGGACCCATGGCAGCCCCAAGACGAGATGATCGGCCGTCGGCTCGTCACCCCTGACCAGGTCCTGGACGTGCTGTCGTGGCGGCGCAAGGAAATCGCCCACCGACTGCTACACCTTGCGGTGGAAGCGGATCAGGACGACCGCGTCCGGTGAGTCGAGCGGGCCAAGGCCGCTCCACGAGGCGCGGTAAGATTGCGTGGCGCCGCCGGGCCGCGGGGAGGGGACGATCCCACCGGCGGCAGGACCGCAGGCACGCAGCCGACGGACCCGCCCGAGGGCCACTCGAGGCCTACAACCGGCGCGGCCGCCACCAGGGTGCCTTCGATCCGCAGAGCGGCCGGAAGATCAAGAGCGGCGATCCCAAGCGGCGCGTGGAGCCATAGGCGGCCCGTGATGTTCCAACTCGAAGCCCACGACAAAGCACAGCGACGAACTCGTTGTGGTGATCGCCCTGCCTGAGGTCGACCTGCCCATCGCCCGGCAGGTCCTGGCCACCGACGCACTCGACGTCGGCTACAACCTCTACCCGATCACCGAGGAAGTGGCCGCCCGGCTCCGGCCATACACCACCCATGCCATCGACCGCGTTCAATGAGCCTGCCCTGTCTCACCAGCGCTGGTCCCACGACCCTAGCGCTGCAGGCCCGAGCCGGCCCAGCGGCATTCCTGCTGGTCAGACCCCTATGTGGTGGGCGCGACAAGGCTTGAACCTGTGACCCCTTCCGTGTCAGCAAACTACGGGGAACCGCTGTGCTAAGCGCTGTCCCTGCAGGTCGCGCTCGACCACACAGCCCAAAGTTGAGTGCTCACTTGGCGTTCAGTCATCATAAGTGCTCTCTTGGCACGCTATCGATCAGGAGCCGATGGAGACCTAACGGTCTCGGTCCGGAGCCGTCTGCTGGGCACAGCGGGTTCTCAGCGTTGCCTTCCATCGGAGCGGCGGCCGATTGACGGATTGGCGACCTGCTGATTTGCCCGACTGCCGATTCCCCTCCGGATCGTCCGACTTCATACTTGTGGGCATGGCTGTCGCCAGCTCGGACAGGTTCGTCGGGCGGGCTGAAGAGCTCACCCGGCTGCTGGCCGCCCTGGAGCGGGCCGAACATGGCCAGCCAGCCATGGTGCTGGTGGCCGGGGACGCCGGGGTTGGTAAGACCCGCCTGCTTGCTGAGTTGGCCCACCAGGCGCGCCGCCGAGGGGCGCTGGTGCTGGTCGGTGGGTGCCTAGAGGTCGGCGACGTCGGCCTGCCCTATGTCCCCCTCGTCGCCGCCCTGCGCGGGTTCGCCGCCGACGCCGACAACGAGGAGTTGCTGGCCGCTGCCGCCAAGGGCCTGCCCGGCCTTGGTCGGCTGCTGCCGGAGCTGGCTGACCAGCAGATCTCCACCACCTCTCTGGGGGAGGGGCTTGAACAGCTGCAGTTGTTTGATGCAGTCAGCTCGCTTCTGCTGCGCTTGGCGAAGCATGCCCCGGTCGCGCTGGTGATTGAGGACCTGCATTGGGCCGATCCCTCCACCCGGGAGCTGGTGGCGTTCCTGCACCAGACCCTTCGGTCTGGTCGGGTGCTGCTG
>Ga0081538_10005326_pt1 | contig 11582 bp, 12 predicted proteins | sample TabmetS5T2R1_FD_71022 | JGI IMG/M metagenome (GOLD analysis project Ga0081538, IMG submission 71022) | Tabebuia heterophylla rhizosphere microbial communities from the University of Puerto Rico - S5T2R1 | ecosystem: Host-associated > Plants > Roots > Rhizosphere ... | reverse complement strand
GCGCCGACGGACCCCACCGCGCCGATCGACCCCGCCGCGCCCGCGCCGACGGACCCCACCGCGCCCCCGCCGGGCGCCCCGGATCAACTGCCCCCCGCGCCGTGAGCCGCGCGAGAGCACACTCAAGCCCGGGTCGAGGTCCACCACGACCCTCGACCTGTGGTCGAGCCTCCGCGTGCACCGTTCGTTGCAGGCGGGATTGACATATCCGTCGCGGCCTCTCTACAGTGCGATGCCTACGGCGGTCGCAAAACCCTCGACGATCGCTTGAGCTTCGGACGGTAGGAGAGGCAAGGGCCCCATGGAGACCGGCAGCTATCTGGCTGTGATCAAGGTCGTCGGCATCGGCGGCGGCGGCACGAACGCCGTCAACCGGATGGTCGACGCGGGCCTGAAGGGCGTCGAGTTCATCGCCGTCAACACCGACGCCCAGGCGCTGCAGATGTGCGACGCCGACATCAAGCTGCAAATCGGTGACCAGCTCACGCGCGGGCTCGGCGCCGGCGCGGACCCCGAGGTCGGTTACGGCGCCGCGAACGAGAGCCGAGACGAGATAAAGGAGGCGCTCAAGGGCGCCGACATGGTGTTCGTCACCGCCGGCGAGGGCGGCGGCACCGGCACCGGCGCGGCACCGGTGATGGCCGAGGTGGCCAAGCAGGAGGTGGGCGCCCTGACCGTCGGGGTGGTCACCAAGCCGTTCGACTTCGAGGGCAGCCAGCGGATGCGCGTGGCCGAGGACGGGATCGACCGCCTGCGCGAGCAGGTCGACACGATGATCGTGATCCCCAACGAGAAGCTTCTGGCGGTGGTGGAGCGCCGCACCAGCATCCTCGACGCGTTTCGCGAGGCCGACGCCGTCCTCGGCCAGGGCGTGCAGGGCATCACCGACCTGATCACCACGCCGGGACTGATCAACCTCGACTTCGCCGACGTGCGCACGATCATGCACGAGGCGGGCTCCGCGCTGATGGGCATCGGCGAGGCGTCGGGCGAGAACCGGGCCTCGGAGGCGGCCAAGAACGCGATCTCGAGCCCCTTGCTCGAGCAGTCGGTCGAGGGCGCGACGGGCATCCTGCTGAACATCACCGGCGGCAGCGACCTCGGGCTCTTCGAGGTCAACGAGGCCGCCGAGATCATCCAGGCGGCCTCGGACCAGAACTCCAACATCATCTTCGGCGCCGTGGTGGACGACGGCATGGGCGACGGCGTGCGCGTGACGGTGATCGCCACCGGCTTCGAGCGCCCGGGTCGGACGCCGCTCTTCACCGAGGACTCCACCGGCCGCCGCCGCGAGCCGCGCCGCCGCGACGTGTCGATGGACGAGCGCCAGCGCCGGTCGCTCGAGATCTCGGAGGACGAGATCGATGTCCCGTCGTTCTTGAAGGAATGAAAGTCGTCCGCGCGCACGCGGCCGAGCCGCGCGCTTGCGGCACGCGCGCGCCCGCGGCCGAGCCGCGCGCCGGCGAGCGGCACGCGCACGCGGCCGAGCCCCGTGCCCGCGGCTAGGATCCGCGAGATCACCGCCCCGGACACGGCGCTCGCGTTCGACGCGATGCGGGCGCTACGCACCCACTACGCCGACGAGGCCGACTTCGTCCGCCGGGTCGACGAGCGGCAGCGGCCGCAGGGCTACCGGCTGGTGGGCGCCTTCGACGACGACGGCCGCTGCGTGGCGGTTGCCGGCTTCCGCGTCCTCCATACGCTCGCCTGGGGCGACTGCCTCTACGTCGACGACCTCTCGACCCTTCCCCGCGGCCGCCGCCGCGGATACGGCCGCGCGCTGCTCGACTGGTGCGCCGCCGAGGCCCGCCGCCTCGGGTGCGGCCAGCTGCACCTCGACTCGGGCGTGGGCCCCGAGCGCGAGGACGCCCACCGCCTCTACTTCAACGCCGGCCTGCGAATCACGAGCTACCACTTCGCCAAGCCGCTCTGATGGACCCCTGGATCGAGGCCACCGCCCCGCGGGTGGCGCTCGTGGCAGAGCGCGAGCTGGAGGCGCTCGTGGGCGTCTCGTCGGCCTCCGGTGATGTGGACGGGGCGGAGGAGTGTGCGGCGCTCGCCGCGGCGTTCCTGCCACCCGAGGCCGAGGTAGAGCGGCTGGCCAGCTCGAGCCCAAGGCACGCGCCCGACCTCTGCGGGCGCCTGCGCGGGCACGGCACCGCCCGGGTGCTGCTCCTCGGCCACCTCGACACCGTCGTGTCCCGCGAGGCGCACCGGCCGCTCGAGCGCCACGGCGACCGGCTCACCGGCTCTGGGGCGATCGACATGAAGGGCGGCGTGGCGCTCGCCCTTGGCGTCGCCCGCGAGCTGGCCGCCCGGCCGGAGCTCTACGCCGAGATCGCCGTGCTGCTCGTGAGCGACGAGGAGTGGCGCACCGAGCCCTTCGTCCATGTCGAGCGGTTCGCGCGCTTCGACGCCTGCCTGTGCTTCGAGGCGGGCGAGCGCACGGACGCCGGAGTCGAGTCCGTCGTGGCGCGGCGCAAGGCGGCCGGCACCCTGAGGGTCCACGGCCACGGCCGCGCCGCGCACTCGGGCTCGGCGCCCGAGCGCGGCCGCAGCGCGCTGCTGGCGCTGGCCGAGGTGGCGCGTCGCGTGGCCGACTGCAGCGACCCCCGGGGACCGGACCGCGTGACCGCGGTGCCCACCATCCTGCGCGCGGGCGAGGTGTTCAACGTCGTGCCGCCGGCCGGCGAGCTCGTCTGCGACCTGCGGGCAGATCGCATCGACGCCTTCGCCGCGGTGCTGGCGGCGGTCCCCGCCGAGCTGGACGGCGTGCGCCTCGACGCGACGCTCGTCCGGGCCTGGCCAGGAATGGACTCGCGGGCCGAGGTGGCCGGCCTGCTGGCCGGCGCCGCGGAGCGCCTGGGGCGTCCGCTGGTGGCGACCGAGCGCGGCGGCGCGAGCGACGCCAGCCACATGGCGGCGGCGATCTCGCTCACCGTCGACGGGCTGGGCCCGCGGGGGGGTGGGGCGCACACGCCGGCCGAGTGGGTGAGCGCGGGGTCGCTGCGCCCCCGGGCGGAGGTGGCCCTCGCGGTAGTTGCCGCGTTGCTGGACCCCCGGCAGCGATAGCCTCCCGGACGCGTGCCGCCGTCCACGGACACCCTCCGCCGCACGCCCCTGTTCCAGCGCCACCAGGCCGCCGGGGCGCGGCTGGTGCCATTCGCGGGCTGGGAGATGCCGGTGCAGTACGAGGGGATCCGCCCCGAGCACGTGGCGGTACGCACCCGCGCCGGCATGTTCGACGTCTCGCACATGGGGCAGATCGAGACCCGCGGGCCGCAGGCCGAGCAGTTCCTCCAGCGCGTCCTGTCCAACGACGTGACCCGGATCGCCGAGCGCGGGGCCCAGTATTCGGTGCTGTGTCGCGACGACGGCGGGGTGCTCGACGACCTGTTCTCCTACCGCCTGGACGGCGGGCGCTTCCTGACGGTGACGAACGCGGCCAACCACGAGCGCGATCTGGCGTGGTTTCGTGACCACGCCGCGGGCTTCGACGTCGAGGTGGTCGACACGCACGGGGACTGGGCGATGCTGGCGGTCCAGGGCCCGGGCGCCCGCCCGGCGCTCGCGCGCCTGACCGAAGGAGAGCTCCCGACGCGCATGCGCACCCGCGACACCAGGGTCGCCGGAGTCGACGCGCTCGTGTGCGGCACCGGCTATACCGGCGAGGACGGCTGCGAGGTGATGGTGCCGCCGGAGGGCGCTGCGGCGGTGTGGGACGCGCTGCTCGCCGAGGGCGTCGTCCCGGCCGGGCTGGGCGCGCGCGACACGCTGCGGCTGGAGGTCTGCTTTCACCTCTATGGCAACGACCTGAGCGAGGACCGCGACCCGATCTCGGCCGGCCTCGGCTGGTGCTGCAAGTTGGACACGGGCTTCATCGGCTCCGACGTGCTGCGCGACCTCGAGCCGGACGCGACCCTGGTGCCGTTCGCCTTCACCGGCCCGGGCATCCCCCGCCAGGGCAACCCCGTCGCGACGGAGCAGGGCGCCGGCGTCGTCACGAGCGGCTCGCTCTCGCCCTGCCTCGAGACCGGTATCGGGCTGGCCTACGTCCCCGCCGCCTCCGCGGCGCCCGGCACCGAGATCGAGGTGGACGTGCGGGGCAAGCGGCGAGCCGCCGAGGTGCGGAGCAGACCCCTGTACACGAAGGAGCGAAGTGGCTGAGAGCTACCCGGAAGACCTTAAGTACCACGAGGAGCACGACTGGGCGCGGATCGACGGCGAGCAGGCGACCTTCGGCGTCACCTGGTACGCCCAGGACGCTCTGGGCGAGGTCGTTTTCTTCGACCCGCCCGAGGTCGGCACCCAGGTGACCAAGGATCAGTCCTACGCCGAAGTGGAGTCGGTGAAGGCGGTCTCCGACGTCTTCGCCCCCTTGTCCGGCGAGGTGGTGGAGGTCAACGAGGCCCTCGCGGACAGCCCGGAGCGCATCAACGCCGACCCCTACGGCGACGGCTGGATGGTGAGGGTGAGGATGACCGACCCGTCCGAGGTCGACGCGCTGATGGACGTCGACGCGTACCAGGAGTTGCTCCGCACGGGTAGCTAACGTCGTAGCCCCTCCATGAGCCGCTACACCGGAGTCACCGAGCAGGACCTGCGGGAGATGCTCAGCGCCGTCGGCGTCGGCTCGGTGGAGGACCTGTTCGCGGAGATCCCGGACGGCGTGCGCCTGAAGCGCGACATCGACCTGCCCCCCGGCCGCTCCGAGCAGGAGGTGTTCGACGAGCTCGCCGGCCTGGCGGCCCGCAACCGCCACTGCGACGCCGAGGTGACGTTCCTCGGCGCGGGGATGTACGACCACTACGTGCCCGCGGTGATCGACACGCTCCTGTCGCGCTCCGAGTTCCTGACCCCCTACACGCCGTACCAGCCCGAGGTCTCGCAGGGCGGTCTGCAGGTCATGTTCGAGTTCCAGACCGCGATCGCGGAGCTCACCGGGCTGCCGGTGGCCAACGCGTCGGTGTACGAGGGGCCGAGCGCCGTGGCGGCGGCCGGCTACCTCGCCAAGCTGGAGACGCGCCGGACGAAGCTCGTGGCCTCCCGCGGGCTGCATCCGCACTCCCGCGGCGCCCTGCGCAGCCACGCCACCGGCTACGGGATGGACGTCGTCGAGGTACCCCTCGACGCCGAGGGGGCCACCGACGTTGGGGCGCTGGCCGCCGCCGTGGACGACGACACCGCGGCGGTGTTCGTGCAGCAGCCGAACTTCCTGGGCACGGTCGAGGAACTGGGCGGGCTGGCGGAGGCGGGCAAGCGCACGGGCGCGCTGGCGATCTGCGCCGCCGACCCGCTGCCGCTCGGCATCCTCAAGCCGCCGGGCGAGCTGGGCGTGGACGTGTGCGTGGGCGAGGGGCAGTCGCTGGGCAACCGGCTCGACTTCGGCGGCCCCAGCTTCGGCTTCTTCGCGGCCGCGGAACGGTTCCTGCGAAAGATGCCCGGCCGAATCGCGGGCGAGACCCGCGACGTGGACGGCAAGCGCGGCTTCGTGCTGACCCTGCAAACCCGCGAGCAGCACATCCGGCGCGAGCGGGCGACCCACAACATTTGCACCGCCCAGGCGCTGAACGCCCTGGCCGGGGTGGTGTACCTGTCGTGGCTGGGCCGCCGCGGGCTCGTGGAGCTGGCCGAGCTGATGCTGCGCCGCACCCACTACGCGCGCGGCGCGCTCGGCCTGGAGCCGATCAATCCGGGCCCGGTGGTGCGGGAGTTCGCCGTCCACGTGCCCGACCTCGACGCCCTGTTCGAGCGCGCGCGGGCGGAGGGCATCAACCCGGGCTATCGCCTGGCCCGCGACTTCCCGGAATACCCGGACGGGCTGCTCGTGGCGATCACCGAGCGCCGCACCCGGGCCGACATCGACCGGCTGGCCGCGCTGGCCGCCGCGGTGCGCGAGGTCGTGGCCGCATGACGCGGCCGGCGCTGGACCCGCGGGCGGGCGACGAGGCCGTCACCATCTACGAGCGCTCGCGCGCCGGGCGAAGAGCGTTCGTCGCGCCGGAGTGCGACGTCCCCGAGGTACCGGTGGAGGACCTGCTCCCGGCGGACGCCCGCCGCGACCAGCCCGCCCGGCTGCCCGAGGTGTCCGAGCCCGAGCTGGTGCGCCACTACACCATGCTCTCGGCCAAGAACTTCCACCTCGACGAGGGCTTCTACCCGCTCGGCTCGTGCACCATGAAGCACAACCCCAAGCTCCACGAGCGCGTGGCGGCGCTGCCCGGACACGCCCGCCTGCACCCCCTCCAGGAGCCGCGGTACGCGCAGGGCGCGCTCGAGCTGATGTGGCGCCTCCAGGGCGCGCTGGCGGAGGTCGCGGGGCTGCCGCACGTCTCGCTGCAGCCGAGCGCCGGGTCGCACGGGGAGCTCGCCGGCCTCCTGCTCACGCGCGCCTACCACGCGGACCGGGGCGAGCAGCGGCCCAAGGTGCTCACTCCGGACACCGCCCACGGCACCAACCCCGCGACCGTCACGATGGCCGGCTACGAGGTGGTGAAGGTGGGCACCGCGCCGGACGGCGGGGTGGATCTCGACGACCTGCGCGCGAAGGCGGGCCCCGACGTGGCCTGCCTCATGCTCACGAACCCGAACACACTCGGCTTGTTCGACCGCAACATCGAGGAGATCAAGCGCATCGTCCACGATGCGGGCGCGACGCTCTACTACGACGGCGCGAACCTGAACGCGGTGATGGGCATCGCCCGGCCCGGCGACATGGGGTTCGACATCGTCCACTTCAACCTGCACAAGACCTTCACCCAGCCGCACGGCGGCGGCGGCCCGGGCGCCGGCCCGATCGCGGTGTCCGACCGCATCGAGCCCTTCCTGCCCATCCCGCGGGTGGTCGCGCACGGCGGCGAGAACGGCGGCGCGCCGGCGTTCGACCTCGACTTCGACCGCCCGAAGTCGATCGGCCGGCTGCGCGGCTTCCAGGGCAACTTCGGGGTGTTCGTGCGCACCTTCGCGTACATCCGCTCACTGGGCGGCGACGGGCTCGAGGACGTGTCGCGCACCGCCGTCCTGAACGCCAACTACCTCAAGGCCCGCCTCGGCGAGGAGGGCATCGCCGAGTACCTGCCGATCGCCTTCGACCGCACCTGCATGCACGAGTTCGTGCTCAGCGGGAGCCCCGCCAAGGAGCGGCTCGGGATCCGGACGCTCGACGTGGCCAAGCGGATGCTCGACCACCGCGTCCACCCGCCCACCGTCTACTTCCCCCTGCTGGTGGAGGAGGCGCTGATGGTGGAGCCCACCGAGACCGAGACCATGGAGCGCCTCGACCACTTCGCCGACGTCGTGCGCTCGATCCTGGAGGAGGCGGCGGAGGACCCGGAGATCGCCCGGAACGCGCCCCACACCACGCCCGTGCGCCGCCTGGACGAGGCCGGCGCGGCCAAGAAGCCGGTGGTGCGCTGGCGCCCGGTGGACGAGAACCCGGGCGACCCCGGGCGGGCAAAGGACGCGTCCGCCAGCGGCACGGGAGCGATGTAGATGGGGGGTCCCGCCGGCACCGTCGCTTCGCCGGACATCACGCCCGCGGAGCTCAGGCTGGCGGTGCGCAACCACGGGCTGCCGCTCGAGGCGCTGCGCGAGCCGATCACGCCGGCGGGCCTGCACTACCTGCTGATCCACTACGACATCCCGGCCGTCGACCCGGACACCTTCCGGCTGGAGGTGGGCGGAGCGACCGAGCGGGCGCTGAGCCTGACGCTGGCCGACCTGCGGGCCCGCGAGCAGGTGAGCATGCCGGTCACCTTCGAATGCGCCGGCAACGGCCGCGCGCTGCTCTCCCCGCGCCCGGTGAGCCAGCCGTGGCTGACCGAGGCGGTCGGCACGGCCCAGTGGACGGGCACGCCGCTGGCGCCGCTGCTCGAGGAGGCGGGCCCGCGCCCCGGCGCGGTCGAGGCGCTCTTCTCCGGCCTCGACCGGGGCGTCGAGGGTGGCGTGGTGCAGTCGTACGAGCGCGCGCTCTCGCTCACCGACGCGCTGTCGGGCGGCCCTCTCCTGGCCTACGAGATGAACGGGGCGCCGCTTCCGCCCCAGCACGGGTTCCCGCTGCGGCTGGTGGTGCCGGGCTGGTACGGCATGACCAACGTCAAGTGGCTGGCCCGCATCACGCTGCTCGAGGAGCCCTTCCAGGGCTACCAGCAGAGCGTCGGCTACCGCCTCTACGGCGACGACGGCGTCCCCGGCGAGCCGGTGACCCGCATGCGGCCGCGCTCGCTGATCGTGCCCCCGGGCGTCCCGAGGTTCGAGAGCCGCGAGCGCGTCCTGGAGCGGCCGGGGCCGGTGACCCTTCGCGGCCGGGCATGGTCCGGCCAGGCGCCGATCGAGCGCGTCGAGGTGAGCACCGACGGCGGCGCCACCTGGGGCACGGCCGAGCTCGAGCCGCCGATCGCCGCGACCGCGTGGCGCGGCTGGCGCTTCGGGTGGGACGCGCCGGCGGGGGAGCACGTGCTCTGCTCGCGCGCCGCGGACGCCGCCGGCAACGTCCAGCCGCTCGAGCCGCCGTGGAACCTGAAGGGGTACGCGAACAACGCCGTCGAGCGCCTGCCGGTGCACGTGCTTAGTCGTTAGTGCGCATCTTCAGCGGCATCCAGCCCACGGGGCGCAAGCACCTGGGCAACTACATCGGCGCCATACGCGGCTACCTCGAGGGACAGGAGCGGGGGGATCCGGCGATCTACTGCATCGTGGACCTGCACGCCACCAGCGTCAGCTACGAGCCCGAGGCGCTCCCGCGCTACGTGCTCGACACCACCGCCATGCTGATCGCGGCCGGCCTCGACCCCGGCCGCTGCATCCTCTTTCGGCAGTCCGACGTCCAGGAGCACAGCGAGCTCTGCTGGCTTCTGTCCTCGGTCACCGCCTACGGCGACCTGCAGCGGATGCACCAGTTCAAGGACAAGTCGGAGCGCGAGCAGGAGCTCGTGCGGACGAGCCTGTTCCTCTACCCGGTGCTCCAGGCGGCCGACGTCCTCCTGTACCGCACCGACGAGGTGCCGGTGGGCGACGACCAGCGCCAGCACCTGGAGCTGGCCCGCGAGATCGCCCGCCGCTTCAACGCCACCTACGGCGAGGTGCTGACCGAGCCGCGGCACGTCATCCCGGAGGTGGGCGCCCGGATCATGGACCTCCAGGACCCGAGCCAGAAGATGTCGACCACCTTCGGGAGCGAGGCCGGCCTCGTCTACATCGACGACGAGCCCGACGCGATCCGGCGAAAGGTCAAGCGCGCGCAGACCGACTCCGGCACCGAGATCGTCCGCGGCCCGGGCAAGGAGGGGATCACGAACCTGATCGACATCACGGCCGCGGCAGCGGGCGTGGCGCCCGAGCAGGTCGAGCGGGAGTTCGCCGGCCAGGGATACGGAGCGTTCAAGGAGGCTGCGGCTCAGTCGGTCGTGGACCTGCTCGCGCCAGTGCGCGAGCGCTACCTCGAGCTGCGCGCCGACGAGCGCGCCCTGGCCCGGTCCCTCACCGAGGGGGCCGAGCGCGCGCGGGCGATCGCCCGCGGGGTGATGGCGGAGGTGCGCGGTGTGATGGGGCTCGGGCCGTTCGCCTGACGCTTCCGGGGGATGTGGGGTCTAGGCTCCGCGCGATGCCGATCGCCAACCTGGACCTCGACCTCGAGGTCTTCAACGGCCCGTTCGATCTGCTGCTGACGCTGGTGCTGAAGGAGGAGATCGACCTGCTGGAGGTGGATCTCGCGGAGATCGTGCTGGCCTACGTCGAGCACCTCGAGCGCACCGGCGAGCTCGACCTGGAGGCGGCGACCGAGTTCCTCGTGCTCATCGCCGCCCTGCTGGAGCTGAAGTCACGGCTGATGCTGCCGGCCGGCGAGGAGGAGGGCCTCGACCTCGCGCCGCCCGAGGCCGCCGACGAGCTCCTGGCCCGCATGCTCGAGTACCACCGCTACCGGGCCGCCGCCGCCCACCTCCACGAGCGCCTGGCGGCCGAGCAGGGCCACCGCTATCGGTCGGCGCCGCTGCCGCCGGCGCTGCGCCGGATCTCGCTCGAGGCGGCCGAGGTGGCGTACGACCCTGAGCGGCTGGCGGAGGCGATCGCGGAGCTGCTGCGGGTGCCCCCGCCGCTCGACCTGGCCCACGTGCGCCGGCCCGCGGTGTCGGTGGAGCAGCGGCTCGAGCACCTGCGTCGCCTGCTTGCCCGCCGCGCCCCCTTCTCGTTCGACGACGCCGTGCGCGGGGCCGACCGCCTCACGGAGGCGGTCACCCTCTTCGCGCTGCTCGAGCTGTACAAGGCGGGCGAGGCCCGCTGGGAGCAGGAGGTCCCGTTCGGGCCGATCACCGTGCGGGCGGCGGACGGCGCGCGCGTGGAGGAGGCATCGTGAGGGACCTCGCGCGCACGGTGGAGGCGCTGCTGTTCCTGTCGTCCGAGCCCGTCTCGGTCGAGCGCCTGGCCGACGCCTGCGAGGTGTCCGAGGGCGAGGTCGTGGAGGCGCTCGCGCGGCTGCGCGAGCACTACGCGGAGGGGTTCCGCGGCGTCGTGCTGCGCGAGGTGGCCGGCGGCTTTACCCTCGCCACCGACCCGGTGGCCGAGCGCGCGGCCCGCCGCCTGCTGGCCCGGCCGCGCACCCCGCCGCTGACCCAGGCCCAAGCCGAGTGCCTGGCGATCGTGGCCTACCTCCAGCCCGTGTCCCGCCCCGAGATCGCCCGCATCCGCGGCGTGGCCTCCGAGTCCGCCGTCGGGACGCTCCTCGAACGCGGGCTGATCGAGGAGTCCGGCCGCTCCCGCTTCGGCGCGGTCCTCTACCGGTCCACCGAGCTGTTCGAGAAGCTATTCGGCCTCACGGGCCTCGACGCCCTGCCGGACCCGGCCCGGTTCGACCCCAGCCCGGAGGAGGAGGGCGAGCTGCGCGAACGCCTGCTGCGCGCGGGCGAGCAGCGGGCGCAGGGCCCGCTGGCCTGAAAGCGGGAAGCCCGGGGCGAGCGGGCCGGTCAGCGCTCGTCCCGGGCGGCCGCCCGCGCCTCCGCCTCGGTGCGCCAGAAGCCGAAGTAGGCGAGCCGCCCATCCCTGATCCGCACCGCCTGCCAATAGATCTGGAAGATCGGCACGCCGCTGCCCGCGCCGGTGGCGGACGCGTCGAACGCCACCACCAGGCCGCCGCCGACGTCGCGGACCTCGCGCACGCGCGGCTTCCAGTCGGGGAAGATCTCGAGCACCGCCTGCAGCCACTCCCGGGCCCCCTGGTGCCCGCGATAGATCGTCCGCTCGGCCTCGGTCATCAGCGACCTGATCTCGATCTCCGGATCGAGAAGCGCCAGGAGTCGCGCGACGTCGTGGCTGGCATAGGCGGCGAAGGCCCGCCGCACCAGCTCCTCGTCGTCCGCGGCCATGGCCGGGCCAGTATCGCGGACGTCCGGGCGACTAGTGGTCGCCTCCGCAAATACGCCCGCGTTCGGCGGCTGCGAACCTTCGCTTGGCCGCACCCGCGATGCTCGCCAATGCGCTGCGTTGGCTGCGCTCGCGTGCACGACCATGCTCGGTTCTCGCTCGCCGACCCGCGACCGTATTTCCGTCGGAGACCACTAGCGCAGCACCCGCAGCCCGGCGTACTTCTC
>Ga0081538_10005325_pt1 | contig 11584 bp, 11 predicted proteins | sample TabmetS5T2R1_FD_71022 | JGI IMG/M metagenome (GOLD analysis project Ga0081538, IMG submission 71022) | Tabebuia heterophylla rhizosphere microbial communities from the University of Puerto Rico - S5T2R1 | ecosystem: Host-associated > Plants > Roots > Rhizosphere ... | reverse complement strand
CAGGTTGGCGGCGTCGCGGACGTCGCGGGTGAGCGGGCCCACCTGGTCCAGGGAGGACGCGAAGGCGATCAGGCCGTAGCGGCTGACCAGCCCGTAGGTCGGCTTGACGCCGACGATGCCGCACAGGGCGGCCGGCTGGCGGATGGACCCGCCGGTGTCGGTGCCGATCCCCAGGGGAGCCTGGCCGGAGGCCACCGCCGCGGCCGACCCGCCGCTGGAGCCGCCCGGCACCCGGGTCGGGTCCCAGGGGTTGCGGGTCGCCCCGAACCCGGAGTTCTCGGTGGAGGAGCCCATGGCGAACTCGTCCAGGTTGGTCTTGCCCAGGATCACGACCCCGGCCTCGCGCAGCCGGCGCACCACGGTGGCGTCGTAGGGCGGCACGAACTCCTCCAGGATCCGCGACCCGGCGGTGGTCCGGACCCCCTTGGTGACGAGCACGTCCTTGAGGGCCAGGGGCACCCCGGCCAGCGGGCCGAGCCGCTCGCCCCGCTCCCTGGCCTGGTCGACCCGGCGGGCGTCGGCCAGGGCCTGGTCGCCGGTGACGGTCAGGAAGGCGTGCAGCACCTCGTCGGTGGCCGCGATCCGCTCCAGCGCGGCCTCGGTGGCCTGGACGGCGGTCGCCGCCCCGCCGGCGAGACGGCCGGCCAGCTCGTGGGCGGTCAGGTCGGCCAGCGACTCCCCCGCCGCCCGGCCCGGCGTGCCCGGACCGCCTGGGGTGCCCGGGGCCGGGGGGCTCATGGGGCCTCCTCGATGATCCGTGGCACCTTGAACCGGTCCTGCTCGACCTCGGGTGCGGTCGACAGCGCCTCCTCCCGGGTCAGGCAGGGCCCGGGCACGTCCTCGCGCCAGGCGTTCACCCTGGGCAGGGGGTGGGCCGTCGGCGGCACCCCTTCGGTGGGCAGCCGCCGGATCCTGTCGGCCTCCTCCAGGATCACCGACAGCTGGGCCTGGAAGCGGTCGAGCTCCTCATCGGTCAGGGCGAGGCGGGCGAGGCGGGCGACGTGCTCGACGTCAGCACGGCTGATCGGCATGGACGAATCCTTCGAACGTTCCTGGCGGTCGGCCGAGTCTACCGTCGCCGTTCATCGGGGATCTACGCATTAGCAAGGCGTTGATGCGGTGATCGAACCATATCGGCCACCACCCAGGACGGTTCCCCATTATCTCGCTGCAGGAGTGACGGAGGCCGGCAATGCCGAGCTCACACCGCACCCAGCGTGCCGCATCTACAGAGTTTGCCTCGGTTGGCGCGGGATCTCCTCGGCCAGCTCGACCACGAATCCGTCCGGGTCCTCCACGTGCAGGGTACGGTGCCCCCAGGGCCGGTCCACCGGCCCCCGCAGGATCGCCACCCCCGCCGCCCGCAGCCGCTCCGCCTCCGCGTCCACGTCCTCGACCACGAACACCACCTCCCCGCCGGGCCGCCCCGGCACTTCGGGGTCGTGCCCGGTCAGCTCGCCGAGGCGGTTCCGGTCATACAGCCCGAACCTGGTCCCCTGGGTGGCGAACTCGACGTAGCCGTCCCCCTCCAGCTTGAACGGCAGCCCGATGACGTCGCGGTAGAAGGCGACCGAGCGTTCGAGGTCGCTCGCGAACAGGATCACGTACCCGAGCCGGTCCATGGCCCGTATCCAAGCACAGGCGGTTCGCTGCGTCCTGGCCTCGCGACCAGAGCCCGGCATCATGACGGCGATGGCTGCATGGGCGACCACCCAGGACGAGCTGGCCCGGGTGCAGGACGAGCTGGGACGGGCCTCGCCGCCGGCATGGACCCCGCCCACCGGGGGGTTCGTCGTCGGCGGGAGCTACGCCTGCTTCGCCAGAGGGATCGCCGGAGCCGGCGCGGCCGGCGACCTGGGGGTGGCGGGAGCGGCGGTCACCCGGGGGCGTCGGCTGGTTGCCGTGGCGACCGCGCTCGGGTCGGCCGGGGCGCCGTACGCCCCCGGGCAGCTCGCCCTGCGCCAGGGTCCGCTCCTGGAGGCCGCGGTTCGGGGCCTCGCCGTTCGGCCGCCGGTCCTGCTGGTCAACGCGACCGGCCGCGACCACCCGCACCGGGCTGGCCTGGCGGTGCACCTGGGCGCGGTCCTGGACCTGCCGACGGTGGGCGTGACCGACAGGCCGCTGCTGGCCCAGGGCGACCTGCCCTCCGACCTTGCCTGGGCGACCAGCCCGCTGTGGCTGGATGGCGAGCAGGTGGGCGTCTGGCTCCGGACCCGCCCTGGCGCCCGGCCGGTCGCGGTCCACGCTGCCTGGAGGACCGACGTGGAGACCGCGCTCGCGGTGGTCCACGCCGCGACCAGACGCCACGCCCGGACTCCCGAACCACTCCGCCGCGCCCGCACGGCGGCGCGGACGACCCGGTCACGACGTTGATCGGCGACTCTCCCGGTGCGACGAGGTCACTTCGATGAACTCGCCGAACCTCGCGAATCCCCCGGCCCGGGGTGGCCGCTGACCAGGGTCAGGTCCCCCACCACGACGCCCGCCAGGTGAGGGCGGCCAGGGTGGCCTGGCCGGCCAGGCTGGGGTGGAACCAGTCGAGGCGCGAGACCAGGTCGCGGGTGAAGTCGTAGTTGTAGGTCAGGTAGTTGTCGAAGCGGCACCTGGACCAGGTGCCGCAGACCTCGTCGAGGACCCGGTTGAGCTCGCGTTCGCGGTCGATGACGGCCTGGCGGTCGGCGGGCGAGTTGAAGAAGTTCAGCATCGAGGGGCAGATGCCGGCGGCCTGCCAGACGACCTGGGCCACCGGGTTGGTGCGGAGGACGCTCCAGAGCTGGTGGAGGTCGGGGATCGAGGCCACGAACACGCGGGCGTCCGGGAGGCCGGCCCGGAGGATGGCCAGGGTCTCGGTGAACTGGGCCCGGAAGGTGGCCGTGGGGGTGAGGGTGCCGTCCCAGCCGCAGAGGTCGTTGGCGCCCATGAGGATGGTGACGTACTGGGCGCCCTGGTCGACGGTGCGGCGGGCCTGGGCGGGGGCGTCGGCCATCCGGGCGCCGGAGACGGCGTTGTTCCAGCGGTGGCCGCGGATGGCGGGGTTCCGGGCCCGGATGCGCTCGTAGTGGCTGGCGATGCCGTCCAGGGGGGCGGTGCCGGTGGACCAGCTGTGGCCGGGCCAGTTGCCGAAGAAGCAGCAGACGTCGACCGCCTGGGTGATGGAGTCGCCGATGGCGGCCATCGAGTCGGGCAGCGGGGGCGCGGCCGCCATCGCGGCGGTCGGGGCCGCGTCCGGGGCGGCGGCCGCGGAGGCGGAGGTGGCGGCGCCGATGCTCGCCAGGACCAGGGCGATCCCGAGGGCGAGGACACGGAACGGTCTGGGCATCTCTGACCTCCCCGGTCGCCAGGAACGGGATGCTGGTCAGAGAATGACCGAATTTAGCGGTCCTGCCTAGCTATGCGATTGTGCGGCAACGGGGCCGGTGCGGGCCTGGCCGCAGGGTCGAGAACCGGTCCGCGGTCGCTCAGGGGTAGTCGCGCTCGATGCGGCGCTCCTCGACGACGCGATCCTCGGGGTAGGGGTCGACGACGCGGCGGCGGCGGTAGGGGGAGAAGCTGCTCCAGAACAGCAGGGACAGGAGCAGGCCGATCACGCCCGCGACCATCAGGATGATGCCGACCGTGTTGATGTTGAAGCCCTCGGTGGTGACGTTGACCGCGAAGGTCAGGATGGCTCCAACCACCAGCAGGAAGATGCTGGCTCCGATGCTCATCGTTCCTCCTCGAGACAAGCTCGGTGTCTCCGGGTCCGCCCTACCCTGCCGGGACCCTGGGAAACACCCGATCCGGACCGGGCGACCCTATCAGCGGGAGCCGTACCTGGCCCGTAGCTCGGGGTCGTCGACGGCCAGGCGCACCGCCCCCGCGACCTGGAGCTGGAAGACGAACCCGGCGAGCAGGCTGACCCCGGCGAAGGTGAGCAGCTGCCACTGGCGGTCGTAGAGCAGCTCCAGGACCAGGCCGGCGAACGCCGGGAGCAGGCCGAACACCAGGGCCTGGCTGGCCCAGCCCATGGCCAGGCCGCGGAAGCCGATGGCCCTGGCCCGCTCGGCCCTGGGGCGGCGCAGGCGCGGGTCGGGGTGGTCGAGGGCGCGCTTGCCCGCCACCAGCAGCCTGGCCGGCCGCAGGGCCAGCCAGGCACCGCCCAGCACGGCCAGCACGGCCACGGCGACCAGGGCGGTGACGGCCGTCCCGGCGACCGGGGCCGCGGGCGCCGACGGCCCGCCCAGGCCGTTGAGGCCGGCGTTGACCATCATCGCCACCACCATCCCGGCCAGCAGGAACGCCACCCGGACGGTGCGGACGATCGGCTCCGGGTCGGGCCCGTGGTCCTGGCCCGACGGCTCCGGCGGCCGCGACCCCTGCGGGTCCAGCGGGTGCCAGACGTCGCTCATGGACCACCCCCGTCCTGGGGCCGGGCCCGCCGGCGCCCCGTCATGTCGTGCCCCCTTGGGGTTCCACGGCCTCGTCCCGGTCAAGCAGGGCGGCGAAGGCCGGCTCGTCCAGGGTGGGGACGCCCAGCTCGGTGGCGCGGGCCGCCTTGGAGCCGGGGTCGGTGCCGACGACGACGTAGGAGGTCTTCTTGGACACGCTGGCGGCGACCCGGCCGCCGCGGTCCTCGATGGCCCGGGTGGCCTGCTCGCGGGTGAAGCCGTCCAGGCCGCCGGTGAGGACGAAGGACATGCCGGCCAGGGTCTGGGGCAGCTCGGCGCCGGTGTCGCCGTCGGCCTTGGTGTTGACCCCGCTGGAGACCAGGCGGCGGACCAGGTCCTGGTTGGCCTCGTCGGCGAACCAGGCGGCCACGCTGGCGGCGATGGTGGGGCCGACCCCGCCGACGTCGGCCAGCTCCTCCTCGGTGGCGGCGGCGATCGCCTCCAGGGACTTGAGGCGGCTGGCGAGCAGGGTGGCCACGGTGCCGCCGACGTGGCGGATGGACAGGCCGACCAGCAGCCGGTCGAGCGGCCGCTGCTTGGACGCCTCGATCGCCCCGAGGAGGTTGGCGATGGAGCGGTCCTTGAACCCGCCCAGGGCGGCCAGGTCCTCGGCGGTGATCCGGTAGATGTCGGCCGCGTCGCGGAGCCTGCCCGCCTCGATCAGGGCGGCCACGGTCTTCTCGCCCAGGTGCTCGATGTCCATGGCCCCGCGGCTGGCGAAGTGGACCAGGGTGCCCCAGCGCTGGGCCGGGCAGCCGGTGGTGTTGGGGCAGCGGGTGGCCGACTCCCCCTCCGGGCGGACCAGCCGGGTGCCACACTCCGGGCAGGTCGCCGGGAACACCCACGGCTTGGAGCCCTTCGGCCGCTTGGTCAGGACCGGCCCGACGACCTCGGGGATGACGTCGCCGGCCTTGCGGACGAACACGGTGTCGCCGGGGCGCACGTCGCGGCGGGCGACCTCGTCCTGGTTGTGCAGGGTGGCCAGGCCGACCTTGGACCCGGCGACCAGCACCGGCTCCAGCATGGCGAACGGGGTGGCCACCCCGGTCCGCCCGATGGACACCTGGATGTCGTTGAGCAGGGTGGTGCGCTCCTCGGGCGGGTACTTGTAGGCGATCGCCCAGCGCGGCGCCTTGGAGGTGCGGCCCAGCTCCTCCTGGAGGCCGTTGGCGTCGACCTTGACCACCACCCCGTCGATCTCGTACTCGAGGTCGTGGCGGTGCTCGGCCCAGTGGTCGACGAACGCCTCCACCGCCTCCAGGGTGCCGACGATCCTGGTCTGGGAGGCCACCGGCAGGCCGGCCCGCTCGCAGAAGTCGAGGAACGCCGAGTGGGAGGCGAAGCGGATCCCCTCGGCCAGCCCGAAGGAGTGGCAGAGCATGGCCAGCTGCCGCGACCCGGTCACCTTGGGGTCCTTCTGGCGCAGCGACCCCGAGGCGGCGTTGCGGGGGTTGGCGTAGATCTGCTTGCCCTCGTCGGTCATCTGCTGGTTGAGGGCCTCGAACCCGGAGGCGGGGAAGTAGATCTCGCCCCTGACCTCGAAGGCGGGCGGCGGGTCGTCCAGGTCCAGGCGCTGGGGCACGTTGGCGACGGTGCGCACGTTGGGGGTGATGTCGTCCCCGACCCGGCCGTCGCCCCTGGTCGCGGCCCGGACCAGCCGGCCCCGCTCGTACTGGAGGGAGACGGCGACCCCGTCGATCTTGAGCTCGCAGACGTAGGCCGGGACGTCGCCGACGATGCGCTCGGTGCGCCGGCCCCAGGCGCTCAGCTCCTCGGTCGAGAAGGCGTTGTCCAGCGACAGCATCGGCACCCGGTGGGCCACGGGCGCGAACGCCCCCGCCTGGGGCGCCCCGACCGTCTGGGTGGGCGAGTCGTCGGTGCGCAGGTCCGGGTAGTCCTGCTCCAGCCCCTCCAGCTCGCGGAACAGCTCGTCGTACTCGGCGTCGGAGATGTCGGGGTCGCTGAGCACGTGGTAGCGGTAGAGCGCGTCCCGCAGGCGGGCCCGCAGCTCGTCGACCCGCCTGGCCGCCTCCTCCGCCGAAACTGGCACCCGTCCCCCTCGGTCGGTCCTTGCCCTGGCTCCCAGTATCGCCCACCCGACCGACCGTTCGCCGCCCCCCGTCCACAGCCCCGGGGCCAGCCAAGTTCCGCCGCGCGAACGGGCACGGGCCGTCCTATGCTGAGCGGCGTGTTCGCCTCCCTGGGCCGCTTCGTCTACCGCCGGCGGGTGCCGGTGGTGCTGGCCTGGGTCCTGCTCCTCGGGGTCGGGCTGGGGGTCGGCCCGGAGGTGTTCGGCCGGCTCGGCACCGGCAGCGGCCTGCGCGACGACGCCGAGTCGGTGGTCGTCTCGGACCTGGTGAGCCGGGTGTCGGGCTCCGGGACCGAGATCACCGGCCTGATCGACGGCCGCCGGGCCGACGACCCGGCCTTCCGGGCCGAGGTGGCCGACGCCGTCGAGGACCTGGAGGCCATGGCGGGCGTCCAGCGGGTCATCGGCCCCTGGGCCGCCGGCCCGGAGGTGCCAGGGGACCAGGAGGCGCGCGGGACCGCCGCCCGGGAGGTGCCCGGGCTGGTCGCCGAGGACCGGCGGGCGGTCCTGGTCCGGGTCGAGCTGGAGACCGGCCTGCCCGGCGGCGGCTTCGACCGCGCCGTGGACGGGGTCGGCGAGCGGCTGCGGGCCGTCGACGCCCCCCGGGTCCTGGTCGGCGGGGACGAGACCGCCAGGGAGGAGTTCCAGGACCAGGCCCAGGAGGACCTGGAGCGGGGCGAGACGCTGGCCCTGCCGGTCATGCTGGTGCTGCTGTTCCTGGTCTTCCGGGGGGTCGTGGCCGCCCTCACGCCCCTGCTGGTGGCGGTCGTTGCCGTGGCCGGGGCGCTGCTGATCCTGCTCGGGGTGAGCCACGTCGCCGACATCTCCGCCTACTCGGTCAACGTCGTCACCATGCTCGGCCTCGGCCTGGCCGTCGACTACTCGCTGCTGGTGATCAGCCGCTTCCGGGAGGAGCGGGCGGTCGGGCTGGAGCTCCCCGAGGCGATCGAGCGGACCCTGGCCACGGCCGGCCGCACGGTCGCCTTCTCCGGGCTGACCGTGGCCGCCGCCCTGTGCGGGCTGCTGGCCTTCGCCGAGCCGTTCCTGCGCTCGCTGGCCTGGGGCGGGATCGGGGTGGTGCTGGTGGCCATGGTGGCCGCGGTCACCCTCGTCCCGGCCCTGCTCGGCCTGTGGGGCCGGCGCATCCGGCCGGGCCGGGCCCGCCGGGGGCTCGGGGGGCTCAAGCAGCGAAGCGATAGCCCCCCGGCGGATTGGGGAACCGACCGCGGCCTGTTCTACCGGCTGTCGCGGGTCGTGCAGCGGGCCGCCCCGGTGATCGTGGTCCTGGTCGCGGCCCTGCTGGTGCTGCTGGCGGTGCCGTTCCGGCACGCCCGGCTGGAGAACTCGGGCCTGGAGTCGCTGCCCCGGTCCTCGGCGTCGCGCCAGCTGTTCGAGACGGTCGACGCCCGCTTCGCCGGCGGCGGCACCGACCCGGTCGTGGTCGTGGTCGAGTCGGTCCCCGGCTCCCCGCTGGTCGCCGACTACCTGCGCCGGGTCGGGGAGCTGCCCGGGGTGGACAGGGTCGAGCGCCGCCAGGGCAGCCCGCCGCAGCTCACCGTGGTCGACGTCGTCCCCGAGGGGACCAGCGAGGGGCCGGTGGCGACCCGGCTGGTGAAGCGGATCCGCGCCCTGGAGCGGCCGGTCGCGGCCGGGGTCACCGGGCCGGCCGCGTTCCTGGTCGACTACCGCGACTCCCTCGTCGGCCGGCTGCCCTACGCCCTCGGGCTGATCGGGCTGGCCACCTTCGCCCTGCTGTTCCTGATGACCGGGTCGGTGGTCGTGCCGGTCAAGGCGATCGTCATGAACGTGCTGTCGCTGGGGGCCAGCTTCGGGGCCCTGGTCTGGGTGTTCCAGGAGGGCCACCTCTCGGGCGTGCTCGGCTTCGACCCGCCGGGCATGGTCGACATCACCGTCCCGGTGCTGATCTTCGTGTTCGCCTTCGGCCTGTCCATGGACTACGAGGTGTTCCTGCTGTCGCGGATCAAGGAGGCCTGGGACCAGACCGGCGACAACGACCGGGCGGTCGCCCTCGGCCTGCAGCGCACCGGCCGGATCGTCACCTCGGCGGCGGCCCTGATCGTGATCGTGTTCCTCGGCTTCGCCGCCGGGGAGCTGCTGACCATCAAGGAGGTGGGGCTGGGCATGGCCATCGCGGTCGTGCTCGACGCCACCGTGGTCCGGATGCTGCTGGTGCCGGCGACCATGAAGCTGATGGGCCGCTGGAACTGGTGGGCGCCGCCGGCCATGCGGCGGCTGCACGACCGCTTCGGGCTGGACGAGCAGCGCCCACCGGCCCCGCCCCGGCCGCAGGGCCAGGAGCGGGTAGGCTCGGTCCATGCCGGTCCCTGACCCGCGAGGCAACGGTGCCGTCCAGCTGGTCGTCACCGACCTGGACGGGACCCTCTCCGACGCCGCCGAGCGGATCCACCCGGCCTCGGTGCGGGCCATCCGGGCCCTGGAGGCCGACGGCATCCCGGTGCTGGTGGCCACCGGGCGGCGGCTGCGCATGGCCTGCGCGGTGCTGGAGGCGGCCGGCCTGACCGGGCCGGCGGTGGTGCTCGACGGCGCCCTCGGGCTCGACCTGCGCGACGGCCGGGTGTTCCACCAGGTCGCCTTCCCGCCCGGGGCGGCCCGCCAGGTCCTGGAGGCGTTCGCCGCCGCCGGGCTCAGCCCCTGCGTCTACGTCGACCGCCCGGGCGTGGACCTGGTCGTCGGCGACCACCCCTCCACCCACCCCGACCACCTGGCCCGGGCCCGGCCGTGGGTGGCCGCCGACGACCTGGCCCGGGTGGTCGAGGCCGAGCCGGTGTACGCGTTCGCGGTGGTGGGGCGGCCGGCCGCCCTGCTCGAGCCGGTCCTCCCACTGGTCGGGCCGGCCGGCAGCGCCAGCGTCGTCCACGACCTGATCTACGGCGGCCACACCGTCCAGGTCCGGCCGCCGAGGGTCAGCAAGTGGAGCGGGGTCCTGGCCTACTGCGCCGAGCAGGGCCTCGACCCCGGCCGCATCCTGGCCGTGGGCGACGGCGCCAACGACCTGGAGCTGCTGGAGGGCGCCGCCGTGGCCTGCGCGGTCGCCACCGCCACCCCGGCCGTCCTGGCCCGCGCCGACCACGTCCTCGGCCCGCCGGCCAGCGGCGGCTGGGCGGCCGTGCTCGAGGTGGTCGGCCGGTCGGCGGCCGCCTCCTGACCGCGACCGGTCAGCGGCCGGTCAGGGCGTCGCGCAGGACCTCCCAGACGGCCGCCGGGTCGCTGCCGGCCAGGGCGCTCATGTGCCCGCAGGCCTCGAACCCCCAGGTCCACAGGTCCTGGATGCCGGCCGCCCTGGCCGCGGCCACGGCGGCGCGGATGTCGGGCTCGTCGGACGGCTCCAGGCGGAAGCCCTGGACCCAGATCTGGGCGCCGACCCCGTGGTCGGCGGCCAGCCGGCCGACCAGCTCCGAGAACCGGGACACGAACGGGCCGGCCGGCTCGCCGAAGACCTTCCAGTAGGGGTCGGTGGCCAGGGTGCTCAACCCGGGCAGGGCGGCCACCGCCGACCAGTCGGGCAGGCCGTGGGCCCCCTCGACCAGGGGCAGCAGGCACACGGTGGTGGCCGCCCCCTGGGCGGCGCAGTGGCCGACCAGGTCGGCGACGAAGTCGACCAGGCAGTCCTGGCGGAAGGCCAGCACCTCGGGGGTCAGCTCGGCCGGCATCGGGCCCCCGGTCCGCTCGGTGAAGCGGGCCTGGCAGTGGCGGCAGCGGCAGCCCCAGCGGTCCCGGTCGAGGCCGAAGTGCTCGGGCTGGACCCAGTGTGGCTCGTCCCAGAAGACCTGGTCGGCGCCGGTGTCGATGGCCGCGTCGGCCCAGGCGCGGACGAAGGACCGCACGGCCGGGTTGTTGGGGCAGCCGGCCGGGGTCGGCCGGCCGTCGTCCAGCACCTGGCCGACGTCGGGGTTGGCGGCGGTGAAGCCGCTCTCGGCCTCCCCGCCGAACAGCTGGGCCACCCCCCAGGGGGCGATCTGGACCTCCAGCCCGGCGTCGTGGGACGCGGCCACGATCCGGCCCATGGTCCCCCGGTACCAGGCCAGGTCGTTCTCGCTGAAGGTGTGCAGCACCCCGGTGCAGCCGTCGGCGGCCAGCCCCTCCATGTCGGCGGCCACGTGGCGCACGATCCGGTTGCCGAAATAGGCGACCCCGACGCTCAACCCTTCACCGCGCCCGCCGTCAGGCCGGAGACCACCCGGCGCTGGACGAGCAGGAAGAACACCACCGCCGGGATGGCGAACAGGGTGGAGCCGGCCATCACCGCCCCCCACTCGGTGCCGTGGTTGGTGGTGAAGGAGGCCAGCCAGATCCCGAGGGTCTGGCGCTCGGGGCTGCGCAGGAGCACGTAGGCGATCAGGTAGTCGTTCCAGACCAGGATGAAGGAGAAGACCGCGGTGGCGACCAGCCCCGGGGCGACCAGGGGGAACAGGATGCGCCGGAACGCCCCGGCGCGGGTGCAGCCGTCCACCATCGCCGCCTCCTCGAGCTCGGAGGGGATGTTGACGATGAAGCCGCGCAGCGTCCAGATGCTGAACGGCAGCACGAAGGTCAGGTAGGTGACGATGATCCCGGCCAGCCGGTCGGTCTGGCCGGCCCGGTCCAGCGTCAGGTAGATGGGGATGATGAGGGCCTCCAGCGGCACCATCTGGATCACGATCAGCATGACGATCAGGAGGGCGCGGCCACTGAAGCGGTACCGGGCCGCGGCCAGGGCGGCCAGGAAGGCCAGGGTCAGGGCGACCAGCACGGTCACGGTGACCACGATGATCGAGTTGCGGACGTCCTCGAGGAAGTGCGGCTTGCCGATGGCCGAGCGGTAGTTCTCCAGCGTCCCCGGGATCGGCAGCCACCTGGGCTCGAACGACAGGATGTCGACGCCCCGCTTGAAGCCGGTGGCCACCATCCAGTAGATCGGGAACAGGGTGACCAGCAGCACCAGGGCGGCGGCGGCGTTGTAGCCGACCCGGGAAGCGATTCTGGGGTTCACGGGCCCACCGCCTTCAGCATCTGGCGGACGTAGAAGAAGGTCAGGGCCAGCAGCAGC
>Ga0081538_10005324_pt1 | contig 11584 bp, 9 predicted proteins | sample TabmetS5T2R1_FD_71022 | JGI IMG/M metagenome (GOLD analysis project Ga0081538, IMG submission 71022) | Tabebuia heterophylla rhizosphere microbial communities from the University of Puerto Rico - S5T2R1 | ecosystem: Host-associated > Plants > Roots > Rhizosphere ... | reverse complement strand
TCATCGTCGGCGCCAGCCTCGCCGGCGCCAAGGCCGCCGAGACGCTCCGCACGGAGGGCTTCGACGGCCGCATAGTGTTGATCGGCGCCGAGCACGAGCGCCCCTACGAGCGGCCGCCGCTGTCGAAGGACTACCTGCGCGGCGAGGCCGGGCGCGAGAAGGTCTACGTCCACGACGGGAGGTTCTACGAGGAGCAGGACATCGAGCTGCGCCTCGGTCGAACCGCAACGAGGGTGGACACGTCGAACCGCGAGCTCGAGCTGGACGATGGCGAGCAGCTGCGCTACGACCGTCTGCTGCTGACCTCGGGCGCCGAGCCGCGCCGGCTGGACGTTCCGGGCGCTGATCTTGACGGCGTGCTGTACCTGCGCAGCGTCGGCGACCCCGATGCCCTGCGTCAGCGGCTGGACCGCGGCGGCGTGGTGGTCGTGGTCGGCGCCGGCTGGATCGGCGCCGAGGTGGCCGCCTCGGCGCGCCAGCGCGGCCTCGACGTCACCGTCATCGAGCCCGCCTCGGTCCCGCTCGAGCGCGTGCTGGGCACCGAGCTGGGCGCCTTCTACCGCGATGTCCACACGGACCACGGCGTCAAGATGCTGCTCGGGACGGGCGTCGAGGCCTTCGAGGGCGAAACGGCGGTGGAGCGCGTTCGCACGAGCGACGGCCGGGAGCTTGGGTGCGACTTCGTGGTCGTCGGCGTCGGCGTCCAGCCGCGGACGCAGCTCGCGGCGCAGGCGGGCCTTGCCGTCGACAATGGCATCCTCGTCGACGAGCGGCTCCAGACCAGTGTGCCCGGTGTCTTCGCCGCCGGCGACGTCGCCAACGCCCACCACCCCTTCTACGGCGAGCGCATCCGAGTCGAGCACTGGGCCAACGCCCTCAACCAGGGACCGGCCGCCGCCGGCAGCATGCTCGGCCAGGCCGCCACCTACGAGCGCCTGCCGTACTTCTTCTCCGACCAGTACGACGTCGGCATGGAGTATTCGGGTTTCGCCCGCTCCTGGGACCGGGTCGTCTTCCGCGGCGATCCGGCCAGCCGCGAGTTCATTGCCTTCTGGCTGGTCGAGGACCGTGTCGTGGCCGGCATGAACGTCAACGTGTGGGACGTCAACGACGATGTCCAGGCGCTGATCCGCGAACGTGTGGCCGTCGACGACCGGCGGCTCGCCGACCCGGACATCCCCCTCACCGAAGTCGCGCACCTCGAGAAGGGCGGTGTCGCATGAATCGCCTCCATGCGCTCCACCACGCCGGCGTCTCGTCTGGCTCGACACGCTGGCGCGCGAGCTGCTCGACAGCGGCGACTTCGCCCGGCTGATCGCTGACTACGCCGCCACCGACGCGACCTCCAACCAGACATCTTCGCCAAGGCCATCACCGGCTCCGAGCGCTAATTCGGTACTGACTTCCTTCCCCTAGCCGTGTTCGGCCCGCTTATCGGTCTGCCTCGATGGTGCCGCGGCGGCAACCGGCCGGCGATGCGTCGTTCTGTGCATTGGGGCGTAAGCCGTCCCCCAACCGTTCCTCGGTCGGCGCCGGCTCGGACCACCGCCCCCCGCTGCAAATGGGGAATCCGGCGCTCCCGATTGGGGATTGAGACCCATAGGTTGGAGGCCGCTCTCGGGCAACCATGATTGGCATGACTTCCGTACGCGACCCCGCATCCGCACTCGCCGAGGATGTCCACGCCTTCCACCGCGCCGCCGAGCAGGAAGGAAGCCACCTGAGCGCGCCTGCCGCCCTCGAATCTCTGCAGGAAGCGCTTCAGGTGCTCAGCGCCGCCTGGTATCGGATCGCGGCGGACGCGTCCCCCCACCCCGGCGATCGCCGGCGTGCCTGCCGCGCAGACGCGAGTTCCCCGGCTCGCAGCGACGGGCTGTCACGCGAGAAAGAGGTACGCCTCATGGGCGCACTTCACGATGTCGCGGCGGCGTTTGCGCGCTGCGCGCGTGCATGCCGGGAGGCCGAATCGACGGTTGCGCCGGTGATCGACCACCGCATCAACGCCGGAGGACCCGACGAAGAGCTTCCGCGGTTCGCGGGCCCGCCACCCGACCGCGAGCCGGTGCCGCGATGAGCATCCGGATCGGCACGCGGCGATGGCTCCCCAGCCGGCGGCTGGCGCGACGGTCTCGAGGGCCGCTGCTCGGCGGGATATGGCTGCGCGTGCACACCCGGTGGCGTGCCGCCAAGCTCGACCGTGAGCTGGCGAAGGGGACCGATCCCATGCTTAGCGACGAGCTGAGCCTGCGCGTAGGCCAACTCGGTGCGCCGTGGACCAGGGGGCGACTCTCTCGCGCCCTCCTCGACGCGGTGGACCTGGCGAGGGGCGGGCGAAAGCCGCTCGTAAGGACGCGGCTGCTCCTCCCTGAGATCCACGAGAACGAAGAGCTGCTGCTGACACTGGCCGACCGGATCCGGGACGGCCTGCCACTCGGCGTGCAGGGCTTGGCGATGACAGCCCGGCTGGTCGATGACCACTCCGGTCCGCTTTACCGAGCCGGTCCGAGCGACCCGCTCGCAGCCACCGTGCTGGAAACACTCGCCGCGCTCGAGAACGGCCACCGAACGTCCGGCACCGCCCCCGTATAGCCGCGACCGGCGTGCGGCTGGCGTGACCGCGACCCGGCGCAGCGATCGGCCCCAGCCGCGACCACGATGGGTATCCCCTGATGGGAGGATGGTTGATCGTGCCCATGGAAGTGAGCGCACGGCAGGGACACGCTTCGTGGCACCCGACCCAAGGAGGCCACATGCCCAGCGGCATTTTCCCCATTCCGGAGTTCCGTCCCGTCCCTGCCCGTACGCGCCCCACCCTCGCCGCCCGGATCCGCACGCGGTGGACGCGCAAGCGGCTCGACGAGCAGCTGGCTCGCGGTGCTGACCCCGACAAGAGCGCCCAGCTGAGGCTGCGCGCGGCGCAGCTGCGGTCGCGTAGCGAGCGTTCTCGGCTGGCCAACGCGCTCGTAGAGACGCTGGGCGACGCCCGCGGCCCCAACCTCGGTGCGTTCAGGATGAAGACCAGGCGGCAGCATGCCGTGATCCGGGACTACGCGGACGACATGCTGGCGCTCGTCGGCCGCCTGCGCGACGACCAGCCCGTGGAAACCCGAGGCGTCGCCATCGCAGCGCTGCTGGTGGACGACGGAGCGAGCCTCCTGCACCGCAACGGCGGGCAGGATCTGCAGCACGTGATCCGCGCCGCGCGGTTCGCCCTCGACACACCCGGCGTGGCCGCAGAGGACCTGGCAACCGCCGCCTAGGACCCGGAGCGCGCTCTGCAAGACCCTGCAGGCCTCGACACAAGCTACGGATCAGGCTGGTGCAAGACGGGTTTTTACTGGACGGCGGGCCCAAACGTGAAAGCGGCACGAGGGGCCTCACGTCATCCTGCATCCCCTGTTCCTCCCTGGCTCTGCGGTTGCGATCACGCAGAGCCTCCAGAAGGCAGCGGATGTCCCTTCTAGAGAGCGACGCGCTCGTCAATCCGAGGACAAGGGGCGCGTGGGTGTGGAGTCCCCATTGGCTGCGGGTTAGGCTGCCGTCGTGGCTGAAGGCGCGTCCGTCTTGGTGGGGCGCCGGGAGGAGTTGGCGGCGTTGGAGCGCGCGCTCGGCGAGGTCGAGCGGGGGGATGCACGTGCGGTCGGGCTGCGGGGTGAGCCGGGGATCGGCAAGTCGCGGCTGCTGAGCGAGCTCGCCGGTCGAGCGCGGGCGCACGGTGTGTTGGTGCTGGCCGGCCGGGCGGCGGAGTTGGAGCGTGATCTGCTGTTCGCGCTGCTGCGGGACAGCCTCGAGCCGCTCGCAAGGGAAGAGCTGTCGCGAGCCGTGGGGGAGCTCGGCGCCGAGGAGCTGGCAGAGCTGGCGTCGGTGCTGCCGGCGGTGGGTTCGCTTGCCGGACTGGAGGCGGCCCCGGCTTCGGGTGAGCGCCATCGGCTCGCCCGTGCGGTGCGGGCCTTGCTGGAGCGCTTGGCCGCCGAGCGGCCGCTGGCGCTTTTGCTCGATGACGTGCAGTGGGCCGATCCGGCGTCGGTGGATGTGTTGGGGCTGCTGCTCAATCGGCCGCCTCGGGGCCGGGTGCTGGTCGGGCTGGCCGCCCGGTCCGGACGCGCCCCCGCGCTCGAGGCCGCGCTGGCGACGGCGGAGCGGGAAGGCCGGGGGATGGTGCTGGAGGTCGGCCCGTTGTCCCGGGAGGCCGTCGAGGAGCTGGTGCCGCGGGCGGGCCGCGCGGCGCGCGAGCGCCTTTACCGGGAGAGCGGCGGCAACCCGTTCTACCTGCAGGAGCTGGGTCGGGCGGCCGGCTCGGGCGGGGACGCCGTGGGCCACACGCTGGCCGGCGTGCCGCGGCTCGTGCAGGCGGCGCTGGCGGGCGAGTTGGCGTGCCCGGGCAGGCGCGCCGGGTGCTGGAGGGCGCGGCGGTGGCGGGCGATCCGTTTGAGCCCGAGCTGGCCGCGGTCGCCGCAGGTGTCGAGGAGGGGGTGGCGCTCGCGTCGCTCGACAAGCTGCTGGACGCCGAGCTGGTGCGGCCGGCGAGTCAGTCGCGGCGGTTCCGCTTTCGCCATCCGCTGGTGCGCCGCGCTGTGTATGAGGGGTCGGGGGGTGGCTGGCGGCTGGCCGCGCACGCCCGGGCCGCCGCGGCGCTCGTGGCCCGCGGCGCCACGCCGGCACAGCGTGCTCACCATGTGGAGCGCGCCGCCCACCACGGCGATCTGGCCGCCGTGGAGCTGCTGGTCGCGGCCGCCGAGGAGGTGACACCGGTCGCGCCGGCCACGGCGGCCGGCTGGTACGAGGCGGCGCTGCGCCTGCTGCCCGACGGCGCTGGACACGATCAGCGTCGCCTCGGCCTGTTGGGGACCCAGGGGCAGGCGCTGGTGTTGGCCGGGCGTCCGGTGGAGGCCCGCGACGTGCTGCGGCGGGTGCTCGCCATGCTCCCGGCCGAGGCGGGCGGCGAGCGGGTCGCGGTCGTGGAGGCGCTCGCGGATCTCGAGGCTCTGTGGCTGGACAACCGCGAGGAGGCGCGCCGTCTGCTGCAGGCCGAGCGGACCAAGCTCGGCGACGCCGCCCCCGGGCCGGCGGCGGCGCTCACCTTCGCGATGGCGCGCGAGCGGGCGGCCTGCGGCGACCACGACGCTGCCGAGGCGCTGGCCGCGGAGGCCGGCGCCGGAGCGCGGGCGGCCGGTGACCGGGTGTTGGAGGCGGCGGCCGCCGTGACCGTCGCCGACGCCGCGCACTGTCGCCTCCGGCACGACGACCCCGCCGCACTTGCCGTCGTGGACGAGAAGGTCGCCGAGGCGGGGGCGCTCGTGGATGCCCTCCAGGACGAGCAGCTTGCACAGCGGCTGCAGCTGCTGGTGTGGCTCTACACGTCGCGCTACTTCACCGGCGAATTCCCGGCCGCGCGCGAGGCCGCCGAGCGCGGACTCGGGGTCGCCCGGCGCACGGGGCAGGGCCTTCTGGCTCCGGTGTTTCTGGGGTGTCGCGGAATGGTCGACTGGGAGATGGGCCGGGCCGGTAGCGCCGAGGAGGACGGTGAGGAGGCGCTGGAGAGCGCGCTCGTCTCCGGTAACACCCACCTCGCGTTCTGGGGGTCGGTCGTGCTTGCCAGGATCGCCCTTGGGCGTGGACGCGTCGAAGCGGCGCTGGCCCACGCGCAGGCGGCTTGGGACTACGTGGGCGTCGTGCCGTATTCGCAGGCGGGCTTCATGCTGGCCGATGCGCGGCTGGCGGCCGGCGATCCGGAGGGCGCGGCGGCGGCGCTCGAGGCCTTCGGCTGGGTCAATCCCGGCCTCTGGACGCTCGACCGGCTTCGGGCCGCGGAGGTGGCCGTCCGCGTGCTGCTCGCCCTCGGGCGGCTGGAGGAGGCGGCCGAGCTGGCGCGGCGGGCGCCGGCGGAGGGCGGTGGCCGCCACACGGGCGTGTTCGGGGCCATCCTCGCGCATGCTCACGCCGGCGTCCTGTTGGCGCACGGTGACGCGCCGGAGGCCGCCCGTGTGGCGCTCGCGGGAGCGGCCGCGGGCGACGACGGTTTGGCGCCGCTGTGGGCGGCGCGCTGCCGGATGCTGGCCGGCGAGGCGCTCGCCGGCTGCGAGGGCGTGGACGAGGCGCGCGCCGAGCTGCGCCGGGCCGCGGCCGAGCTCGAGGCCCGCGGCGCGTGGGGATACCGCGACGCGGCGCTGCGGGGGCTGCGCCGCCTGGGCGAGCGCCCGCGCGCATTCAGCCCCCAACCTGTAGCGCGAACCGGCGACGACCGCCTGGTCGGCTTGACCCCGCGTGAGCGCGAGGTAGCCACGCTCGTAGGTGAGGGCCAGACCAACGCCCAGATCGCCGCTCGCCTGCACCTGAGCGAGCGCACGGTGGAGCGCCATGTGTCCAACACGCTGGCCAAGCTGGGCCTCAGCTCGCGCACCGGCGTGGTACGGCTGCTGTCCGAGCAGCGCGCAGCCACCCGGTGAGCCCCACCCACTAGGCCGGTCGGGCCGACCCCGCAATTGGGTGGCGGCGTAGGCGCCATCACGCATACCGGATCGGCCGTCGTCGCGGGATCGTCGTCGGTGTCAACCGCCACCGAGGAGACGATCCGTGACGACCACGTTCATCGACCGCACCGAAGCCCTCACCGAGCGCGTGTTCCGTGCCACGCTCGGCGCGCTCGAGCTGTTCTCGATCTACCTGGGCGTCGAGCTCGGCCTGTACCGGGCGCTCGAGCGCCACGACGCCCTCGACGCCGACGAGCTGGCAGAGCATGCCGGCATCGCCGAGCGCTACGCCCGCGAGTGGCTCGAGCAGCAGGCCGTCGCCGGCCTGCTCGAGGTCGAGTGCGCGGAGGCGGACGCGCACGAGCGCCGCTACCGGCTGCCGGCCGAGCATGCCCGCGTGCTGTGCCGGCCCGACGACCCGGCCCACGTGGCGCCGTTCGCGCACACGATCGCCGGCATCGGTGGCGTGATCGCCCGGGTGGCCGACGCCTACCGCACCGGCGACGGCGTGCCCTACCACGCTTACGGCGCGGCGTTTCGCCACGGCCAGGGCCACATCAACCGGCCCGCCTTCACCCACGAGCTGCCGAGCGACTGGCTGGGCGCGCTGCCCGACGTGGTCGCCCGCCTCGAGGCCGCCGCGCGCCCGCGGATCGCCGACGTCGGCTGCGGGCAGGGCTGGTCGACGCTCGCGCTCGCCCACGCCTTCCCCAACGCCTGGGTCGACGGCCTCGACGCCGACCCCGGCTCGATCGCCGACAGCCGCCGCCACGCCGCCGACGCCGGCCTGGACGGCCGCGTGCGCTTCATCGAGGCGGACGCCGCCGAGCTCGCCGATCACGGGCGCTACGAGCTGATCGTAATCCTGGAGGCGCTGCACGACCTGGCCCGCCCGGTCGAGGCGCTGACCGCCGCGCGCGCCGCGCTGGCCGACGGCGGCGCGCTGCTGGTCGTCGACGAGCGAGTCGCCGACTCCTTCACCGCCCCGGGCGACGAGGTCGAGCGCATGATGTTCGGCTGGAGCGTCACCCACTGCCTGCCCACCCAGCTGGCCGAGCGGCCCTCGGCCGCCCTGGGCACGGCGCTGCGCGCCGACACCGTGCGCGAACTAGCCACCGAGGCCGGCTTCGCCCGCGTCGACGTGCTGCCCGTCGCCAACGACTTCTTCCGCCTCTACCGGCTCGACCCCTGAAGAGAGCCGCCGTGCCCAACGCCACCCCACCAGACAGCCAGCACCAACGAAGGAGCACCACCATGCAGAACACAACCACGACGCCCAGCACCCGCCCGCGCCGGCTCCGCCGCATGCTGCTGGCCGCCGCCGTGGCCGCCTGCGTGCTGCCGGCGAGCGCCTCGGCGGCCACGGTCGTGGTCGAGCCGGACGGCACGCTCCGCTACTCGGGCGACTCGCTCGGGGCCACGGTCAGCATCCGCGAGCTCGCCGACGGGTTCGAGGTAACGGACTCAGTCAGACTCGACCCGGTCCCCAACGGCTTCGCCACGTGCACTCGGCTCGGTACGAAGACGGCGCTCTGTGGCAATCGCGGAACGGTCATCAGGCGCGTCGCAGCGACCCTCAACGGCGGCGACGACACCGCCGGCCCGATCAACACCCACCTCCCGGTCGAGATCAGCGGCGGCTCGGGCGAGGACACCTATAGCGCGGGCAGCCCTACATTCCTGACCAACGTCAAGTTCCTCGGTGGGAGCGGCAGCCGGGACACCGTCAGCTACGCGGGCTCGGGCGGGAGCGCTGGCGGCGGCGTGCGCATCAGCAACGACGGCGTCGCCAACGACGGGCGCATCGGCTTGGACACCGACGACGTCCGCCGTGACGTCGAAGTCCTGATTGGGTCCGCCCTGCGCGACGAGATCACCGCCAACGGCCCCCTTGACTTCGCCGTCACCGGCGAGTTCGCCCACACGCGCGTGCGGGGCGGCCGGGGAGACGACGTCCTGCGCGTGGGCGCGGACGGCGGCCTCGGGGTGATCATCGAGAACGGCCCCGTGGCCGACGGGGCGGAGAAGATCATCGGCGGCTCTGCGCCCTCGCTGGTCGACTACGGCGAGCGGACGCGCCCGGTGAACGCCACGCTCAACTTCGGCGTCCTGCGCCTTGCGCCGAAGGCGCTGCGCGCCAAGGCGGGCGAGACCGCTCACCTCAACCTGACCTGGCTCCACCCGCACTCCTGGCGCCAGCTGCGGCGCGTCACGCTGCGCGTCTACCGCGGCGAGTCCCGGGTGGGCGCAATCGCGATCAGCCCGCGCACCCGGCGCGTCCGTGATCGGGGCGAGCTGAACGTCCTCCGCCGCTCCACGCGGATTAGCCACAGGGGCAAGACGGTCAGCGCCCGGCTCGCGCTGCGGCTCGACCGCTCGCTGACCGGACGGCGGCTGCGGCTCGAGGTCGAGGCCGTCGACGCCCGTGGCGCCCGCCAGCTCGAGCCCAGGGCCGGCTCGATCCAGGTCAGTCGCTGACTAAGCCGCCATCGCTCAAAGGGCCGACCGAACCGGCCGGCCCCATGGGCGCCACCGACCACCCCACAACCCAAAGGAGACAACCATGACCATCACCACCAGCATCCCCGGCCTCGTCACCGCCAATGGTCTGGAGGCCTACGTCGAGCAGGTCGGCCAGGGGCCCGACGTGCTGCTGATCGGCGGCCTCGGCGACACCGTCGAGTCGTGGCAGTTCCAGCTCGACGGGCTCGCCGACCGCTACCGCCTGACCGCGTTCGACAACCGCGGCGCCGGGCGGACGCCCATGCCGGAGGGTCCCATCACCGTGGAGGCGATGGCCGACGACGCCGCCGGCGTGCTGCGGGCGCTCGCCATCCCGTCCGCCCACGTCGCCGGCTTCTCTGGCGGCAGCCTCATCGCCCAGGAACTGGCCCTTCGTCACCCCGAACTGGTGCGCAGCCTCGTGCTGCAGTCGACCTGGCCGGCGCCGGACCCCTACCTGCGCAAGTGGGGCCAGTTCGTGCGCTGGCTGGTCGCGGTTGCCCCCAGCGAGCGCGCCTTCCTCGAGGGCTTTTTCCTCGACATCTACACCCCGCGGGCGCACAACGACGGAACCGTCGACCAGATCATCGAGGAGGTGCTCGCCTTCCCGCACAAGCAGCCCACCGGGGATCTGCAGCGCTTCCTGGACGCGTTCCTCGACCACGACACGACCGACCGCCTGCCCCACATCTCAGTGCCGACCCTCGTCCTGGCCGGCGGTCTGGACATGACCAGTCGCCCGGAGCTCGGCCGCGCCGTGGCCGAGCTCATCCCTGGCGCTCGCTTCGAGGTCATGGGAGAGGAATCCCACCAGCCCTTCCAGGAGGTGCCCGACGACTGGAGCGCCCGCGTCGACGCCTTCTGGCGCGAGGTTGAGGTTGCCGCCTGAGGCGTACTTTCCGGTCAGCGCCGTCGTGAAGGCTCCCGGACGCCCCGGCCACCCGGCCGGGGCGTCGGGACGTCCTCCCGTCGTGCCTCAGCGAGGCGTCGGCTCCCCTGCGGTTCTTCGTACTGCCGCCTCGGCGCCCGCTCCGGCAAGGCCGCGAACGCGTTCCGGCTCGCCGCTACCACGCCTACTCGATGGACGGCGGCATCACCGCGTGGGAACGAGCAGGGCTTGCCGCTCGAGCCCGAAGACGGCGCCGTCGCGCCTCACTGACGATCTCATCGACGCGCTCCGCTGATCAGCAGATACTCGCGCGTGTGGGCGATCTCTCCGTCGCTGCGGTAGTTGGACTCGAAGAAGTCCACCCATTCGGCGTGGAGCTCCTCGCGGCGGGGGGCACCGAGCGACTCGGCGAGCGTCTTCGTGGGCCCGTAGCTGGTCGAGAACAGTTCCCAGAAAGCCTCACCCGACGGCATCCGCACGGTCGACACCTGCTCGGAGATCTCGAGCTCGAAGGCGTCGCCGAGCAGCTCACGCACCCGAGTCTCGTCGCCCACGCGAACGGGCTCGAGGGCGGCGGCGCCGGCAGGAACGGCGCCATCACCTTGAACATCGCGGCCAAGCCGCCGGTCGGCGTCCAGTTGGCCAGACAGATCCGCCCGTCCGGACGGGTGACCCGGGCGATCTCGCGTGCCGCGGCCCCGTGGTCAGGGGCGAACATGACCCCGAGCGTCGAGGACACCACGTCAAAGCTCGCATCCTCGAGGTCGAGGTGCTCGGCATCTCCGACCCGGTAGTCGATCGCCAGGCCCCGCTCGGCCGCGCGCTGGGACGCGGTCTCGATCAGCGCCGGCGACAGGTCGATGCCAGCCACCTCCGCTCCACGCGCGGCGGCCAGCTCGGCGACCGCCCCGGTGCCGCACGCGAGGTCGAGCCACCTGACGCCGGGCCGCGGGTCCAGCCGCTCGATCACCCGCTCGTGGATGTCGGTCAGTGTCTCCGTGATCCGCTGATAGGGGCCGTTGCCCCACATCACGCTCTGACGCTGCTTGAGCTCCTCGTAGGCCACTAGGCCTCCTCTTGGTCGGTCTTGACGGCCATGAGCGAGACGCTCTCGACCGCGTAGATGCTGCAGGCCTCGACCGCCCGCCGGAGACGAAGCGGTAGTCGTTCGTGCATACTCCGCAGACCTTGAGGCCTTGGGCCACGATCGCCTCCAGATAGCTGTCGCGCGGGATCGCCCCCGCGATGCAGGCGGCCCATAGGTCGACGTTGCGCCTCGTGCGCTCCTTCAGCGCCCGCCCGCTGACGATGTCCGAGATCGCCAGCCGGCCTCCGGGCCGCAGCACACGCGCCGCCTCGGCGAACACCCGGTGCTTGCGCGGCGAGAGGTTGATGACGCCGTTCGAAACGACCACGTCGAAGCTCGCGTCCTCGAAGGGCAGCGCCTCGATGTGCGCCTCGATCAGCTCGACCTGCGAGAAGCCGGTGCCGAGCCGCGTCGCCTTGTCGAGCTGCGCGTCGGTGAAGTCGACGCCCACGACCCGTCCCGCGTCACCAACGAGGACCGCCGCGCAGAGCAGGTCGGTGCCCGATCCCGAGCCGAGGTCGAGGACCGCATGGCCGGGCCGCAGCGCGGCGAGATCGAGGTGATAGCCGACGCCGGCGAACGACGCCAGGGCCTCGGCGGGGATGGCGTCGAGCAGCCCGGACGGGTAGCCGAGCT
>Ga0081538_10005323_pt1 | contig 11584 bp, 8 predicted proteins | sample TabmetS5T2R1_FD_71022 | JGI IMG/M metagenome (GOLD analysis project Ga0081538, IMG submission 71022) | Tabebuia heterophylla rhizosphere microbial communities from the University of Puerto Rico - S5T2R1 | ecosystem: Host-associated > Plants > Roots > Rhizosphere ... | reverse complement strand
GTGCCCGCGGTCACCAGCTGGCCGCCGTGGCGCTTGACCCCGAGCCGCTTGGCGGCCGAGTCGCGGCCGTTGCGGCTGGAGGATGCGCCCTTCTTGTGCGCCATCTCAGCCTTCCTCTTCCTGCTTGGCCTGCTGCGCCTGCTTGGCCTTGCCAGCGCCCGACCGGGAGGCGCGCTTGCGGGCGCCGAGGTCGATCGTCTCGACCTTGAGCCTGGTCAGGGACTGGCGGTGACCGAGGGTGCGGCGCTGGCGGGTCTTGTTCTTGTAGGTGAAGACGCGGATCTTCTTGCCCCGGTGGTGGTCGACCACGCTGGCCGTGACCTTGGCCTTGGCCAGGTCGGCGGCGGCCGAGGTCACGTTGCCGTCGTCGTCGACGACCAGCAGCGGCTCGAGCTCGAGGCTGGCGCCGTCGTCGCCGGCGAGCTTCTCGACGTCGATGAGGTCACCGACCTTCACCTTGTACTGCTTCCCGCCGGTCCGGATGACGGCGTACACCTGGGATCGTCCTTTCAAGAAGGGGACGGCGTCCGGCAGGGCCGCCAGAGCGCCGACCGCAGAGGTTAGCAAATTTGCCCAAGTCGATGCGAGCCTTACGTGTGGGACGCAGGAGGCCTCAGGAAAGGCGGCGCCATGGATTCGACCCGGAAGCTCTACCGCAGCCGGACCAACAAGCAGGTGGCCGGGGTGTGCGGCGGCCTGTCCGCCTACTTCAACGTCGACGTGACCCTGATGCGGGTGCTGTTCATCCTGCTCGGGCTCCTCGGGGCCACCGGCATCGTGCTCTACATCGCCATGTGGATCATCGTCCCCCTGGAGCCGGTGGTGGGCGGCGCCCCCTAGGAGCACCCTGCCGGGGCCTGCCGAGGTTAGGCTTCGTGCATGACAACCAAGGCGAACGAACCTGACGACACGACGACGGCCGGCCCGGCGGACCTGTTCGCGCTGGACGGGGACGGGCGCTGGCTGCTGGCGGTGGACGGCTGGGCGCCCGAGCGGGAGCCGGGGATCGAGGGGGCGCTGGCGCTGGTCAACGGCTACCTCGGCACCCGGGCGGCGGTCGAGGAGGGCAGCGGCGCCTCGGCCCCGGCCACCTTCCTCAACGGCGTCTTCGACGCCACCCCGCTGGCGGCGGCCGAGGCCGCCTCCTCCCCCGAGCGCCCGGTGGTCGTCGCCCCGACGACCGAGCTGGTGGTGGCGCCGGACTGGTCCGGGCTGCGGCTCGTGGCCGGCGGTGTGCCGCTGACCCTGGAGACCGCCGAGGTCCTCGGCCAGCGCCGCACCCTCGACCTGCGGCGGGGCGTGCTGGTGCGGGAGTGGCGGCTGCGCGCCGGCGGCCGCACCACCCGGCTGCGCTCGCTGCGGTTCGCCAGCCTCGACGACCGCCACGTCCTCGGCCAGGCGCTGGAGCTGGTGGCCGAGGACTGGTCCGGGCCGGTCACGGTGGAGGCCATCGTCGACGGCGACGTCACCAACGAGAACGGCGTCCGCCACCTCGTCGGCCACCGGACGGGAGGTGTCGACGGCGGCCTGCTGCTGGAGACCCGGACCGCCGACCAGGGCGTCGGCGTCTGCCTGGCCACCTCGACCACCCTCACCGCCGACGGCGGCGGCGCGGCGCCGGCCGAAGACGCCCCCGGAGAGCGGGCGCTGGTGCGCCGCCACCGCTTCGAGGCGGCGCCCGGTCGGGCGTGGCGGCTCGACAAGCTGGTCACGGTGTTCACCGGCCGCGACGACCCCGACCCGGCCGCCCGGGCCGCCGAGCGGCTGCGGCAGGTGACCGCCGCCGGGCTGCCCTCGGCGCTGGAGCGGAGCGCGGCCGCCTGGGCCGGGCGCTGGGCGGCCGCCGACGTCGAGATCACCGGGGACGGCGAGCTCCAGCGCGACGTGCGGTTCGCCCTCTACCACCTGATCGGCAGCGCCAACCCCGACGACCCGCGCGCCGCCCCGGGGGCGCGGTCGCTCACCGGCGAGAAGTACAAGGGCCACGTGTTCTGGGACACCGACACGTTCGTCCTGCCCTTCTTCGTCCACACCCACCCGCCGACGGCCCGGGCCATGCTCGCCTACCGCCACCACACCCTGCCGGCGGCCCGGGCGATCGCCGCCGCGGCCGGGTGGCGGGGCGCCGCCTACGCCTGGGAGTCGGCCGACAGCGGCCAGGACGTCACCCCGGCCTGGTACATCACCAGCACCGGCGAGCGCCGGCCCATCCTCACCGGCGAGCAGGAGCACCACCTCGGCGCCGACATCGGCTTCGCCGCCTGGCAGTACTGGACCGCCACCGGCGACGAGGCGTTCCTGCTCGACGAGGGCGCCGAGCTGATGTTCGAGCTGGCCCGCTTCTGGGCGTCGCGGGCCAAGCCGGGCGCCGACGGCCGCTGGCACGTGCGCGGGGTGATCGGCCCGGACGAGTACCACGAGGACGTCGACGACAACGCCTACACCAACCAGCTGGCCGCCTGGCTGCTCGGCCGGGCCGTGGAGCTGGCCGCCTGGCTGGCCGACCGCCACCCCGGCCGCTGGCGGTCCCTGGGGGCGGCGCTCGGCCTGGACGACGGCGAGCTGGACGAGTGGCGGACCGTGGCCGCCGGGCTGGTCGACGGCCAGGACCCGGAGACGGGGCTGATCGAGCAGCACCGCGGCTTCCACCAGCTCGAGGAGGTCGACCTGGCCGCCCTGCGCTCCCCCACCGCCTCGGGCGAGGCGGCGCTCGGCTGGAGCCGGCTGGCCCGCCTCAAGGTCATCAAGCAGGCCGACGTGGTGCTGCTGCTGGCCCTGCTGGGCGAGCGCTTCCCCCACGCCGTCCAGGAGGCCAACTACCGCTACTACGAGCCGCTCACCGTCCACGACAGCTCCCTCAGCCCGGCCATCCACGCGCTGGTCGCGGCCCGCCTCGGCGACCTCGGCACGGCCGAGCGCTACCTGCGGCGGGCGACCCGGCTCGACCTCGACTTCGACCGGGGCGTCACCGCCGCCGGCGGGGTCCACATCGCCGCCCTCGGCGGGCTCTGGCAGGCGCTGGTCCTCGGCTTCGGCGGCATGACCGTTGACGGCCGGGAGCTCCGCTTCGCCCCGCACGTGCCCGCCTCGTGGGGGTCGCTCCGCTTCCGGGTCCACTGGCGCGGCGAGCTGCTGGAGGTCACCGCTACTGGGACGACGGCGACGGCTCGGAGTCGGCCTTCGGCCGACGATCAATAGGCTCCGACCGGCCCGGTCGGGCCGGTCGGCTAGATCTCGTGGGTGATGACGACGCCGCGGCCGTCGCAGGTCGGGCAGGTCTCGGAGAAGCTGTCGAGCAGGCCGCCCGAGACCCGCTTGCGGGTCATCTGGACCAGGCCGAGTGAGGAGACCTCCATCACCTGGCTCTTGGTCTTGTCCCTGACCAGGGCGGCCCGGAGGCGGTCGACCACGGCCTGCTGGTTGCGCTCGAACAGCATGTCGATGAAGTCGATGATGATGATGCCGCCGATGTCGCGCAGCCGGAGCTGGCGGACGATCTCGTCGGCCGCCTCGAGGTTGTTGGCGACCACCGTCTCCTCGAGGTTGGCCTTGCCGACGAACTTGCCCGTGTTGACGTCGATGACGGTCATGGCCTCGGTGCGGTCGATCACGATCGAGCCGCCCGACGGCAGCCAGACCTTGCGCTCCAGGGCCTTGTGGATCTGCTCAACGACCCGGTAGTGCTCGAACACCGGCAGCTTGCCCTGGTGGCGGTGGAGCTTGGGGAGCAGGTCGGGGGCGACCTCGGTCAGGTACTCCTCGACCCGCTGGTAGAGGTCGTCGCCGTCGACGACCAGCTCGACGAAGTCGGGCGAGAAGATGTCGCGGATGACCCGCACGACCAGCTCGGGCTCGGAGTAGATGACGGCCGGGGCGCTGGACTTCTTGGCCTTGCGCTCGACCGCCTCCCAGCGGGCCTGGAGCCGGGCCAGGTCGGCCCGGAGGTCGTCGGCGCTGGCCCCCTCGGCGGCGGTGCGGACGATCAGGCCGAGGCCCTTGGGCCGCACCTCCTTGAGGATGTCGCGCAGGCGCGAGCGCTCGTCCTCGGGGAGGCGGCGGGAGATGCCGAAGGTGTTGTCCTCGGGCTGGAGGACCAGGTAGCGGCCGGCCAGGGAGACCTGGGCGGTCAGCCGGGCCCCCTTGGCCCCGATCGGGTCCTTGGTGACCTGGACGAGCACGGGCTGGCCGGCCTTGAGGACCTTCTCGATCCTGGGGGCCTCGCCGTCCAGGTCCTCCTCGTTGTAGTTGACCTCGCCGGCGTACAGGACCGCGTTGCGGCCGCGGCCGATGTCGACGAAGGCGGCCTCCATGCCGGGCAGGACGTTCTGGACGCGGCCCAGATAGATGTTGCCGACCATGGAGCGGCCGGCCTTGCGGGTCACGTAGTGCTCGACCAGGGTCGGGCCCTCGAGGACGCCGATCTGGGTGCGCTCCGTCCCCTCGGTGACGACCATGCGCCGGTCCGGGCCCTCCTCGCGGAGGATCCGCTTCTGCTCCTCGGTCAGGCCGGACGGGCGGCGCCGGCGGCCCTTGTCGGCCTGGCGGGCGCCCTCGCGCCTGGACCGGGTCTCCAGCCGGGTCGAGCGCTCGGGGGAGCCGGACCGGCCCCGGCCCCCGCCCTGCTGCTCCTTGGCCTCGCCCTCGGCGGGGGCGTCGGTGGTGGCGGCGGCCGTGTCGGCGTCGACGGCGGCCAGGCGGCCACCGCCCCGGCCCCGCCGGCGGCCGCGGCCACCGGAGGTCCGGGTGGTGGTGGTGGTGGCGGGCTGGGGGTCGCCGTTGGCCGGCTGCGGGTCGCCGTTGGCCGGCCGGACCGGCTGGGCCTCGCCGTTGCCGCCCCCGCTGCCGCGGCGACGTGACCTGGTCCGTGAGGGCGCCGGGGCGGCCTGGGTGTCGGTGGGCCCGTCGGCTGTGGCCTGCGTCTGGGTGGTCGTGTCGCCCGAGCCGCCGCGTGTCCGGGCCGGCCGGGAGGCGGGGGCGGACCTGGCGGGCTCGTCGCCGGGGAGGTCGCCGGTCGTGCCGGGCTGGGCGGTGTCGCCGGGCCCGCCGGGCTGGGTGGTGTCGCGGCCGCGGGCCTTGGCGGCGGCCCGGCGGCGGCGCCGGGCCCGGGTCCTGGCCGACCCGCCGGCGGTGGCGGGCGCGGCCTCACCCTGGTCGGCCTCGGGTCCCGCGGTGCCCGTCGCCTCGGCCGCCGGGGCCGCGGCGTCGCCGGCCGGGACCGTGACGGCGGCGTCCGGGTCGGGGGCGAGGTCGCGCGGGGCCGCGCCGCCGAGGCCGCTGCGAGCGGCGACGGCAGGCACGGGGCCGGGTCCGGCGGGCGCGTCGGCCTGGGACGCCCGATCGGGTCCGGCCGTGCCGGTGGTCGTCTCGCCGGGGGCAACCGGGTCGGCGGAGGCGCCAGCCGCATCGGCGGACCCTCGTCCGCGGCCTCCGCGGCGGCGACGGCGGCCACCGGTCCGGGTCGCGGCGGCCTCGCCGGCCGGGCTCGGCTCGCCGGCCGGCCCCGCCTCGGGGACCGGCGTCGTGTCCGCGGCCGGGGCCGTATCGGGGGCCGCGGCCGTGTCCGCGGCGGGGGCCGTATCGGGGGCCGCGGCCGTGTCGGAGGCCGGGGCCGACTCGGGGGCGTGGGGCGGGGCGGGGGCCTCGACGCTGGCGGTGGTCACCGCCGGCGCCTCTGGCTTGGGGACCGGGGGCGAGTCCTCGCGGGGCGCCGGGGACGGGGGCGGCGGGCCGCCGGCGAACGACGCTCCGGCGGACTCGACGGTGGTGACGCGGAACTGGGGCGGCGGGGCCGGCTCGGGGGCCGGGAGGGGGGCGGGTGGGGTGTCGGCCGGGGCGGGGGCCGCCGGGGGCGGACCCCCCGGGAACGACGCGGCCCCGCGCGGGCGAGGCTGCGGGGCCGGGGAGTCGCCGGTGGCCGGCGCGGAGGCGCGGTCGGCGGTGTCGGTGGTGGCGGGCGGGGACGTGGGGACGGTGGACTGGTCGCGAGCCTCGTCGACCCGCGCGTCGTCGGGGGAAGCCATCGATGCTCCTCTATCAAGCTCGGACGGCCGCCGTCACGGGCGACCGCAAACCTTCTGCGCTCGAGAGAAGCGGTGGCTCCTCCGCCACCGGTGGAACGGCCGCGAACGCGGACCGGCACTCCCCCTCCGGGCAAGCCCCCGGTACCTCGGCCTCGAGGTGCCATGAGATGCCCCGGGAACAGCAGGAAGCGGCGAGAACGCCGCCGGGCCGCACCGCCGGATGGCATGGCGCAAGACTGCCAAAGAGTCTGCCAGAACCGACAGGCTCCGGCAAAGGTCCCGCTACAGGTAGCGCCGCATGTGGACGTTCTCGAGCAGGCCGACGGCCAGGAAGGTGGCGACCAGCGAGGACCCGCCGTAGGAGACGAACGGCAGCGGGATCCCGGTGATGGGCATGATGCCGATGGTCATGCCGATGTTGACGAAGGCCTGGAAGGCCAGCATGGTCACCACCCCGGCGGCGAGCAGGGCCCCGAACGGGTCGCGGGCCACGGCGGCGATGCGCAGCCCCCGCCACAGCAGCAGCCCGAGGAGGGCGAGCAGGCCCATGGCGCCGGCGAAGCCGAGCTCCTCCCCGATCACGGTGAAGATGAAGTCGGTCTTCTGCTCGGGCACGTACTGGAGGTTGGTCTGGGTGCCGCGCAGGTAGCCCTTGCCGGCGACGCCGCCCGAGCCGATGGCGATCAGGGCCTGCCTCGAGTTGTAGGTGAAGCCTCGTCCACCGTCGTCGGCGGCCGGGTCGATGAAGGCGGTCAGGCGCTCCTTCTGGTACTCGCGCAGCACGTTGAGCTTGAACATGCCCACCGTCCCGACCATCCCGACCAGGGCCAGGACCAGCAGCCAGCGCAGCTGCACCCCGCTGACCAGCAGCACCCCGAACAGGATGGCCACGAACACCATGAACGTGCCGAAGTCGGGCTGGAGCAGGATCTCGGCGCAGACCAGGGCGACGGCGGCCAGGGCGGCGGCCAGGCGCCGCGGGCCTGGCGCCTCCCGCCGGGCCCCGAGCACGGCGGCCAGGGTGACGATGGCCCCGATCTTGGCGTACTCGGACGGCTGGACCTGGTAGGCGCCGAGCTCGAACCAGGACTGGGCGCCGTTGGTGGCCGACCCGAGCGGGGTCAGGACCAGCCCCAGGGCCACGACCACGGCCCCGAACACCACCCCGGCCCAGGCCTGGAGGCGGCGGTAGTCGATCACCATGGCCGCCACCATGACGGCCAGCCCGAGGCCGAGGTTGAGCAGCTGGCGGCGCATGATGGCCGCCTCGGGCAGTCCCTGGGCGCGGAGCCCGGCGAAGGTCGAGGAGTAGATGGCGAGCAGCCCAAGGGCGGTCAGGGCCAGCGCGGCCAGGAGCACCGTCGGGTCCAGGTGCCGCCAGGGCGCCCGCCAGGCCATCGGCCGGTCACTGGCCTGCTCCCAGCCCAGCCGGGACACCCGGTCCGGGTACGAACCCCACGACTCCTGCATCAGCCGCTCCGGTCCGCGCCCGGGGCCACCGGGGTCACCGGCAGGCCGAACAGCTTCTGGTAGATGGCCCGGGCCACCGGGGCGGCCGACTCGCCGCCGTGGCCGCCCTGCTCGACCATGACCACGACCACATACTCCGGGTTCCCCACCGGCGCGTAGGACGCGAACCAGGCGAACGGCGCCTGGGGCGGCAGGTCGGCGGTGCCGGTCTTGCCGGCCACCGGGAACCGGTCCAGCGGGAACCCGGCGAAGGCGGAGGCGGCCGTGCCGCCGGTGGGCACGCTGGCCAGCCCCTGGCCGACGGCGGCCAGGGCGCCGCCCGGCACCTCGGCCACCCCGGCGACCCGGGGGGCGACCCGGCGGACGACCCGCCCGCTGGCCGGGTCGAGCACCGCCCGGCCGACGTGGGGGCGGTAGACGGTGCCGCCGTTGGCCAGCGCCCCGTAGCCGACGGCGAGCTGGAGCGGCGACACCTGGAGGTCGCCCTGGCCGATGGCGACGTTGAGGTTGTCGCCCCCCTGCCAGCGCCAGCCGCTGCGGCACAGCTCCCGGTACAGGGCGCTGGACCCGGCGCAGTAGGTCTTGCGGTTCTCCTCCCAGAAGCGCTTGCGCCATTCCCGGGTCGGCACCGTGCCCTCGGCCCCGTACGGCAGGTCGAGGGCGGGCCGCCGCCCGAACCCGAACTCGCGGGCGGTGGCCTGCATCCGCTCGTCGACCTTCTGCCCGCGCTCCTCCTGGGCCCGCTCGGCCACCCCGAGCTGGGCGCCCAGGTTGTAGTAGTAGACGTCGCAGGACAGCCGCAGGCTGTCGCCGAGCCCGACCGAACCGTGGCCCCGCGGGGTCCAGTCCCGCTTGGTGTAGTTGCCGATGGTGAACGACCCGGGGCAGTGGTAGGTGCTGGCCGGGGTGATGGTGCCCGCCTCCAGGCCGGCCAGGGCGGTGAACGGCTTCCAGGTCGAGCCGGGCGGATAGGCCGACTGGACGGCCCGGTGCAGCAGCGGCTTGCCCGGGCTGTTGGCGTAGCGGGCGAAGTCGCGCCGGGAGATGCCGCCGACGAAGCGGCGCGGGTCGTACTGGGGCAGGCTGGCCAGGGCGGCCACGGCGCCGTCGTCGGGGTCGAGCACGACCGCGGTGGCCGCCGGGGCCGGGTAGGTGCCGCCGCGCTGGCTGTCGGGCAGCCGCCGGGCGGCCCGCATGCCGTCGGCCAGGGCCCGCTCGACACTCACCTGCAAGTTGAGGTCGAGGTTGAGCTGGAGGTCGCGGCCGGGCACGGGCGGCCGCCCCCCGAGGGCCCGGACGACCTCGCCGGCCGCGTTGACCTCGAGGTCCTGGACGCCGTCGCGGCCCCGCAGCCACTTGTCGTAGGTCAGCTCGACCCCGGCCTTGCCGACGATGTCGCCGGCCTGGTAGCCGCGGAAGCGCCGCTCCTTGAGCTCGTCGGCCGAGATCTCGCCCACGTAGCCGAGCACGTGGGCGGCGGCCGGGCCGGCCGGGTACTCGCGCAGGGCCAGCACCTCGGGGGCGACCCCGGGGAACCGGTCGGCGTGCTCGGTCAGGTGGAAGAGCTGGCGGGTGGGGACGTCCTCGGCCACCGGGACGCCGCGCAGGGGCGAGCCGGTGTAGTCGGCGATGCGCTCCTCCAGCCGGGCCCTGCTGGTGCCGAGCAGCCGGGCCAGGCGGCCAAGGACCTCGCGGCGGTCGCCCAGCTCCGACGGCTTGACCGTGACCGCCCAGGCGGCCCGGTTGCGGACCACCACCCGGCCCTCGCGGTCCAGGATCCGGCCCCGGGGGGCCTCGACCACGACCTGGCGGACCCGGTTGCCCTCGGCCAGGTCGCCGTAGCGCTCGCCGGCCAGCACCTGGAGGTACCACAGCCGCGACGACAGGGCCACGAACAGCATCACCACCAGGATGGACAGGACGGTGAGGCGGGCGCGGAGCGGGGAGGGCGGGTGCACGGCGCGAACCTACCAACGCCGGGCCGGGCGGGCGGGGACGCGCTCGGTCAGCGCCCACACCACCGGGTAGACGAACGGGGTCAGCAGCAGGTTGTAGACGGCGACCAGGGGACCGGCCCGGGCCACCGCCGCCCACGACGACAGGTCGAACACCCGCAGCAGCAGCCCGCAGCACCACACCGAGGCCAGGCTGGCCGCGCCGGCCAGGACCAGGTGGACGAGCGGGCGGTGGCTGGTCACGTACACCCGGACGGTGCCGACGGCGAACCCGACGGCGGTGTAGACCAGCGCCGACACCCCCACCGGGAGGTCGAAGAGGAGGTCGGCGACCAGCCCGGTGACGAAGCCGAACACCGCCCCGGTGGTCGCGTCCGAGGCCATGGCCACCGCGACCACGGCCAGGACCAGCAGGTCGGGCCGGACCCCGGCCAGGCGCAGCTCGGCCAGCACGGTCGACTGGACGAGCACGGCCACGACCAGGACGGCGGCCAGGACGAGGGGGCGGCGCACGGCTCAGCTCCCCCGGGCCGGCGGGGCCGGGCGCTCGACCACGATCGCGACCACGTCGAGGGCGCCGAGGGCGGCATAGGGGCGGACCGCGACCCGGGGGACCAGGCTGGCCGCGCCGGCCGGGTCGACCCGCTCCACCACCCCGACGGGCAGCCCGGCCGGGAACACGCCGCCCTGGTAGCCCTGGGTGACCACCGGGTCGCCGCGGCGGACGGCGGTGCCGGCCCGGACCGGCTGGAAGGAGAGCAGCTGGGCGCCGCTGCCCTTGACGATGCCGGGCGCCTTGTCGCGGGCCAGGGTGGCCGCGACCCCGCTGGCCGGGTCGGTGACCAGCAGCACGGTGGCGAAGTCGGCGGTCACCTGGGTGACCCGCCCGACCAGCCCGTCGGCGTCGACCACGGCCATGTCCTTGGCCACCCCCTGGCGCGACCCGGCGTCGACCGTGACCGACAGCTGGAAGTTCGAGCCGGAGCTGGCCACCACCGAGGCCCCGACGGTGCGGCAGCCGCAGCGGGCGGCCATGCCCAGCGCCCCCCGCAGGCGCCGGTTCTCGCCCAGCAGGTCGGCATAGGTCCGCTCCTGGGCCCGCAGCCGGGCCACCTCGGCCTCCAGGCGGCGGTTGTCCTCGCGCAGCCCGCCCAGCTCGGAGACCCCGCCGGCCAGGTCGGCGACCGGCCGCAGGACCGCGCTGGCGCCGCGCTGCAGCGGCCCGAAGACGGCGATGGCGAGGCGCTGCAGGCGGTCGACAGGGCCGCCGTCGGGCTGGCGGAAGTCGATCGTGATGAGCACGATCGCGGCGGCCAGCAGGACGGCCAGGACGGTGCGCGCGCGGCGGGGACGTTCGTACACCTTCTCCGGGAGGCGCCGGGCCTCCCGACCTCCCCTGGGTCAGTGGGCCTCTGACGAGATGAGCACTTTCTTGAGCGACTCGAACTCCTCGATGCACTTGCCGGAGCCGAAGGCCACCGAGTGCAGCGGCTCGTCGGCCACGTGGATCGGCATGCTGGTCTCGTGCTTGAGCCGCTCGTCGAGCCCGCGGAGCAAGGCCCCGCCGCCGGTGAGCACGATGCCCTTGTCCATGACGTCGGCGGCCAGCTCGGGCGGGGTGCGGTCCAGGGTGTTCTTGACGGCGTCGACGATCTGGTTGACGGGCTCCTCGATCGCCTTGCGGATCTCCTCGGCGCCGATGGTGATGGTCTTGGGCAGGCCGCTGACCAGGTCGCGGCCGCGGATCTCGGTGGTCGGCTCCTCGGGCAGGGGGAACGCCGAGCCGAGGTTGATCTTGATCTGCTCGGCGGTGCGCTCGCCCAGCATCAGCGAGTACTCCTTCTTGATGTAGCTGATGATCGACTCGTCCAGCTCGTCGCCGCCGATGCGGATGCTCTGGCTGGTGACGATCCCGCCGAGGGCGACCACGGCCACCTCGGTGGTGCCGCCGCCGATGTCGACCACCATGTTCCCGGCCGGCTCGTGCACGGGCAGGCCGACGCCGATGGCGGCCGCCATCGGCTCCTCGATGATGAAGGCGCTGCGGGCCCCGGCCCGGTAGGTCGACTCGACCACGGCCCGCCGCTCGACCCCGGTGATGCCCGAGGGGACGCACACCACCACCCGCGGCTTGGCCAT
>Ga0081538_10005322_pt1 | contig 11589 bp, 11 predicted proteins | sample TabmetS5T2R1_FD_71022 | JGI IMG/M metagenome (GOLD analysis project Ga0081538, IMG submission 71022) | Tabebuia heterophylla rhizosphere microbial communities from the University of Puerto Rico - S5T2R1 | ecosystem: Host-associated > Plants > Roots > Rhizosphere ... | reverse complement strand
CACGCCGATCTGCCCGACGAGGGCCTCGGTCCCCGTTCGGGCCCGGGCCCGCGCCAACGGAAGCGAGGCGCGTACGGCGTAGAACAGCAGCGTTCCGGCGCCCAAGCCAATGGCAATAGCGACGGCCAGCACTAGCGCGACCCCGCCGCCCGCGGCCTCCACCGCGAGCGCGGCGCCGGTCACGAGCGCGGCGACGCCGGCGATGCCGAGCGCGCCGAAGGCGGGCAGGTGCGCTTCGGCCGCGAGCAGTACCGCGCCCAGGACCAGCAGCACGATGCCCAGTGTGAGCAGGGGAAACCTCCTTCTGTGACGATCGTAGCGCGCGGGGCCCGCCTACCCGCCAGGTTTCGGTCACGGCGGGGACAGGTTGGCGCGCGGCGGAGTGGACTGGGCCTGCTAGGAGACGTGCCCGGCCCGCTCTGCGCGCTCGACTGTGCGCGCACCTCCACCCCGCGGGGACACGCCGAGCTTGTGGAACAGGTTGCGCACGTGGCTCTCGACGGTCTTGACGCTGAGGAACAGCTCGGCGGCGATCTCCGCCGCTCCCGAAGGCGAAGGCCGGGATCGGCTCCGCGATGAACGACGTCGTACGCGAGTTGGGCGGCACCCTCGGCGTGGCGGTGCTCGGCAGCATCGTCAGCACCAGCCATGCGGCGGGAATGGATGATGCGACATCGGGCCTGGCCCCCGAGGCCGCCGAGGCGGCGAGCGACAGCGTCAGCGCCACGCACGAGGTGGTCGCCGAGGTCGGCGGCGGTGGCGGAGGGCGGCTCGTCGCACTCGCCGACCAGGCGTTCGTCGCCGCAATGACCACGGCCGCCGGAGTGGCCGCCATCGTCGCCCTGGTCGGCGCTCTGTTCGCAGCGGTCTACCTGCCGGCGCGTGCGCGGACGAGCCGGACCCGGTGGAGCCCGAGGTCCCGGAACGGCTGCCGAGTTTCGCGGCGGCCGAGCCGCCCGCCGACGGCTACCGTGTTACTTAGGGGTCGTATACGGGCCCCTGGGTGACACAGTACCGGCCAGGCACCCCCTTAGCGGGCCCAAGCGCGGGCGGCGCCCCACCCCGGTCGGGCGTCCGATCCGATCGGGTCGGCTCGTGCTCAGCCGAGCGTGGCGCGCGCGACGGCGCCCGGCTCGGGCCCCGTGCGCGCGACCACGACGCCGTCCGCGCTCCAGATGCCGGAGCGGCCGGCGGCCTCGGCGAAGCCACCGCCGGTCGACCCGGCGAAGCTGGCCAGCACGACCCAGACCCCGTGATCGGCAGCGACGCGACGGGCCCGCTCATCCAGAACCGCCGCGTCGTCGGCGGACTCCAGGACGCCGGCGACGTAGGCGTCGATTCCCAGGGCGGCCGTGTCGGACGCGTGCTGCGGAACGCCGGTGTCCTTGCAGATGGCAAGCCCGACGCGCCAGCCGTCGACGTCGACCACACCCGGCTCGCTGCCGGGACTGAACCGGCCGGGCTCGGCCCCGCCCAACCACATCTTGCGGTACGCCACACGGGCGCCACCGCCGTCGATCGCCAGCATCGCGATGTGTGACCTCCCGCTGCCGGCGTCGACCGGGGCGCCCATCAGCGCCAGCGACCCCGTCGCGCCGCAGGCGTCCACGATGGGCGCCAGTCGTTTGTCCTCGGCGGCGATCGCGGGGGCGTCCAGCTCGTATCCCGTCAGGGACATCTCGGGAAAGACGACCACCCGGGCGCCCGCGGAGCGAACCGTCGCCGCGTGCGTCGCGGCGTTCGCCGCGACGTCGTACGACACGCACGGCGGCTGGGCAGCGACGACGGTGAGCGTCACGATCCTAGGCCGACGCGAGACGCCGGCGCCGCTCGAGCTCGGCCTCGGTCGGTTCGTCGAACTCGAACGAGCCGGACTTGACGTCGCCCGCTCGCTGGTAGGTGTTGATCGTGACGCCGGTCTTCGAGACCTTGCTGTCGACCAGCTTCAGACCGGCGGGAATCGTGCCGTCGCCGAAGAAGCGCTTGCCGGTCCCGATCACGACGGGGAAGATCCACAGGCGGTACTCGTCGATGAGGTCGTGCTCGAGCAGCGTCTGAATGAGACCCGGGCTGCCGTGAACCTGGACCTCGGGGCCGTCCTGGCTCTTGAGCCCGCGAACGTAGTCGGCGACGCCGCCGCGGATCAGGGTCGAGTTGTTCCAGTCCACGCTGTCGAGCGTCGTCGAGGCGACGTGCTTGCGGGTGCTGTTGAGCTGGTCGGCGATCGGGCCCTCGTCATACGGCCAGTGGGCCGCGAAGATCTCGTAGGTCCCGCGGCCGAGCAGCAGCTCGTAGGGGGCCGACTCGGCCACCTGGCCCAACATCTCGTCGTCGAAGTAGCTCGCCCCCCAGCCGCCGAGCTCAAAGCCGCCCGTCGGGTCCTCGTCGGGGCCGCCGGGCGCCTGCATGACTCCATCGAGCGACATGAACGTGTTTACAGCGAGGATTCTCATTGGGTCTCCTTGGTTGCGGATGGCTGCTTGTCATCTACAACGAGGATCCGCGGGAAACTCATCGCGTCGCGGGGAGGCCGAACGCCGGGAACAGCCCCGGGTACACGAAGGAGTGGATCTCAGCGACGCGTCCGCCTTCGATCCGAAGCACGTCGAGCGCCAGGGGCCGGTACTCCGATTCGCCCGGCGGTCGCAGGTAGTGGGCCGCCGCCGGCTGCAGGTTGGCGTGGGCGACGACGGATCGCAGCTCGCCGAACTCGGGGTCGAAACCCTTCTCCGAGGCGATCCGGACCGCCTCCCGCCCCATGTACCAGGTGGGGTGGGGAGGCATCGTGAGCCGGGCGTCCTCACGCAGCAGCTCGGCCAGCGCGCCGGCGTCGGCCCGCTCGTGGGCGTCCAGGTAGCGTCGCAGCAGCTCGCGCTCCTCCTCGCTCGGCCCCGAGGACGGCGCCCACTCCGTGCGCCGCTCGGGCAGGCGGTCCCGCAGCGTCGTGCGGGCCCGCTGCAGCGCGCTGTTCACCGAGGGGAGGCTCGCCTCGAGCAGCGAAGCCGTGTCCTTCGCCGACCATCCGAGCACGTCGCGCAAGAGCAACACCGCCCGCTGCCTCGGCGGCAGGTGCTGGATGGCGGCTAGGAAGGCAAGCTCGATCGTCTCGCGCGCGACCAGCGCGGCGCCGGGCTCGTCCTCCACCGGGGCGATCGCCTCGAGCAGGCGATCGGGATACGGCTGCAGCCAGGGAAGATCGGCCGGAGGCGAAGGCGGCGCGGCCGGGTCTCCCGCCGCCGCCACCTGAGGCGGCAGCAGCCGGCGCGGCCGGCTGCGAAGCACGTCGAGGCACGCGTTTGTCGCGATCCGGTAGAGCCAGGCCCGAACCGAGGAGCGTCCCTCGGAGCTGAAGCTCGCGCGCTTGCGCCACGCGCGCAGGAAGGTCTCCTGGACGAGGTCCTCGGAGTCCTCGAACGAGCCGAGCATCCGATAGCAGTGAACCTGCAGCTCTCGCCGGTGGCGCTCGACGAGCGCGGCGAATGCGGACTCGTCGCGCGGATATGTCAGCTGGTCGGCCGAGCTCATCGCCGGATAGTGACTGTCGTCCGGGCCGGCCGCACCCAGAATTGACAAGGCGCCGCGGGCGCCACTACCCTGGCAAACGTTTTCCATGGCTGTGGACGCCGCAACCCGCACGATCGGCGTGGTCATGAACGGCGTGACCGGCCGGATGGGCACGAACCAGCACTTGGTGCGCTCCATCCTGGCGATCCGCCGACAGGGCGGCCTCGCCCTCCCCGACGGGAGCCGCGTCGTGCCCGAACCGCTGCTCGTCGGCCGAAGCGAGGAGAAGCTGCGCGGGCTCGCAGAGGAGCACGGGGTCGGGCGCTGGACCACCGACCTCGAGGGCGCGCTCGGGGAGCCCGACCACAGCATCTACTTCGACGCCCAGGCGACGGCCGTCCGGGCCGGCGCCGTCGAAAGGGCGATCGCGGCCGGCAAACACGTCTACTGCGAGAAGCCGTCCGCCCCCGACCTCGAGAGCGCCCTTCGGATCGCGCGGCTGGCGCGGGCGGCGGGAGTGAGGCACGGGGTGGTCCAGGACAAGCTCTTCCTGCCCGGAATGCGCAAGCTGCGCGCACTGGTCGAGGACGGCTTCTTCGGCCGCATCCTCTCGGTGCGCGGCGAGTTCGGCTACTGGGTGTTCGAGGGGCCCGAGCCGACCCCGCAGCGGCCCTCGTGGAACTACCGCGCCGAGGACGGCGGCGGCATCCTGGCCGACATGTTCTCCCACTGGCGCTACCTGCTCGACCACGTGATCGCCCCCGTCCGCAGCGTCTACGCGCTGGCCGCGACGCACATCGGCGAGCGCGTGGACGAGGGCGGCAGCCCGTACCGCTGCACCGCCGAGGACGCGGCCTACGCGGTCTTCGAGCTCGAGGGCGGCATCGTGGCGCAGCTGAACTCCTCGTGGTGCGTGCGCGTCGACCGCGACGAGCTGCTCGAGCTGCAGGTGGACGGCTCCGAGGGGAGCGCAGTGGCCGGCCTGCGCGACTGCCGCGTGCAGGCCCGGGCCGATACGCCGCGCGCGGTCTGGAGCCCCGACGTTCCGAATCCGCTGCGCTTCCGAGACTCGTGGGTGGACTTCGCCGCCGACGGCGACTACGACAACGCCTTCAAGGCGCAGTGGGAGCTGTTCCTCCGTCACGTGGCGTGCGGCGGCCCGTTCCCGTGGGACCTGTACGAGGGCGCGCGCGGCGTTCAGCTGGCCGAGCTCGCCTCCCGCTCCTGGCGCGAGGGGCGCGCGCTCGAGGTCCCGGAGCTGCCGCAGTGACCGTTACCGCCGCGCCTCGGCTCGAGCTGCCCCGTCCGGACGGGACCCTCGAGACCTATGCCCCGGGTGAACCGGCCGCCTTCGAGCCGCCCGCCGCGCCGCTGCGCTCGCGGGTGTTCTACGCGGCGGCGCACGTGGTCTGCGACCCGCTCGCCCCCGGCGACCCTGGTGGCGCAGCGCGGCTCGACTGGGAGGCGACGCTCGCCTACCGCCGCCACCTCTGGCGGTGGGGCCTCGGCGTCGCCGAGGCGATGGACACCGCCCAGCGCGGAATGGGCCTCGACTGGGACACCGCCCGCGAGCTCATCCGCCGATCGGTCGCCGAGGCGCGCGCGGCCGGAGGGGAGATCGCCTGCGGGGCCGGCACCGACCAGCTTCCGGCCGGCCGACCGGCGTCCCTCGACGCGATCCGCGACGCCTACGTCGAGCAGCTGGACTACATCGAGGGCCAGGGAGGCCGGGCCGTCATCATGGCGAGCCGCGCCCTGGCCGCCGCGGCGAGGAGCCCGGACGACTATCGCTCGGTCTACGACTCGGTACTCGCCCAAGCCCAACGCCCCGTGATCCTGCACTGGCTGGGCGAGCAGTTCGACCCCCACCTCACCGGGTACTGGGGCGCCCGCGACCTCGACGAGGCCGCGGAAACCGTGCTGGCGCTGATCGCCGACAACGCCGAGCGGATCGACGGCATCAAGACGTCGCTCCTGGATGCGGATCGCGAGCGGGTGCTCCGCCGCGGGCTGGCGCCGGGCGTGCGCCTCTACACGGGCGACGATCTGAACTACCCCGAGCTGATCGGGGGCGACGGCGAGCGCGCCAGCGATGCGCTGCTCGGCGTCTTCGACGCGATCGCTCCCGCGGCCTCGGCGGCGCTCCAGGCGCTCGACGCCGGCGACCACGCCGGCTTCGAGGAGCGCCTCGCCCCCACCGTGCCGCTCGCCCACCGCCTGTTCGAGCCGCCGACCCCCAGCTACAAGACCGGCATCGTGTTCCTCGCCTACCTGGGCGGCCACCAGCGCCACTTCCGCATGGTCGGCGGCCTCGAGAGCGCCCGCTCCGTCCTGCATCTGAGCGACGTCTTCAGGCTCGCCGACCGCGCGGGCCTCCTGCGCGACCCCGAGCTCGCCGTCGAGCGGATGCGCCGCGTCCTGGCGCTGGCGGGAGTCGGCGCGTGACCGCGGCGGCGCCGCTCGCCGACCTCTCCCGCATCAGCCTCAACCAGATCACCGCCGAGCAGCTGACCCTCGCCGAGGCGGCCGCGGCCTGCGCACGGGCCGGGGTCGCTTGGATCGGCCCGTGGCGGCACAAGCTCGTCGATGGAGCGGAGGCGGCCGCCGACCTGCTGCGCGACGCGGGTCTGCGGGCCTCGAGCCTGTGCCGCGGCGGCTTCTTCCCCGCAGCCGACGCGGCGGCGCGCCGCGACCGCGACTCGGACAACCGCCGCGCGGTCGATGAGGCCGCCGCCCTCGGCACCGACGTGCTCGTGCTCGTCTGCGGCTCCGCGCCGGACGGCGACCTCCCGGCGGCGCGGCGGATGGTCCTCGAGGGCATCGAGCGGCTCCTCCCCCACGCCGTCGAACGCGGTGTGCGGCTTGGCATCGAGCCGCTCCACCCGATGATGATCGCCGAGCGCTCGGTGGTCGTGACGCTCGCCCAGGCGAACGATCTCGCTGAGCGATTCGAGCCCGCGCACGTCGGAATCGTGGTCGACGCGTATCACGTTTGGTGGGACCCGGAACTCGAGCGCCAGCTGGAGCGGGCGGCCGGGCGAATCGTCGGCTACCACGTCTCCGACTGGCTCTCCCCCACGCCCGACGTGCTCGCCGGCCGCGGGATGATGGGCGACGGGGTGATCGATCTGCGCGGCCTGCGCGGCCTGGTCGAGGAGGCCGGCTACGACGGGCCGATCGAGGTCGAGGTGATCAATCCCGCCCTCGCGGAGCTGCCGGGCGACAAGCTCGTGGCGCGGGTGTGCGAGCGCTGCCTCAGCTGCGTCTAGCCGTCGTCGAGCGGGCCACGACCCGATGGGGCAACACCGTCTCGGACGGCTGGTCGGCGCCCTCGCCAACAATCCGGCGAGCTGCACTCGCGCCGAAATCGTAGATCGGCAGGCCCACCGTGGTCATGTCGCTGAAGCGCGCCAGCCGCGTGTCCGTCATGCCGGCCACCGACACCCGCTCCGGGACCGCGACCCGTGCCTTACGTAGCGCCCCGAGCGCGCCGATGGCGGTGGCGTCGTTGGCGCCGATCACGGCGTCGGGCAGCTCCCCGTCGGCCACCATCCGCTCGGTCGCGGAGTAGCCGCGGTCGTAGCCGAAGTCGCCCTCGTGCACGAGCTCCGGGTCGATCCCGGCGGTGAGCATCGCGTCTCGAAAGCCCTCGAACCGGTCGCGGCTCGCGTACAGCCCCGGCGGTCCGCCTATGAAAGCGATCCGGCGGTGGCCGAGCGAGATCAGGTATTCGGTCATGTCGTGTGCGGCGGCCCTGTTGTCGCCGTGGATGCGGGGGCAGTCGAAGTCCCGCAGGGCGACCGAGACGACCTCCATTCCCCGCACGCGCGCCCGCCTCACGGCGTCCGCAAGCTCCTCGCCCAGCGGATCCTCGACGTACCCGCTGCCGGCGAACACCACCCCCTCCGCCCGGTAGTCGCTCAGCAGCTGGAGCTGTGCCAGCTCGGCCTCGGTGCGGCGGTCCGCGTTGCAGACGATCGTCATGTAGCCCGCTCGCGCCGCCACGTCCTCCACGCCGCGCGTGATCTCAGCGAAGTAGGGGTCGACTATGTCGCCCACCACCACGCCGATGATGCGGCTGCGCTTGGTCACGAGCGCCCGGGCGAGGGCGCTGGGCGAGTAGCCGAGCTCCTCGGCCGCCCGGAGCACGCGCCGGCGCGTGTGCTCGGAGACCGGGTGGGTCGAGCCGTTCAGGACACGCGAGGCGGTGGCCACCGAGACGCCCGCCCGTCGACTGACGTCGGCGAGGGAGCCGGTGGAGTTTTGCCTGGCCACTGCGGGTGAGCCTAACCGCCGGCCGCCTCCTTGACACTCGTCGCGAGCGCCCAATACGCTCGCGCGGCAAACGTTTTCTGGATCGGGAGGCCGATGGACCTGCTTGTCGTGGGAGGAGGCGTGGCCGGGATGGCGGCGGCCGCGCACGCCGCCGCCCGCGGCGCGCGCGTGTGCGTGGTCGAGAAGACCGACTCCGTCGGCGGCTCCGGAGCGCTGTCGGCCGGCATCGTCTGGACGGCGCCCGACGAAGCCACCTTCCGGCGCGTCTGCCCGGATGGCGACCCCGAGCTCGGGCGGATCCTCGTCGAGGGCTTCGACCGCGCCGTGGAAGCGGCGCGCGACGGCGGCGTCTTCGTCAGCGAGCGCTGGACGGGGCAGATGGGGTTCGGAGTAGCGCACAGGGTGGACATCCGGGCGCTGCTCGAGCACTGGCGCGAGACGGTGGTCGCGGCCGGGGGACGGATCTCGTTCGGCGCCGCGGCTCGAGAGCTGCTGCTGGACGCGGACGGGGGCGTTCGCGGCGCCCGCGTGAACGGGACGGAGGTCGCGGCCGGCGCGGTCTTGCTCGCCACCGGCGGCTTTCAGGGGGATCCCGGTCTCGTCCGGGCCGCGATCGGACCCGGCGCCGAGCACATGCTCCTGCGGTCCCACCCGGGCGCCACGGGCGATGGGCTGCGCATGGCGCGTGCCGCCGGCGCCGCGAACGCGGGCGGCTCGGGCGACGGCTTCTACGGCCATCTCGTTCCGAGCCCGCTCAGCCGCTTCGGCGCGGACGACTTCCTGCCGCTGACCCAGTACCACTCGCGCCAGGGAGTGCTCGTGAACCGCGACGGCCGGCGCTTCGCCGAGGAGTGGCGCGGCGACGAAGTCTCGAACCAGTCCGCGCTGCGCCAGCCGGGGAGTCGGGCGGTGCTCCTCTTTGACGAGCGAGTGCGCAGCGAGCACGCCGTCGCGGCGCCCTATCCGCACGGCCAGGTGGTCGACCGCCTGGCGGCCGCCGAGGCGGCGGGGGCAAGGGTCGCGCACGCGCCCACGCTGAAGCGGCTGATCGCGCGCGTCGCGGGCTTCGGAGTCGACGCCGAGGGCTTGGCCGCGACGCTCGCCGCCCGTCCGGATCCCCTGCGCGAGCCGCCCTTCCACGCCCTCGAGGTGCAGCCCTCGATCACGTTCACCTACGGCGGCGTGCGCGCGGACGCCGATGGCCACGTGCTGGACGCCGGGGGCCGGCGGCTGCCGGGCCTGTTCGCCGCCGGGGCGGACGTGGGCGGCCTTCAGGGACCCGGCTACGTGGGCGGCCTCGTGCTCGGGCTCGTCTTCGGCCCCCGGGCCGCCGAGGCGGCCCTCGAAAGGAGCGCATCGCATGCCCGACCCTGACGTGCTGATCGTGGGTGCCGGCCCCTCGGGCGCCGTGACCGCCAAGCGCCTCGCCGAGGATGGCTTCAAGGTGACGGTGCTGGAGCAGGGCGATTGGCCCGACTACGGGCGGGCCCGTGCGCCGCACCCCGACTACGAGCTCACGTCGGGCCAGTATTGGGCCTGGGACCCGAATGTGCGCAGGGGGCCGGGCGACTACCCGATCGACGAGTCCGAGTCAGACATCATCGCGTTGATGTGGAACGGCGTCGGCGGCGGCACCGTCGTCTTCGCCGCCCACTGGCAGCGCAACATGCCGTCCGACTTCTGCGTCCGCACGCTCGACGGCGTTGGCGATGATTGGCCGCTCAGCTACGAGGAGCTCGAGCCCTACTACGTGCGCGTGGAGCGCGACTGGGGCGTCTCCGGGCTGGCGAACGACACCGCCTTCCCGCCGGGCGAGGGCCCGCCGATGGCGCCCGTGCCGCTCGCGCCGATGGGCCGCCGGGTCGCGAGGGCTCACAACGAGCTTGGCTGGCACTGGTGGCCCGCCCCGAACGCAATTGCCACCCGCTCCTACGGCGCCCTGAAGCCGTGCGTCCAGCGAGCCACCTGCCTCTGGGCCTGCGCCGACGGCGCCAAGGCGAGCGTGGACCGCACGTATTGGCCCGCAAACACGAGCAACGGGGTGGAGCTCATCACCCGCGCCCGGGTGCGGCGCCTGCTCGTCCGGGCCGACGGGCTCGTCGACGGCGCCGAGTACCTCGACGCCGACGGCCGGGAGCACGTCCAGCGTGCGCCGGTGACGATCCTCTGCGCCAACGGGATCGGCACCCCGCGCCTACTTCTGCTCTCGGACGACGGCGGGCTCGCCAACTCGTCCGGGCTCGTGGGCAAGCGCCTGATGCTGCACCCGTTCGGCACGGTCACCGGCCTGTTCGACGAGCAGCTCGAGAGCTGGCAGGGGGTGTGGGGCCAGCACATCCACTCGCTGGAGTTCTACGAGACGGACGAGGCCCGCGGCTTCGTCCGCGGGGCCAAGTGGGGGCTGCAGCCCACCGGCGGCCCGCTCTCGATGACGCGCCCCTATCCGTGGGGGGCCGAGAACGCCGTCTGGGGCGAGGGCTTCCACCGCGAGCTGCGCCGGCGGCTGGGCCACTCGGCCATGTGGGGAATCATCGCCGAGGACCTGCCCGAGGAGTCGAACCTCGTCGCGCTCGACCCCGAGGCTCGGGACGACTACGGCATCCCAGGCGCGAAGGTCGTCTACACGAACTCCGAGAACTCCCAGCGCATGATGGCCTTCCACCAGGAGCGCGCGAAGGAGTCGCTCCTGGCCGCGGGCGCCTACGACGTGATCGTGGCGCCCTTCATAGACGCCACCGGCTGGCACATCCTCGGCACCTGCAAGATGGGAGACGACCCGGCGAGCTCGGTGGTGGACCCCTGGGGACGCACGCACGACGTCCCGAACCTCTACGTCTTCGACGGATCGACCTGGCCGACGTCGTCTGGAATGAACCCCACCGCGACGATTGCCGCGATGGCCTTGCGCTTCACGGAGCACCTGATCGAGCAGCGGCGCGACCAGAAGGGGCCCGGATGAGCCAGGGCGCGCTCGACCGCGAGACACTTGCCGGGCTGGCCGACGTCCTCATCCCCGCCGCCGACGGGATGCCGGCGGCCAGCGAGGCCGGCGCCACCCGCGAGTGGCTCGACGAGGTGCTCCGAGTGCGGGAAGACCTCGAGTCCCCGCTGCGCGGCCTGCTCGAGCGCGCCCGCGGCGCCGACCCCGCCGGCGAGGTCGAGCGCCTGGAGCGCGAGGAGCCGGAGGCGTTCGAAGCGCTGTCGACGGCGGTGGCCGGCGCCTACTTTCTCAACCCCGAGGTACGCGGGCTGATCGGCTATCCGGGCCAGGAGGCGCGCCCGATCGAGCCCGAGGACCCGCCCGACTACGAGCGGGACGGCCTGCTCGCCTCGGTGGTCGAGCGGGGACCGATCTTCCGGCCGACGCCGGAGAGCCGGACGGGCTAGGCGTCCTCTCTCAGCCGGCCAGCGCCTCGTCGAGTGCCTCGTTGACGAGCTCGTCGGCGCGGCTGTTGTCCTCGCGGCGCACCGCCCGCACCGCCCAGCCGTCGAACTCGCGCAGGGCGCGCATCGCGTCGGCGTATAGCGGTTTCAGGCCCGTGTGCTTGACCTTGTACTCGCCGCCGATCTGGCGCGCCACGAGCTCGGAGTCGTTCACGACCTCAACGTCGGTGGCGCCCAGCTCGCGGGCCAGCTCGAGGCCGAGCAGCAGCGCCCGGTACTCGGCCACGTTGTTCGTGGCCTCGCCGATGTAGGCGTTGCGCTCGGAGAGCGCCTCTCCTTCGGGGGTGGTGGCGACGGCCGCGACCGCGGCGGGGCCGGGGGTGCCGCGCGCGCCGCCGTCAACGTTGACGACGACCTTCACCCGCC
>Ga0081538_10005321_pt1 | contig 11589 bp, 8 predicted proteins | sample TabmetS5T2R1_FD_71022 | JGI IMG/M metagenome (GOLD analysis project Ga0081538, IMG submission 71022) | Tabebuia heterophylla rhizosphere microbial communities from the University of Puerto Rico - S5T2R1 | ecosystem: Host-associated > Plants > Roots > Rhizosphere ... | reverse complement strand
GAGACGATCGAGCCCCCGTACTATCAGCTGATCGTCCCTCTCGGGTCGGTCTCGCGGACCCTGCCGATCCCCGGGCTGGCCGAAAACGCGATCGGGTTCAAGAGCGTGCTGGAGGCGCTCCACCTGCGCGACAGCGTCCTCAGATCCCTCGAGATGGCCGAGACCATCGACGTGCCGGAGGTCCGGGCCCAGCACCTCACCTATGTGGTCGCCGGTGGCGGTTACACCGGCGTCGAGGTGATCGCGGAGCTCCAGGACCTGGCCAGTGAGATTCTCCACCTCTACCCGCGCTGCGCGGCGCAGGGGATGCGCTGGCTGCTCGTGGAGGCCGGTGACCGGATCATGCGCGAGGTGCCCGAGGACCTGGCGGAGTTCACCGTCCGGGAGCTGCGGCGACGGGGCATCGAGGTCCTGACATCCACGCGGCTGGAGGGCGTCGGCGAGGGCCGGGTGGCGCTGTCGACCGGCGAGGAGGTGCCCGCGCGGACGGTCGTCTGGACGGCCGGCATCGCCCCCAGCCCGGCGGTGGCGGAGCTGGGCCTGCCCCTGGACGAGCATGGACGGATCGCCGTCGACGACTGTTTGCAGGTGCAGGGCCGCGACGACGTGTGGGCGATCGGGGACTGCGCGGCGGTGCCGGATGCGGCGACCCCCGGCCAGCCGTGCCCCCCGACCGCGCAGCACGCGATGCGCCAAGGCGCGCACCTGGCGCGCAACGTCGCGGCGGCGCTCGGCCACGGGGAGCGCCGGCCGTTCAAGTTCAAGACGATCGGGCTCGTGGTCGACCTCGGCCGTCGGCAGGCGGTGGCGAGGATCCTGGGTGTGAAGCTGCGCGGCTTCCCGGCGTGGTTCTGTGCCCGCGGCTACCACCTGATGGCGGTGCCCGGGATGACCCGCCGCATTCGGCTGGGACTCGACTGGGCCACGGAGTTCTTCTTCCGGCGCGACTCGGCGGAGTGGGTCCCGCCGCGGCTGCCGCGCTTGTCGCTTGCGGCATTCCGCGATCCGGAGGCCGTGGAGATCTCCTTCAGGACCCCGCCGGCCGCTGGCGGAGAAGACGGCAGCGGCCAGAACGAGGAACCCGCGCGCTCGGGCTGAGGCGGCGCCGGGCAGCCCGGCCCCCCGCGGCCGATCAAGTGATCGAGACACCTCATACGCCAATCGGGGTGTGTCGATTGGCGACTCGCCGGCGGTCGTAGATCGTCACCCCCCTGGCGGGTGCCCGCTGGTGGTCGACCCTCGACCATCGGCAGGCGGGGCGAGGAGATCTCCTTTAGACCTCGACGGCCGACCGGGGGAAGACGGGACCGTCAGGGGTGCAACGTACGCGTCCGCGCCTGATGGCGCTCGGCCTGAATGAGGTAGCCGATGAGATCTTCGGTGACGGCGTGGACGAAGGCCCGGGACACCTGGTCCTGACCGTCGATCAGCGCGGTGAACTCCGCCCGCGACATCGCGAACAGCTGCGCCGCCTCACGCGCGCGGCACACCACCGGACTCGGACCGTCGTCCAGCAGTCCCAAATACGCCGGAGCCCGTCCCGGTCCGGCAAGTCGCACCCGCTGCCGGGTCGGCCCGCGCTCGACCGTCGCCTCCACCGCGCCCCGGAGAGTGACCAGAAAACGGTCCGGGGCGCCGCCGTCGCCGACCAAGACCGTCCCCCGGTCGACGTCCACTCGGGACCCCCGCGTCGTGAGCTCGCGGAGCAGCGGTCCGAAGTTGGCGAAGAAGTCCAGCCGCGCCAGGTGGGTCAAGTCGCGGGCCGGCAGGGCAACGGCGCCGCCCGGAAACTCGAAGTCTCCGGCCGCCGCGATCGGTCCCCGAAGCGCTTCGCAGCGGCTCCGCAGGCGCGAGCAGACCAACCGGCAGACCCGACGCATCACGCTCGCGCCCGCGGGGCGCAGGCTCATTCGAAGCCGAGTGAACGCGTCGCGGCCGATGAGCAGTCCACGGGTCGTCTCGACCGCCCGTGCCGAGGCCGTTCGCGCGCCACCGACCACCAGCGACAGCTCGCCGACCACGTCCCCCGCCGTCAGCTGCGCGAGCGGGGTCTCCCGGTCGCCCGGCAAGCGGGCGAAGACCTCCAGGCGCCCGGCTTCGAGGACGTAGAGATGCTCGGAGCGCTCGCCATGACGAAAGAGCATCTCCCCGGCCGGCACCGCGAAGGGCTCAGCCAGCCTTGCGATCTCGGCGAGTTCGGCATCGTCGAGGTCGTCGAACAGTGGCGTCGCGGCCAGCGCACTTTCGATACGCGCCCGCGCCGGCCGCTGCTCGCCCAGAAAGGAGACCTCGCTCACAGGTCAAGATCCTGCGTGCGCGTGTGCAGCACGCGATCCTCCCGCCACGCCGTGAGCATCGAGTACTCGGGCACTTCTACCCAGGTCGAAACGTCCGCTGTCAGGGGCTCCGAGCTCAGCAGCAACGAGCGCTCGTGCTCGCCGCCGCGCATGACCCACTCGTCGCCGACACGGCCATACGCGGCCCCGGCCGTGAACCACATGGACACGAAGTCGAACTTCTGGGAGATGGAAGGCACGTCGTTCGCGTACCAGCCGTAGTCGAACGTGAAGCGCGTGGCGACCAGGCAGCGACCGTCCGAGACCACGAGATTCACTCCCGAGCAGTCGCCGATGTGGCGGCGCGCGCGGACGCGTCGGAGGCGCTCGAGTGCGGCGACGACCGCACGCTCGTAGTGCTTGGCGGTCAGGCCCGAGGCGCGGGCTGGAAGCTGCGACAGCACGAGCGCATAGATCCACTCGGTGTCCGTCGTGCCCTCGATGTTGCTGGCGAGCTCGGGACGAATGTACGGCAAGAGGTCGTAGCGCATGCTCGCAAAAGCGCTCAGGCTGCCGTTCTGGGCGAGCGCGACCGGCGCGCCGTCCCAGCGGAAGGGATGCAGGTTGTACTGACCGACGACCTCCCGATCGCTGTGGGGCACGCCACGGATGTGCGCGATAAGCGATGTGGGGCGGAGCTTGCTCGAGAGATGCCGCAGGTTGCGGTCGAAGATGGGAACCCCCGCCGTCTTGTAGACGAACGGCACGCTGGGGGCGTGGGAGCGCTCGTCCCAGGCCATTAGGCCGAACCCCGCCAGGTTGAGGATGGACATCAGTTGCGGCTCATGCACCTGGTGCAGCAGCGAGGAATCGGTCCGGTAGAGCAGAGCCTCCAGGTCGACCGGGTCGCCCAGGTATGCGAGCACGCGACACACATGCGTCCCTTCTTACTGAGGGGATTTTGACTGGTCAAGACAGTTGACGCCATAGCCACCGCCGGGATAGCGTCAGGGGCGCGCTCAGGGAGTGGGCTTGAACTCCTCGCCCGAGAAGATCGTCGCCGGCGTGGTCCTCTTCGCCGATCTCGATCCGGCCGAGCAGGCCGAGATTGCGGCGCTGCTGCATCCGTTCCAGTTCTCGACTGGGGACGTGCTGTTCCGGGAGGGCGAGATGGCCGATCGCCTCTATCTGATCTCGCGCGGACGCGTGGCTGTCGAGATCGGCGGCGGCGAACGACTGCTGCTCATGTGGACCGCGGGGCCCGGCGATGCGCTTGGGGAGATGGCCCTGAACGGCAGCGCCCCCCGCACCGGCACCGCAACCGCACGGGACGCGATCGCGGGCTACTACCTGGAGACCGGCGATTTCGATGTCATGCGCTCCCTGGGGCGTCCGCTGGCCGCCAAGGTCCTGCGACGCCTCGCGCTCGAGCTGTGTACCCGAGTGCGTAGGGCAACGGCCGCGATCGGTGATCGGGATGCCCGCGCATCGTCGGGCCTCACCGGCGCGCCGACCGCCCGGCCCGCCCCGCCCGCCCGGCCCGCGGCCCCTGCGCGCCTGCAGATCCTTCGCGATTCGTCGTTCTTCTCGACGTTCACGAGCGACGAGCTGGCGCGGCTGCGGCGGCGGCTCCACGAATACGCCGTACCGAGCGGAGAGGTCGTCTTCCGCGAGGGCGACCCGGGCGATTCGTGCTTTGTCGTAGCCCAGGGCACGATTGGCGTGTCGGTCGCGCGGGGTAGCGCGACCGTGCGGCTTGCGACGCTGGGCCCGGGCAAGGTGGTAGGAGAGCTCGCGCTCGTCGACGGCGGTCCGCGCAGTGCGACCTGCACCGCCAACGGCGACAGCGTCCTGCTCGAGCTGTGTGCCGCCGACCTGGAGGCCATCGCCGCCGAGGATCCGCGGGCCTCGGTGCGGATCTGGGAGGCCATCAACCGCAACCTCATCGCCGCCCAGCACAGGATGGACGCGGCGCAGGCCCGGCGGGCGTACGAGCAGGACGACCCGCTCCGTGGCGAATCCGTCGAGATCCTCAACCCGTTTGCGGTGCCTCGCTTCCCCGCCGATCGTCGCGACGCCCTCGTCGAGCTCGTACGACGTTCGGTGATCGGCGACGATGCGCTGCTGGACGGGCCGTTTGGCCCGAGGCGCATCGTCTACGCGGACTACATCGCATCCGGTCGCGCGCTCACGTTCATCGAGAACTTCATCCGCACGGAGGTGCTCTCGGTGTATGCGAACACCCACACCGAGTCATCCGCCACCGGACTGCAGACCACACGCCTGCGAGAGGACGCCCGCCGCATCATCCACCGCGCCGTGGGCGGCGGCGAGGACGACGTAGTGCTGTTCTGCGGCTCCGGAGCGACCGGCGCGATCGACAAGCTCAGCCAGGCACTGGGTCTGCGGGTGAGCTCATCCCTGCCCAGCAACGCTCACAGGCCGGTCGTTTTCATAGGGCCCTACGAGCACCACTCAAACGAGCTGCCGTGGCGGGAATCGATCGCCGACGTGGTGGTGATCAGGGAGGATGCAGACGGGCGGCTCGACCTGGAGGATCTGCGCGAGCAGCTCGACCGCTTTTCCGCTCGACCGCTCAAGATCGGCAGCTTCTCGGCCGCGTCGAACGTCTCGGGAATCATCACCGACACCGTCGCCGTCGCCGCCCTGCTGCACCGCCACGGCGCCCTCTCCTTGTGGGACTACGCCGCGGGTGGCCCGTATCTCAAGATCGAGATGAATCCGATGGTCGAGGGCGAGGACGAACGACTCGCCCAGAAGGACGCGGTCTTTCTCTCGCCCCACAAGTTCATCGGCGGGCCGGGTACCCCGGGCGTCCTGGTCGCGAAGCGGGCGCTGTTCAAGAACCCGGTCCCGACCATGCCCGGCGGGGGCACCGTGTCATTCGTGTCGATCTCCGACCACGCCTACCACCATGCCGTCGAGCATCGCGAGGAGGCGGGCACCCCCGCGATCGTCGACTCGATTAGGGCGGGCCTCGTCTTTCAGCTCAAGGAGGCGGTCGGGCCGGACACGATCCGGCGGCGCGAGGACGACTTCGTGCGTCGCGCGATCTCCTCCTGGCGAAGCAATCACAACATCCAGATCCTCGGAAACCCGGAGCTCGACCGACTGTCGATCGTCTCGGCCGGCATCCGGCACGCCCGCGGGATGCTGCACTCCCACTTCGTCGTCGCGCTGCTCAACGACCTATTCGGAATTCAGGCCCGGGCCGGATGCTTCTGTGCCGGCCCGTACCTGCAGCGGCTGTCCGGCCCCGACGACGAGGCGACTCCGCAAGTCGCGATGGAGGTGGCGGCGGGCGTCGAGGGACTGAAGCTCGCTTGGTTTCGGCTGAACTTCAACTACTTCATCAGCGAGGAGACGTTCAATTACCTGATCGAGGCGGTGCACCTGGTCGGCGACCACGGCTGGAAGCTCCTCCCGCTCTACCGCTTCGATCCCTTCAGCGGGCAGTGGCACCACCGCGACGGCCGCAGCCGCCCGGCGATCAGCCTCTACGACGTCCGTTACGAGACCGGCGAGATGGAGTTTCGCGGTCAGACCGCAACCGCGCCCGAGAGGGAGCTCGTCCGCCAGCTCGACCAGGCGAGGCGCATCATCGATCGGTTCGAGCGAAGCGCGGACGACGAGGACGAGATCATCGACGTCGAGCTCGGCCCCGAGTTCGAGCGGCTCCGGTGGTTCCCCCTGCCGGGGGAGGCCCTGAGGGATCTGCAGGGGGCTCGGGCGCGCTGAGGCCGGGGCTCGCCGCAACCTTGAACAGCGGCGAGGGGAATCGCGGCAGCACCCGAACGCCGCCGAGCCACTCCGTCAGGCGCGCGGCCTCCCGCTCGAGGGCGCCGGCCGCTTCGCCGCCGACGTCCTCGAGCAGCTGCAGGACCACCTCGCCGGTGTCGGTCTGGCGCCAGCCGCCCACTATCCGCCCGTCCCACCAAGCCGTGGGTCCGGCGTTGCCGCTGGTGTCGAACAGCTGCGCCTTGTGGGGACCGAGGTACCACTCGCGCTCGAACCAGCCCATGACGGTGGGATCGAGTGGCGGCAGGAGTGCCGCCCAGGGCGCGACCGGGTCGGTCGCGTCGAGGTCGTCGGCCAACGCGTAGCCGGTCTGACCGTCGAGGGCGACCTCGACCGCCTCGAGCTCGGCCAGCGCCCGGCGCACGGCGGTGACGGTCGACCCGAGCCACCACTTCATGTCGGCGGCCGTTCCCGGACCGAAGACCCGCAGCCACTGCTCCACGAGCCTCGCGACGCCCTCCCCCTCCGTAGGAGGCGCTATCTCCTCACCCAGCCACGACTCCATCGCGGCCCAGCGGGGCCGGGAGATGGTCCACGCCCCGTCGTTCGAGGCCCGGACGATGCGCCCGGCGGCCGACATGGTCGTCAGCACCCGCGGGCCGACCGGCACTTGGCCGCCCCACGATTTGCCCTCGCCGTAGGCCATCGACCCCTCCAGCAACGGAATCTCGTCGCGCAGCTCCGACGACGTGGCCTCCCGCCCGTCGGCCAGCACGCTTAGCACCTGCCCCGAGGCCCGGGACAGCCAGCGCTCGCCGTTTCGGTGCAGCCCGGCGGCCTCGACGTCGCGAATCAACCGGCGCCGCTCGGCCTCGGCCACGCGGTTGCTGGCTCCGGCCTGGGCGAAGCCGAGGGACTCCCGGGGAAAGACGAACAGTGTGCGGCGCATCGCGAGATGCTTGACCAGCGACCGATCGGCGTACAGGGCACGCTCCAGATCGGCCACCGTCATGCCGTCGACGCGCGCCCAGGCGGACAGATAGACCGTCACGGGATCGGTTCCGTGTAGGGCGACCACGCTCCTCGCCGCGTCGACGACGTCAGCCGCCCGGTGGCCGGGCGCCAGGCGATGACGACGGGCGAGCCGGGCGCGGCGCTCCGCGAGCGAGATGCTTGGCACACCGGGATCCTGCCACGGCGTGGCGCCCCGGCTGCGGACAGCCGCGTAGGCGGCCGCCGGCTGGCGCGGCGCGTCGGGTGGTGGTCTGGACCGGCACTTCGTAGAAACTCGACGGACCGACTTCGGCTGGGACGTCGAGTGAGCGGGTGGCTCTAGACTCGATCGCCGTGACGTTTCAGCGCGGCATCGACGGCGCCGAGCCACTGCGCCCCGAGCACATCGGACGCCTCGGGGGAAGGCACGAGAGGCGGCCGGCTACGGTCTCCACCCGTCTTGCCGTCGGCACGCTCGCGTGCCCCGATTGCGACGCCCCGGTCGCGCCGCCGGCCCGCCCGCTGGCGCCCGCGGACCCGCTCGGGTGCGGCTTCTGCCAGCACTCGGCGACGGTGCGCGACTTCCTCTCGCTGGCCGAGCCGACGCGACCCACGCGGGTGGAGGTACGCGTGGTCCAGCGCCCGGGGGCCTGACCGCCACCGCCGGGTGCTCAGCGATCAGCGCCGGCGACCGCGAGCTCCGCGAGCCGGGGGTTCTCCCCGCCCTGCCGCGTGGCCGGGATGCGCAGGCGCACCGCGTCCGCCACGACCGGCGGGAACGTGACGGTGTCGACGTCACCCTCCGCGGCGGACACCGTGGCGACAGTGCGCCACGTGCCGTCAGCGCGCACCTGCACCTGATACGGCGCGAGCGGCCGGGCCTCCTCCCAGGTGGCCCGCGCGCCCGCGACCGGCGCGGCTCCAGCGAGTGTCACCGTCAGCGTGCTCGGGGTTGCCGGATCGGCGCCGGACGTCCAGACCGTGGCCGGGCTCCCGTCCACGGCCGCGGCCGCCGGGGCGCTCGGGTCGGCGGCGTTGGCCGTGGCCGGCCGGCAGCGCGTGAGGTCGTCCGGGGTGGGGCCGGCCGTGCGGGTCGGCAGCGTGACCGCCGCGCCGACCGATAGCGGGCGCGGGCCGCTGGGGGTCTCGACCGTCGTCGGTGCGCCGGCCCGCAGGGTCACGGTGGACGTTTGGGGCCCGACGACGACGTCGAACACCCGCCCCTGCCAGCGTAGCCCGGTGAGACGCAGCCCGCCGGACAGCTGCGGCGGGAGCATCGGGTCAAGCCGCAGCCCGTTCTCCCGCCAGCGCAAACCGGGGTAGCCGTACAGGAACTCCTGAAGGAAGCCGCCCTCGCCGGTGAGGAAGGTGAACACTCCCTGACCGCCCCGCGCCTCGGTGAACTGCTCGTACGGCGCCCTCACGAACGGGTCCACGCTGCGGACGGTGTAGGTCCACGAGGAGCAGTCGCCCCCGAGCTGGGCCGCGATGATGCTGCTCACCGAGTCGGTCATGGCCGGTCCCTCGGGGTCGTACCGGGGGGTGTAGTACTCGAGGTTCGACCGATCGACCTCGGCCGTCTGCGAGTACTCCCACGGGTAGGTCAACAGCACCACGTCGGCCTGCTTGACCTGTCCTCCCCCGTACCCGGCGAACTCCGGCCGGACCGCGGGCAGACCATCGAGCGGCGTAGGCTCGAGCACCACGAGCCCCGCGGCGACCTCGGCCCACTGGGGCGGCGCCGGCTCGCCGACGATCTGGGCGGCCCGCGCGGCGATCCGCAGGGTGGAAGCGGCGGTGGCGTTCACGTACACGGAGTCGTCCACCGGCCAGTTCTGCTCGTCCGGGCCCTCCACCTGGGTGATGTGAAAGCGGCCGTCCGCGCCGCGCTCCGCGCGGCTGGCCCAGAAGTCGGCCGCCCCCCGAATCACCGGCCAGCCGCGCGTGCGCAGCCAGCGGCGGTCCCCGGTGGCGAGGAACCACTGCCACTGGGCGAGTGCCACGTCGGCCGTGATGTGCTGCTCCAGCCGCCCTGTCTCCGCCCAGGTGGGGGTGACCTCGTCCCCGGTGAGCGCGCTCTCCCACGCGTAGCGCTGGCCGGCGTACCCCGTTCGCCGCGCGTTGCGCCGCGCGCCGGCCTGCGTGCGGTAGCGGTAGTCGACCACGGTGCTCGCCTCGGCGGGATGCTGGGCGAGCAGCGCCGGATACATCCAGGTCTCCGCGTCCCAGAAGACATGGTTGTTGTAGCCGCCGGCCGACAGACCGACCGGACTGATGCTCCAGTTCACGTCCGGACGGGCGCTGGCCAGCAGGTAGAACTTGGCGGCCCGGACCCGGCGCTGCAGCCGCGCCCGTCCCGGCAGGACAATGTCGCTGGCCCACAGCCGGCGCCAGGCGGCGGCGTTCTCGGCGAGGATCGCCGCCGGGGCCGGTGCCCGCCTCGCCGCCCTTCGTGCGGCCCGTGCCGGCCGCGCCGCATCCAGGGAGGTGGCAAAGCCGACCACCTTGGACACCACGTACGAACGACCGGCCCGCACGCGGATCGTCGCGGTCCGAGCGGTGCTCAGGGCCCGGCGCCGGGTCCGCGCTACCACGGTGCTGCCGGAGGGCAGGCGCAGCCGCGCCGCCTCGGCGGCGGTCGTGCCCGTGCCGGCGGCCCGCGCGGCCACGACCGCGGTCGTGTCGCCGGCGGTGACCGAGACCGGCCGGAGGCTCGGGCGGTAGGCGCCCGCGCCGAGAACGTCGCGCACCCGCAGGCGGCCGGACCAGCGCGGGGTCAGGCGCAGGCGCACCAGGCCGACCCGCTTCCGGGCCCGGTCGAGCACCACGTCGTAGCGGACGCCGGTAACGCGCCGCCCGGCGGACCAGGTGGCCCTGGTAGTGACCACCCCGCGGCGCAGGTTGAGCACCTGGCGATACCTCCGCGCGTCGGCGGCGGAGAAGCGCCGCCCGGCGACCACCACGTCGAGCTGCGTCCAGCCGGGCAGGTTGATCGAGCCCTGGCGCTGGGTACCGCCGCCGACGTCGTCGGGGACGTTGGCCCAGACGCCGGCGATATAGGTCTCCGTCTCGACGGGCGACGCCACGTACCCCGCACCGTCGGCCGGGATGCGCGTGCCCACGTAGCCGTTGCCGAGATACGCGGGCGCCGCCGCTGCGGCCGCCGGCCGAGTCGTCTCCAGCCGCCACGGCGAGCCGGCCGCCGGAGCGGCGCCCGGGATCAGGAGCGCGATCGCGACCAGAGCCGGGACGACCGGCCGGGCGGCGACGTATCTGCGGCGAGCGGCCCCGAGCGGAATCAGCGCTTCCGCGAGGCCCGCCCGCAGCCTCACCTGAGACCCGGAGCAGCGCGCCACGTCCCCGAGGAAACCGGGGTCGTACCTCGCTGTCAAGCGAAAGCGCCGGACCGCTCGCGCCGTTGGTCGTCTCCGAGCGGCTGAGTGATACTGGACCGGTGTTGTCGCAGGAGAGCCTGGCGCTTCTTCGCCGCACGTTCGAGTTGCTGTCCGAGCGTGACCTCGACTGGGAGGCGATGTTCGAGGTCGTCGGCCCGGACATCGTCTGGGAGGTCCGCACGGACTTTCCCGACGCCGGCATCTACACGGGCTACGACGGGCTGCGGCGGCTGTCGGCCGCCTTCGACGAGGTGGTCGAGGAAACCTGGTACCGGCCGCTCGAGTTCATCCCCAGCGGGAGTCACGTCGTCGTGCCGCTTCGCTGGGGCGGACGGGGCATAGGAAGCCATGCCGCGTTCGCCGAACGCGAGGAGACGTGGGTACTCACGCTGCGCGACGGCAGGATCCGCCACGTGCGCGAATACCCGACCAAGCGGGAGGCGCTCGAGGCGGTGGGGCTGCGGGAGTAGGGGTCGCTAGGGCGGCGCGTAACCCACGTCACGCTGCCGTAGGGCGTGGCTCGGGGGTGCGACGATCTACGACCGCCGGCGAGTCGCCAATCGACACACCCCCGTCCGAGACCGATACTGGATGGCGGATGTCGCCCGGGAACGTCGACCGCTTCCGCCGTACCGTCGAGGCGTACAACGCGCGCGACCTGGAGGCGTTCATGGCCAGCTTCGATCCCGATGTCGAGTTCCATTCGAGCTTCGCGGGAATCGACGCCGTCTACCGGGGGCACGAGGGGTTGCGGAGGTGGCATCGGGACCTCGAGGAGGCGTGGGCCGGCGAAATCCGCTCCGAGGTGGAGGCCTACTTCGAGCTCGGTGACTACACCCTCGTGCTGAGCGTCCTGCGTTCGCGTGGTCGCCACAGCGGCGTGGAGGTCGAAACTCCCGACGTGCTGGTAGCGCGGTGGCGCGCCGGGCTCATCGTCTACATGAAGTCGTACGTGAGCAAGGACGAGGCGCTGAGCGACCTCGGCGTGTCCGAGGACGCGCTCGAGCCGATCAGCCCCTGACAAGTCCCCTTCGCCGGTTGACTCCGCTCGGTCCGGGGTGATCGAATGGGCGGTGTCGAGCCGGATACGGAAGCGGCTCCCCGGGGCGGCCCCGGCCCTCTTCCCCCCCCCCCCCCACCCCCCCCCCCTGTGCACCCCCCCCCCC
>Ga0081538_10005320_pt1 | contig 11589 bp, 9 predicted proteins | sample TabmetS5T2R1_FD_71022 | JGI IMG/M metagenome (GOLD analysis project Ga0081538, IMG submission 71022) | Tabebuia heterophylla rhizosphere microbial communities from the University of Puerto Rico - S5T2R1 | ecosystem: Host-associated > Plants > Roots > Rhizosphere ... | reverse complement strand
AACGGGCATGCGGTGAAAGTCCGGCTCGCCTCGACCAGCGTCACCGCAATGCGCCGATCGAGCTTCTTCAGCGCGCGGGCGGCGGTCGCGCCGGCAAAGCCGCCGCCCACCACAACCACATGCGGCGCCACCTGCGCGATCGCCGGCCGCGGAAACAGGACCGCCGATGCGCCGAGCGCGGCGGCGGACGCAAGCACGTCGCGGCGCGTCATGCCGGTCATGATCAACGCCTCACTTCTGTTCCGCGTACCAGGCGGCGATGGCCTGGACCTCGGCGTCGGAGAATCCCTTGGCGATCTGGTCCATGACGGTCGTTGGAACCTCGCCGGACCGGAACGTCTGCATCTGCCGCACGAGATCCGCCGCGTTGCGGCCGGCAAGCGGCGTCAACGGGCTGTCCACGCCGGCGCTGGCCGGGTGGCAGCCGGTGCAGGATGCAGCACCGGGCGGTGCGTCGGCGGCTGCCGCCAGCGCAATCGGCATCGCCGCGAAACCGAGCGCGCCGGCGACAAGAATGCGCGTCGCGTTCATGTTCGGACGTTCCAAGACGGTGGGCGGCGGCTTTGCCGCCGCCCCAGAGGCTTACGCCCAATGCACGTTTTGGTTCTTCAGAGGGAACGAGCGGATGCGCTTGCCCGTCGCATTGAAGAACGCGTTGAGCACCGCGGGCGCGGCCACGCAGATCGTCGGCTCGCCCACGCCGCCCCAAATGGCGCCGCCGGTCGGCATCAGGATCGATTCGACCTTCGGCATCTGCGCAATACGCATCGAGTCGTAGGTGTCGAAATTGGTCTGCTCGATGCGGCCGTCCTTGACCGTGCATTCCTGAGAGAACAGCGCTGACAGGCCGTAGACGAACGAGCCGGCGACCTGCCGATCGATCTGCGCCGGGTTGACCGCGTAGCCTGGATCGGTCGCGCCGACGATGCGGTGGATCTTGATCTTGTTGCCGTCAACGACGGAGATTTCCGCCGCGGCCGCAACGTAGCTGTTGAACGCCATCATGTGCGCCAGCCCGCGATGGACGCCCGCCGGCGCCGGCTTGCCCCACCCAATTCGCTCGGCCACCGCATTGAGCACACCCAGGTTGCGTGGATGGTTGCCCATCAGCTTGCGGCGGAACTCGAGCGCATCCTGGCCGACCGCCTGGGCCAGCTCGTCCATGAAGCACTCGAGGAAGATGCAGTTCTGGTTGATGTTCACGCCGCGCCAGAATCCCGGCAGGATGTGCGGGTTGCGCATCGCATGGTCGATCAGGAGGTTGGGGATGGTATAGCCGAAACTGTGCTCCTGGCCGGCCACCATGAGGCCCTGGAAGGTAAGCGGGTCGCGCCCTTTCTGCTGTTCGACGATCGCCGGGCGAACATTGGCGAGGATCGACTGGCCGGAAAGGCGCATGTGCAGTCCGGTCAGGTTGTTGTCCTTGTCGAACGCGCCCACAAGCTTGCATTGCATGACCGGGTGAAAGCGCCCCTGGACCATGTCCTCCTCGCGCGACCACAACAGCTTGATCGGCGTACCGGGCATCTCCTTGGCGATGCGGACGGCCTGGTGCACGTAGTCCTGGAATGCGCCGCGCCGGCCGAAGCCGCCGCCGAGATTGATCTTGTAGACCTCGCACTTGTCGGCCGGCAGGCCGGAGGCCGCCAGCACCGCCGCGAACGACGTTTCGCCGTCCTGCGTCGGCACCCACACCTCGCACTTGTCCGGCGTGTAGCGTGCCGTCGCGTTCATCGGCTCCATGCAGACGTGGTTCTGGTACGGATAGTCGTAGACCGCCTCGACCTTCTTGGCCGCGGCCGCGATGGCAGCCTTCACATCGCCGTTCTGGTTGCCGACGAACGCCTGCTCGGCGTCGAGGCCGGCCTTGAGCCAGTCGGCGATCGAGGCGCTTGACACTTTGGCATTCTCGCCCTCGTCCCAGACGATCGGCAGCGCGTCGAGCGCGGTCTTGGCGTGCCACCACGTGTCGGCCACCACCGCGACGCCGGTATCGCCGACCTGCACCACGTTCTTGACGCCCGGCATATCCTTGACCTTGGCGGCATCGAAGCCCTTGATCTTGCCGCCGTGCACCGGGCATTCCTTGATCGCGGCGTTGAGCATCCCGGGCAGCTGGAGATCGAACCCGTAGACCTGCTTGCCGGTCACCTTGTCGACGGTGTCGAGCCGCTTGAGCGGTTTCCCGGCGATCTTCCAGTCCTTGGGATCCTTGAGTGTGACCTCCTTGGGCGGCTCGAGCTTGGCGGCGGCTTCCGCCACCTTGCCGAAAGTCGTGGTCCGATTCGACGCCCGATGGGTGATCACGCTGTTCGCCGCGCTGCATTCGGCGACCGGCACCTTCCACTCGTTGGCGGCGGCCTGGAGCAGCATCTGGCGAGCCGTTGCGCCGCCCTTGCGCACGTATTCGTGCGACATGCGAATGCCGCGGCTGCCGCCGGTCGAAAAGTCGCCCCAGACGCGCTTGCGCGCGACGCTCTGCCCGGGAGTCGGATATTCGGTCGTGACTTTCGACCAGTCGCACTCGAGTTCCTCGGCCACCAGTTGGGCGAGGCCGGTGAGCGTGCCCTGACCCATCTCGGAGCGGGCAATGCGGATGACGACAGTATCGTCCGGCCTGATCACGACCCAGGCGTTGATCTCCGGCGAGCCGTCGGCGGCCCGGATGACCTTGGGCCCGCCGAACGGGATGTCGAGGCCGATGGCGAGCCCGCCGCCGAGCGCGGCCGACCCGATGACGAAGGAACGGCGATGGATTTTCGGCATGACGTTCATGGCAGCCTCCCTCACGCGGTCGCAGCAGCAGCGTGGATGGCGGCGCGGACCTGCTGGAACGTGCCGCAGCGGCAGATGTTGGTGATGGTCGCGTCGATGTCGGCGTCGGTCGGCTTCGGCTTTTCACTGAGCAGCGCTGCGACCGCCATGATCATGCCGGTCTGACAGTAGCCGCATTGCGGCACGTCGTGATCGACCCAGGCCTTCTGCACCTTGTGCAGGGTGCCGCCCTGGGCCAGCCCTTCGATCGTCGTGATCTGCTTGCCCTCGGCCTCGCTGACTGCCAGGGAGCACGCGCGTACCGCCTGGCCATTGATGTGCACCGTGCAGGCGCCGCATTGCGCGATGCCGCAGCCATATTTGGTGCCGGTGAGACCGATCTGCTCCCGCAACACCCAGAGCAAGGGAGTGTCGGGCTCGACATTGACGTCGTGTGCTTTACCGTTGACGGTGAGACGGGCCATCCTTCTCCTCCTGTCTGGGCGTGTCGCCCTGTCTGGGCGTGTCGCGGGCACGGGCCGGCCAATGTTGAAACGCGACTTACAACTTCTCCAATTCAACACTCCGTGCGCGGCGAAATTCCACCTGGAATTGGAATAATAATGACATTCGCGCCTCGCCGTAAATCGCCCGCTGGCGCTCCCGGTCCGTGGTGAAGTGGCGCAGAGCGCGGGAACTGTCCGGCCGGGGCGACTGGCGCTGCATCTCGGAAAACGGACAGCACCCCTGTCCTTTGCGCAGGGTCTCAAGGCAAGAGAAAGCGGCGGCTCAGGCCGCCGCTTCAGGTTGCTCAAGCCAGATTGCTCAAGCCAGGTTGCTCAAGCCGTTCGGATGTTGTGGTGCGTCAACGGGAACGACCGGATGCGCTTGCCGGTCGCCGCAAAGATCGCATTGAGCACCGCCGGCGCGGCGACGAAGATGGTCGGCTCACCAACGCCTCCCCAGAAGCCGCCGGACGGCATGATGATGCTCTCGACCTTCGGCATTTCGGCAATGCGCATCAGGTTGTAGCTGTCGAAGTTCTCCTGCTCGATGCGCCCGTCCTTGACCGTGCACTCGCCGTGGAGCAGCGCCGAGAGGCCGTAGACGAAGGAGCCGGCGACCTGCCGATCGATCTGGGCCGGATTGACGGCGTGGCCGCAATCGGTCGCGCCGACGATGCGGTGGATCTTCAGCCGCCCGTTGTCGCCGACGGAGACTTCCGCGCAGGCCGCCACATAGCTGCCATAGCCCATGTGCTGGGCCAGCCCGCGGTAGACGCCTTGCGGCGCCGGCTTGCCCCAACCCGCCCGCTCGGCCACCGCATTCAGCACGGCAAGATGCTTGGGGTGGTTCGCCATCAGCTTGCGCCGGAACTCGAGCGGATCCTGGCCCACCGCATGGGCGAGCTCGTCCATGAAGCACTCGAGGTAGATGGCGTTCTGGTTGTTGTTCACGCCGCGCCAGAACCCGGGCGTCACATGCGGGTTCCGCATCGCATGATCGATCAGCAGGTGCGGAATCGTGTAGCCCAACACGCCTTCCGTGCCGCCCGGATTGAGGCCCTGGAACGTGGCGGGATCGCGCCCGTTCTGCAGGCGCGAGGGCGCCAGGGCCGCAAGGATCGACTGGCCCGATATGCGCATATGCAGGCCGGTCAGGTTGTTGTCGGCATCGAACGCGCCGGTCAGCCGGCATTGCGTGATCGGATGATACGCGTCGTGCGTCATGTCCTCTTCGCGCGACCACAGGAGCTTCACCGGCGTGCCCGGCATCTGCTTCGCAATCGCGACGGCCTGGGTCACATAGTCGGTCCGCGCGCGGCGGCCGAACCCGCCTCCGAGCAGCAGCTTATGCACGTCGCATTTGTCGAGCGGCAGCCCGGCCGCTTCCGCGGTCGCCGCGAGCGCTGCTTCGCCGTTTTGCGTGCTGGTCCACACCTCGCATCTGTCGGCGGTGTAGAGCGCGGTCGCGTTCAGCGGCTCCATGCACGCATGAGCCTGATACTGATAGGCGTATACGGCCTCGACCTTCCTGGCCGCGTTGGCTATCGCCGTCTTCACGTCGCCGGCCTTGTTGCCGACGAACGCCTCTTCGGCATCGAGGCCGGCCTTCAGCACATCGGCGATCGTCGCGCTCGAGACGTTGGCGTTCGGCCCGTCGTCCCAGACGATCGGCAGGGCATCGCGCGCGGTCTTGGCCTGCCACCAGCTATCGGCCACCACGGCGACCGCGTCAGTGCCGACCTGCACCACCTTTTTCACGCCCGGCATTGCCTCGACCTTGGCGGCGTCGAAGCCCTTGAGCTTGCCGCCATGGACCGGGCTCGCCTTGATGGCGGCGCTGAGCATTCCCGGCAGCTTCACGTCGATCGAATAGGTCTGCTGGCCGGTCAGCTTGTCGAGCGTATCGAGCCGCTTGAGCGGCTTGCCGGCGATCTTCCACTCCTTGGGATCCTTGAGCTTGATGTCGCCAGGGGGATCGACCTTGGCGGCGGCGGCCGCCACCTTGCCGAAAGTCGTCGTACGGCCCGTGGGCGCGTGGGTGATGACGCTGTTGGCCGCCCGGCATTCGGACGCGGGCACCTTCCACTCGTCGGCTGCGGCCTGGATCAGCATCGCCCGCGCCGCCGCGCCGCCCTTGCGCACGTATTCGTGCGACTCGCGGATGCTGCGGCTTCCCGTGCTGTTGTAGTCGCCCCAGACGCGCTTGCGGGCGACGCTCTGGCCGGGCGTCGGATATTCCGTCGTGACCTTCGCCCAGTCGCATTCAAGCTCCTCGGCCACCAGCTGGGCGAGGCCGGTCAGGCTTCCCTGTCCCATCTCCGATCGCGCGATGCGGATGACGACCGTGTCGTCGGGCTTCACCACCACCCAGGCATTGACCTCGGGCGCCATGGTGCCGGTCTGCGCCGTGGCGAAGGGAACGTGGAATCCGAGCGAGAGCCCGGCTGCCGCCGAGCTGACGAGGAATGAGCGGCGATTGATGGACATGTCGTTCATGGCGGCCTCCCGTCACGCGCTCGCGGCAGCGGCGTGGATGGCGGCGCGGACCTGGTGGTACGTGCCGCAGCGGCAGATATTGGTGATGTTGGCATCGATATCGGCGTCGGACGGCCTCGGCTTGCTCCTGAGCAGCGCCGCGACCGCCATGATCATGCCGGTCTGGCAGTAGCCGCATTGCGGCACGTCGTGATCGAGCCAGGCCTTCTGCACTCGGTGAAGGACGCCGTTCTGCGCGAGCCCTTCGATCGTGGTGACCTGCTTGCCTTCCGCCTCGCTCGCCGGCAGCGAGCACGAGCGCACTGCCTCGCCATCGATGTGAACCGTGCAGGCGCCGCATTGCGCGATGCCGCAGCCGTATTTGGTGCCGGTGAGGCCGACCTGTTCCCGCAACACCCAGAGCAGTGGTGTGCCGGGATCGACGTCGACCTCTTGCGCTTTTCCGTTGAGGGTAAACCGGGCCATGCCTGTCTCCTGTGTGGCGGATCACGGGCGCGGCCGGCCCCCTCTCAGCCGCGAGTAAGCCTTCTCCGAATTCAACACTCCGTGCCGGAACGAGTTTCCGATCGGAATTGGAATAATAATGAGGTCGGCCGGCACCCGGTAAAATCGCGAATGTGTGAACGGTCCGTGGTGAAGTGGCGCAGGCGCGGTTGCGCCCGAGCGATGCCTGCGTTAGTGGGAGATCAGGTATGCGCGAGGCGCGCGCCGAGACGCTATATGAAGTGTGCCGAGGGGCCGGAATGACCGCAGCACGCAATGGCGTCGCAATCCTCGCCGAGAACGCCAGCAAGGTCTTTCTTGACGGCGCGGTGGTCGCGTTCCACCAGCTCAGCCTGGCGGTTCGGGCGCAGGAAATCCTGTGCGTGGTCGGGCCAAGCGGTTGCGGCAAGACCACCTTGCTGCGTTGCATCGGCGGCCTCATCGACCTGTCGGGCGGGCGGCTCAGCGTCGACGGCGCGCCGGTTGCCGGTCCGCCGCCCGGCGTCGCCATGGTGTTCCAGCACTTCGGCCTGCTGCCGTGGAAGACCGTGTACGAGAACGCGGCTTTTGGGCTCGCCATGGCGCGAACGCCGAGCGCAACCATCAAGGAGCGCGTCGGCCATTATCTCCATTTGGTCGGGCTTGCCGGATTCGAGCGGCACTATCCCTACCAGCTCTCCGGCGGCATGCAGCAGCGGGTCGGACTGGTGCGCGCGCTGGCCATCAATCCCTCCATCCTGCTGATGGACGAGCCGTTCGCCGCGCTCGACGCCCAGACGCGCGAGATCCTGCAGGAAGAGCTGCTGGCGCTGATGAACAGCCCGGACGAGCGCAAGACCATGGTGTTCATCACCCATTCCATCGACGAGGCGATCCTTCTGGGCGACCGCGTCGCCGTGATGACGGCGCGACCTGGCCGCATCAAGGAGGTGATCGATATGCCGTTCGGCCGGCCGCGCGACGTGGAGGCGGTGCGGGCCGACGCCCGCTTCGCCGAGCTGCGCGCCCATATCTGGCGGCAGCTGCACAGCCCCGACGCGCGCAAGGTCAAGCGGGCTCTGAACAAGGAGGTCGCGTGAGCACGGCCGTCGACACGGGCGGGCAAGCGGTCGGCATCGACACGAGCGAGGACCGGGCGCGCGCCCAGAAGGTTGCGGCGGAGCGCCGGCGCAAGCGCCAGTTCCAGAACATCGCCATTCGTGTCGTGTCGCTCGCGATCGTGCTGGCGCTGTGGGAGGTGCTGGGCAACCGCGTCGATCCGATCCTGTTCACCAAACCGAGCCTGATCGCCGCCGCGGCGGTGAAAATGGTGATGAGCGGCGAGCTGTGGACCTATCTGGCGCCGAGCCTCATCGTGCTCGCCATCGGGCTCACGCTCGCCGCCGTGATCGGCGTCGCGGTCGGGCTCACGCTGGCGCGCTTCTGGATCGCCGACGTGGCGCTCGGCGTCTATATCACGTTTCTCTATTCGATCCCGAGCGTGGCGCTCGTTCCCCTCATCGTGCTGTGGACCGGATACGAGACCACCGCCAAGGTCGTCATCCTGTTCCTGTTCGCGTTCTTCCCCATGGCGATCAACACCTATCAGGGCGTCAAGAACGTCGATCCGAAACTGATCGAGGTCGGCCGCGCGTTCCGCTGCAGCGAGGGCCAGCTGTGGGCGAACATCGTGCTGCCAGGCGCGCTGCCCTTCATCGTCACGGGCTTGAGGCTCGCTGTCGGGCGCGGCCTGATCGGCATGGTCCTGGCCGATCTCTACACCGCGATCTCCGGCGTCGGCTATCTGATCGTGCGCACCGCCTCGACCTACCAGGTCGACAAGATGTTCGTGCCGATCGTGACACTCGGGCTGCTCGGCGTCACGCTCACGGCGCTGTTGCGCGTGCTGGAGCGCGCGGTCGCACCGTGGACGCTGGCGTCGGAAGAAGATTGAGGTCGTACTGACAACAAACGCGCGCACGCGCCCCGAATCGGGAGGATTGACGATGTCGTTGCAGTTTCATCGGCTCACCTTGCCGCTGCTGATGCTCGCCTGCATGGCGGCCGCGGCGATGGCCGCGACAACAGCGACGTCGGCGCAGGGCGGCAGCTGCCCCACCATGCGCAAGATCAACGTCGGGGTCTCGGTCGCGCCGCCCAACGTCGTGCACACGTCGCCTTACGTCGCCAAGGCGCTGGGGCTTTTTGCCAAGCGCTGCATCGACGCCAACATCATCCAGTTCGAGGGCGGGCAGTCGCAGACCGCGAACGTCGCCGCCGCGCAAGGCTCGGCCATCGTCAGCGTGAGCGACGTCGCCATCGGACGCGGCATGAAGGTGCAGCAGATCTGGGGCTTGGCCCCGCGCATGCCGCAGGCCTACATGGTGCAGGAAGGGATCAAGACCGCGGCGGATTTGAAAGGCAAGCGTCTGAGCGCGACCGGCGGCGGCGTCGGCGGCTTCAACTGGCGCATGGGCCGCGAGGTGTTGAAGTCGGCCAATCTCACGGTCGATGATGCCCAGTTCATCCCGTCGCCCACGGCCGGCCGGCTGCCCGGCCTCATCGCCAATCAGATCGACGGCGTGGCACTGCATCCCGAGGACGTCTACCTCGCCAAGAAGCAGAAGCCGACCCTGAACAATCTCGTTCAGCTGGTCGAGCTGATGCCCAACTACATGTTCAATGCATACGGGGCGTCGACCGAGTGGATCGCGCGCGACCGGGAGCTGTTGCGCGAGACAGTCGCGGCCATGATCGAAGCCAACCGCACGATCTACCGGGACAGGGACAAGGTCGTGCCGATCATCGTCGAGGCCACGCAAAAGCCGAAGGAGGCGGTCGAATACGCCTGGGACGTGGAGACGAAGAACTGCGTGTGGTCGGTCAACGAAGGCTTCGACCCCAAGCGCACGCAATGGTCGATCGACAACAGCGTCGCCAACGGCGACATCGAGGAGGCAAAGAAACCGACGGTCGAGCAGGTCGCCAACATCTCGCTCGCCAGGGAAGCGGTCGAAGCCGCCGGCGGCCGCGTCACCATCGGCAAGTGCACGGAGTGAGGACGTACCGAACATCTCATATTCACGCTCCCGCTCACCCGGCCTCCAGGCCGGGTGAGCGGGCTCGCGTCATGCAGTAGTGCAGGGGATTTGCCATGAACGAACAGCCCCGCCGCCCGCTCGGGCCGCAGCCGTGGGAGACGGTGCGGACGAAGCTCGATCAGTCGCTGCCCTTCGCCAATATGCGCGGCACGCCCTATTACCACGACGCCGTCTATGAGCAATTCTCGAAAGCCGAATACGAGCGCCGCTACGCCGCGTTGCGGGCGAAGATGCGCGAAGCGAAGCTCGACTGCATCATCGCGCCCGGCGGTCCGAGCCATTGGAGCTTCGGCGGCGCCATGCTGTGGCTGACCGGCCACTGGGAATGGCACGCGCTCAGCTCGTATGTGCTGGTCCCGCTCGAAGGCGAGGCGACCATGATCTACTCCATGGGCGGCACCCACGCGGAAGCCGTGCGCCGGCAGGTGGCGGTGGCGGTGGCGGACGTTCGTCACAGCCGCAACGGTCAATACGCCCAGGTGATGGTCGAGCGCCTCACCGAGCTCAGCCTCGAGCGCGGCCGCATCGGCCTGATGGAGATCGACCCGCGCCACGGCGACTACCTGCCGGTCAACCAGTACAACGTGCTGCGCGAGAAGCTGCCCGATGCCGAACTGGTGTTCACCAAGGGGCTGCTGCATGAACTCCTCTCGATCCACAGCGCCGAGGAGCTCGACTGCGTGCGCAAGGCCGGCGCGTTGTGCCAGCGCGCCATGGAGGCGATGGTCGCCCGCGCCAAGCCGGGTGTGAAGGAATACGAGCTGCGCGCCGCGGCAGGCGCGGCCATCCTCGACGGCGGCGGCGACATCGATTTCCTCATCATCGGCTCCACCCCGATGGACGACCCGGCGATGATCTTCGGCAACCCACGCCCTTCCGGCCGCGTGCTGAAACAGGGCGACATCGTCAACATGGAGCTGGCTGCCGGCTACCGCGGCTACACCGCCCAGATCGGCTCGCCCATCTGCCTCGGGCCGCCGACCGAGATGGTGCGCAAGTTCTGGGAGGAGATCACGCTGCCCGGCTACCACCGCATCGTCGCCGAGATCGCGCCCGGCAAGCCGGCGGAGGAGATGCGGCGCGCGAGCAGCTTCTTCCGCGACCGCGGCGTGCAGTCGCGCCCGACCCAGTGTCACGGCATCGATCTTGTCACCGACAATCCGCATGTCACCGCCGAGCACGTGAAGGCGGAAGCCTTCGAGCAGGTGCTCCGGCCCGGCATGGTGATCATGGCCGAGCCCAACCCGATCACGCCGGACGGCATGTTCGGCATCTTCCTCGGCCATACCTTCATCGTGACCGACAGCGGGCACGAGATCGTGGACCAATTTCCCCTTGAGATCGCGATCGCCTAGGTGCCGGGCTAGCTCACCGCCAGCGGCGCCAGCGCGTCGATGTCGGTGACCACGTCGATGATAACCGGACGATCCGCGGCATAAGCGCGGTGCAGCGCCGGCGCGAAATCGCTCGCCTTCTCGACGCGGATGCCGATCGCGCCCATCTCCTCGGCGATGCGGGCGAAGTTCACCTTGGTGTAGGTCCACAGCTCCAGCGCCTGCTCGGTCTGCCGGCCGCCGTATACGCGGTCGAAGCCGCGCTTCGACTGGTTGCCGCTGGAGTTGTTGTTGACCACGGTGACGCTGTTCATGCGCCAGCGCACCGCCGTCTCCACCTCGCCGATGTGGTACCAGAAGCCGGCGTCGCCGGTGAACACGACCACCGGCCGCTCCGGCGCGCCGCACTTGGCGCCAAGCCCGGCCGGGAACGCCCAGCCCAGATGCCCGGCGCTGCGCATGTAGCTCTGGTTCGGGCTCGTAAGATCGTACATGCCGCCCATCCACATGCCGGCGTGGCCGGTATCGACGACGACGATGGCGTTGTCGGGCACGTGCCGGGATAGTTCGGCGCACATGCGCTCGGGCCGGATCGGCACCGCATCCGAGGTCAGCAGCGGCTGATACTTCTCCCGCCACTCCTGGCAGATGGCGCGGGCGCGATCGATCCACGCCTTGCGCCTGGCGGCGGTGTCCGCATCGGCGTGCTCGCGCATGCGGCCAAGCGTCACCTTGGCGTCGCCGAGCACCGCGGCCTGGAGCGGGTAGTTGCGCCCCAGCGCCTCCGCGTTGATGTCGATCTGGATCGCCGCCGTGTTGATCTTGGGCACCGCCCAGAAATGCGTTGTCATGCCGCCGGTTTCGGTGCCGACGAAGCAGACGAGATCGGCTTCCTGCACCACCCGGTTGGCGCTCTCGCGTGAATAGGTGCCGACC
>Ga0081538_10005319_pt1 | contig 11590 bp, 9 predicted proteins | sample TabmetS5T2R1_FD_71022 | JGI IMG/M metagenome (GOLD analysis project Ga0081538, IMG submission 71022) | Tabebuia heterophylla rhizosphere microbial communities from the University of Puerto Rico - S5T2R1 | ecosystem: Host-associated > Plants > Roots > Rhizosphere ... | reverse complement strand
GGACCTGTTGCGCGGGCGCGAGGAGCGCCAGGCGGAGCTCGACGAGGGCGACACCCTCGACTTCGTGGAAGCGCCGGAGGACTTCACGGTCGCGCCCGTGCCGGCGGCGCTCGAGGACCGGCGCGTCGAGATCACGGGCCCCGCCAGCCGGAAGATGGTGATCAACGCCCTGAACTCGGGCGCCCGCGGCTTCATGGCCGACTTCGAGGACTCGAACTCGCCGTACTGGGACAACATGGTCGCCGGGCAGCTGAACCTCGCCGACGCCGTCCGACGCACGATCGAGCACGACGAGAAGGGCAAGCACTACGAGCTCGGCGAGGAGACCGCCGTGCTGCTGGTGCGCCCGCGCGGCCAGCACTTGCCGGAGCGCCACCTCCTCGTGGACGGGGAGCCCGTCGCCGGCGCGTTCATGGACTTCGGCCTCTTCGTGCACCGCAACGCGGAGGAGCTGCTCGAGCGCGGTGCTGGACCGTTCTTCTACATCCCGAAGGTCGAGTCACGCTACGAGGCCGGCCTTTGGCGCGACGCGTTCGTCATCGCCGAGGAGGCGCTGGGCCTCGACCACGGCACGATCAAGGCGACGGTCCTCATCGAGACGATCCCCGCCGCCTTCGAGATGGACGCGATCCTCTACGAGCTCCGCGACCACTCCGCCGGGCTGAACGCGGGCCGCTGGGACTACATCTTCTCCACGATCAAGCGCTTCCGGACGCGCCCCGGGTTCCTGCTGCCCGATCGCTCTGAGGTCACGATGACCGTGCCGTTCATGCGCGCCTACACGGAGCTGCTCGTGAAGACGTGCCACCGCCGCGGCGCGCACGCGATGGGCGGCATGGCGGCGGTGATCCCGAGCCGCACCGACGAGGAGGCGAACCGGACGGCCTTCGAGGCGGTCCGCGCCGACAAGCAGCGCGAGGCCGGTGACGGCTACGACGGCACGTGGGTCGCCCATCCGGATTCGGTGCCGGTGGCGACCGAGGCTTTCGACGAAGTGCTGGGCGACCGCCCAAACCAGGTCGACCGGCAGCGCGAGGACGTCGCCGTCAGCGCGGACGACCTGCTCGCGGTCCCCGACACCCCCGGCGACGTCACCGAGGAAGGGCTGCGCTCGAACGTGAACGTGGGCATCCAGTACATCTCCTCGTGGCTGCGCGGCAACGGCGCCGCCGGCATCTACGGCCTGATGGAGGACGCCGCAACGGCCGAGATCGCAAGGGCGCAGGTCTGGCAATGGATCCGCCACGACCAAACGCTCGACGACGGGCGCCCGATCACGCCCGACCTGGTCCGCGAGCTGGAGCACAGCGAGCTCGAGCGAATCCGCGGCGAGATCGGCAACGACGAATGGTTCGAGAACGAAGGCCGCCCCGACCTCTCCCGAACGCTCTTCGAGCGAGTGGCCCTGACGGGCGACGAGTTCGTGGAGTTCCTGACGCTGCCGGCGTATGAGGAGCTGCTGAGGTTGGAGGAGGAGTAGGGGGCGGCTGGTTCGGGGGCCGGGCCGCTTGCGGGCCCGCTTGCCGGCGGCCCGCCGCGGCGCTGGGCCAACGCCGCTCCGGCCGCCAGCCAAGTCCCCAATGACTGCGGCTTTGCTTCCTGCGGCCCACCGAGGTCGCTTTGGCCTCGTTACTGTCGCCGTTCACGCGCGCGCGTCCGCTGCCCGGCTCCTGCTGCCGTGGCCGGTCGTTCCGAGACCCGCCCTACCGACGCTTTCCTCGTCCGGTTGCCGGCGCGCGGGCTCCCTCGGCTCGCGCGCTCAGGGCGGTGCCTCCAGTGCCGTCGTGGGTGTACGTGGCGAGCGGCCGGTTGACCCGAGCCACTGCTTCGCGCCGGCAAGCATTTACGCATCTTTCCGTCCGCCCCTTCCGGCACCATATCGAACATGTGTTCGGCCGGGAGAGCAACCACAGAGCCCGCCGCACCGAGCCTTGACCTCGGGGGAATTCCCGCAGAAAGGCTCGAGCGGGAGATCACCCAGCTGGCGGCGCACATCAATGCAGCCACGTGCCGCTGGTTGCTTCTGGTCGGTGAATTCGACCGCCGCGGAGTGTGGGCCGAGTGGGGCTGCAAGTCCTGTGCCGATTGGCTTTCCTACCGCTGTGGCCTTAGCCTGACGACCGGACGGGAGCAGGTGCGGGTCGCCCGCCTGCTGGCTGGGCTGCCCCTGATCCGAGCCGCCTTCGAGCGCGGCGAGCTGTGCTACTCGCAGGTGAGGGCACTGAGTCGCGTTGCGACCAGGGAGACCGAGCACGACCTTCTGGAGCTGGCCCGCTACCTGACCGCAGGACAGCTCGAGGTGGTGGTGCGCAGCTACCGCGGCGTCTTGGACTACGAGCTTGGTCCGGACAGGACCGATCGCCGCTATGTACGCCTCGAACGCGATGACGACGGCTCGCTCCTGATCCAGGCCCGCCTCCCCGCCGACGAGGGAGCGGTGGTCGCGGCGGCCCTCGAAGCGGGCCGCGACGCGCTGCGTGAAAGGCCGTCTTCACGTGCGTCGGCAACCGCCGATCCGCGCCAGGCCGATTCGGAGGCGCGATCAGCGACGAGCGACGCCGATGCCGGACGCGCTCCGCTGAAGCGACCCATATCGTGGACAGCTCGACGAACAATGGGGCAGACGCCGACGAACCGCCCTCCGCCCCAGCTGCCGTGTCGAACGCCGACGCCCTAGTGCTCATGGCCGAGACACTGCTCTCGTCGGGGCCAGCGGCTCGCAGCGGCGGCGAGAGCTACCAAGTGGTGGTGCACGTCGACGCCGCCACGCTGGACGACGACGAGGACGGCTCCTGCCAGCTCGAGGATGGCGCGGCGCTGCATCCGGAGACGGCGCGGCGACTGGCGTGCGATGCGAGCCTGGTGAGAATCGTCGAGCGCGATGGCCGGCCGTTATCCGTGGGGCGCAAGAGCCGCAGCGTGCCGCCCGCCTTGAGACGCGCCCTACAGAGCCGTGACCGCGCCTGCCGCTTCCCCGGCTGCAGGCATCGGCGCTTCCTGCACGCCCATCACATCGACCACTGGGCGAGGGGCGGGCGCACCGACCTGTCGAACCTCATACATCTCTGCTCGCGACACCACCGTCTCCTTCACGAGGGTGGCTACCGGGTCGAACGCGGCGCGGGCGGGGCGCTCCGCTTCGAGCGCCCCGACGGGCAGCTCCTTCCGACGGTTCCGGTGCGGCCGACCGGCGACCGGAGCGAGCTCGTTCGCGAGAACCGCCGGCTGGGACTGACGCTCACCCACGAGACCTGCGTCCCAGACGCCGGCGACCGCCTGGACCGCGCCTGGGTGGTCAACCTGCTCTGTGACGACGACCCGCGCCTCCAGGCGGGAGAAAGGGAGCGCTCGCTGACGCACTCACACGGCTAGCAACAGAGAATCTGGCGGCTTCGGCCGCCGGCGTCAGGCGGCCTCGCGCTGGCGCTCGGCCTCGCGCAGCTCGCGGAGGGCCCGCTTGCGCTCGTCGCGCGACGTCCGGTCCAGGATGAGGACGCCGTCGAGGTGGTCCATCTCGTGCTGGAGCACTCGGGCCTCCAGCCCGGACGCTTCGATCAGGCGCTCCTCGCCCTTTTCGTCCAAGGCGCGCACCCGCACGTACACCGGCCGCTCGACGTCGACGGTAATCCCCGGTATCGACAGGCAGCCCTCGTCGAGGGTCTCGCGGTCCTTGCTGGTCCACTCCACCTGCGGGTTGGCCAGGGCGATCAGCGGCGCGTCGGGGCCCACGCGATAGACCAGCAGTCGCTGCGAGAGTCCGAGCTGAGGCGCCGCGAGCCCGACGCCGATGGCGTCGTTCATGATGCCCGCCATCCGGCGGACCTGCTGGTGCAGGGAGTCGTCGAACCGATCAACCGGCGTGGCGCTCGACTTTAGGACCGGGTCGCCGAGCTTGTGAATGAACGACATCGCGGCGATGCGTCGGGCCTCGAGCTCGGGGTCGAGGGCCGGACCCTCGTCGGCCTGGACGCGCTCGTCACGCTCGCGCTCGCCGCGGGGCTGCTCGCGCCCCCGCTCGTCGCGCTCGTGCTCCTCGGGCCCCCGCGCGCTGCGCTCGTCGCCGGTGGGAGGGTTCGCCGACATCGGCGCCCGAGTCTAACGGGCGCGCACGCCTACGCCCCGCCTTGCGGCGAGCCGCGGCCTTGCGGCGACCAGCGGCGTTGCGGCGACCCCCGGCCTTCCGGCGACCCGCGGCCGCGCGCCGACCCGCCGGTAGCGCGCCCCTACTGCGGATCCACGTCCACCGCGAATGTCGCGGCGCCGTGCTCGCGGTCGCTGGCGACGGTCTCGACCGCTTGGCGCACCGCCGCGATCGCCGGCTCGCGGGCGGGGGACCGGATCACGAGTTGTGCGCGGTGACGCTCCTGCCGCCGGAAGAGCGCCGCCGGTCCCAGCGTGGGCACACCCGCACCCGCGACCAGGCGGCGAACTGCCTCGGCGGCGGCGATCTCCGGGCCGGATTCGGCGGACGAGCAGACCACCCGGATCAGCTCGCCGTGGGGCGGGTACGAGAGCGCCTTGCGACGAGCGAGCTCGCCCGTAAGGAAGCCGGCCGAGTCGTGGGCGGCTGCGTGGCGGAGCGCGCGTGCGTCCGGGTCGAGGGCCTGCACGATCACCCGACCGCCCCGCTCGCCGCGGCCGCTGCGGCCCGCGAGCTGGGCGACCAGCGCGAACGTACGCTCCTCGGCCCGGAAGTCCGGGAAGCGGAGCGTCGCGTCCGCGTCGAGCACGACGCCGAGCGTGACCTCCGGAAAGTCGTGACCCTTTGCGACCATCTGCGTTCCCACGAGCACGCCGGCGGGCGCCGCGTCGAATCGGCGGAGCACCGCCGCCACGCCCGCGGCGACGGCCGCGTCCGAGTCGAGCCGGAAGACCGGCAACGGCGCCATGAGCCGCTCGAGCTCGCGCTCCAGCTGCTCCGTTCCCACCCCGTGGCGGGCGACCGACACCGAGCCGCAGTCGCCGCAGACCGCTGGCACCGGCTCGCGATGGCCGCAGTGGTGACAGGCAAGCTCGCCGACGGCGCGGTGGAGCACGAGCGTCACGTCGCAGCTCGGACACCCCCACACCCGGCCGCACCCTCGGCAGGACAGAAAGTTCGACCAGCCCCGGCGGTTGAGCAGCACCACCGCCTTCTCCCGCCGGCGGCGAACCTCGTCGAGGGCCTCGCGAGTCCGTTCGTGGATCGGGCCGCCCGCGGCGGCCATGCCGACCAGCTCCACCGGCGGCAGGCGCCTTCCGTCCACGCGCCGCGGGAGCTCGAGCCGTTCATAGCGCAAGACGCTCTCCGGTCTGGGCGTGGCGCTTCCGGCCACGAGCAGCGCGCCCTCCTCGGTCGCGCGGCGCTCGGCAACCCTTCGGGCGTCGTAGCGGGGGTCGCCCTCCTGCTTGTAGGACGCGTCGTGCTCCTCGTCGACCACGAGCAGGCCGAGGTCGTCGAACGGCGCGAAGACCGCCGAGCGTGGGCCGACACACACGCGCGCCTCGCCCCGCCGCATCCGCGACCACTCGTCGTACCGCTCCCGCGGGGAGAGGCGAGAGTGCATGACCGCGACCGTCTCGCCGAAGCGATCCACGAAGCGGCCCGCCGTCTGCGGCGTAAGCGCGATCTCGGGGACGAGCACGATCGCCGAACGGCCCCGCCGAAGCGTCGCGGCCACCGCCCGCAGGTACACCTCGGTCTTGCCGCTGCCGGTGACACCATGGAGGAGGAGCGGGCGTGGCGTCGGCGCGTCGAGCCGCGACTCGATCGCCTTCAGCGCGGCCAGCTGCGCCGCGGTCAGGGTCACCCTTCCCGCGCGGGCGCCGACCCCCTCGACGCGCGGGCGCCGCGCCGGCTCGGTGGCGTGCTCGAGGCGGACGAGGCCGCGGCGCTCGAGGCTGCGGAGCGTGGAGTGATCGCAGCCCGCGCGGCGGGCGAGGGTCGCGGCGCCGAGCGGGCCGCCGGCGAGCGCCGCGAGCGCGGCGCGCTGGCGCGGGCCGAGCCGGGAGCGGGACGAGGCCTCGGCCAGGCTGGGAAGCCGCGGCGGCGAGAGGGTCCGGGCGCCGCCCCCCAGAGCCGCCACGCCGGCCGCCGTCATCGCCGCCCGCAGCGCCCGCCTCGGCCGCACGGGACGCGTCGCGCCCGTGCCGGTTCCCGGCGGCAGCACGAGCGCGAGGCCGCGGGCGGGGGTGGAGACATATTCGCGCGCGACCCATAGTCCGAGCCGCACGAGCCGGCCCGGCACATCGGCCTCCAGGGCGGCGAGCGGCTCGACGAGGCGCTCGTGAGGCACGTCGCTCCGCTCGGCCACGTCGACGACCACGCCCAGCACGCGCCGTCGTCCGAACGGCACGACGAGCATGCTTCCCACGCCGACGTCCTCGAGCGCGCCCGTCAGCAGGTAGTCGAATGGCCCCCGCAGGGAGCGCGCGGGCGTAAGGGGCTCGACCTTGGCGATCACGGCCGCCTCAACGTACGCGGAGGGGCGGACGGCCCCGGCCGTTGCCGCGCCCCGACCGGCGCGCCCCGGCCGCCGCCGCGCCTCGGCCCGGCTTCCCGGCGCCGGGTCGCCACCCCCCGCCCCAAGCTGTGACCATGTCCGCCGTGGCGACGGACTTCGAGGCCGAGGGGCTGCTCGAGGGGGTCGACGACGAGCGCGCGCGGCGAGCCCGCCTCGACCTGCTGAGGACGCTCGAGGACGAGGGGTTCGGTCTCGAGGAGCTCCGCCGCGCGGCCGCCGCGGGCCGCCTTGCGCTACTGCCCCTCGAGCACGTGCTGGAGGGTGAGGGTCGCCGCTACACCGAGGAGGAGGTGGCCGCGGAGACCGGGCTCGACGTCGAGTTCCTCCGGGAGACGCGCCGGGTGATGGGCGCGCCGCGGGCGGAGCCGGGTGAGCGCGTGCTGACCGTCGACGACGTCGAGCTCGCCAAGCGGGCGAAGCGGCTCCTCGACGCGGGCCTCGGCAGGCAGGCCCTTCTCGAGGTGACTCGCGTGATGAGCCAGGCGATGGCGGGCGTGGCAGCCGCGATGACCACCGGGTTCGGCGAGGCGCTGCTACGGCCGGGCGACACGGAGCGCGATCTCGGCCTTCGCTACGCCGAGTCGATGCGCGACCTCGGCCCGCTGGCCGGCCCGGCGCTGCAGCACATGCTCAACCTGCGTCTGCGGGAGCAGATCCGCAACACCGTCGTCGGCCAGGCCGAGTTGCGGACCGGCCGGCTGCCGGGAGCGCAGCGGATCACGGTCGCGTTCGTCGACATCGTGGGCTTCACGAGCCTGGGCGAGCAGGTCCCGCCCGACGAGCTCGGCGCCGTCGTGGGCAGCTTCGAACGCCGCGTCGAGGAGGCGGCGGGTCCACCGGTCCGACTGGTGAAGACGATCGGCGACGCGGCGATGCTGACCTCGTCCCATCCGGCTCCGCTGCTCCGGGCCGCGCTCGCTCTGGTGGAGAGCTCGAAGGACGGCGAGGACGCACAGCTCCTACGCGGTGGCGTGGCCGCCGGAGAGGCGCTCCCGCGCGCCGGCGACTGGTACGGCCGCCCGGTGAACCTCGCGAGCCGGCTCACCGCGTTCGCCCGCCGCGGAAGCGTCGTCGCGGCGCGCGAGGTGCGAGACGCGGCGGGACCGGGCTTCCGGTGGTCGTTCGCCGGAAGCCGCCGCTTCAGGGGCGTGCGCGGCGAGATCGATGTCTACCGCGTGCGGCCGGAGAACGATGTCCGGGCGAGCTAGGCGCCGGCCGGCGCGCCCTCGCGCTCCGACAGGCCGGCGGCGTTCCGCAGGACCTCGGCCTTGTCGGTCTTCTCCCACGTGAAGTCGTGGTCCTCGCGGCCGAAGTGGCCGTAGGCGGCCGTCTTCTGGTAGATCGGCCGGTGCAGGTTGAGGTACCTGCGGAAGGCCCCCGGACGGAGGTCGAAGTGGTCGTGGATGAGGCTCGCGATCGTGGCCCGCGAGATTCGCTCGGTCCCGAACGTCTCGACCATCAGCGACACCGGGTGAGCCACGCCGATCGCGTACGCCACCTGGATCTCGCACCGCTCGGCCAGGCCGGCGGCCACGACGTTCTTGGCCACGTATCGGGCCGCGTACGCCGCCGAGCGGTCCACCTTCGACGGATCCTTGCCCGAGAAGGCGCCGCCCCCGTGGCGGGCCATGCCGCCGTAGGTGTCGATGATGATCTTGCGGCCGGTGAGCCCGCAGTCGCCCATCGGACCGCCGAGCTCGAACTTGCCCGTGGGGTTCACGAGGAAGTTGCGCCCGGTGTCGTCGAGGAGCTTCTTCTGGTCGTAGAGCTCGCCCGGTAGGACCGGGTGGACCACATGCTCGAAGAGGTCCGGCTTGATCAGCGTCTCCGAGTCGATCCCCGGCTTGTGCTGCGTCGAGATCAGCACCCGCTCGATCTCGATCGGCCGGTTGTTCTCGTATCGGACCGTGACCTGGGTCTTCCCGTCGGGGCGGAGGTACGGCATCACGTCGCCGCGGCGCACCTCGGCGAGCCGCTGGGCGAGCTTGTGCGCGAGCAGGATCGGCATCGGCATGAGCTCCTTCGTCTCGCGCGTCGCGTAGCCGAACATCATGCCCTGGTCGCCGGCGCCCACCACGTCGAGCGGGTCCTCATCGGAGGGGTCGTGCCGCGCCTCGTACGCGACGTCGACGCCCTGCGCGATATCCGGCGACTGCTCGTCGATCGCGGTGATGACCGAGCAGGTGCGGCAGTCGAACCCGGAGCGGGCGTCCGTGTAGCCGATCCGCTCCGCGGTCTCGCGCGCGATCCGCGGGATGTCCACGTAGGTCCTCGTGGTGATCTCGCCCGACACCAGGATGAGGCCCGTGTTGACGAGCGTCTCGCATGCCACGCGTCCCTGGGGGTCCTCCGCCATCACGGCGTCTAGCACGCCGTCCGAGATCTGGTCGGCGAGCTTGTCCGGATGCCCCTCGGTGACCGATTCCGAGGTGAACAGGAACTCGTTGTCTGACAGGCGCTGCGACGCCATCAGCGGGGGAAGGGTACAGATAGGGTCGGGGCTCCGCCGAGGGTTCGGTCAGCGAAAGGCCCGCTCCACCGTGAGCTCGTGCAGCGACCCGAGCAGGTCGTCGGCGGCGGCGACGGCGGCCGGGTCGGGCGGGTAGTGCGGATTCGGCAGCGCGAGGACGCGCATGCCGGCCGCCTTCGCGGCGCGGATGCCGTTCTCCGAGTCCTCCACCGCGGCGCTGCGGGCGGGGTCCGCGTCCATGCGCCGCAGCACCTCGAGGTACACGTCCGGCGCCGGCTTCCCGCGGTCCACCTCCTCGGACGAGATCGTCGCCGCGAACCGCGGGCCGAGGCCGGTGAGCTCGAGGAAGAGGTCGATGATCTCGCGGTTCGAGGACGAGGCGAGGCCCAGCGGCGCGCTTCCGGCGAGCCGCTCGACGGCTTCGGTGGCGCCGTCGATCAGCGGTAGCTCCGCCCGGTAGATCCGCTCCATGCGCCGCACGACCTCGTCCGAGATCGCGTCCAGGTCGAGGTCGACGCCGAGCTCCTCACGCAGGTACCGGGCCCACTCCGGGGAGCTCATGCCCATCATGTGCCGCGGCGCGTCGTCCCGCCAGCGCCCACCGCGCTCGCGCACGACCTGCTCCTTTGCCTCGTTCCAGACCTGCTCCGAGTCGAGCAGCACCCCGTCGAGGTCGAAGACGAACGCCCGCGTCACCGCCTGCCCCCGCTCGTCCTGAAGTCGATCACGAGCGGCACCCCCTCGAGCCGCCAGCGCTCGCGCAGCCGGTTCTCGAGGAAGTAGGCGTAGTCGCGGGTCACGAGGCGACGGTCATTCACCTGGACCGCCAAGCGCGGCGGGCTCGTCTCGAACTGGGCCATGTAGTACATCCGCAGCCGCTTGCCGCGCACCGCCGGCGGCTCGCGGACGGCCTGCAGGTCGGCGAGGAACCGGTTCAGCTCGGCGGTCTGGATCCACCCCGCCGAGCGCTCGGCCAGCGAGAGCGCCTCGGCCACGAGGCGCTTCAGCCCGCGCCCCGTGCGCGCCGACACCGCCAGCACCTGGGGACGCTGGCGGAGCTTCCTCGCCACGCGGGCCTTGGCGTCGTCCAGTTCCGTGCGCGTCACGTCCCACTTGTTGAGGGCGATCAGGGTGGCGCACTTCTTGCGCATCGCCATCTCCGCGACGCGCAGATCCTCGGTGGTGACCCCGTCGACGGCGTCGCAGACCACGACCGCCACGGTCGCCCGCTCGGCGGCCCGCTCGGAGCGGAGCTGCGCGTAGTAGTCGACGGTGCCCGCGACCTTCGTGCGGCGGCGCAGCCCGGCGGTGTCCACGAGGACCACGGCGCGGCCGTCGAGCTCGACGCGGGTGTCGATCGCGTCGCGGGTCGTGCCCGCGGTCGGCGTCACGATCACCCGCTCCTCGCCCAGGAGCCTGTTGAGCAGCGACGACTTCCCGACGTTGGGCCGCCCGATCAGGGCCAGCCGGACGGCCTCCTCCTCGGCGGCGGCCGCCGCCGGGAGGCGCCGCACGACCAGGTCGAGCAGGTCGCCGGTCCCGAGCCCCTGCGTCGCCGAGACCGCCACCGGGTCGCCGAGGCCGAGGCCGTAGAACTCGGCGGCGAGCCCCGTCTGGCGGGGATCGTCCACCTTGTTCGCGGCCACGATCACGGGCACGGGGCCGCCGCGCACGGCGGCGGCGAGCTCGGCGTCGCCCGGACGCAGCCCGGCGCGCGCGTCCACCACCAGCAGGGCGAGCTCGGCCTCTTCGATCGCGGCGCGCGCCTGCCGGCGCACCGCGTCGTAGAGCTCCCCCTCCTCCGCGAGGTCCACGCCGCCCGTGTCGACCAGCGTGAACGGCACCCCGTTCCAGTCGGCGTCCACCTCCTTGCGGTCGCGGGTGACCCCGGACTGCTCGTGGACGACGGCCTCGCGTGTGCCCGATAGCCGGTTCACGAGCGTGGACTTGCCGACGTTCGGGTAGCCCACGACGGCGACCTTCGGGCGCCTCATCGGGCCCGCTCGACGAGCGCCGCGATCTGCTTGACGACCGCGTCGACGCCCAGCCCGGTCGTGTCGAGCTCGACCGCGCCCGGCGCCAGCCGCAGCGGCGAGTGCTCACGGGTCGAGTCCTGGGCGTCTCGCAGCGCCTGGTCGCGCAGAACGGTGTCGACGTCGGCGTGGAGCTCCTCGGCGCGGCGGCGCGCCCGCTCGTCCGCGTCCGCGGTCAGGAAGACCTTCACGGGCGCGTCGGGAGCAACCACCGTGCCGATGTCCCGCCCCTCGGCCACCCAGTCGCCCGACGCGAGCAGCTCGCGCTGCTTGCGCGCGAGAGCGGCGCGAACCGCCGGGTTTGCCGCGACCCGCGAGGCCGCCTCCGTCACCTCCGGGGTACGGATGGCGGCGGTGACGTCGCGGCCGTCGAGCAGCACGCGGTCGCCCAGCCGGATGTCGGCGCGCTCGGCCGCCTCGGATGCGGCGCCGCCCCGCTCGAGCAGGGCGAGCGCGGCCGCCCGGTACATGGCGCCCGAGTCGAGGTACGTGAAGCCGAGCTCGCGCGCGAGCGCGCGCGCGACGGTGCTCTTCCCCGCCCCGGCGGGTCCGTCGATCGCGACGACCATCGCGGCCTGAGGCTA
>Ga0081538_10005318_pt1 | contig 11594 bp, 12 predicted proteins | sample TabmetS5T2R1_FD_71022 | JGI IMG/M metagenome (GOLD analysis project Ga0081538, IMG submission 71022) | Tabebuia heterophylla rhizosphere microbial communities from the University of Puerto Rico - S5T2R1 | ecosystem: Host-associated > Plants > Roots > Rhizosphere ... | reverse complement strand
TGGGACGAGAATCTGCGGTTACAGCAGCCGCACCGGTCCGGGGACTATTGGAACTTCCAACCGGGGTCGCGCCTAGAGATCATCGATCCGTACACGGTCCGCTTCGTGCTTCCAGAACCAGACGGCGGGGCCATGGCCAGGCTCGTCCTCACGCATATGGCCAACCGCCAGTTCCATCGCGAAGTCGGCTGGGAAGAGAAGAGTTGGTGAATAGTCCAAGGCGCTGGCCCGTGGGGCACAGGACCGTACAAGTTGGTAGAAGGCTTCTCCCTCCCGGATAAACGTACCGACCGCGTCGTCCTGGAAGCCAATCCGGAGTATTGGGATCAGACCCGGTTACCGCGGCTGCAACGGATGATCTTTGACAACACGCTGGCACAACACGACGCGGTGGAGTTGGTGAAGACCGGTGAGGGGCGCATCGATCTGGTCAGTGAGCTGAGCCCGCTGGAGACACTGCGGGTGGCCGAGAGTCCCTTTGCCAAGGTGGTGAAAAGCCGCAACAACCTGGGGTTCGTGTTCGGCCAGTTCAACATGCGGAAGGCGGGGAGCCCGTGGCGCGATGTGCGGTTGCGCCAGGCGGTCAATTTTGCCATCAATCGGGAAGACCTGATTCGCTACGCTACCAAAGGCAATGGGGTGATCGTGCCAGCGCTGCTCCCCGTCAATTCGTTCGGGTATGATCCGGACCTGGCGCCCTATGCCTTCGATCCGATCAAAGCCCGGGCCCTGCTGCGCGAGGCTGGGTATCCTGACGGGCTAGCGGTCGTCCTGATCACCCCCCCAAATCTGGAAATCCAGGCCACCGTGGTCGGCAAGATGCTGGAGCAGGTTGGCTTCACGGTGGAGCGCCAGATGCTCGATCCGACGGTCTATAATCGGCAGACGCGGCTCACCGACCTGGAGGAGACGGCCGAGCAACAGGCATGGGATATTGCCCTGACGTTGTGGCGTGATGTGGCGAATTTCCCGGTTATTCAACCCTATCACCTGTTCGCGCTCGACGGTCCGTACGATTGGGTCATCGAGGAGCCGGAACTCCCACGACTCTATGCGCAGCTCCTACGCACCGTGGATCGGGAGCAACAGCAGGCGCTGATCCGCCAGATGGAACGGCACACGCACGACCAGGCGTATTTTCTCTTCCTGTACAACCCCATTAAACTCTATGCGGTGAACAAAGCCGTGGAATTTGTGCCGTATATCAATACCACCCTCAACCTCGCCGAGACCTCGGTGACGGGGGAGCACTGGTCGGTGCGCAAGCAGAAGGCTGCCGTGCACGAGTAAGACGAGGTTTTGGGGAGGGTGCAGAGAGCCTGGCAGGGCAAGCAGGAAGGGCTCCCAGGCTGCTGGTCGCGTCCCCTCTCCCTCCGGGCCGAACAATGGCATGCAGGCGACGGCTTACAGCGTCCGCTCCGCTCCCGCTTCCAGCCGCGCCTGATGCCTGGCGTTGATATGATTTGCATTGCAAACGATTGTGCCAAAAGCACTTATAAAACCACGTTCCACCAACTTTTGGCGCAATCGTTGTCCAAATCGTCAGACTTCATGATTTGCGAGCTGTATGCAAATCATCTTGTCTAGGTCGGCAAGCGAAGCAAAAGCACTCGAGCGTCAGCGACAGAGGTGAAATATGAGTATTCCGGTAATAGAACAGGCCAAGATTCAGGCTCGAGTTTTGGTTCCGCTCGTAAAGGCCTTCCAAGCCGAACTGGGAGAGGAGCGAGCGAACGCCATCGTACGAAAGGCGCTCGGTGATATGTATCGAAAGCTCGGCGAGAAGTGGTGGCAGGCACAGGGGGCACGCAACCTGGGGGATAATATGGGGTCAGCGTTCGAGATGTACGCCGCGGGAGGCGCTCTCGATTACGACATGCTCAAACAATCGCCAGACGCCTTTGAGGTTAACGTCACTGGATGCCGCTACGCGCAGTTTTACAAGGAGTTGGGCGTACCCGAGCTCGGGTTCCTGTTGGTTTGCAGCGCGGACTTTCCCATGGCGGAGGGCTTCGGTGCCGACATAAAGCTCACGCGCACGCAGACCATCATGCAAGGGGCCAGTCACTGCGACTTTCGATACACGCGGACCAACCCCAAGGACGGAACTGATGTGGCCTAACTTGCTGCGGAACCGGACGCGCGGGAAGCGTTGCACCTTGTCTCATACGTCGGTAGCCGTGCGCCGGTCAGCGCCACGTTAGACTTTTCAAGAAGGAGGTGCACAGCGGAGGTTGCCTTTACTGGAAACATCACCACCATACAGAGGCATCTTCAGAGGAGGAGAGGCCATGGACGAAGCCAAACTGCATGAGTTTATGGGCAAGCTGGTCACCGACATGGGTGGGGCGGCCATGATTGCGAATGTCATCCTGGGCGAGGAGCTGGGTCTCTACCGCGCCATGGCCGACAGCACCCCCATCACGCCCGAGGCCCTGGCGACCAAAACCGGGTGCAACCCCCGGCTGATCCGGGAGTGGCTGCATGCGCAAGCAGCGGCGGGCTATGTGGAGCACGTCGAGGGGCAGTTTCGGTTACCTCCCGAGCAGGCCCTGGCGCTGGCGGTCGAGGACTCGCCGGTCTATGTCGCGGGTGGCGCCGTGGTGTTGGCGAGCCTCTTTCTCGACAAGGACAAGCTCATCGCCGCCATGCGCAGCAATGGCGCCCTGGCGTGGGGCGAGCACCATCCGTCGATGTTTGGGGGCACGGAGCGCTTCTTTCGGCCCGGGTATCGTGCCCATCTGGTGCCGGAGTGGCTTCCCGCCCTTGAGGGCGTCGTCTCCAAGCTCGAAGCCGGTGCCACCGTGGCGGATGTGGGCTGCGGGCATGGCGCGTCCACGATCATTATGGCACAGGCCTTTCCGGCTTCCCGCTTTTTTGGTTTTGACTATCATGCCCCCTCGATTACCACGTCGCAGCAACGCGCCGCGGAGGGCGGGGTTACGGACCGTGTGACCTTTGCGCAGGCGACGGCCAAGAACTACCCTGCCCAGGACTACGATCTGATTTGCTTTTTCGATTGTCTCCACGATATGGGCGACCCGGTAGGCGCCGCCCGGCATGCCTACCAGGCCCTAAAGGCGGACGGGACGGTGCTGCTGGTGGAGCCCTTTGCTGGCGATCACCTCCGCGAGAATACCAATCCGGTGGGCCGGCTATTCTACGCGGCCTCGACGTTCATCTGTACGCCAAATTCGCTGTCCCAAGAGGTCGGCCTCGGGTTAGGCGCGCAGGCCGGGGAGGCGCGGCTGCGGAGCGTCTTTATGGAGGCGGGGTTTACACGCTTCCGCCGCGCGACAGAAACGCCGTTTAACCTCATTTTTGAAGCCCGGAAATAGGGTGGGAGCCGTAGTGTGTCTTATGTGTCTTAGAGAGTATTGGGTCAAGAGAGAGTATGTGTTGTAAGCCTCAACCCATGAGGAGGCACTGCACATATCCACGGCAGTGATGCGGATTTTACTTTTTTCCGCGGGCGTTCGGTGTCACAATCATGCTTCATTGCTGCTAATATGAGCCAAAGCCATCGTATGTTTCACACATTATGAAATCCCTCCATCATTTCGCCCTAATCTAGGGCCGCACCGCAACGCCCGCGCTTGACCTCCAGCGCAGAATCGGGCACGATATGGAGAGCGTAGCGCCCAATGCCTATTGGGCAGTGGGCTCGCAAGGTAATATGCCGTTTTTCTGATCGAGGATGCAGCGCGGCTATGAAGGTGAGGCGTCACCTGTCGACGCGATCGATGTGGAGTGTTACCGTATGGCTGCTGTTGCTGCCAGCGCTGCAGGGGTGGGCGGCCTCGTCGTATGATCGACTCATCATCTCCGCGGCACACCGTCATGAGCTCGAGCCGGCACTCGTTAAAGCGGTTATCGAGTGCGAAAGTCACTTTGATCCCCAGGCGGTCTCGCCACGTGGGGCGCAAGGGCTGATGCAGCTCATGCCGGCAACACAGGCAACGCTCGGGGTCACGGACGCGTTTGATCCCGGGCACAACATTGAGGCGGGAGTCCGTTATCTGGCCAGCCTGCAGCAGACGTTTGGCACCCATGTGTCCCTGTTGCTTGCCGCTTACAACGCCGGGCCACAGGCCGTCATCGATGCGGGGTATGTGGTGCCGCCCTTGGCGGAGACCCAGCACTATGTGTCGTGTGTTCTGAGCGCGCGGCAGCGCTACCGCGCGCAAGCATTCAACAAAGCAGGGTTCCCCAGCGCCCATGAGCTGGCTGCAGCGCCCACAGCACTCACCATCGCCCCGATACGCTTCTCACACCCCGTGGCACGCGTGGGTCAGCGCCTCGTCCTGCACCTCGATGTCTGGAATGCAGGGACCCAGATGGCACAAGGGGTGGTGAGTCTGACCTATCCCACCTCCTCGGTATCGCTCCTGGCGCTGCATACAACCGCCGGAGAGACTACGGTACAGCTACCCAACCAACAAGAGCCACCCACGATGCAGAGTGGCCACGCCTACCAGTTTTTGCAAGGGCGCTGGGAGGCGTGGCAACCTGGCCAGCAACGCACTGCAGCCTTGGCCCTGGTGCCGCGTCTGGCGCGTGATATCGCCCTGCACCTCAGTGTGCTGCTCTACGACAGCACCCAGACAACGACGCCGCATCGCTGGAGCACGATCGTGCGCCTGCCAGTAGCCGAGTAATAAGAACGTGGTAGTGCCAGAGGGAGTAGGTTATACTTCTCCCATTATTGAGGCAGCGGACGAAGCGCCAGACGCAGCTAGGTGGACGCTGAGAAGGAGAAGGGGTATGGCAGTAGAGGGAGTGGTACTGGCAAAACCACGGGGCTTTTGTGCGGGTGTAGATCGCGCCATTGAGATCGTCGAACAGGCCCTCGCGCTCTACGACAAGCCAGTATACGTGCGCAAGGAAATCGTCCACAATCGGCATGTGGTGGCTGCCCTACAAGCACAAGGAGCCATCTTCGTCGACGAGCTCGACGAGGTCCCCACCGGAGCCACGGTCATCTTTAGCGCGCATGGTGTGGCGCCCACGGTCTGGGAAGCAGCCCAGCAAAAAAACCTGCGGGTGATTGATGCAACCTGCCCGTTGGTCACCAAGGTACATATGGAAGTGCAGCGCTTTGACAAGAAAGACTACACCATCGTGTTGATCGGGCACGAAGATCACGACGAAGTGATTGGCACCAGAGGGGAAGCGCCGGAGCGCATTCGGGTGATCAGCACGCTCGAGGATGTCGAGCAACTCACGGTCCCTGACCCGCAAAAAGTAGTGTGCTTAACCCAAACTACCCTCAGCATGGATGACACGGCGGAGATCATTAAGGCGTTGCGGACCAAGTTCCCCGCCATGGTGACGCCGGCCAAGGACGACATCTGTTATGCCACACAAAACCGGCAGCAGGCCGTCAAAGCCATGGCTGGACTCGTTGATCTCGTGCTCGTCATTGGCTCTTCCAACAGCTCCAATTCGAACCGCTTGCGCGAAGTTGCCGAAACGCAGGGGATCAGAGCGCTGCTGATCAATCAGGTACACGATATTACCCCGGAGATGTTTGGCCAGGCCAAGCGTATTGGCATCACGGCTGGCGCTTCGACCCCGGAGTTTCTCGTGCAAGAAGTCATCGAGTATTGTCAACGCCTGGGTGCCGAGAAAATTCAGGAACTGACCGTGGTCGAAGAAGACGTGAAATTTCTCCTGCCATCGGAACTGACGAGATCATAGCACTGACCGCATGTACCTACCGGACAGGAACACAGTATGGAGCCCCGAACGTACAAAATTGTAGAATTGGTTGGCGTTTCCGAGGTGAGTTACGATGATGCGGCGCGACAAGCTATCGAACGCGCCAGTCGAACCTTAAAGGGACTCAGCTGGTTCAAGGTAACGGACCTGCGGGGTTTGATCCGGGATGGCGAGGTGGCCGAATATCAGGTCACCCTCCAACTCGGCTTTCGTCTGTTGAGCGACGCCGAGCTCAACGCCTGAGGTAGCGATCCGCCCTCCCCACCCTCCTCATCATCTTGGCGAGCAACGGCGCTAGAGCCGTATGGGTGTGGCACAGCAGTGCTCCTAGTGCTGGCAAGGCGCTGGAGGCCATGGATGGCGCATGATGCACGGGTGAAAAAAAAGGTATATCTGGCGAACCCCTACGGTTTTTCTATGCAGCAAAAGACCTGCCTGTTGCCGGAGTTTGTTCGTGTCCTCGAAGCCTTAGGGGCAGAGGTCTGGGAACCCTTTGCGCGCAATAATCCGGTCGATCCTGCTGCACCTGGCTGGGCGTATCAGGTCGGGCAATGCGATGTGCAGGACGTGAAGAATTGTGACGCGATCTTTGCGATTGTCAATGGCACCCCACCTGACGAAGGCGTCATGGTCGAGCTTGGAATCGCCATTGCCCTAGGGAAGAAGACATTCCTGTTCAGAGACGACTTGCGGCGATGTACGGACTGTGAGTGCTATCCGCTGAATCTTATGCTCTTCACAGGCCTGCCTGAGAGCGGCTGGGAGGCGTATTATTACACCTCTCTCGACGACATCAAGTCCCCACAAAAAGCCCTGGTCAGGTGGCTCAACGGCTTGCTGCCATAGCTCCTAAAACTCCGATGGCAAAAACCAACCCCCACTGCCAGCCCCGCCTCCGCGCCCTCGCCCCACAAGGGGAGCGAGGGAAGCGTAGGGTGGGTCGTCATCGGCAGGCGGCATTACGCCTCAGGATAGGGTATCGGAATGAGCTGGTCCGTTGCCGTCAAGGTGTCTTGGCGCCAGAGTTCGAGAAGTTTTTTGGCAATCGGACCGGGTTTGCCATCGCCGATGGGCCGCCCATCCCACTGCACCACTGGCGCCACTTTGATCGAGCTGCCAAGCAGCATCATCTCGGCAGCAGTGCGCCCCTCCTCAACCGTTACATCGTCCACTACCACGTCGCGCAACTCGCCCTGCTCAACCAGGCGCTGCGCCAGGGACATGACGCGCTGCACCGTAATGCCTGAGAGAATCGCGTCGAACTTCGGGTGACGGAAGACGCGCTCCGTGGTCACAAAGGCAACGTTCATGTGCGAGCTTTCACCCACAAAACCCTGCGCATCAATAAAGATACCGTTGTCAGCACCGTGGCTCTTGGCCTCCATGAGCACCAGGGCATTGGGCAAATAATTGTTGGATTTAACGCGGGCAAAAAACGGCGGTTTGATAGGTACCGTACTCGTAATGACCTTCAGACCCTCGGTGTAAAAGGAAGCAGGAGAGGTCTGACCACGGAAGATCATCACATAAAAGCTGCTCCCCACACATTCGCTGGGCGAGAGTCCGAAGCCGCCAGGCCCGACGGAGAGCCAGTAGCGTACCGACCCCTCACGCCAACGACTGGCCGCGGCTGTGTCGATGATGATCTGGCGCAGCTGCTCAGGAGCGTATGGCAGTGGAATACGCGCCATTTCCGCTGAACGCAAGAAGCGCTCCAGATGCGCATCGAGCTGGTAGAGCATGCCGTTGACGATGGCTGCGGTGTCAAATACCGCATGGCCACGGTGCACCATGTGATCGTCGAGTGGCAGCACCATGAGTGCCGGGTCCGTCACAATGCCCCCGAGCACACTGGAATACATGGCAGCAAAATCTGTCGCTTGTGCATGCACCGCCTTCTGCAAACGCGCCAAAGCCTCCTCAGTCGTAAATGTGGGCGTCGCTATCGCCATCGGCTTTTCTCCTTCGCCAAAAGGATCGAAAACGTACGGGATTGCCCCTCACTCTACCCTACCTAAGGGCCGAAAGCAAAAGGAGAAGGGCCGTGCTATTGTCAGTGATAATGTGTCCAGACAATGTCTATTGGGTTTTCCTATTTGATTCAAGCCGACTCCCTTCTTATCATAACTCGGTTTATTGGCCTTTTACCCCTATCTACAGAGTGCCGTCGTTTTCCTGTGAGGCTATATAAGGAGAAGGGAGTATGTACCACACGTTCCGCCTCTGCCTGGCTGTCATTGCAGCGGTCATGCTCACGTTTTCGCTGCCTTCTGCCCAGGCGGAATCGCCCCAGGTCTTACGCATTTCGGCGATTCCTGATGAAGCGCCCACCGAGTTGCTGCGCAAGTTTGAACCCTTAGGCAAGTATCTCGAAAAGGAGCTGGATATTCCGGTGCAGTTTACACCGGTGGTCGACTATGCGGCGAGCGTCGAAGCTCTGGCTGCTGGGAAAGTGGATATGGTCTGGTATGGCGGTTTTACCCATGTGCAGGCGCGCCGTCGCACCAATGGCACCGCCTATGCCATCGTCATGCGCGAAGCGGACTTAAATTTCCGCAGCAAATTTATCACCGGTGTCAGTTCTGGGATTGACAGCCTGCAAAACTTAAAAGGTAAAACCTTCGCCTTTGGCAGTGTGAGCTCGACCTCCGGCCATCTCATGCCACGCTACTTCCTGCAACAGGAAGGCATTGTGCCCGAGCAGGACTTCAGCCGCTTTAGCTTCAGTGGTGCCCACGACGCGACCGCCAAGTGGGTGGAAAGCGGCAAAGTCGACGCCGGGGCCCTCAACGAGTCGGTCTGGGAAAAGTTGGTCGAGGGAGGGAAAGTCGACACCACCAAAGTCAAAGTGTTCTGGACCACGCCGCCGTATGTGGACTACAACTGGACGGTGCGTGGTGATCTGGATCGCAAGTTGGTGTCACGCATCGCCCGGGCGTTTCTCAATCTCGATTACAACAACCCGGAGCATCGGCCCATTCTGGATCTGCAGCGTGCCAAAAGCTATGTCTTGACCCAAGAAAGCGACTTTGAGGGCATCGTCTCTGCTGCCCAAGCGGCCAACTTACTGAAGTAACTTGTACCCCATAGAGACACGCACCATGTACACCCTGAAAGGGGTAAGCAAAACGTACGCCAATGGCTTCACCGCCTTACGCGATCTGGATCTCCACATTGCGGTGGGAGAGCGTGTTGCCTTTATTGGTTCCAGTGGCGCGGGGAAAACCACGCTCTTCCGGCTGCTCAACTGTACCTTGCGTCCCACTGCCGGAACGTTAACCGTTGACAATGTCGACAGCACCAAGCTGCACGGGAGGCATTTGCGCCAGATGCGGCGCAACATTGGTACCATTTACCAACAGCACAATCTCGTGCCGCGCCTCCGGGTGATGCATAACGTGCTGGCCGGACATCTGGGACGGTGGTCGGCGGCGCGGGCATTCCTCTCCCTGCTCCACCCGCTTGAGCTGGATAGTGCAGCCGCAGCCCTACAGCGCGTGGGACTGGCAGACCGCATCTTCCAACGTACGGATCAACTCAGTGGCGGCGAACAACAACGCGTTGCCATTGCCCGTGTGCTGCTACAAGATCCCAGTATCATTCTGGCCGACGAACCGGTCGCCTCGTTGGATCTGGCCCTGGCTGAGAACATCGTGCGGCTACTCATCGATCTGGCCGAGCAGCAGCAGAAAACGCTGCTGGTCAGCTTGCACAACGTGCGCTTGGCATTGGAGTACTTTCCGCGCATCGTGGCCCTACAACACGGCCGCCCGGTCTTCGACGGCAAGCCGCAAGGCCTCTCCACCGCTACCATGCAACGACTCTTCACTGACACTCCAGCACACCAGCGTCCCGAGGATACCCTGTATGGCCATTCCCATGTCCCCATCGACTGCCGCTTCCTCACCTAAGTGGCATGGGTCACGCTCGGCACGCTTTCTGGGCCTGCTCTTTCTGTTTGCCGTGGTGGCCAGCTATCGCCTCACCGAGGTCAAACCCCTGGTGCTGTTTGAGACCGAAGCGCTCGCCAATCTCTGGGCGTTTGCACGTGGCATGTTGCCCCCGGCACACTCCCTCGCCTTTCTGCAGACGATTTGGCGTCCCGTGCTCGAAACGGTTCAGATTGCGCTGCTTGGCACCTTGCTCGCCGTCCTCATCGGGTTTCCCCTCAGCCTGCTGGCCTCCAGTACCATCGCCTTTGCTGGCCCACTGCACGACATGGAGCGGCGCAGCCCGTTGGTCTGGGTGGGGACTCGTTTGCCCTATGTCCTGTCGCGTCTCTTGCTCAATGTGTTGCGTGCCATTCCAGAGCTGGTGTGGGCGCTGCTGTTTGTGCGCGCTCTGGGCTTGGGGGCTGCTCCTGGCATTATGGCGCTCGGCGTCAGCTATAGTGGCATGCTCGGCAAAGTCTATGCCGACATTCTGGAAGCCATTGATCCGGCACCGTTGGAAGCATTGCAGAGCACCGGAGCGTCACGCTTACAGATGGTCTTGTACGGCTGGCTGCCGCAGATGTTGCCCAATTTTCTCGGTTATACCCTGTACCGCTGGGAGTGTGCCTTGCGGGCTTCTGCTCTCATGGGTTTCGTTGGTGCCGGTGGCATCGGACAGCATATCGAGTTGTCGATGCGCATGTTTGAATACCACGAAGCCGTGAGTATGATCCTCATCGTCTTTGCGCTTTCGGCCATCGTCGAACGCCTGGGCGACGGTCTACGCCGGAGGATTGTGTAGTATGGCCCAGTCGCCGGCCTCAGCCCTGGCCACCATGGCGCGTGCGCCACGGCTGCGCTGGGGCTATGTCATTGGCCTTGTCCTGCTCGCCCTGGTGGTCTGGAGTGTCTACGATAGCGGCCTGTCAGTCCGTGCTTTGCTCGGCAGTGAAGGGCGCCGGCAAATGGCGTTGTTCGTACAGCAGATGTTTCCGCCCGATCTGAGTCCAGCCTTGCTGCGTAAGGTCTGGCAGGGCGCCCTGGAAACACTGGCCATCTCCTTTCTTGGTACGCTCCTCGCCATCACTCTCTCCGCGGTGCTTTTGGGCGGTGCGACACGCACCTTAGCTGCCAGTGCGGCCTTCGGCGAAAGCGTGACAATGCCTCTCCTCTGGCGTCTAGGGCGTGCCTTGCTCTACTATCTCTGCCGCGCTCTTCTCAATCTCTTTCGCTCTGTACCCGAGCTGATCTGGGCGCTGCTCTTCATTCTCGCCGTCGGTCTGGGTCCCTTTGCTGGTGTCCTCGCTCTGGGTGTACACACTGCTGGAGTGCTGGGCCGGCTCTTTGCCGAGGTGTTGGAAAACGTCGACCGCCGCCCATGCGAAACCCTCCAAGCTGCAGGGGCGACCCGAGTCCACGTCTTCCTCTATGGCATGCTGCCACAAGCCCTCCCCGATCTGCTGAGTTTCGCTCTCTATCGTTGGGAGGTGAACATCCGCGCCGCGGCCATCCTCGGCTTTGTTGGCGCCGGTGGCCTAGGACAGCAGCTCTTCATTGCCCTCAACCTCTTTTTGCATCAGCAACTCTTGACGCTCATCGCCGCCATTTTGCTGCTAGTCATCCTCGTCGACCTGTGCAGCGCCCTCCTACGGCGCACCTTAGTCTAGACGCATATGCCTTTGCCCCGCCCACCCGCGGCGTGGCTGCTCCCTCAACCTGGCTTGTGGTATAATGGCTGCACCCGGCGTAGTTCAAGCGCGTGGCTGCGGCAGTGGTGGCGCAAACTGAATAGCCAGAAAGGAATGATGATGAGTATTGCCATTGGGTACATGCCAGGAGCGTTCGGCCAAGGGGGAGAAGATCCCAATTTCCTGCGACAACTGGTACAGGTAGGAGATACATACGGGTACGATTCTATCTGGCTGAGCGATCGGATTGTTA
>Ga0081538_10005317_pt1 | contig 11595 bp, 9 predicted proteins | sample TabmetS5T2R1_FD_71022 | JGI IMG/M metagenome (GOLD analysis project Ga0081538, IMG submission 71022) | Tabebuia heterophylla rhizosphere microbial communities from the University of Puerto Rico - S5T2R1 | ecosystem: Host-associated > Plants > Roots > Rhizosphere ... | reverse complement strand
GCCAGGGAGCTGCTCGGGCTGACCCAGACCGAGGTCGAGCAGATCCCGATGCTGGAGCGGGGCGAGGCCCTGTGGCGGGTCGGGCGGCGCTCGTTCATCGTCCAGCACCGCATCGACCCGCTGCTGGAGCGCGAGATCGTCGACACCGACGCCAACATGGGTCCCCGGTCGGCGCCCTGGATCACCCCGGAGGCCGACCAGGCCGTCGACTCGGCGTCATGAGCCTGCGGCCGGCGGTCCGGCGGGAAGGGCCACTCGACCAGGCCCTGCTGCTGATCATCGCCATCCTGCTCGGGGCGACCTTCATGCTCTGGCTGACCGGGCAGGTCGCCGGGTTCGTCCACTCCGGCCAGTGGCCCAAGGTGTCGCTGCCCGAGATGGGGGCGGTGGTGACCGGAGTGGCGCGCCACCCGCTCGACCCGGCCGTCGCCTGGCCGCGGAGCGCCCGCCCCCTGCTGCCCGGCCCGGTGCTGTTCTGGATGACCTTCCTGGTCCTGCTGGCGGTCTTCGTGGCCGCCTGGATGTTCCTGTCGGCCATGCTCCGCTCGGCCCGCCGGCGGCTCGGCCGGTCCGTGGTGGTGGAGCGCGCCGCCCCGGCCGCCGACCAGGTGGGGCCGGCCGGCTGGGCCAGGCCTCAGGTGTTCCGGGAGCTCTACCTGCGGGCGCCGACCCCCTGGCGGGTCACCCTCGGCCGGGTCAACGGCCGCCTGGTCGCGGCCGAGCCCCTGCAGTCGGTGATCGCCCTCGGCGAGACCCAGAGCCAGAAGACCTCCGGCCTGGCCATCCCGGCCATCCTGGAGTGGGACGGGCCGGTGCTGGCCGCCTGCGTCAAGCCCGACGTGATCCGCAACACCATCGGGCGGCGCTGGCAGAAGGGGGAGGTGTTCCTCTACGACCCGGCCGGCGCGACCGGGATGGAGGCCAACACCTGGTCGCCGCTGCCGCGCTGCGAGACCTGGGAGGGCGCCTACCGGATGGCCCTGGCCCTGGTCAACGCCAGCCGGCTGGCCAGCCGGACCGACCGGGAGATGGAGGCGGTCCCGGGGTCGACCACCAACCTGCTGGCCGCCATGCTGCTGGCCGCGGCCATCTCGGACCGCTCCATGGGCGACGTGCTCCGCTGGGGGCAGCGCCAGGACCGGGGCGAGATCACCGCCGCCGTCAACGTGGCCAACGAGCCGGCCGCCCTGGACGCCTTCGAGTCGATCTGGAGCCTGCCCGAGCAGCGCCGCAGCCAGGTCTACGCCCAGGTGCTCGGGGTGATCGCCGCCTACACCGACCCAACGGTCAAGGAGGCGTCGGCGGGGACCCGGTTCACCGCCGAGCGCCTGCTCGACGGGGTGGCCAACACCGCGTATGTGAACCTGCCAGCCCACGAGCAGCGGCGGCTCGGCCCCCTGACCGTCGCCCTCGTCCAGGACGTCATCGACCTGGCCTTCGAACGCTCCCGCGACCGGGGGGCGCCCATCGACCCGGCCCTGCTGGTGGTCCTCGACGACGCCGCCAGCTCGGCCGCCCTGCCCCAGCTGGACATGTACGCGGCCAGCGCCGGCGGGCACGGGGTGCAGCTGGTCTGCGCCTTCCGGCACCTGTCGCAGATGCGGGCCCGCTACGAGGACCGGGCCGAGTCGGTGCTGGCCAACCACAAGGCCAGGCTGATCCTGAGCGGCGTGACCGACGTCGAGACCCTGGCCCTGCTGTCGCACCTGCTGGGCGACGAGACCATCCGCCAGCTGGCCACCCCCGCCGCGCTGGCCAAGGCGGCCAAGGACCGCGGCGAGAGCGAGCCGGCCCGCGCCACCCGGACCCGCGGGGCCTCCCCGGCCGAGGCCCTCGCCTGGATCTCCCCCGGCCACGGGGTCCTGCTCTACGACCACTACCCGCCGGCCCCGATCACCCTGCGACCCTGGTTCCGGGACCGACAGCTCCAGGCCATGGTCAACCCGGCCGACGCCGGCAGCAGCCGCCGCCGGGCCCTGCGCTAGCACCCCGGCGGGTCAGCGCCGGCTGGTCAGCTCCAGGGCCCGGTCGGCCAGCTGCACCACCACCTCGGCGAACCCGCGCCAGCTGTCGTCGCCCTCACCGTAGGCGCCGCTGGCGTGGCGGGCGACCACGCCTTCGAGGATGACGGCGAGCTTCCAGGAGGCGAAGGCCACATAGACGTCGAGCCGGGACAGGTCCCGGCCGGAGCCGGCGGCGTAGGCCTCGGCGATGGCGGCGCGGCCACCGAAGCCGGGCATGAGGGTCGGGGCGGCCCCGAGGGGGAGGGTGGCATCGCCCGGTTCGGCCCAGTAGACGAGCAGCAGGCCGAGGTCGGCGAGCGGGTCGCCGAGGGTGCAGAGCTCCCAGTCGAGCACGGCCAGGACCTGGCCGGCGGGGGAGAGGACGACGTTGTCGAGGCGGAAGTCGCCGTGGACGATCCGGGCCGGGCCGACCTGGGTGGGGAGGTTGGCCGCCAGGCGGCGGTGGACCTCGTCGAGCGCCGGCAGCGGCCGGGTGCGCGACTGGTCGAGCTGGCGCCGCCAGCGGGCGAGCTGGCGTTCCAGGTAGCCGTGGTGGCGGCCGAGCTGGCCGAGGCCGACCCGTTCGGGGTCGACCCGGTGGAGGGCGACCAGGGCGTCGACCAGCGACCCGGCGGCCGCGGCCCGCGCCGGCACGTCCAGGCCGGCGGCGACGCTGGCCTCGTCGCGGGGGACGATGCCGTCGACGTAGGCCATCACGTAGAACGGGGCGCCGGTCACGGCCGGGTCCTGGCAGAGGCCGAAGGTGGCCGGCACCGGCACCGGGGTGCCGGCCAGGGCGGCGATGACCCGGTGCTCGCGGCCCATGTCGTGAGCCGAGGGCAGGACCCCGTGCAGCGGCGGGCGGCGCAGCACCCAGCTGGCCCCGGCGTCGTCGTCGACCCGGTAGGTGAGGTTGGAGCGCCCCCCGGCGAGCTGGCGGACCCGCAGGGGCGGGCGCACCCCGGCGACGTTGGCCCGGAACCAGGCGGAGACGCCGGCCAGGTCGATCCCCGGGTTCACCCCACCGATCCCCGATCCCCCGGGGGGCTACCCTTGAGCCCCCCGGACCCCCCGGCCCCCGCGGCCAGGCGGACGGCCTCGGCCACCCCAGGGGCCACCCCACGGTCGAACACGCTGGGGACGATGTAGTCGGGGCGCAGCTCGTCGTCGTGCACGCGGGCGGCGATCGCCCTGGCGGCGGCGACCTTCATCTCCTCGGAGATGGCGTGCGCCCCGGCGTCGAGGGCGCCACGGAACACGCCGGGGAAGGCGAGCACGTTGTTGATCTGGTTGGGCTCGTCGCTGCGGCCGGTGGCGACCACGGCGGCGTGGCGGCGAGCCCCGGCCGGGTCGACCTCCGGGTCGGGGTTGGCCAGGGCGAACACGATCGCGTGGCTGGCCATGGTGGCGAGGTCGGCGGGCTCGAGGATGCCGGGGCCGCTGACCCCGACGAACACGTCGGCCCCGGCGAGGGCGTCGCGCAGGCTGCCGGCCAGGCCGTCGGGGTTGGTGTGGTCGGCCACCCAGCGCTTGCTGTCGTCCAGCCCGTCGCGGCCCTTGTGGAGCACGCCGGCACGGTCGCAGGCGACGATCTCGCCGGCCCCCTCGGCCTGGAGGATCTTGATGATGGCGACCCCGGCGGCCCCCGAGCCCGACAGGACCACCCGGACATCGGCCAGCTCCTTGCCGACCACTCGCAGGGCGTTGGCCAGGGCGGCCAGGACCACGATGGCCGTGCCGTGCTGGTCGTCGTGGAACACCGGGATGTCGAGCGACTCCCGCAGCCGGCGCTCGACCTCGAAGCAGCGGGGGGCGGCGATGTCCTCCAGGTTGACCCCGCCGTAGCCGGGGGCCAGCAGCTCCACCGTGCGCACGATCTCGTCGGTGTCCTGGGTGGCCAGGCAGACCGGCCAGGCGTCGACCCCGGCGAACTGCTTGAACAGCAGGGCCTTGCCCTCCATGACCGGCATGGCCGCCTCGGGGCCGATGTTGCCCAGCCCGAGCACGGCCGAGCCGTCGCTGACCACGGCCACCGTGTTGCGCTTGATGGTCAGCTTGCGGGCGTCGGCGGGGTTGGCGGCGATCGCCCGGCACACCCTGGCCACCCCTGGGGTGTAGGCCATCGACAGGTCGTCGCGGGTGCGCAGCGGCACCTTGGAGGTGACCTCCAGCTTGCCGCCCAGGTGCAGCAGGAAGGTCCGGTCGCTGACCGCGTGGACCTCGGCGCCCTCGATCCCGCCGACCGCGCCGGTGATGGCGTCGGCGTGGCGGGCGTCGACGGCGTTGCAGGTGAGGTCGACCACCAGCAGGTCGGGGTGGGACTCGACGATGTCCACCGCCACCACGGTGCCCGCCGACTCGCCGACCGCGGTGGTGATGCGGCCGATGCCCAGCGGGTCGGCGCCGAGGTGCACCCGCATGGTGATCGAGTAGGACGCGCTGGGGATGCCCATGGGTGCTCCTCGGGACGGTGGGTCTTGGCGGCCGGGTCGGGATGCGCATGAGCCTACTCCAGAGCAAGCCCAGCTACGCTGGACCGGTGACCACGCCCGACCATCGCCTCCCGGCCCGGCTGGCCGTCCCCGACGCGAACCGGCTCGACCCGGCACGGCCCGACTACCAGGCGATCCTGGCCGCCCACGGCGCGGCCCTCGAGGCCGCCGAGGACGGCTACCTCGACCCCGCCACCGGCGGGTGGTGCTTCACCGCCGCCTACCTGTGGGCCCGCGGCACCTGCTGCGACTGCGGCTGCCGCCACTGTCCGTACGTCAACCAGGCGGCCCGCCTCGGGTGATCTCCGGACGATGCTCCGGGGCGATCTCCCGGGGCACGCCGGAGCTGCGCCGGTCGGCGGTCGGGCCCCCGGTGGGGGAGCCTACCGGACCACGACGGGGAGGGTGGTGGTTGTCCACAAGCCCCGCGACCTGGTCCTATCGACTCGATCTATCGTAGATATCACAACAATCAATTGGATCGATAGCTTCTTGGCGGGGTACAGTCGGCGCCAGCCGTCGACCGGGAGGGAGGTGGCCGTTGCCGTCCTCGCCATGCCAGTACGAATCCGCTGAGGACCGCTCGGTAGCCCCGCTCGAGGCCGTCCGCGAATGCCCCGTCGGGTGCCGCATCGACCGCGAGTAACGACTAGGTCGGGGCCGCCGGGGCCCAGCGCCACAGTTCCGCAGGGAAGGTCGCTGAGACTTGCTCCCGAAAGGCGATGCCGTCATGCCCTTGACCACGACCGCGAGTCTGTCCGAGGAATGGGCGTCCAGCGCGCGGTGGCGGGGGATCCGCCGCGACTACGCGGCGGAGCAGGTGGGCCGGCTGCGGCCGGGCGTGCTGGTCGAGCACACCCTGGCCCGGCTCGGGGCCGAGCGGCTGTGGCGGCTGCTCCAGGAGCGCGACCACGTGCCGGCCCTTGGGGCGCTGACCGGCGGGCAGGCGGTCCAGATGGTCAAGGCCGGGCTGGAGGCCATCTACCTCTCGGGCTGGCAGGTGGCCGCCGACGCCAACACCGCCGGGCAGACCTACCCGGACCAGAGCCTGTACCCGGCCGACAGCGTGCCCACCGTCATCCGCCGCATCAACAACGCCCTGCTCCGGGCCGAGCAGATCGCCAGGGTCGAGGGCGAGGAGCGCTCCTATGTGGTCCCGATCGTGGCCGACGCCGAGGCCGGGTTCGGGGGGCCGCTGAACGCCTACGAGCTGACCGGGGCGATGATCGCGGCCGGGGCGGCCGGGATCCACTTCGAGGACCAGCTGGCCTCGGAGAAGAAGTGCGGCCACCTGGGCGGCAAGGTGCTGGTCCCGACCGGTCAGTTCATCCGCACCCTGCAGGCGGCCCGGCTGGCCGCCGACGTCGCCGGCGTGCCGACGGTCCTGATCGCCAGGACCGACGCCCTGGCCGCCACCCTGCTCACCTCGGACGTGGACGAGCGGGACCGGCCGTTCGTGACCGGGGAGCGCACCGCCGAGGGCTACTTCCGGGTCCGGCCGGGCCTTGAGGCGCCGATCGCCCGCGCCCTGGCCTACGCCCCCCATGCCGACCTGCTGTGGTGCGAGACCTCCACCCCCGACCTGGACCAGGCCCGGAGGTTCGCCGAGGCGGTCCACGCGGCGTTCCCGGGCAAGCTGCTGGCCTACAACTGCTCGCCATCGTTCAACTGGCGCAAGCAGCTGGACGAGCAGACGATCGCCCGGTTCCAGAAGGAGCTGGCGGCCATGGGCTACCGCTTCCAGTTCATCACCCTGGCCGGCTTCCACAGCCTGAATGCCGGCATGTTCGAGCTGGCCAGCGGCTACGCCGCCGAGGGCATGCCCGCCTATGTCCGGCTCCAGCAGCACGAGTTCGCCATGGAGGCCGACGGCTACACCGCCACCCGGCACCAGCGTGAGGTCGGCACCGGCGTGTTCGACCTGGTCGCCCAGGCGATCACCGCCGGCCAGGCGTCCACGCTGGCCCTGGCCGACTCCACCGAGCGACAGCAGTTCTGAGGCCGCCTCGCCCATCCGGCGTACGCCATCGGCAGGGTGCAAATCCGGCAGTATGGGATACGATGCCCGCGGACCAGTCGATTTGGGGGCGACCATGTCCAAGGGTGGCGGAGCGACCTTGCGCCTGCGCCGGCACGCCCCGATCCTCCCGGTGCTCGCCCTGCTCGTCGTCCTCGCCGGCGGCACCGCGGCCGGCGCCCAGCCGGCCGCCCCCGACGCCGCCCTGGCCGCCAGGGCCCGGGCGCTGCAGGCCCAGCTCGACGCCCAGCACGCCGAGGTCGAGCGGCTGGCCGAGCGGCTGAACGCCACCGACGACCGCCGTCATCGCCTCCAGCGCAGCCTGGCCCGCCTCAAGGCCCGCCAGCAGGCCGCCCAGCGGGAGCTCGACACCGCCCAGCTCCGGCTCGACGAGCAGGCGCGGGCCACCTACATGAACGGCCCCGCGTGGATGCTCGGGGAGCTGGTCGGCGGGGCCAACCCGACCGACGTCATGCGCCGGATCCCGATGCAGAAGGCCGCCCTGGAGGCGCGGGCGGCGGTGCTGACCGAGGTGCGGGTCCGCAAGACCGAGGTCGACGGCCTCAACGAGCGGGTCGCGACCGAGCTGGCCGAGGCCAACCTCGTCCACCGGCGCCAGGAGCAGGAGCGGCGCCAGATCCAGCGGCTGGTCGCCCGGCTCCAGGCCACCCTCGACAAGATCGACCAGCAGCTGGCCGGATACCTGGAGGCCGAGGAGGCCAGGTCCGAGGCGGCCAGGCGGGCCGCCTGGTCCGGCTACATGTCCGGGGTCGGGACCGTCCAGTCCTGGCTGCAGGCCGGCCCGGTGGCGCGGGCCGCCGTCCGCTGGGCGCTCGCCCAGCTCGGCGACCCCTACCGGTGGGGGGCGACCGGGCCCGACCTGTTCGACTGCTCGGGGCTGACCAGCTCGGCCTACCGGGCGGCCGGGGTCAGCATCCCGCGGGTGTCGCGGGCCCAGTGGGGTGCCGGCCCCCACGTCCAGGTGGCCAACCTGCTCCCGGGCGACCTCGTCTTCTACGCCGACAACCCCGCCGACCCGGCCACCATCCACCACGTCGGCATGTACATCGGCAACGGCCTGATGGTCCACGCCCCCCACACCGGTGACGTGGTCCGGGTCGCCTCGATCTGGCGCGAGAGCTACGCCGGCGCCACCCGGATCGTGCCCGGGGTGGTCACGCCGGGCCTGCCGGGGCCGCCGTCGACCGCCCCGCCGCCGACCAGCCCGACGCCGCCGACGCCGCCGCCCATGACCACCTCGCCGCCGCCGACCCGGCCGTCGCCGGCGCCGCCGACGACCCGGCCGCCGACCTCGACGGCGCCGCCCGGGCCGACCACCACGGGCGCGACCACGACCACCCGGGCCACCACGACCACGGAGCCGACCACCACCACGACCCCGTCGACCACGGCGGCCAAGGACTCCACCACCACCGAGGCGACCAACGCGCCGACCACCGCGGCCGCGGAGTCCACCACCGAGTCGCCCACCTCGACCACGGCGCCGCCGACCACCTCCTGACGGGTCGGCGTCCGCAACCGGGGCGAACGGCGCGCCCCCTGGCTGCACTATCATCGGCCGGTCCGCCGCAACCGCCCCAGGAGACGCCGCCGTGCCCGACCCCGAGCGCCTCTGGTCGCCCTGGCGGATGGACTACATCCGCCGCGGGGACGGCGGCCCGGCCGACGGCTGCCTCTTCTGCGACCTCCCCGCCGCCCCCGAGGCCGAGGACCGGGCCAACCACCTCCTGGCCCGCGGGAAGGTCAGCTTCGTCCTGCTCAACGCCTTCCCGTACAACCCCGGGCACCTGATGGCGGCGCCCTACCGGCACGTCGGGGACTACGAGGAGCTGACCGCCGAGGAGCTGGCCGAGATGACCGCCTTCGCCGGCCGCGCCATCCGGGCGATGCGGGAGGAGTCCGGCCCCCACGGGTTCAACCTCGGCATGAACCTCGGCCAGGTCGCCGGGGCCGGCATCGCCGACCACCTGCACCTGCACCTGGTGCCCCGCTGGGGCGGCGACACCAATTTCATGCCGGTCGTCGGCCAGACCAAGGTCCTGCCCGAGCTGCTGGACGAGACCTTCCAGCGCCTGCGGCCGCACTTCTCGCCGTCGTAGGAATTACGTACTGATATCTAGTTCCGAGCGATGAGTGACGATGCTCACTCCGACGGAGGAAAGGCGGACGGCGACCCGTTAGCGTGGCCGCGGGAGGCGCGCGTCCGCCGCGGGCGCTCGGGCGAACCACCTCTGGGGGGGCCGAGGCAACTGGACAAGGGCGGTCGATGCGGTGAGTGCAGCGCCGACGCGGACTGGATCGACGGAGCGTCGCGACTATCTGTCGGTCCTACGGCGCCAGCTGGTCCTGATCGTCGCCGTCACCCTGCTGGGTGCGGCGCTCGCGGCCGCCTACACCTTCCGCCGTACCCCGGTCTACGAATCGACCGCCGCGGTGCTGGTCAGAGCGATCACCATCAACGCCTTCGACCCGGGGTCGAGGGTCGACCAGCAGCTCAACATGTCCAACCAGCGCCAGCTGGCCCAGTCCGAGCCGGTCGCCCAGGTCGCGGCCCAGTCCCTCCAGACCACCGCCTCCCCGGCCCAGCTGCTGGCGCACGTCAAGGTCGACGTGCCCGCCGACTCCCAGGTCCTCCGCGTCCACTACCGCGACACGGTGCCGCTGACGGCCCAGCGTGGCGCCGACGCCTTCGCCAAGGCCTACCTCGGCGTCCGTGAGGCCGACGCGCGCGCCCAGGCCAAGGCCAGCCAGACCACCCTGCTCGGGGACGTCGCCCGGCTGAACCGGCAGATCGCCGACGCCGAGCGGATCGTCGGGAACCCCAAGGCCACCTCCAACGACCGTCAGGCCGCCCAGGCCCGGCTGACCGCCCTCAACAACCGCCTCCAGCCGCTGAACGTGCAGCTCAACGGCTTGCTGTCCCTCGACTTCACCCCGGGCACGGTGATCGGCGCGGCCAACCTGCCCGCCAGCCCGGCCAGCCCCAACCGCCGCCTCGACGTGGGGATCGGCCTGCTCGTCGGGCTGTTCCTGGGGATCGTGCTCGGGTTCATCCGTGACCGCACCGACGACCGCCTCCGGGGTCGCGAGGACCTGGCCGAGCGCCTCGACCGGCCGGTCCTGGCCACCATCCCGCCCCTGTCCAAGCGGATCGGCGACGGGGGCCGGCTGCGCCGGCGGCGGCGGCACCGCAACAGCCTGGTCACCCTGGAGCAGCCCAACAGCCCGGCCGCCGAGTCCTACCGCAACCTGCGCACCCGGATGGCCCGCCTGGCCAGCCAGCTCGACATCAACTCGGTGATGGTGGTCTCGGCCGGGGTGGGGGAGGGCAAGAGCACCACCGCGGCCAACCTGGCCGTGGTGCTGGCCGAGACCGGCAGGGACGTGCTGCTGGTCTCGGCCGACCTGCGCCGGCCGCGGGTCCACCAGTTCTTCGGCCTGCCCAACAAGACGGGCCTGTCCAACCTGCTCACCGACGGCAACCCGCCCGACAAGCGCAAGGGCCCGGTGGCCGACGGCCGGCAGATGGCCGCCGAGCTGTGGTCGGTGGCCCCCAACCTGTGGGTGATCCTCTCGGGGCCGCTGCCGCCGCACCCGTCGGCGCTGATGGACTCCGACGCCATGCGCCAGTTCCTGAAGCAGCAGCGCGACCTGTTCGACTTCATCATCCTCGACTGCCCGCCGGCCCTGGTCGTGGCCGACGCCATGGCCCTGGCCCCGCTGGTCGACGCGGTCCTGGTGGTGGCCGACGCCAAGGAGAGCGACCGCGACCTGGTCGGCCGGCTCAAGGAGGAGATCGAGCAGGTCGGCGGGAAGATCGTCGGCGCCGTGCTCAACCGCTCCAGGCAGGCCGGCAACCGCGCCTACTACTACGAGGTCCAGGAGGGGTAGCCGCAGAGGTCCAGCCGGCGACGATACGGGCCGTCAGCGGGCGGGAGCGAGGATCCAGATGTCGTGGCCGTCGGCGTCGTCGGCGGCGAAGGCGAGCAGGCGTTCGCCTTCCTGGGTCGCGGCGGCCCGGTCGGCGGGGGAGAGCGGGCTGAGGGGCTCGATCTCGAGGCGGGCCTGGCCGCGGTCCAGGACCAGCTTCCAGATGGCGACGACCTGGCCGTCGACCAGGAGGGTCGGCTCGACCACGGCGCCGTAGGAGACCCGCCGGCGGTGCTCGTCGGTCATGATCCGGGTGCGGTCGGCGTGGGCGAGCAGCACGTTGTCGAAGTGGGGGAGGAAGCGCGCCGGGGCCGGGGTGTCGGGGTCGGGACGGGGGGCGTCCGGCAGGTCGTAGAGGATCCGGCCGTGCCCGTCGCGGAAGCGGCGGAGGCCGGTGCCGAGGCGCTCGACCGGCTCGCGCAGCCCGGGTGAGGCCGGACCAGGCCTGGATGTCGGCCACCGAGGCCGGCCCGAACGCGGCCAGGTGCCGCCTGATCAGGTCGTCCGGCAGCAGCCGGCCCAGCTCGGAGCGGGTCAGGGGCCGCTCGGTCAGCAGCCGCCGGGCGGTCGCGGCCAGCTCGGCCGGGTCGATCCCGGCGGTGGCGCGGGCGAAGGTGCGTACGCCGCGGCCGAGGACCGGCTGCAGCAGCGGCCGCCAGGCCAGGTAGTCGGCCGCGGTCACCATGTGCTGGGTGCCGCGCAGCAGCGACCCGCGGACCACGCTGCGGTCCTCGAGGGCCCGGGTCAGGGCGTCGCGTTCGAACCCGGCCAGCCGGGCCCAGAGGGTCAGGTAGGGCGGTTCGGGGTCCTGAGCGTTCAGGCCGGCCAGCCGCGCGACCGCCTCGACCAGGGGCAGGTGGCGGCGGCCCAGCAGCGACTGGCGCTCCAGGGTGGCCCGGTTCAGCGCCCGCCGGCCGAGCGGGTCGCCGCCGGTCGCCGCGGGCTCCGGGCCCTAGGTGCGGGACCGTTCCTGGGCCGGCTCGGCCGCCGGCTGCCCGGCCGCCCGCTCCTCGGGCGACTCGGCCGGCGCGGGCGGCTCGCCGGCGGTGGCCGGCGGGCCCGGGCGGGGGGCCCCGCCCCGGCCCCCCCCCCCCGGCCCCCCCCCGGGGGGGCCCGCCGGGGGCCCGGGACC
>Ga0081538_10005316_pt1 | contig 11596 bp, 8 predicted proteins | sample TabmetS5T2R1_FD_71022 | JGI IMG/M metagenome (GOLD analysis project Ga0081538, IMG submission 71022) | Tabebuia heterophylla rhizosphere microbial communities from the University of Puerto Rico - S5T2R1 | ecosystem: Host-associated > Plants > Roots > Rhizosphere ... | reverse complement strand
ACCGAGAAATACGTGCTGCGGGAAGCGGCGCGTGACGTCATCACGGATACGATCTACCGACGGCAGAAGCACCCGTTCCTGGCGCCGCCGGCGACGCTCAATCCCCAAGGGCGGCTCAACGCCTTCGTGCAGGACACGCTGCGCGGCCCGACCCTCGCCGCGATGCCGTTCTTCGACCGGAGGAAGGTCGTCAAGCTCCTCGACCGGATTGATGACATGGATGACGCCGGCCGCGTTGCCAACGACCAGACCTTGATGTTCATCGCCAGCGCCTGCGTGCTGCAGGAACGCTTCAAGCTGGCGGCGTAAACGGAGCTGTGGGGGAAGGTTCGGCTAGAACATCTTCCCCCACCACGCCTGCGGGGGCACGGGCGGTGCATCGGGTGCCGGCGCGATGCCGTGGAATTGCGCCTTGAGGCCGGCGTTCCACAGCTTGGCGCGGTCGATCAGCTTGCGGTCGTCGGTCTGGAAGCGGCCGTGCGATACGAGAATGCCGAGGTCGGCGCCGTAGTAGCGATACTGCCCGGCGCCATAGACGCGCAGATAGAACGCCTCCTTCTCGTCGCCCACGCTGGTGAACTGCCCGGCGCGCCGCACAAAGCTGACATTGCCGTCCTGGTTCATGCGCCAGATGCCGGTCGGCGGCGCCTTGGTGATCAGCTCCACCTTGTCCTCGGTCTGCTTCAGGATCAGCTGGCACCACGGCGCATAGTCGGTCCAGCGCGCCTGCACCTGCTCGAGGTCGACCTCCCAATCGACGTCGAGGAACTCCAGCAGGTGGAACAGGAACAGCGGGCAGCCGCCGTAGGTCGTGGTGATGAGGTTGGTCGGCGGCGAGGCGCCGCTGATGCGCGGGTTGAGCTCGCCGAGATAGACCTCCTGGTCGTCGGTATCGACCAGGAAGTCGCAGCAGAACACGCCCTTGTAGCCTTCCTGCCAGAGCCGGTCGCCGAGCTTGCGCACCATCTCGCGCACCTTGTCCTGCACCCGCTTGGGCAGGACGTCGGGGGTGATGTCGTTGCCGCACCAGCCACCCTTGTAGGGCGTCACCTCGGCGAAGCCGGTGATGTCGGTCATCACGGGGCCGACCAGCGTGCCATGGCGCGTGGCGCAGCCTTCGACCGTGCCGGGCAGGTGATTGATGCGCTTCATCACCTTCAGGTCTTCGCCCTTCATCTTGACCGCGAACTTGTCCCAGTCGTCGCGGGTCTTGATGAAGAAGGTGGTGCGGCCGGAATCGCCGTACGGCGTCTGTACCACGAGATCGCGGCCGAGCTTCGCTTTCTCCGCCAGCGTCATCAGCTCGTCGAACGAGTCGGCGCGGCCCATGCAGTTGGGCGCGCTGGCGACGCCCGCCTCGTTGCCGAGGCGCGTGGTGACGATCTTGGAATCGATGTGCACACGCAGCTTGGCCGGCGGCAGCGCCATCTCGAGGCCGAGCTCCGAGACCAGGCGCTCCGACTCCTCGTCGAACATGATGAACATGACCTTGCCGGTCTTGCCGCGCTTGCGGATGTGGTCGACCACTTCCTTGTGGCTGAGCAGGTAGTTGCCGACCTCTTCCATGGAGCGGAACTCGCGCGGGCCGGTTTCCTGCGGCGTGAAGCAACGCGGGTGGTAGCCATCGAAGCTGTCGAAATAGGTGATGTATTCCAGCCCGCCGACCCACTGGTCGAGCCCCAGCAGGTTGAACGGAACCGGTGTCACGAAATAGATCGGCGTGCGATTGGCGCTGAGGAACGAGTAGATGTCCGTCAGGCTGCGCAGCTTCGGCTTGTCTTGCGCCATGATGCCCCCTCTGTCCGGTTCCGTCTGCTGCGGAACTCAAGGAGAAAGCCTAGGCCAGCTTGCCCGCAGGGGACAAGGGATTCCGGCGCTGCTACGCCACGCTCTTGAATGCTTCCATGCCCGCGACCAGCGCCGAGCGCGTGCCCGGTTCCATGGCCGAGTGGCCGGCGTCGGGGATGATGGTGTAGCGGGCCTGCGGCCAGGCGCGGGCGAGGTCGTCGGCGCTGCGCACCGGGCAGACCAGGTCATAGCGGCCCTGCACGATGAAGGTCGGGATGCTGCGGATGCGGTCGATGTTGTCGAGCAGGTAGTTCTCGGGCAGGAAGATGCTGTTGCGGAAATAGTGCGCTTCCATGCGCGCGAGGCCGAGCGCCAGCACGTCGGCGGAGAAGGCGCGCACCGTCTCCGGGCTTGGCAGCAAGGTCGAGCAGGCGCCCTCATAGACGCTCCAGGCGCGCGCCGCCGGCATGTGGATCTTCGGGTCGGGATTGCTGAGCCGGGCCCAGTAGGCCTCCAGGATGTTGCCGCGCTCATTCTCCGGCAGATGGCCGGCGAAGGCGCGCCAGGCCTCGGGCGCGAACTCGCGCAGGCCATAGAGGAACCAGTCGATCTCCGACTTGCGGCACAGGAAGATGCCGCGCAGCGCCAGTCCGCGCACCCGCTCCGGATGATGCTCGGCATAGGCAAGGGCCAGGGTCGAGCCCCAGGAGCCGCCGAACACGAACCAGCGGTCGACGCCGAGGTGCAAGCGCAGCTTCTCCATGTCGGCGATCAGATGGACCGTGGTGTTGTCCTTGATCTCGCCCAGCGGAAGGGACCGGCCGCTGCCGCGCTGGTCGAAGATGATGATCCGGTAGAAGGCGGGGTCGAAGAACCGGCGGTGGGTGGCGTTGGCTCCGGCGCCGGGCCCGCCATGCAGGAACACGACCGGCATGCCCTTCGGGTTGCCGCACTGCTCGTAATACATCCGGTGTGGGGCGGAGAGAGACAGAAAACCCGTGTCATAGGGCTCGATTTCGGGGAACAAGTCCTTGGCGGGCATTGCGCGCTGACATCCGATCTGAAGCTGCTCAAGAGGTTGTAAGTGGCCGGTCCCGTTCCCTCAACCCCCAAATCCGATGGCGGGGCAGGCGCCGTCACACCCTTTTGAAGCTTTGGTCCTTTTGGAGCCTCTTGGTGCGGGAACCGGCAGGACGATAGACTCGTTGCTTGAAACAGCGCCCGCAGCGGCGGCCAGGGATTGAACGCAGGGATTGAAGGAGCGGATCGCCATGACCAGGACCAAAGTTACCCCAACATGGCGCCAACTTGCCCTGCTGGCCGCCGCCTTCGGTGTCCTCGCCGGCGGCGGCTGCGCCACCGGGAGCAGCCCGGCCACCGGCCGGACCTTTTCGACGCCGATTTCCGAGCAGCAGGAAGCCCAGCTGGGGCGCGAGGAGCATCCGAAGATCCTGAACGAGTTCGGCGGCGAGTATAAGGAAAAGCCTGAGCTCACCACCTATGTCAGCTCGGTCGGCCAGTTCATCGCCGCGACCTCCGAGCGCAAGGACGTCAAATACACCTTCACGGTGCTGAACACGCCCGACGTCAACGCCTTCGCGGTGCCGGGCGGCTACATCTACACCACCCGCGGCCTGCTCGCGCTCGCCAACAACGAGGCGGAGCTGGCGAGCGTGCTGGGCCACGAGACCGGCCACATCACCGCGCGCCATACTGCCGAGCGCATGGGCCAAGCGCAGCAGACGCAGCTGGGCGTGCTCGGTGCGACCCTGCTCGGCGCGGTGCTTGGCGGCCAGACCGGCGCCGACCTCGCCGGTGGCCTCGCCTCGCAATACGGCCAGGTGCGCCTCGCCGGATACTCGCAGGAGCAGGAGTTCGAGGCGGATTCGCTCGGCGTGCGCTACATGAAGCGCGCGACCTACGATCCTCAGGCTTCGGCCAGCTTCCTGTCCGCTCTGCGTTCGCAGACCCAATTGGAGGCGAAGCTCGCCGGCAAGGATCCGAACGTGGTCGATGACACCAACATGCTGGCGTCGCACCCCCGCACCGTCGATCGCGTGCAGCGCGCGATCCAGGAAGCCGGCGGCGCGCAGCCGGGCGCGATGCTGGAGCGCGACATCTACCTGTCGAAGATCGACGGCATGATGTTCGGCGACGATCCATCTGGGGGCGTCATCGTCGGCGGCAAGTTCGTTCATCCGCCGCTGCGCTTCGCCTTCGAGGTGCCGAGTGGCTACAAGCTGATCAACCTGCCTGATGTGGTCGCGATCAAGGGCCCACAGGGCACGCTCGGGAATCTCACGCTTGCCACTCCGCAGCCGTCGGGCAGCCTCACCGCGGCGATGCAGAGCTACGACCCGAAGGGTCGGATCGTGTTCGACAACATCGAGCAATTCACCATCAACGGCATGGAGGCGGTGACTGCTGTCACGCGCGTCAACACCAACTCCGGCGCCGCCAACTATCGCGCGGTGCTGATCCGCCACCCGAGCGGCAAGGTCTACGAGTTCGTATTCCTGTCGCTCGCCGATCTCGGCGCGCGCCATGACGGCGACTTCCAGAAGATCGCCACCAGTTTCCGCCAGATCGACGCCAACGAGGCCCAGCAATACAACAAGGCCCAACGCATCCGCATTGTCACCGTGAAGGCGGGGGACACGGTCCAGTCCCTGTCCAGCAAGATGGTGGTGGCGGATGACAAGGAGGGCTGGTTCCGCGTCCTCAACGGCCTCACCAACGGCCAGCAGGTGCAGGCCGGCCAGAAGGTCAAGATCGTCGCCTACTAGGGGCTCCGCGGACAGGTCTTGTTCCGTCGGCAACTGTGCTACAACCGGGCATCATGCTGGCGACTGACTTTACTCGTCGATGACCACCCAGGTCGCTCAAGGTAGCCGGTCCAAGCGCCGCCTCCGGCTGCCGATCTGGCTTGCCCTCGTCCTGGCGCTGGGCGGCATGACCAGCATCATGGCGGTGGTGATCGGCCTGAGCTTCTATATCGCGGGCTTCGTCAGCACCAGCCAGTTGGTCGACGACTTGGGCCGCTCGGCGATCGCGCAACTGAGCGCGACGATCGACTCACAGCTGCAGCCGGCGGCGGATCAGTCAAGGTTTCTGGCGGACATCCTCAGTCGTGACCAGGTCGATCCGAAGGACAGTCAGCGGCTCCAGGATCTGCTCTTGGGATCGCTGGCCGCCGTGCGTCAGTTGCGCGCCGTGGCCTATGTCGGCCTGGACGGCCGCCTGGTATGGGCGGGCCCGGACGACGATGGCCGCGGCTACGCCGCCCGGGTGACGAAGACGGCGGACGAGGCGCAGGTATCGGCGCTGCTCAACGAAGCGCAGCGGCGGCAGACTCAGTTCTGGTCCGAGCCGATCCTGTTCGACTGGGAGGCCGGACCGTTGCTGATCGCGGTTGCGCCGGTGTTCCACGACGCCGAAGTGATCGGCATTATCGGTGCTGCCGTCTCGACACGGACCGCTTCGGTACGGCTGGAGCGCCTTGCCGGTACCAGCGTTCTGGTGCCGTTCGTTTTGACCGCTGACGGCCGCATCCTCATGCATGGGAGTATGGCGAATACAGCGAACACAGCGGTACCCCCAGGGCGCCGCTGGGCAGGCGGTGCCTTTCTGCCCAGCCGCAGCGAATTTCCCGACACGGTGCTGGCGGCCATGCCCTGGCCGCTCGACTTCAGCAGCTTCGACGGCCCGCACGACCCGCGGCCTGACGATTTCGCGCTCGACGGCGTGGACCTGCCCGGCGGCAGCCACATCCTGATCTACCGCCATCTGGGCGGCTACGGCTCGGCGCCCTGGATAATCGGGTATCACCTGCCGGCGAGTTGGCTCGACAAGACCTACGGCGCCATCAACTGGACCGTTCTGTTCGCGCTGATCGTGCTGCTGGTCGCACTCGGCCTTGCCTATTGGCTCGGCCGCTCGATCGCCAAGCCGATGACCATTCTCTCGCAGGCGGGCCAGCGGCTGGCGCGGCTCGACTTCACCCCGCTGGAGATCAAGTCCAGCCGCATCAAGGAGGTCGAGCGCGCGGTCGAAGCGCAGCGCGCCATGCGCAACGGCCTCCAGTGGCTCAGCAACTACATCCCGCGCTCGCTGACGCCGGTCTTGATGAAGAGCGGCGACCAGCTGATCTCGCGCGAGCGCGATATCGTGGTGCTGTTCACCGACATCGTCGGCTTCTCGCGCATCGCCGAAGGCCGTCCCGCCGCCAAGGTGGCGGCGCTGCTCAACCGCCATTTCGGCCTGCTGGGTGGGATCATCGAGCAGGAGGGCGGCACGATCGACAAGTATATCGGCGATTCCGTCATGGCCTTCTGGGGCGCGCCCCTGGATCAGGAGGACCGGGCGGACCGCGCCGTCCGCGCCGCCCAGCGCATTGCGCAGAAGCTGCACGTCGACAACACGCGGCGCGCGCGCAAGGGATTGAAGCCGCTGCGCATCCGCATCGGCATCCACAAGGGACCCGCCCTGGTCGGCAATATCGGCGCGCCGGGACGCGTGAACTACACGCTGGTCGGCGACACCGTGAACGTGGCGCAGCGGCTGGAGCAGTTCGGGCGCGAGATCGACGACGGCAAGTCCGACGCCATCATCACCATCAGCGGCGAGCTCGCCTCGGCGCTGCCGCCGGGCCTGGCGCTGATCGACCAGGGCGAGCAGCTGTTCCACGGTCGCAGCACCGCGATGCAGGTGTTCCAGGTTCCGATGGTGTAGGGACTCAGGCCTCGACCAGGTCGAGGATGTCGCCCTTGGGATCGAGGCAGGCGACCAGCGCCTTGCCGCCATAGCCGCAGCCGCCGTCGAGGGTGATGGCGAAGGCGCTCATAGCCGGGCCGGCATGGTGGCGGTCGAAGCCGCGCACGACTTTCAGGAACTCGCCGTACGGATGGTTGAGCGTCGCGAAGCCGGCGCTGCCCCACCACAGCGTGTCGCCCTGCGCGTCGAGCGGGCGGTCGGGGTCGATGCCGGCATGCACGAACAAGAGGCCGTAATCGTCGGTGTAGGCGGCGCGCCGCAGCTCGGCCATCAGCTGATAGTGGCCGGGGCGCGTCTGCATCGCGGTGCGCAGGCTGTTGGTCCAGCGCGTGATGGCGAGCGCACCTTCGCGGCAGCGGATGATACCCTCGGCCGGATCGCCGCCATAGGCGGTGATGGTCGTACCGACGCCCTGCTGCAGCATCCAGGGCAGCACTTCCTTGGGGTTGGGGGCGAACTGCAGCTGCAGCAGCTTCTGCCACATCACTTCCTGCTGGCCGCGCAGATAGGCGATGTCGATGGTGAACATGCGCGGGCGCGCCAGGATCTGCCGGCGGAAGCTCACCAGCTCGTCCATCACGCCTTCGACGTCGCCGCCGCGGCCCATCATGCCGCCGAGATAGATCAGCCGGTCGCCGTCCTGGAACTGCTCGGCCACGTAGCCGTGAAGCGCGCGCAGCCGCGCCATGTCGCCATGCACCGGCGATATCGCCCAGATGCGCCGCGCGGCGCGCAGGACGGCGAATTTCTCTTGCTCGGGCATTGTGCTTGAAGGTTTCCCGGAGGCCGGCAGTTCCGAATCGGATGGCCGCTGGACTCTAGCAATTGGGGGCGTATCGCCAAAGCGAATCGAAAATCCCCCGACGGATGGCGGGGAGCCATCCGTCCGGCGGTCGAGACCCGAGGGTCCCGCCACTAGGGGGCCTCTCGAGGAGAGAGCTCGGTGTTAGTTTGGAATGGCCGCCCTCAGGCGGCCACGGCCTTCAGCACTTGGTGCAGGCGCTGATGGGCCGACTGCTCGTCGATCCCGTCGATCGCCGCCAGCTCGCGCACCAGGCGGTCCAGGGCGGCCTGGTAGATCTGCCGCTCGCTATAGGACTGGTCCGGCTGGTCTGCATTGCGGTGCAGGTCACGCACCACCTCGGCGATCGAAACCGGATCGCCGGAATTGATCTTGGCCTCATATTCCTGGGCCCGGCGCGACCACATGGCGCGCTTCACACGCGAGCGGCCCTTGAGGGTCTGCAGCGCCGCGTCCATCACCTTGCGCGAAGAGAGCTTGCGCAGGCCGGAATTCTTCGCCTTGGCGACCGGCACGCGCAGGGTCATCCGATCCTTCTCGAAATGAATGATGATCAGCTGCAGCGAATGACCGGACACTTCCTGGGTCTCGACGCCGAGGATCTTCCCCACGCCATGGGTCGGGTAAACAACGAAATCACCCTTCCGGAAGCCGGAATCCTTGTCCTTGATATCCTTCGCCACGCTCTTCTTCGCCTTCTCAACCACGATCTGACCTCCGAACCGGCCGCCGTCCGCCTTCCGGAAACCTCCTCACCGGAGGCCTCGTTGCGGAGCCCTCAATGCAGGCAGGACGGATAACCCATCCCGGAACCGCATAGCAGCCAAACACCGCTCCCGGACCCTTGTGGATCCAGACTGTAAACACACTATTTGTAGGCTTGGGCGGCCAAAAACGAGCGCTTGGGAAACCCAGGTTAACCAATACGCGCCGCCAACCAGACCTGTGGAAATATATATCAGAAAGGCCCTTTTGGTTCAAGGAAGGGCGGAATATGGGCAGATATGCAACAGGCGCAATTAACCATTCGACGGAACCGGTTGGGTTCCGCGATGGCCGCCTTGGTCAGCTCAAAAGCCTGGAAAGGTTAAACTTTCCCGGGGTTCGGGCTGAAATGCTGGGCGAACTTGTCGGCCACGCCCTTCCACTGGTCGGCGTCGGCCGGCGCCTCGCCCTTGCGCGTGATGTTGGGCCACTCGGCGGCGTATTGCCGGTTGATCTCCAGCCATTTCTCCATGCCGCCCTCGCTGTCGGGCAGGATGGCGTCGGCCGGGCACTCGGGCTCGCACACGCCGCAATCGATGCACTCGTCCGGGTGAATCACCAGCATGTTCTCGCCGACGTAGAAACAATCGACCGGGCACACTTCCACGCAATCCATGTACTTGCACTTGATGCAAGCCTCGGTCACGACATAGGCCATCGGTCTCTACTCCGTCACGTCGCGGTGTGAAATGCTCGGGACCCGCGTTCAATCCGGGGCGGAGTTAGCACAGCACATACGGCCACGCAACTGCGCGCACCGACCTCAGCCTGCGCGTTCTGCGCGGCTGCCATGTTCATGAGTCTGGTCAGCTTGGCTCACTCGACTTGAGCTGCGCGATCCTGCGGCCATCGCGCTTGGTGGGCCGGCCGGATCCCGGCTTTCGTTCCTCGACCTGCGTGCTCGCCGCCTGGTGCGGAGCAGCGGGGCGAGGCGGATCAAGATCCTCGTAGAGCGCTTGCGCTTCCGGCGCCGGGCCGCGCCGGCTGCCCAGCGCCAGCACCTTGATGACGCGGATATGCGGTCCCAAAGGGAAGGTCAGCACATCGCCCACCTTCACGGTGTAGTGCGCTTTCTGCGTCGGCGCGCCGTTGACGCGCATGCGGCCGTCGATGATCAGCTTGGTGGCAAGCGAGCGCGTCTTCACGAAGCGTGCGAACCACAGCCACTTGTCCAGGCGGAGCGGCGCCCCCTCGGTCATTTCTGGCATCAGCGCGACGTCTCGCGCAGGCGCGCGAGAACCGAGAAGGGCGAGTTGGGATCGGGCGGCGGAACCGGCGCCGCGCGCACCTGGCGCCGGCGCTTGTAGCTCTCCTCGGCGCGCTTGCCTTCGGTGACGAAGCCGAACTCGCTCATCAAGGGCCTTACCAGGTCTTGCGGCACCTCGAGCGATGCCGCTAACGCCGCGTCCCACTTCAACGCACCCTGCGCCGACAGGCGATGGGTGCGCTCCGACAGCCGCTCCAGGCGCTCGAAGCTCAGCGCGTGGCCGTTGATGGCGCGATAGCCTCCCGCCGCGAGCAGACGGTCCGGCACCGGCTGCGGCAGCGTGATGAGGTCGCCGGTCAGATCGGGCAGCGCCTCGCTGCTTTGTGCGTGGATGGCCTGCAGGCGCATCAGCAGGTGGCGCGTGGAGCGCCCGCCCAGGGTCGGCAGCCACACTGTCTCCCGCCCCAGGCGCAGCCCTAACGCGCGCAGGCGGCGGCGGTCCTCCCTGCCGAGCTCGGCGATTTGCTGCGCCACCTGCCGGCGCGGCAGCGCGCCCAGCGCCTCCGCCACCTGGTAGGCGAGGCCGCGCGCATGGGCCGACAACTCGGCATTCATCAGGGTAAAGAGCGGGCGCAAGCGCCGCTGCAGAGTGGCATCGATCCAGGTGCGCAGGCGCTGGTCGATCATGCGGCGGAACCCGCCGTCGAGCAGGTCGTCGACCTTCAGCTCCAGCCGCGGATGCAGCGGCCCATCGCCGGGGCGCAGGCTCGCCACGACAGCGCGCCGCCACAGGACGTCGCCGGTCTCGGTCAGCTTGAACTGCCCATCATCGTCTTCGGTCAACTGCGCGGCGCGGTCGGCGAGCGCCGGGCCGAGTGCACGGCGGGCAGCGGCGAACAACGGCTTCGCCTCCTCGGCATCGACACCGGACACCGGCGCGAAGCTGAGGCCGCTCAGCGTGCCGACGACGTGCCCTTCGACGATCACCTCGTTGGCGGCATTCACCGCGGCAACCACTTCGCTGCCGGACTTGAGGCGGCGATGGAGGGCCGCGCGCCGGCGGTCGACGAAGCGCTGGGTGAGGGCGGCGTGCAGCGCCTCCGACAAGCGATCCTCGATCTCCTGTGCGCGGGCCTGCCAGTGGCCAGGGTCGGCGACCCAGTCGGCGCGGTTGGCGATGAAGGACCAGGTGCGCACGTGGGCGATGCGCTGGGTCAGCTGATCGATGTCGCCGTCGATGCGGTCGAGGCGCGCGATCTGGTCCGCCACCCAGTCGTTCGGCAGGCGGCCCTTGATCAGGAACCGGTAGAGCTGCGCCAACAGCCGCACATGTGCATCGGTCATCAGCTTGCGGAAGTCCGGTACCTGGCAGACCTCCCACAGCAGCGCGACGCGGTCGCGGCCATGCGCCAGGTCCGCGATTTCCGGATCGCGTGCCATCTGCTGCAGCGACTGATGGTCCTCCGCTTCCTGCTGCCGGATCAGGCCGGGATGCGGCGGACGCGTCTCCAGGCTGCGCAGCAGGTGGTCGATGGAGCGGAAGTCGAGATCGGCACGGCGCCACATCAAATGCGTCAGCGGATCGACGCGGTGATTTTCCACCGCATCGACGATCTCCGGATCCATGTCGCCGACTTCGGCGGTGGTGCCGAACGTGCCGTCGCTCATGTGCCGGCCGGCGCGACCGGCGATCTGGCTGATTTCCGCCTTGGTCAGCGGCCGCGCGACGCGACCGTCGAACTTGCGCAACGCGGCGAAGCAGACGTGATTGACGTCCATGTTGAGGCCCATGCCGATGGCATCGGTCGCCACCAGGTAGTCGACCTCGCCCGCCTGGTACATCTCGACCTGCGCATTGCGCGTGCGCGGTGAGAGCGCGCCCATCACGATCGCGGTGCCGCCGCGCTGGCGGCGGATGAGATCGGCGATGGCGTACACTTCGGCAGCGGAAAACGCGACGACCGCGCTGCGCGACGGCAGGCGCGTGATCTTCTTCGGCCCCGCGTAGGTGAGTGTGGAGAAGCGCGGGCGCTGGATGAACTCGGTCTTCGGCACCAGCGCGCGGATCCAGCGGCTGATGGATTCGGAACCCATCACCATGGTCTCTTCCAGGCCGCGCGCATGCAGCAGCCGGTCGGTGAAGATGTGGCCGCGCTCGGAATCGGCGGCGAGCTGGATCTCGTCGATCGCGACGAAGGCGACCGGGCGATCGACCGGCATGGATTCGACGGTGCATACGAAATAGCGCGCGCCGGGCGGGA
>Ga0081538_10005315_pt1 | contig 11598 bp, 9 predicted proteins | sample TabmetS5T2R1_FD_71022 | JGI IMG/M metagenome (GOLD analysis project Ga0081538, IMG submission 71022) | Tabebuia heterophylla rhizosphere microbial communities from the University of Puerto Rico - S5T2R1 | ecosystem: Host-associated > Plants > Roots > Rhizosphere ... | reverse complement strand
CCTGCACGCCGATGGGGTCACAGGCCTTGCCGACGCGATCAGCGAGCGCCTGAGGGGTCTGCAGGTGGACCTCTGCGTGCTGACAGGCGACTACCGGTTCGGGGTGCGCGGCCCTTGCCACGGCGTCTACCCCCCTATGGAGCGCATTGTCAAGAGCATCGATGCTCGGCTGGGCGTCGTCGGCGTTCTCGGGAATCACGATGTATCTGAGGAGATCCCGGCGCTTGAACGGCTGGGCGTCAGGATGCTGATGAACGAGGCGCTGGAGGTACGGCGTGGTCGCGACAGCGCCTGGGTCATCGGCGTGGATGATCCCCACTACTATGGATGCGATGACCTACCTGCTGCCCTGAGCGGTGTTCCTGCCGAAGCCTTTAAGATCTTACTCGTCCACACCCCGGAGATGATCACGGAGGCCGAGGCATCCGGGGTCGATCTCTATCTTTGCGGCCATACGCACGGGGGGCAAGTCTGTCTCCCAGGCATCGGCCCGATTATCATCAATGCGAACTGCCCCCGAGCCTATGCACGCGGGGTATGGACGTACAAAAAGCTGCAAGGGTATACGAACCCCGGTGTGGGGACATCAGGCGTCCCGGTGCGGTTTTTTTGTCCGCCGGAGATCGGTCTAATCGAGCTGCGCTGTGCCCGTCACCATGCCCATGCCTCGGCCTTGGCGCACCATGGGCCCAGGGCGGAGAAGCGGTCGGCAACCGTGCACGCCCCGTGCTTGGCCGGAGCGCGCTGAGCAGCCGACCCTGTAGGAGGTGGCGGGTATTCCACGATCTCGCCGTCCCCGCGGGACAGGCGAGGGAGGTGATCACCAGGGAGCGCCCAGGGACAAGATGGAACGGTGATGCGATAGCCCTCGTAGCTGGACCGGCAAACATTGAGGTCCCGGAGCAAAGACACAGAAGGATTTCATGAATATGGCATGTCACCCAGACAAGGATGAGATTGATCCCATGGCGGCCTTTGCCGCATCGATCCGCCAACATGTGCGCTACTCCTTGGGGAAGAGGTGGGAAAAGCTCTCCAATCGTGATCTCTTCATGGCCATTGCGCTGACGGTGCGGGATTGGATGGTGGATCGGATGTTAGCCACCGAGGAGCGTTGTCAAAAGGTGCAGGCGAAGCGCTTGTATTATCTGTCGATGGAGTATCTCATCGGCCGCTCGCTCGCCAATAACCTGGCGAATCTGGGGCTTCTGGAACCGTGTCGGGAGACTCTGCTGGCGATGGGGGTCGATCTGGAGGAGGTGCGCGAGAGCGAAGCCGATGCCGCCTTGGGGAATGGCGGCCTTGGTCGCCTGGCCGCCTGTTTTCTCGATTCGCTGGCGACGCTTGACATGCCGGGATATGGCTATGGGATCAACTACGAATACGGCCTGTTTAAGCAGGAGATCGATGCCGGGTATCAGAGGGAAAAGCCCGATAACTGGCTGGCTGATGGCACGCCATGGCAGATCGAGCGCCCCGACGAAGCTTGCCGCATTCCGGTATACGGTCGATTGGAACAGCTACCCGACCATACCGGCCGGAGGACATCCCAGTGGGTGGATGCGCAAATGTTGATCGGCATCCCCTATGATATGCCGATCGTGGGGTACGGCGGGCGCACGACTAACGTTCTGCGGCTCTACTCAGCCCGATCCTCCCATGAGTTTGATATGCAAATCTTTAATCAGGGAGACTACCTGAAAGCAGTCGAACTGAAAATCGGCACCGAGATCATCTCCAAAGTGCTGTACCCCTCGGATTCCGTCAGAGCCGGCCGCGAGTTACGATTAGTGCAAGAATACTTCCTCGTCGGCTGCGCCCTCCAGGATATCGTCCGGCGCTACCTCGCAGACCACACCAGCTTTGAGCAGTTTCCGGCGAAAGTGGCGATCCAACTCAATGATACCCACCCAGCTTTAGCGGTGGCCGAATTGATGCGTCTTCTGCTCGACGAACATCATGTCCCCTGGCAAGCAGCCTGGGAGATTACCCGGGCAACCATGGGGTACACGAATCACACGCTGCTGCCGGAAGCCATGGAGAAGTGGCCGGTCTCCCTCCTGGAGTATGTTTTGCCACGGCACATGCAGATTATCTATGACATCAACCATCAGTTCCTGCAGCAGGTCGCCGCGGTATGGCCGGCCGACCTGGCGCGACTACAGCGCATGTCGCTCATCGAGGAAGGCGAGCAGAAACAAGTGCGCATGGCCCACCTGGCGATGGTCGGAAGCCATTCCGTCAACGGGGTGGCGGCTTTGCATACCGAGCTCGTGAAGACCTCACTGGTGCCGGATTTCTACCAACTGTGGCCAGAGCGCTTTAATAACAAGACGAACGGCGTGACGCAGCGGCGCTGGCTGCTGGAGGCCAATCCGCTGCTGGCAGATCTCATCCACCGGACCATCGGCGATGACTGGATCACCGACCTTGAGAAAGTCTCAGGGCTTGAATCCTATGCCGGCGATCCGGGCTTCCAGCACGAGTTCATGCAGATTAAGCGGGCTAACAAGGAACGACTCGCGGTCGTCATCAAAGACACGACACAAGTCAATGTCGATCCAGACTCACTGTTTGATATCCAGGTCAAACGCATCCACGAATACAAGCGACAGCTCCTGAATGTGATGCACATCGTCCATGAATACCTCGCGCTCGTCGAGGACGGACGGGAGCCCACCGTGCCGCGGACGTATATTTTTGCGGGTAAGGCGGCGCCTGGCTACTGGGCAGCTAAACAGACCATCAAACTGATCAACAATGTGGGGCATGTCGTGAACCACGACCCCAAAGTCATGGGGCTGATGAAAGTGGTGTTCATTCCTGATTACCGGGTGTCCATCGCTGAGAAGATCATTCCGGCTGCGGATGTGAGCGAACAGATCTCCACGGCGGGCAAAGAAGCCTCCGGCACCAGCAATATGAAGTTCGCCATGAACGGGGCGCTGACGGTCGGCACACTTGACGGCGCCAATATCGAGATCATGCAGGAAGTGGGGCGGGAGAATATTTTCATCTTTGGCTTAACACCCGATGAGGTGCGTCGGATGCGCGACGAATTTTCATACCATCCTCGTGACTATTACCATCGTTCCCCGTCCATCAAGCGTGTTATGGATGCCCTCAATTCCAATCTGTTCTGCCCCTTCGAGCCGGGTCTATTCACCTGGATCTATCAAGCGATCATGGATTACGGGGATGAATTTTTCCATCTGGCCGACATGCCATCGTATCTTGAGGTCCAGGAGCAGGTTGGAAGGGAGTTCACGGACAGGTCAACCTGGGCCACCAAAGCCATTTTAAATGTGGCCCGGATTGGCAAATTCTCCAGCGATCGCACGGTGCGGGAATATGCGCGCGATATTTGGCATATCAAGAGCACGTAGAGACCTCTGGCTATGACTCTCATCGGCTTTCGTAGATTGCGATTACATCACTGAGATTCACGACGCCATCCCTGTTGGGTTGCAATCGGCATTACCTGACAACGCAGGCTCGGCCCTCAGGGGAAACTCGGGGAGGTCGCTGGCGTCTTGACAGCCGATCATGCCACCGTCATTTGTATCCCATGTATCACAACGTTCAATGATCTTGACGACGGCCCAAATCCCGCCGTCATCGGCGCACTTCCCGTCGCTCACTGCATAGCTAGCTACCTGCGATGGCCAGGCCGTCTTCGACAATAGCACCCCGAAAATTCGCCTGTACTGGATTGGCAAAACCGGTACCAAAGACCACTGTGTCGCCATCGATACACCCAGATACTGTCCCACCGGACAAACCACGGTGTCAAGGATGCTCACCTCCCTACGCCAGCGCACGGGCGACGCGTCCGTGCGCTGGTCGATACCCGGGATGTTTGCGTCAAATCCCAGAAGTGTATACAATGGCGCCCTGTGCCTAATGCTGCCAGTCCCGCTGCGCCAGTTGCGCCCAAAACTTGTGGAAGCTTTGAGGACAGATAGGAGAGACCATGCCCACGATTGTACGAGTCTACACCGGTGATGACGGCCAGTCGCACCTGGAAGAGGTGCCCTTGGCGCTGCAGCCCTTCGTGGACACGGAAGGTGCGTATGGGGAAGGCACCCCCCTCCAACATGCGACGGGGATTACCTTTCGGGTCGCACCGCCTGGGTATGCCCTGCAATGGCACTGCGCCCCCAGACGGCAGTATACGATTACGCTCTCTGGGGAGGCCGAAATTGAAGTCGGAGATGGGACGATCAAGCGCGTTGGCCCGGGGGATGTGCTGCTCGCGGAAGATTTGACGGGCCAGGGCCATATCACGCGCGTCGTGGGGAACCAGCCACGTTTTTTTGTGGTCGTGCCCTTGGCTTAAGGATTGACGTCAGCGGGGTCCGCTGGCCTTGGATGGCATGGCGCATAAAACATCGCTGGGGCAGGAAAGCGTCGTTAACAGACAACCACGGAGGTTCCGATGGCGCAACCCACACCCGTACTGACCGCAGAGCAATGGACCGAGCGCCTGCACGCATGGGCTGTTGAGCGCTGGGGGGAAGCGCGAGCGCAGGCCATTCGTGAGGAAATCGAGGCGACAGCGGAACATTTGGTCATTGTGTCAGAGTACCCACTGGCGATGGAACAGATCCCTGCCTTCTTCTTTGAAGAGGGGTGAGTAGCGAACGCCTTTCGACAGATCGCCCGCACCGGCCGAAGGTGCAGATGGACCTCCCGCACTGAGCGATGAGATTTTTATTGACAAAGGACAGCACAAGGCCTAGACAGGGGGCAGTCCGCATGCTCTCCGGCACTCATGCCTGCCGCTGCCAATGCGGTAGCCAATGAGGGAAGCCAGCAATGTCGCGAGCCACAATCACTCAGGAGGTGAGCCATGGCAGAGCTGCAATTGATCTCCTCCGACTCGCACGTCAGCGAGCCACCAGACCTCTGGGAGGAGCGCATCGACAAAAAGTACCGCGACCGGGCGCCCAAGGTGGTGCTCAACCCCGAAGGGCAAGAGGGCGCCTATCTCATCTATGAAGGGTATCCGCCTCACAACCTTGCCGTTGGATTGGGGGCGGGCAGGACCCCTGAGGAGTTGGCCTCCTTTCTCAAAACCGGCACGTACGCCGACGCCCGCCCAGGTGGGTGGGACCCGGCCCAACGGTTGCCCGATATGGAGTTGGACGGGGTGGAGGCGGAGGTGCTCTACACGACTCTGGGGTTCCGGATGTTCTGGCTCAAAGATGCCGGGTTGCAGCAGGCCTGCTTCCGTGTGTACAACGACTGGCTGGCGGAGTATTGCAGCTATGCGCCCAAGCGCCTGAAGGGCCTAGCCCTCATCTCGCTGTACGACCCTAAGGAGGGCGCCCAGGAGTTGGCACGGTGCGCCAAGCAGGGCCTCAAAGGCGCAATGATCTGGTGCTCCCCTCCGGCAGACCAGCCCTACAGCTCACCGCTCTATGATCCATTCTGGGCGGCGGCGCAGGACCTGGAGATGCCCGTCAGCTTGCATGCCATCACCGGCATGGAGCGCATTCCGTGGGAGTACGGCGCCGAACAACGAGCCATGCGCCCGACCGTCACCCCCCACGAAATCGAAAAATCCTTCAGCATCCTCATCCTCTCTGGGGTACTGGAGCGGTTCCCACGCCTGAAGATCGTCTCGGCCGAGAATAACTGCGGCTGGCTGCCCTACTATTTACAGCGGGTGGACAGGGCCTTCACACGCTTCGGGCCTTCGGGTACGGCCACCCCCTGGCCGACGAAGCTCACCCTGAAGCCGAGCGAATACTTCCAGCGCCAGATGTACTGCACCTTCATCGATGACCCCTTCGGGGTCGCGAGCAGGCATTGGATTGGGGTCGACAACGTGATGTGGTCGTCCGACTACCCGCACACCGCCTCCACTTGGCCGCGTTCGCGCGCCGTGATCGAACGCGACTTCAAGGATGTCAACGAGGAAGAAAAATGGAAGATCGTCAGAGGCAACGTCGCGAAGCTCTATGGGTTTGATCTAGGCTAACGGCAGCTCTACCACACAACTGTGGCGCCACAGCAGACCTCAGCCATTGAGGGCGATGGCAGCCAGCGTGGCGCCACATGCGTGGGGGGCACTCCCGGACCCTAGCCGACTGCACTGCCAGAACGAGAGCCTCTCAAGGGGGAAAATGCGTCTGAGGCGCACTGGTTTGCGCATCCGCAATGCCGGCCTGTGCAGGAGGTTGACTCCTATGTCGCCTGATGCGTTCATTCGCGAATTGTGGAGCTACGCTGAAGAAGTACCAATGGTGCAACATCCTTGGTTCGAGGGCATCTTGCAGCACCGTTGGACGCGAGAGCAGATCATCCTGGGCGAAGTCCAGCACTACCTACGGGTGCGTACCAACCCCATCCACTGGGGCTATATCATGGTCAATGCCGTGGACGAGAAGCGGTACGAGCTGATGGACGTGGTGATGGAAAACTTTATGGAGGAGCTCTCGACCCCGCGAAGCCATGTGGACGTCATGCTCCAATTCCTTGAGGAAGGGGGGATCTCTCGTGAGGAGGCCGACCGCACCGACCCGGCTCCAGGGACCATGGCCGCCATCGAGATGATCACCGGGTGCTGTCAGCGGCGGTCGGCCCTGGAAGGCTTGGCGATGTTGAGCTTTGTGGAATCGCAGCACGGCGGGGCAGAAGGCGTCGCCGCCAAAGTCTACCGCGAGCTTGTAGGCTTCTATGGCTTTTCCGAGCGTGCGGCCGAGACCTACAGCCTCCACGCCGAGCAGGACGTGGGCCATGGAGGGCGCCAGATCGAGGCCATTCGCCGCTACGCGACCGACGAAGAGACCCAGGAAAAAGTCAGACAGGCCGTCAGGTTGGGGGTAACCGCTTATACCCTGGAGTGGGATGGACACGTCCAGGCGATGACTGGCCAGCGGGTATTTTGGAGCGGTGTCGCACCCTTCAAGTTGCGGCAACCTCGCGTCAGACTTGCCAACATACGGCGCCAGTAACTTCGCCGCCGTTTGACTTCACCTCACAGAGGCCACTCCTCCGGGAGGGCTCGACGGAGTTCCCGGTACTCAGGATCCTCGCGACAATCCCTCTGCAAACGTCCCAGCATGTCCAGCAGTTCCTGGAGTTCCATATCAAGGCTGTTCGAGACCATGCCCGTGGTCTCCTCGAAGTCACGCCTTCAGTTGCGACGTCAGCCGAGCATCCGTTGCATGACGTAACGCTCGTGGTCATCCATTCCCATGGTATCCTCCCAGCTCTATGTTTGGACAGTCTGCTGTGCTGTCATAAGGGAGCCTACTCAGGAGAGGCTGCCTTCACACCGCCACTGGCATGCGGGGCTAGTCAGGACGAGAGCGCTCACCGACATGTGAAGAGGAAAACCCCACCGGCTGGGTGGTGATTACCTCAGTGCTGCTCTCCGGCGCACCATGCTGATCGAAGACCACCCGCAGTCGTGCAAGTATCCGCCATAGCTGCTCCCGCCACAGTACTCGCAAGATCAGGAAAGCGTTCTCCACCACCGTGCCAGTTGGTTCACAGCAGGCAACGGCAAGCGCAAGTCGAGCGCTTTCGCCCGGTAAGAGCTTCGGGGCCGGGGAGAGTTCCTGCTCCTCGCTCCGAAACCGGCTATGGGGCAGCCCAGCGGCCAGGAGCTGGAGGGGCTCCTGAGCGAGGTTGTGGATGCGCCAGGTGCAGAGCCATCGGCTACCAACGGACGCCGCACCAGGGCCAACTGACTCGACGACCACGGTTGGACCCAGCGCGTTAGCAGGAGACACGGGCATCTCATCCCTCATTCAACTCGGTGGCGAAGGCAAGGGCGGCTTCGACGCAGGGAGGATACTCTGGCATGCCCCCTTTGTCAATGCTGGTGCTCGCGGGATCGCTTCGAGGTGCAGGTCGCCTAAGACACAAGCATCGAAGGAAAAATTTTTCCTTGACAAGGGAGAAGATACAGGCGTATGGAAGCGGCGATTTGCCCGTTCTGTGCTGGCCACATGCCTGCTGTTGCTGATGCGGTAATGGATAAGGGGGATACCTGATGCAGCCAACAAAGACGTCCCTGTCCTCAGAGCGGCGGACCATTTCTGATCTCGCCGAGCGCTCGCTTTTCCTCACAAGGCCCCAACTCCTGACCCGCCTCTAGCCCCTCCCGGTGGGGAGGGACATCCCCCTACTCTCCCACGTTCCCTTGCATCCGGCTAACATCCAAGACTCGCTGAATGAGGCCAAACCGCTCGTCGAGATGCCAATGCCCCCTTGACGGGATTTGGCTACAGAAGTTCTTATTGAGGAGACCCACATGCGGCTCAGCACCATAGCCCTTATCGTTACCTTCGCCCTCGGTATGCCGATCGCGTCCGTCACATCTCAGGCCGGGCAGGCCGCGTTGGAGGCAGCGGCGGCGGAGAATCGCAGCAGACAGAAGGAAGATGTCGTATGAACCGGCCTAGGGTTCGACGTGACCTCTTGAGAGGACGCCGTCTGTGGCTGTGCCTTGCCTTGAGCCTCGGAATGGACATCGCGGTAACCCACGGGCTGGCGCTGGCCACCCAGGCAGCCACGGCCAAGGAGTGCCACCGGGAGACGCCGCTGCCGGCGGATGTGCGCCTCACCGCGCCGGGGCCGGAGGTGCCCGAGGCGGTGGCGCAGTTCGCTGGGGTGTGGAGTGGGGCGTGGCTCGACAACGGCAAGGAGGCGCTCTGCCACACGCTGGTCGTCGAGCAGGTGTCCGCGAACGGCATTGCCCGGGTCATGGTCAGCTGGGGCACCTATGCGGACTGGGAGGTCCGGCTGCCCGGTTTCCTGCGCGCTACCGGCCGGATCGTTGACGGGGAACTGCGCTTCGACATCGATGGCATCAAGCATGCCTATCGGGTGGCTGACGAAGCGCTCCAGGGCCATTTCGACGATCCAGATGGCACCACCGGCCGCGCGAGCCTGAGCCGGGTGGCGGACCTGAGCCAGGTGGGCTGCGGGTCGTCGGCCGGGGGGCTCCCCCCGGCCCCTCCCGTCGCCGGGCCACGCGATCGGCTGACGGCGGCCGAGTTACTGGCGGCCGATGCGGGCAGCGGTCCCGTCCACAATGCCTACTTCATGCCCGTTGGTCAAGCCGCGCCAGCCCGGCACCCCTTCACAGGGACGGTGACGGTCCAGGCCGCCACCATGTCTCGGGCCATCCGAGGTTGCGCCGGCCTGGCCGAGACCTTCCCTGGCTTCGCAGTCGCACTCATCACGCAGGGTGAACATCTGGTGCCCGTCGTGCGCGACATCCTGCATCCCCCAGGCACCCTAATCCTCTCCCCGGGCCAGGTGTGGTCCGAGCCCGGCGATGGGGGTATGTCTCGGGCTTCGTTCCCCTTTGTGGTGGTCAATCCATACAATAACGGCACCCATAACGGCCTGGCCACCTTTCTCTACGATGACACCCGGGTGTCCGCTTTGCGGTTTCAAGTGGTCCAGGAAACCGTCCCCGGGCACCAATTCGACGGCTGGGGGCAGGCGCCCATGACCTATACCCCGGGCCCCATCGCCGACGAAGCGGCGGTCCGGGCGCAGTTCGCCGCAGAACTACAGCAGCACACGCCGATCCGGCCGCGGTCGGCGTTGCCGGTCTCGACCGGGACACAATGGCTGGAGGATTTTGACGGCGCCACGGCGCCGGACGATGTCAGCGCCAGCGGCTTGATCGTCGATGGTGTTATCTACTTGCGTGGCTGTGAGACCCGCTATGGCCCCTTCCCCTATTGTCGGCACATGCGCCATGGGGTGTTTTCGGTGACGAAATCCCTGGGTGCCGCCGTCGCCCTGTTGCGATTGGCCCAAACCTACGGCGATCAGGTCTTTGATCTCAAGATCAAGGACTATGTGACGGTGACCGCGGCGCATGATGGTTGGGAGGGGGTCACCTTCGCCCATGCGCTGAACATGGCCACCGGCATCGGGGACCTGGCGCCGCAGCGGGAGCCCAACGAGGTCTTTGCGGACGATATGAAGCCAAAAATGTTCCAATTCATGAGGGCCCAGACGGGCAAGGAGAAACTGGACGTCAGTTTTTCCTATGGCCAGTACCCCTGGGGGCCTGGGGAAGTGCTGCGCTATAACGGCACCCATACCTTTGTCCTGGCCGCGGCGATGGACAGTTTCCTCAAGCGCCAGGCGGGCCCGCAGGCCCATCTGTGGGACATGGTCGTGGCGGAGGTCTTCCAGCCGATCGGCATCTTCCAGGCGCCCATGATGCATACCCAGGAAGCGGATGGAGGGCGGGGCATTCCGATTCTGGCGTATGGCCTCTATCCCACCATCGACGACGTGGCGAAGCTCACCACGCTGCTGCAGCACGGCGGCCAGCATCAGGGCCAGCAGCTCCTGCACCCCGGCAAGTTGGCCGAGGCGTTGTACAAGACCGACGCCAGGGGCCTGCCCAACAACAGCGTGAAGAACCGCTTCGGCGAGGGCCGCTACCAGCTGTCGATCTGGTCCGCGCCCTATCGCGCCGCCGCCGGGTGCGTCTTCCAGATTCTCTATATGCTCGGGTATGGGGGCAATTTTGTTGTGCTGTTGCCCAACGGCATCTCGGCCTTCCGGTTCGCCGATGGGGACCACTACGACGTGGACAGCATGGTGCTGGCGGGCGAGGCCATCCGCCCCTTCCCCTGTCCGGCAGGGTCTGACGGGGCGCTGCCGCCCGCACGCTAGGCGCTCAGCGCCAGCGACCTGCGCGCCGAGTTGACTGGCCACACGTTCTACGCCGATGACTGGCACCTCTTTCTGGCGGCCGACGGCGTGCTGTACGGGAGGGCCAAAGGAGGGTCTGACGGCGTCGCGGAGCAGGACGTGGGGAGGTGGCATATCACGCCAGAGGGGCAGTGGTGCCGGACGTGGCGCTGGTGGGATAACCGGCGGGAACGCTGTTTCCTCGTGTACCGGGAGGGCGAGACCTTCGCATTGTCCGTCAAAGACCGATTTTTCGGAACAGGACCATACCGCCGCGTGCTCGGCAACCCGGAGGGCTATGAGCCGCTCCGTGGCGTGCAGGCCCCTCGCGTCCTGCACCAGCAGTGAGCCTCTCGCTCGGGGGATAGTAGGCTCGCGTATCGCGGCGCTCAGGCGGCTCTCTGGTCCGAGGTAGGGATGAATGTCAGCCGATGTAAGGGTGATTGAACGATGGAACGCAAACTGGCGGCGATCTTCAGCACCGATGTCAAGGGGTATAGCCGTCTCATGGGTGAGGATGAGGTAGGGACCATCCACACCCTCACCGCCTACCGAGAACTCATAGCCACGCTCATTCAGCAGCACCGGGGGCGCGTCGTGGACTCCCCAGGGGATAACCTGCTGGCGGAGTTCCCCAGTGTGGTCGAGGCGGTGCAGTGCGCCGTCACCATCCAGCAGGAGCTGAAAGCTCGCAATGCTGCGCTCCCGGCCCACCGCCGCATGGAGTTTCGCATCGGCATCAACCTCGGGGACGTGGTGGTGGACGGGGAGCGCATCTACGGCGACGGGGTCAACATCGCGGCTCGGCTGGAGAGCCTCGCCGATGGCGGCGGCATTTGTATCCCGGGCAGCGTCTATGACCAGATCAAGACCAAGCTGGCCCTGGGATACGAAGACCTGGGGGCGCAAGCCGTC
>Ga0081538_10005314_pt1 | contig 11598 bp, 9 predicted proteins | sample TabmetS5T2R1_FD_71022 | JGI IMG/M metagenome (GOLD analysis project Ga0081538, IMG submission 71022) | Tabebuia heterophylla rhizosphere microbial communities from the University of Puerto Rico - S5T2R1 | ecosystem: Host-associated > Plants > Roots > Rhizosphere ... | reverse complement strand
GCCGTACCGCGTCAAAATGGTGTGGGCGGTCACGGGATCGATCGAGAGCTGCGCCAGCTGCGCGGCATCGCCCTCCTCGCCGATCGCGACGACGTTCCGGGCGCGGATCACCGCCCGCTCCGCCCAGGTGCCCTGTTCCTGGTTCGCCAGGACGACTACGCGGTGCCCCACAAGTCCGGCGCCCAGGCCCGAGCCGGCGTCGACGATTCGCCCGACCCCCTCGGATCCGAGCGCCTGGCCTGGAGTCGCCTGAATGCCGTACCACCCGGCGGCGAACAGGAAATCGACCCGCTCGATCGGCGCCGCCTCCATCGCCACCAGCACGTCCTCAGCGCCAAGGGTCAGGTCCGGGTTCGGATCAAGCGTGGCGCCCTCGGCCAGGTTGCCGATGCGATCCAAGATCAGCGAGCTCATCGTGACCAGGACCCTCGCACCACAAGGGTGCCATCGCATACGGGTGGGTCACTAGTCCGGCCCCCGGTCGGCGACCAGGGACCGTGGTGCGTTTCACACCCGCACGGCCTCCCGCCCGTCGTCAGGGAGCGCATGGCGCAGCTCTCTCCGGGAGCTGAGACCGAGCTTCGCGAATACCTTGCGCAGGTGATACTCGACGGTGCGCGGGCTGATGAACAACTCCGCGCCGATCTCCGGGTTGGTGCGTCCCTCCCCTGCGAGCCGGGCGATGTGCGCCTCCTGAGGTGTCAGCTCGTCGCGCGTGTCGGGCGAGCGCTTGCGCACGGTCTCGCCGGTGGCCAAGAGCTCCCGGCGGGCGCGCTCGGCAAACCCCTGGGCGCCCACGCGATCGAAGAACTCGTGCGCGGCACGTAGCTGCTCGCGCGCGTCGACGCGCCGGCGCTCGCGGCGGAGCCACTCGCCGTAGACGAGCTGCGCGCGCGCGAGATGAAGCGCGATCGGACTCCCTGCCAGCTGCTCGAGCGCCTCTCGATAGAGGGCGTCGGCGGACGCGCCGTCGCTGACAAGCGCGCGAGAGCAGGCCTCGATGCCGCGCGCCCACGGCGTTCCGGCCGAGCGGGTTCGCTGCTCCAGCTGCCGCAGCGCCCTCCGCGCGCTGTCGAGCCTGCCGCTGCGGGCGGCCGACTCAACGAGCTCGGGCAGCGCCCATGGGAGCAGGCCGAGATCCCCGTACTCGCACGACCGCTCGGCAGCGGCGAGCGCGTCCTCGTAGCGGCCTAGACCGACGTACAGAAGCGCCCGCACGTATTCGGCCTGTGAGATGGCGCGCCCCTCGCCGCGCACGCTGCCGTCTTCGATCGCGGCATCGACCAGCGCCAGGGTCCGCGCCTCGTCACCCCGCCATGCGGCGAGCACGAGCGTCGCGTACCCGAGCGGCGGATTGTCGGTCGCCGCATTGATCCCGTCGGCCTCCTCCAGCAGCGCCTCGGCCTCCGCAAACTCCCCGGCGTACACGCGCATGGAGGCGCTGAAGACGAGCGCCGTCGGGACGACCGTGAGCGCGCCCGACTCACGGGCCAGCCTGAGGGTGCGGCGGCTTAGCGCATGCCAGGTCTCCGCGTCCCAGAGCTCCAGCGCAACGGGCGACGCCGGCCACAGCCACCTGAACTGCTCGGCATGGGGGCCTTCGTCCTGCGCGAAGGCGTGCAGCGCCCGGCGGAGAGGCTCCGCCCCCGCCACGTGGCCGTCCAAGAGCCAGGTGGCGAGGCCATCCAGTAGGAGGTCGGGCACCGCCCGCGGCTGCGGGCCCGACGCGGCGGCGCGCGCGGCCTCGGCTGCGTCTCGAAGGATGCGAGCGTCACCTAGGCGGCCGGCGAAGACGCCCGCGCCAAGCGCCTCGAGGTACGTCTCGCGCGCCAGCGCCATGTCGAGCGGCTCGAGCCGTCTCGCCGCATCGAGCAGGAGCGGCAAGGCGTCCCTGCCGCGTCTGCCCGCGAAGGCGACCTGAGCACGCAGCCGCTCCAGGCGCGCCCGCTGGAGCGTGTCGAGCGGGCATAACTCGGCGGTCGCCAGGAGATCCAGCGCGGCCCCGGGCGCGGCGGCGGCGAGCTTCGCATGGGCGGCGGCCAGCGCGCGCGCTCCTCGCACCGCCGGCTCGGGGGTGAGCTCGGTCGCCCGCTCGAGAAAGGCGGCCGCGGCCGCAACGCCGCCGCGCTGCTGGACCCGCCCGGCCGACCGCTCCAGCTCGGCCGCCGCGCCCTCGTCCGCGCCTACGGCGCCCAGCGCGCGATGCCACGCTCGGCGATCGGGATCGAGGCCCGGATCGGTCGCCTCGGCAAGGGCGCGGTGCACCCTCTGGAGCTCGCCGGCGGGAGCCGCACGGCACGCCGCCGAGCGCACCAGCGGATGCCGAAACCGGACGCGCGTCCCGATCTCGAGCAAGCCCGCGGCCTCGGCCGCCGCGGCTGCGTCCGCGCCGATGCCGAGCAACTCGGCGGCGCGCCACAGCAGCGTCACGTCGCCGACAGGCTCCGCCGCTGCCGTGAGCAGCAGGCGCAGACTCTCGGCCGGAAGCGCGTCGAGCCGCCGCATGAATCCCAGCTCTATGCGGCCCGCCAGCGGCATCGTGTCGGGCAATCCGAATCCGCCCGCCAACTCGGCCGGGGTCAGCGCCCGTGGCAGCTCGAGCAGTGCCAGCGGGTTGCCGCGCGTCTCGGCGACGATCCGGGCGCGGATCCGCGCGTCGATCGGCCCCGTGATGACGGAGTCGAGCAGCGCGCCGGCGTCGGCGTCGCTCAGGCCGCCGACGACCAGCTCCGGCAGCCCGTCCAGTTCGCGCTCATAGCTGGACTCACGCAAGGCGAACACAAGAGCCACCGGCTCAGCCAAGAGGCGGCGCGCGGCGAAAGCGAGCGCGTCCGCGGAGAGCCGATCGAGCCACTGCGCATCGTCCACAAGGCACACGAGCGGCCTCTCGTCGGCCACCTCGGCCAGCAGGCTCAGTACCGCGAGACCGATGAGAAACGGGTCCGCCGGCGCCCCGGTTCTCCGCCGGCCGAACGCCGTTTCGAGAGCGTCCCGCTGGGGCTCTGGCAGACGGTCCAGATGGTCCAGCATCGATCCGCATAGCTGATTCAGACCGCCGCAGGCAAGTTCCATCTCCGACTCGACGCCCATCGCTCGCGCGATGCGACATTCCGATGCCCGCTGCTCCACGTATTCGAGCAATGCGGTCTTGCCGATCCCGGGCGCCCCCCGCACGATGAGGACTTGGCTCTTACCCGCCCGCATGCTCGCCACCAGCTCATCCAGGACCCGGCACTCGCTGCGCCGGCCGAGCAATACCGGCGAAGGATCGCTGCTCGAGAGCGGGCCAAGGGTCACATCAAGACCAATCGACTTCCGGCAGCAACGACTCTAGAGACACCAGCCCCGCCACGGCCTCACGCCGCGGCCCGCGGCCTAGCCCGAGGCGACGGTCGGGCGGTTCCCGCCCCGCTCGCTCGCGCGGGTTGCTGCGGTTACGACTGCCGCGCCGAGAATGCCGAGGGGGACGAGGAGGCCGGGGATGAAGAGGAGGAGCCAGCCCACGGCGTCGGCGAGGTTGGTGCCGATCGTGGTCCAGCGACCGGCCTCGCCGTCGAGATATAGGCCGCCGTCGGCGTGATAGCGACGGACTGCCTCGACGATATAGACGGGCAGCATCGCGACGCTGCTGAAGACGAAGCCCCAAAGGATGGACTGCACCGCGGCGCAAAGGGAGCGGGTGACCGCTGCCACCATGGCCGGGACGACGACGAGGGTGAGGAGCTGCACGGGCACGATGAACGTCATCGCACCCGCGTCGAGGGCGCCGGTGCGAGAGGAGATCAGCAGGCCGACCCCGGCCGCGACGCCGAGCCACAGGCCGACCCGACGGGCGAGGGCGCTGGAGGTGAGCGCCTGCGGCGCGACCAGCGTCAATCCCAGGCAGGCCACGAGGACGACCACGAAGAAGACGCCCAAGAACGGTGGCGTGGCGTCGACCGTCTCTCTCGGGTAGACGACGAGCAGGTAGACGACCGCGGCTGCGAAGGCGCTCACGCCGAGGACGCCCAGCGCGGCACCGGCCCAGCCCGTCGCCGGGCGGCGGGCACCCCCAGGCGGAAACAGCGCGGCGCGCGCGCTGCCGGCCGCGAACCGCCGGCGGGCCGTGCGATCGGCGATGCTCGACAGCTCCGCCGTCATCGCCGCCCCCCAGTCGCGGCGGGCATCCGGAAGGGTCGCGACGGCCAGCGCGATTAGGCGGGCGGGGGCGTCGGGCTCGGAGTCGAGGGCCGCCCGGCGGCGCCAGGCGACCCACAGCACCCAGGCAGCGAGAGTGCCCAGGGTCGACAGCAGGATCGATGCAATGAGGAAGCTCCGCCAGGCGTTCTCGCCGCGTACCGGGTGGTCGAAGTCGGGGGAAGCAGACGCGTACAAGGCGCCGGTCACGACCACGGCGACCACCAGCGCCACGCCCAGGAGCTCGGCCACGACGGGTCGGAACCGCGGCCGGGCCACGCTCATGCCTGCCTCCCGGCAAGGCGGGGCCTAGCGTGGACCCGACCAGCGGGGGCGCGGTTCGCTGGGCGGGCGCCGGTTGCGGCATCCTCGGTGAGCTGCGCCGCCAGGGCCAGGCCCGAGTCGGTGAGTCGGTACAGGTGGCGGGGTGGGCGCCCGGACCCCGGGTTGTTCTCCCACGTGGTCTCGAGCAGGCCGCGGTCGGCCAGCCGCATCAGGATCGGATACATCGAGCCGGCCTTGATGCCCAGCTGCCGGCACAGCTCGTAGCCGTATCGCCAGGCGGGGGGTTCCTCCGCGAGGGCGCGGACTACGGCTGTGGTCTGCCGGGACGGTCGCCGCTTGCGCTTCATGCGGCCTAAGTCTATATAGCTAGACGTCTTAAGTCTATATAGACAGAGTATTGGGGCTCAAGCTTTCATTGGCTCGGCAGCGACGCGCGGGCCGGCCGGACCTCGCACGGCCGGCGCGCGCCGCCTCTGGGCGCTCGGCCCGCGGGTCCTCCCGCGGCGCCGCTCGAGCGCGACGACGGCAACGGCGGCGACCCCGAGCGGAACCGTTGCCGGCAGCATGTCGGCGACCAGGAAGAACAGGCCGTTGGCGGAGGCGAGGATGGCGACGAGCAGAGCGGCGGTTCGCTGGCGCGCGTGCCCCGCAAGTGCCGTCCCGAGCACGGCCGCCAGGACGAGATCGGGATAGTCCCTGTTCATCGAGCCGATCTGGGCGCGGTGGAATTCCGGTAGTCCGCTGTGCCGCAGGGCGGTCTCCAGCTGAGCCGCCGCCGGCTGCCCGACGCCGGTGGCCAGGAGAGCCACGTCGACGATGCACATGGCTGCGATCCCGGCGACCAGCCAGGGTAGGGGCGTTAGGCGGACGAGCGCGGCGCCAAGGGTCAGGCATCCGAGCGCGGTCAGCAGGCTGGCTGCGAGCGCCGCCGGCCAGGAGTGGAGGGCCAGGGCGCTTGCGCCCAACAAAGGCACCGCTATGAGCCACGCCTGGCGCGGGCCCCGGACAACGCCGAGCACCGCCGGCCCGACGAGAACCGGCGTCGCGACCTCGGCGAGTGCGGCGAGCCCGGTTGCGCCGTGGGGCACCGCCAGGACACCGAACGTGCCGACCGTCAGCGCGCCCGGGAGCAGGAGCGCCCAGCCGGGCGATCGCAGGCGGCTCCAGATCGCCGAACCGGATGGGCGTGGCAGGGCCACGAGAACGCCTTGGAGGGCGGCGAGGCTGCAGTAGGCGACGATCTCTCCGGGGCTCGGCATCGAGCACTTGATGCTCCCCAGGCCCGGGCCGTTTGTCGTCGGCCCGCGAGCGACTGTTTTCGGTACCACGCCCGGTGTAGGGGTTGGAGAGGCTGCGCCCGCGGCGGTAGCGGCGGCTGTCGAGCGCGACGCTCATTCCCGGTCCCTATCGAGCAAGCGGCCTTCGCGCTTGGAAGTCTTGTTCGGGCGCGGAGCTCAGGCTCGTCGCCCAGGTGCTCGACGCGGGCTATCGGGCGACGTTCCGGAGCCGTCTCCAAGCTCCTCAAAGGAGCCGTCGGGCCTGCGCCGGACAAGCGTGCCCGTCCAGGCTCGGAGCGGGCGCACCTCGGAGGCGCGCAGCTCGCGACAGATCCTCCGCACGAGGAAGAAGATCGGGATCGGCAGCGCTATGGCCAACACGCGGAAATACCAGACCTGGCTCTCGTACGGGAACCCGATGTCGACGAGCAGTCGGTCGGCCGCCCCCGCGACGAAGATGACGGCGATCCAGGTGAAGAACGCGGCCCCGAAGGCGGTCCTCAAGGGCGCGTCGCGCGGGCGGTCGAGCAGGTCGTGGCGACGGTAATCCTTGGCGATCCGCCGCTCGATGGCGGGCCAGGCGTATAGGACCCCGAACACCACGGTCGGGAACAGCACTCCGCCCCAGAACGGGTTGGGGATCAGCGTGTAGTCGCCGACGGTCACGTCGAAGCCGGGCATCAGCCGGAGGGCGCCGATCAGCCAGCCCATGTACCAGTCGGGCTGCGCGCCGTTGGTGCCGAGGTACGGCTGGTAGGGGCCGTACTGCCAGATCGGGTTGATCTGGACCAGGCCGCCGAGCAGGAACAGCAGCGCAGCGGTCGCGAGCATCATGCCGAGTGCGCGCAGCGCATAGGCCGGCCACATCGGTGTGCCGATCACGTTGTCCTCGCGCCGTCCTGGGCCGGGGAACTGCGAGTGCTTCTGGCGCACGATGATCGCCAGGTGCGCAGTGATGAGCACCGCGATCGTGACCGGCAGCAGGAGCACGTGCACGATGTACATCCGCCCGATGAAATCCGCCGACCCGGGGAAGCTCCCATCCCATAAGAGCACGGCGAGCTGGCCTCCGATCGCCGGGATGGAGAGCGCGACCCCGTAGGCGATCGCGAGCCCCATGCCCGAGAGCAGGTCGTCGGGCAACGAGTAGCCCAGGAAGCCCTCGATCAACGCGCAGGTCACGAGGGTTACGCCGATCAGCCAGTTGATGTCGCGCGGCTTGCGGAAGGCGCCGGTGAAGAAGACGCGCATGAGGTGCAGCACAATCGCAACGACGAAGACCAGCGCGGCCCAGTGGTGCGCCTGGCGCATGAGGAGCCCGGCGGGCACGTCGAAGCTTATGTCCACGGTCGAGGCGTAGGCCTCTGAGACCTGCGCCCCTACGAGCGGCGTGTAGGAGCCGTCGTAGATCGTGGGCGCGGTGCTGGGCTCGAAGAAGAAGGTGAGGAAGATGCCGGTGGCCACCAGCACCAGGAAGGAGTAGAGCGCGATCTCGCCGAGCAGGAACGACCAGTGGTCGGGGAAGAGGTACTTCATCGCTGCCTTGAGCAGCGGCGAGGCGCCGAGCCGCTCGTCGACCAAACGCGCCGAGTCGGTCAGCCGCTCCTCCCCGGAGCGGGCCGGCCTACGGCGGCGCCGGACCAGCCTGGTCACGAGCGGCGCACCCCCCACCAGGCCGGGCCGATCGCACCCGAGAGGTCGCCGGCGGCCACCAGGGTCCCGTCGGGCTCGATCCGCAGCGGCAGCTGGGGCAGCGGCCGTCCGGCGGGCCCGAACACCACCTTCGACGACCTGCCCACGTCGAAGGTCGAGTAGTGGCAGGGGCATACGAGGGCCGGCCGCTGAGAGGTCGGCTCGTAGGTCGGGTAGCGGAACAGCGCGACTGCACAGCCGGCGTGGGTGCAGATCTTCGAGAAGGCCATGATCCCGCGGGGCGCCCAGTCCCGCCGCTCCGGCGGGAGATCGAGGTACTCCTCGGCGACCTGCACCACTACGATCGACGCCCCCAGCTGACGCGGGTCGCCACCGCGCGGGAACGCGGTCAGCCACGAGCCGACCTCGAGCTGATCGACGCCGATCGGATCGCCGTTGTCATCGACGAGCGTCACGCCCGCGCGCCACGGCGTGGCCTTGAGCTGGGCGCTGACGTCGCCGGGGCCGAGCGAGGCCAGCGGCGCCACGGCGGCGGCCGTGACCCCCGCGCCGGCGGCAGCGGCGGCGCCGACGATCAGGCGGCGCCGGGAGACGCCTTCCGCCCCCTGGACTATCGTGCCGGCGACCTCGCGTTCGAGCGCCTCGTCAACGAGCCGCGGGCGCGCCTCGACCGCCTTTCGCTGATCGACCACCCACTTGCCCGCCACCACGCCCGCGAGGGCGAGGGCGCCGACGGCGAGGCCGAGGCTGACGGCGAGCAGCTGCGTGTTGGCATCGAACGCGTACAGCAGAACGAAGGCCACAGAGAAGGCGCCGGCCGCGAGCAGGGCGCAGACGACGATCAGCTCGCCGCGCGGGGAGCGGGCGGGCGGACGGCTCATACCGGGTTGCGCTCCCCGATCAGGCGGGCCACCAAGAGCAGCGCCGTGCCGGCAAGCAGCCACGCGATCATGCCCTCGGGGATCGGTCCTATGTGTCCGATGCCCCAGCCGCCGCGGTCGTCGGGGTGGCGGGTGGACAGGACGTAGCGGACGATCGAGTTCAATTCGGCGTCTGAGATCTGGTTTTCGTTGAAGGAAGGCATCAGGAAAGGGCCCACTCGCACGGCCGCGGCGATCTGGGTCGGCGTGGCGTCCTGGAGCGCCGGGGCGACCCCGCCCGTGACGATGCCGCCGCGCGCACTGACCTGATGGCAGCCGGCGCAGTGCAGCGTGAACGCGGCGAGTCCCTCGTTGAGCCTCCCGGCGTCGGGGTCGACTCTCGGGATCGGTGGGCCGACGCCGAGGGAGGCGACGTAGGCGGCGAGCGCGTCGATCTCGTCACGGGAGTAGATCGGCTCCGCCCGCGTCGGCTCGTCGGTCGGGTTGGCCAGCGGCATGCGACCGGTGGACAGGTAGAAGTCAGCGGCGGCGGCGCCGGCGCCGTGGAGCGACGGCGCGAGGCCGGGAAGTCCGCGCGCGTCGTCGCCGTGGCACGACGAGCAGGCGTCGAGGAACAGCGAGCGCCCCCTCGCGATCTCCTCGCGCTGTGCCGCCGAGGTGGGCGGCGGCGCCGGGACGGGATCGACCGATGTGCCCTTCTGGGCGTCGGCCTGCCGCGCGGCAAGCGAGGCGATCGCGCCCCCGGAGCACAGCAGCACTGCCAGCACCATCGCGACGCGGACGGCGCGACGGCTGCGGCGCGGTCGGCGCAGCCTCACCGGCGACCCCCAGCGGGATGCGGCCTCCGGTCGGCGTACGCCTCGCGTGCCGCGACGCGGCGCTCCTCGCGCACCAGGGCGGACCAGCCGCACGACGCCACGGCGACCACGAGCGCCACGGTCCCTCCGACCCACATCACCGCGCCCGCGTCTCGCTGGTCCGCCAGAGCCGAGACACCCATCTCAGGGCTCACGGAGGCGTAGCGCGGGTAGACGACGTCCGACGCCAGCAGCCACACTGCGATCGCCGTCATCGGGACCATCGCCAGCAGCAGGTAGGCGATCCCGCCCACGGGACCGAGCCGGCGCGGCAGCGGCTCGGCCGCCACGAGCGGCACCCAGAAGAGCACGGCCGCCCACAGATACAGGGCGTGCATGAGGGCGTGGACCCCCGGGTTGCGGAGCGCCAGGTCGTAGACGGCCGGCACGTGGGTCGCCACGAGCACCGCCGCGAATCCCGACCATGCCACGGCCGGCCGCGTGAGCGTAGCGATCACCGGGCCTCGCAGGGTCGCGGCCAGCGCCTGCCGCCACGACCCCCGCAGCGCCCGCACGGCCAGCGTGAGGGGCGCGCCGGCCGCGAGCAGGAAGGCGGCGCCCATCGTCACCAGCAGGTGCTGGAGCATGTGCACCGACAGGAGGTCCGTCGCGTAGGCGTCGATTCCGGATGCGACCGCCAACAGCAGGACGGCGAGCCCGGCGAGGAAGGCGGCCGTGCGCAAAGCCGGCCATCGGCGCACTCGGGCGGCGGCGCCGAGGTACGCCCCAGCGGCGGCCACCGCGAGGAGAGCGGACAGCGGGTCGAGCGTCCACTCGCTCAGCAGGCGGTCGATGCCCGGCGCGCCGCCGGTCACGGTGGTCCCCCGGCTTGCGGCGGCGCATCGGGCCGAGCCTGCGCCCGGGCAGCCCTGCGTACGGCGAGTGCCTCGCGCACCAGCCCACCGAAGGCGAGAACGATCAGCCCGCCGCCTATCAACACGAGGTAGACGCCGAGGTAGGAGCCGACCAGCGCCGTCGGGATCGCGAACCCGAGCAGCGCCGTCGCGGCGCTCAGGTTCGGCACGGCGCGCAGGTCAGCTGCCTCACCGGTTCGTGCCAGCCGGCGATCCTGAACCACCCACACACCGGCGGTGGCGGTCATCGCACCTGCAGCGACGCTCAGCATCGTCGGGGGCAACCAGTGGTCGTCCCACACCCAGAGCACCACGGCCAGCGCGCTCAGGAGGCAGGCGTAGGCCAGTAGCGGGAAGGCTGCCCGGCTCATGAGTGCGGCCGCGCCAGTTCGTAACGGGCGTCGAACACCGGTGCGTGGGAGCGGATCGGGGGCAACGGCCGATCGAAGTTGTGGCGTGGCGGCGGCGAGCTGGTCGCCCACTCGAGCGTGTGCCCCTCCCAGGGGTCGTCGGGCGCCGGCGTCCTGCGTCGCAGGGACATGACCACGTTGGCCAGCCAGATCAGCGTGGCGAGGCCGATGATGTAGGCGCCGATCGTCGAGACGATGTTCAGGTCCTGGAACTTCGGCGCGTACTCGGCCACTCGCCGCGGCATTCCCTCCCACCCGAGAATGTGCATCGGAAAGAAGGTGAGAGTGGTGCCCACAAACAGGAGCACGAAGTGCGCCAAGCCGGCGCGCTCGTGCAGCATCCGGCCGGTGACCTTCGGGAACCAGTAGTAGAAGGCGCCGAAGAAGGCGAACATGCTGCCGGCGAAGACCACATAGTGGAAGTGGGCGACGACGAAGTAGCTGTCGTGGACGTGGTAGTCCAGCGGCGGCGACGCGGTTAGCACGCCGCTGAGCCCCCCGAGCACGAACTGCACCAGGAAGCCGAGCGCGAACAGCATCGGCACCGCGAGGCGGATCTTCGCCCGCCACATCGTGCCCAACGTGTCGAAGTACTCGATCCCGGCCGGCACGACCAGCATGGTCGAGGTGAGGGCGAAGTACCGGCTCGTTATCTGGCCGGTGGTGAACATGTGGTGGGCCCACACGGCGGTCGACCCCGCGGTGAACACGAGCAGCGCGATAACCATCGCGCGGTAGCCGAAGAACCGCTTGCGCGAGAACGTCGCCACGATCTCGCCCACCACCCCGAAGAAGGGGAAGAACATGACGTAGACGGCGGGGTGCCCGAAGAACCAGAACAGGTGTTGGTAGGCGATCGGCCCCCCTGAGCCGTCGAAGACCCCGCCGAACTGGCGCTCGATCAGCAGCAGGACCATCGCGAGGATCAGGGCCGGGAACGACACCACGATCAGCAGAGTCGTCACCAGCATCGCCCACGTGAAGACCGGCAGCCGCAGCATCGTCATGCCGGGCGCGCGGCGGCGCAGGATCGTGCCGAGGATGCACCAGGCGAGAAACAGCGACGCAACGCCCGCGAGCATCACCCCGAGGATCCAGAGGTACATGCCGTCACCCGGCGTGTTGGCCGAGCTCGACAGCGGCTGGTACGCCGTCCATCCCGCGCTGCCCGCGCCGTTCTGGGTGAAGAACCCGAGGTACATGGT
>Ga0081538_10005313_pt1 | contig 11600 bp, 11 predicted proteins | sample TabmetS5T2R1_FD_71022 | JGI IMG/M metagenome (GOLD analysis project Ga0081538, IMG submission 71022) | Tabebuia heterophylla rhizosphere microbial communities from the University of Puerto Rico - S5T2R1 | ecosystem: Host-associated > Plants > Roots > Rhizosphere ... | reverse complement strand
TGCTGGAGGTTCGGCTACCCGCTCGTCCTGCTCGTGATCGCGGGCATCTGTCTGATGCTCTACCGCAACTTCAAGCGGGTGGGCTGGCTGTAGCAAGGACGGGCTCGCGGCGCGCCGGTGTCGTACGGGCATACGTCGGAATCGCACGTTCCAGCGCGAGCGCTGCGGCGCCCGCGGCGAGACAGACCGCTGCCGCAGCCGGCCACAGCAGATGCGGCGAATGGTCGAGGACGATGCCGCCGATCGCCGGCCCCAGGGTGAAGCCGACGCCCCACGAAAACGCCGAGATGGCCATGTAGCGGCCGATCAGCGTGTGGTCGGCGAGGTCGCTGACGAGCGGCGCCTGGACCGTCCCATGCAGGCATTCGCCGACGGCGATCACGCAGAAGGTCACCGCCAGCAGCGCTGCCGCGGCAAAGCCGTTCAACGAGATGCCGGCGATGGGGACGATGAGCAGTCCGGCCGCCCAGACAACGCCGAGCGCCGCGAGCGTCCGCATCCGGCGGGAGCCCTCGAGGACGCGCGCCGTCGGAAGCTGCGCTAAGACGATCACGAGCGTGTTGAGAAAGAAGAGCACGCCGATTCCGCGCTCGGCGACGCCGGCCTCGTTCTTCGCATAGACCGGCAACGTCTCGAGCTGCGCCATCCCCGCGGCGATGAACACGAAGTTGAGCCCGACGACGCCCATGAAGACGCGGTGCCGGAGCACCTCCCCGTAGCCGCCGGGCTTCGCGTTCTCACGCACTGCCCGCGGCGGGGAGGGCACGCGGAAGAGGAACAGCGAGTAGAGGACGAAGGTCGCCGCATCGGCCGCGAAGAGAACGGTGAACGTGTCCGGGTCGCTCGTCGTCGCGATCAGGCCGCCGGCGAGCCCGCCGAGGCCGATGCCGAGGTTCATCATCACGCGCTGCATCGCGAAGGCCTGATGACGCTGCTCCTGCGGGGTCAGGCCCGCGATCAGCGACGACTGGCTGGGCCAGAAACCGCCGTTCCCCACACCGGCGATCGCGCTCGCGACGAACCCCTGCCAGGGATCCTCGACGAACACGTAGCTCCCGAACCCGATTGCCAGGAGCCAGAGGGACACGGCAAGCGTCAGCCGTCCGCCGACCCGGTCGACGAGCGTGCCGACAACCGGCCCGGCGACGAGGCCGACGGCCGAGTTCGTCCCGACGATCAGCCCCGCGGTGGCGAGGTCGATGTCCCGGACGTTGTGCAGGTAGATGAAGAGGAACGGATACGCCAGCCCGTTCCCGAGCGCGTTGACGAGCGCGCCCGCCTGCAGCGTCCGCACGGAGCTCGGCAGCGGTGGGTTCAGCGTGCGGAGGTAGGCGCGCAGGTGCCGCATCCGGACAACCTACTGAGAGTGGAAAGTGCGCCTGGTAGGAATCGAACCTACGACCTCGCGCTCCGGAGGCGCGCGCTCTATCCCCTGAGCTACAGGCGCGGGCCGCTCAGTCTAGACGCGAACATCAGGCCCTGACGACGGCGGGGGAGAGGGCGTCCGCGACGAAGATCTCGGGCTCGCCGCCGCCGTCGGCCGGGACGACCCAGATGTCCGAGATGTAGCCGTAGAGGATGCGGTCGTTGTCGAGCCACTCCACCTGGTCGTCGACGCTCCGTGTCTCCGTGAGCGCCGTCCTGCGCCCCGTCGCGAGGTCGAGGACGTGCAGGCGCCAGCCGTCCCCGACGCGGCTCTTGTACGCGACACGGGTCTCGTCGGGCGAAAGCGCAGGGCACTCGACGCCCTCGGCAATGACTTTGGCGCGGCGCGCCTGCACGTCGCCCTCGACGAGGTAGATCTTCCCGCCCGTCGAGAGCGTCGCGTAGAAGCGCCGCTCGTCGCGCGTGAAGGTGACGCCCCAGAAGTTGAAGTCGATCGCCTTGAACGGCTTCCCGTCTCGGGTCACCTCGAACTTCTCGAGATCGGTGAGCACCTTGCCGCGCCGAAGGTCGATCAGTGCCGTGTGGGTCGAGAAGCCGCTGTCGAGGTACGAGTGGCCGGTGACGAAGGTGGTCGCCGCGCCGTACCGCCCTCCGGCGGAGACCCGCGTCCGGCTCTGGAGCCCCTCGAGGCGGACCGATTCCATCGGACGGAAGTCGGTCCCGAAGATCCGCGCGTTGACCGCCTGGCCGAGGACGTTCTGCCTCGGGATCAAGCACACACCGCGGTCGAAGGCGAAGTGCACCCGCTCGCAGACGAGCCCGGTGTACGTCTTGGAGGTCGGCGCATCGACCGGGGCGATCGCGATCTCGGCGTAGTGGTCGTCGCGCTTCACGTTCTGGTAGACGACCACGGGTTTCTGCGCGAGCGCCTCGCGCACGGTGGCGGGCGCGACGGGCGGAGGCTTGTTCTCCTCGGATCCGAACGCGGCCCAGGCGATGAAGCCGGCTGCGACGGCGGTCGCCGCAGCGACCAGGCCGGCGAACGCGATCTTCCTCGAGCGGCTACTCAACGGTGCGGGCCTCGGGCGCCAGGCGCAGCGCAGTTGCCGCCAAAAGGACCGCGACGAGGAGACCGACGCTGAAGAACCCGATCGCAGTCTCGACGCTCGCCCATGTCCAGATCATGCCGAAGAGCAGGGACGCGAAGATCCGGCCGACGCTCGTGGACGTCGCAAGCAGAGCCAGGCCGCTCCCACGGTAGGCGCGAGGCAGCGTCGCACTCGCGAGTGCCATCAGCACCCCGTCGGTGGCGGCGTAGTACAGCCCGAGCAGGAGCAGGTAGAGCGGGACCTCGGCCAGCGGACCGGCGGGGCCGAGCAGCAGGAGATACGCGAGGAGAAGCGGCACATACCCGGCGACGAACACGCGGCCGCGGCCGACCCGGTCGGCGAGCCGTCCAACGGGGATCGCGAGCAGCATGTACGAGAACGCCATCCCGACGAAGAGCAGGGGGAGAAGGCGCTCCTCGAAGTCGAGCTTCTGCTGAAGCGCGATGAAGAGAAAGCCCTCGCTGATCGTGACCAGGCCGAGCGCGCCGGCAACGAGGACGAGCAGGCCGAACCGGCGATCCGAGACCAACCTCGCGGCGGCGGCGAGCGAGACGGGTGAATCGGAGGGCGCACGGACCGCGCGGTTCTCGACGAAGAAGCCGAGGATGCCCAGCCCGACGATCGCCGCGCAGATGCTGACGACGAAGATCGTGTCGAACTCGCCCGGCGCGATCGTCAGCAGCGAGAACCCGATCAACGGGCCGAGCATGGCGCCCGCGGTGTCGAGGGCTCGGTGGACGCCGAACGAGGCGGCGAGCTGCTCGCGCTCACTCGACAGCGAGATCAGCGCGTCACGCGGCGCAGTTCGAAGCCCCTTGCCGGTCCGGTCGACGAAGACGATCGCGCCGAGGGCCGACACGCTCTGGGCGACGAGCAGGCCGAACCGCGACACGGCCGAGATCCCGTAGCCGAGAAACGCGACCTCCTTGTGCCGCCTGGTGCGGTCGCCGATGAAGCCGCCGCCGATGCGGACGAGCGCCGCCGAGCCCTGCTGAAGGCCGTCGACGACACCGAACTGCAGCGGACTGAAGCCCAGCTCGTAGACGAGATACAGCGGCAGGATCGCCGCGACCATCTCGGACGAGATGTCCGTGAACATGCTCGTCAGCCCGAGGAGGATGACGTTCCTGCTCACGCGAAAACCCCGGCGCCGCCGGAGCCTCAGCAGGTCACGGGGGTTCGTTATCGGGTACACGACGCCTCTTCCGCCTCGGCAAGCGGCAGCGCAAGCTAACTAGAGTCCGGCCGTGCTCGTTTCCGCTCGCATCGCGACGCTCCTGCTGAAAGAGCCGTTCGTGATCGCGCGCGAGACGATGACGGAGGCCGAGGTCGTCTGGGTCGAGATCGAGCACGAGGGGCAGCACGGGTACGGCGAGGCGGCGCCGATCGAGCGCTACAACGAGTCCGCAGAATCTGCGGTCGCGTACGTCGAGGAGGTCGCGGACTCGCTCGGCGACGATCCGTTCGCCTTCGACGACATCTCCGCGAGACTGCCCGAGCGGGAGTTCGCCGCGCGCAGCGCGCTCGACGGGGCCCTCCATGACCTCTGCGGCAAGCTCACGGGGCTTCCGGTCTGGCGCTTCCTCGGACTCCGTCGGGCGGGGCCGCCGACCTCGTGGACGATTGGTCTCGGCGATCCGGACGAGATGACTCGCAAAGCGGAGCGTGTCGCGGACTTCAAGAGCCTCAAGCTCAAGCTTGGCGGCCGCGACGGGCTGGACGTCGACCGGGTGCGCGCCGTCCGCTCGGTCTGGAGCGGCCCGATTCGCGTCGACGTGAACGAGTACTGGACGATGGACGAGGCGCTCGAATCGATCCCGCAGCTTCGGGACCTCGGCGTTGATTACGTCGAGCAGCCGCTCAAGGCGCACGCCCCCGACGGAGCCAAGCTGAAGCGCGCTTCACCCCTTCCGATCTTCGTCGATGAGGACTGCCACACGATCGGCGATCTTCAGGACTGCGCCGAACGCGCCCACGGAATCAACATCAAGCTCGCAAAGTCCGGAGGGATCCGCGAGGCGATCCGCATGGCGCACGCGGCCCGAGCTCTGGGCATGGGAGTCATGCTCGGCTGCATGGTCGAGTCGGGGCTCGGAATCGCCGCCGGCGCCTCGATCGCGAGCCTCTGCGACCACGTCGACCTCGACGGGAACCACCTCATCGCCGATGACCCGTGGCCGGGCATCGAGCTCAAGGACGGGGTGCAGCTGCCGTCGGAGTCGCCCGGACTCGGCGTCCATGCACCGGCACGCACCGCCTGACTACGACTGCCCCTTCTGCGCGTTTGTCGGCGGCGAGGAACGGCCGCCGTGGAACCTGCGCGCCGACCTCGTCTGGCAAGACGCCCAGACGACAGCCTGGATGAACCCGCGCTGGTGGGTGTCGAACCCGGGCAACGTGCTCGTCGTCCCGAACAACCATGCCGAAAGCCTCTTCGAGCTGGACGGAGCCCAGGCGGCGGCCGTCCATCAAACCGCGCAGCGAATCGCGTCGGCGATGGTCGACGCCTACCCCTGCGACGGGATCACGACGCGCCAGAACAACGGCCCCGGCGCCGACCAGGAGGTCTGGCACTACCACCTCCACGTCTTCCCGCGTCACAGCGGTGACGGCTTCTACGGCTCCGACGTCCGGCTGACGGACCCCGGCGAGCGGCTGCCGTACGCGAAGCGGCTGCGGGCGGCACTGTGAGCAAGCGCTATCTGGTCCTCGCAGAGGGCAAGTCGGGCGACGAGCACTACGGGAAGACGATGCGCGGGATCGTCCACTACGCGCCCGACCCCGTCGTCGCGATCGTCGACTCGCAGCGTGTGGGGGAGAGCTATCGCGAAATCCCGATCGTCGGGAGCGTCGCCGACGCGCTCGAGTACGAGCCCACGGTCGCGACCGTCGGCGTCGCGACCCAGGGCGGCCGCTTTCCGCCGGCGTGGCGCGAGCTTCTGAAGGACTCGATCCGAGCGGGGCTCGACGTCGAGAGCGGGCTCCACGAGTTCATCAGCGAAGACGCCGAGCTCGCGTCGCTGGCCCGCGAGCACGACGTCGAGCTGCGCGACCTGCGCAAGCCGCCGCCCGACCTCAACGTGCCGACCGGGGAGAACCTCCAGATCCCGGCGAAGATCGTCCTGACCGTCGGCTCGGACTGTGCGATCGGGAAGAAGACGGTGGCGGTCGAGCTCGACCTGGCGGCCCGGAACCGCGGCATCGAATCGGTGTTCGTGCCGACCGGCCAGACCGGAATCGCGATCGCCGGCTGGGGTATCGCCGTCGACGCCGTCGTCGCGGACTTCCTGGCCGGGGCTGCCGAGCGGCTCGTCGTCGAGGGCCACGAGCGCGGGGGAAAGCTGCTCTGGGTCGAGGGGCAGGGATCGCTTGTGCATCCGGCGTACTCCGGAGTGACCATGGGCCTCATGCACGGCGCAGCCCCGCATGCCTACGTGCTCGTTCACAAGGCGCGGGCGAGCCACACCGAGGGCTACCCCGACCATCCGCTGCCGCCGCTTCCCGAGCTGATCGAGCTCCACGAGCGCGCGTCGCTGCCGCTACGGCCCGCGAAGGTCGCTGCGATCGCCCTCCACACCGGCGCACTCGACGAGGGCGAGGCGCGAGCGGAGATCGCCGCCGTCGCCGCGGAGACGGGGCTCCCGGTGGACGATCCGGTCAGGTTCGGAGCGGACATGCTTCTGGACGCCGTCCTAGGGCGCGTGCAAGACTGATGCAGCTTCGCTGAGGTTCCAGGGGGTTCCGATGAGACGACTGCTCGCGCTAGTTCTCTGTGTGCTTTCCGCGTTGGCTGCCGCCGCGGCCGCGTCGGCCGACGTGATCATCGGTGCGGCCGACGACGGCGGAAAGATCGCGGCCGACGGAGGGACCTGGTTCCTGAGTCAGATGCGCGAAGCGGGCCTGCAGGAGAACCGGATCACCGTCGCCTGGGATCCGGAACACCCGACGACGATCCACGACAAGGAGCGGCTCGACCGCTATATCCCGAACGCCGCCGCCCACGGCATTCGCCTCATGCTCCTCATCGCACCGGCTCGCGCGCGGGCGCTGGCCGGCTCGCGGACAGCGATTGCCCAGTTCGTCGCTTTCGTCGCGCAGGTCGCGCGCACCTATCCGCAGGTGAAGGACATCGGCGTCGGCAACGAGCCGAACCAGCCGCGCTTCTGGCAACCGCAGTACTCGAGCAGCGGCCGAAGCCTCGCGTGCGGCGCGTATCAACGCGTCCTCGCGCAAGCCTACGACGCGCTCAAGGCCGTCGCGCGCGACATCACGGTGGTCGGCGTCTCCCTCTCCCCGCGAGGAAACGACAACCCGCTGGCCGCGGTCAACGGCTCCACGTCGCCGGTGCGGTGCCTCCGCGACATGGGCGTTTCCTACCGGGCGAGCCGGCGGAAGCGGCCGATCATGGACGAGCTCGCCTTCCACCCGCACCCGAACTCGTACCGCGACACCCATCTCGTCGGCTACCGGTGGCCGAATGCAGGCACCTCGAATCTGGCGCGGATCAAGCAGGCCGTCTGGGACGCGTTCGCCGGAACCGCACAGCCGACGTTCGCAGAGGCCGGCAGGCCTGTCTCACGGGCGGGGCTGCCGCCGCTGCGCGTCCGGCTCAACGAGGTCGGCTGGCAGGTCGCGATTCCTGCATCGTCCGCGCACGCGTACTACGGACGCGAGTCTGTCCCACGCCTGTCGGACGAGCGGTCGCAGGCGGACACCTACGCGGCGCTCGTGTCCTACTACGCGTGTGACCCGTCAGTCCGCTCGATGCTCTACTACGGCCTCGTCGACGAGCCGGACCTCGACCGCTGGCAGGCTGGGCTGATCCGTGCCGACCACACGAGGCGTCCCTCGTTCGGCACCGTCCGCTCGGCGATCGGCCGCGGCCTCGCCCGCTGCACGCGTCGGCCGACGACGTGGCGCCACAAGACGAATGTCGTCGGCGCCACCGCGAAGTTCGGCGAGCGCCGCCGTTCGGCGTCGGAGCGCAACTGGGCCTTCGTGGCGGCCTCGGAGGAAGCGAGCATCTTCAGGGCGGCGATGTACCGGCTGCCGGGGCGCCGGCTCTCGGCTGCTCAGCGCAACCGCCTCCGCGCCAGCGTCGGCCGCAAGCGGTCGCCGAAGCCCGTTTTCTCGACGCGCGGCGTCATTCGCGCCCATAGCGGCACCTTCATCCGGTTCCCGCGGAAGCCAGTTGCCCCGGGCCGCTACGTCTTCGCGATCAGGATGAGCGCCGAGATGAACCCTCGTCGCCAGACGGCGCTCATCGGCAAGCCGTTCGCGGTCGGCAACCCGGTGAGCGGACGCAGAAGCGGGCGGTAGCGCGGGAGTGAGAGACCCAAGGGTCGAGAAGCTCGCCGACCTCCTGTCCGGATACTCGCTCGGCCTTCGCGACGGCCAGGTGTTCCGGATCGACGGCGAGGAGTCGACGCTCCCGCTCGTCACCGCCCTCTATCGCTCCGGGTTGCAGCGGGGCGCACTGCCGTACCTCCAGGTCCGGCCGACAGGTCTCGAGGAGATCCTGCTCCACGAGGGAAGCGAGGAGCAGCTCTCACACATCTCGGAGGGCGAGACCCTGCAGAGCGAGCAGCTCGACGCCTGGGCGACGATCTGGTCGTCGGCCAACACGCGGGCGCTGACCAGGGTCGACCCGGAACGGAGGCGGATCCATCTGGCGGCCCACTACCGGATGGTCAACCGCCGCTGGGAGCGGATCAGCGCCGGCGAGCTCGCCTGGTGCGGGACGCTGTTCCCGACGCAGGCGCACGCGCAGGATGCGGAGATGTCGCTCGCCGACTACGAGGACTTCGTCTTCGGCGCCTGCCACGTCAACGATGACGAGGATCCGATCGAGCACTGGGAGGCCTTGTCCGCCGAGCTGACCGCGCGCGCCCGCGAGCTCGACGGCGCGCGTGAGCTCAGAATCGTCGGCCCGGACACCGACCTCCGCATCAGAGTCGAGGGCAGGCCCTGGATTCCCTCGGACGGGCGGCACAACATGCCCGACGGCGAGATCTTCACGAGCCCGGTCGAGACCGGCACGGAGGGCGAGATCTACTTCGCGTTCCCGTCGATCTTCCAGGGGCAGGAGGTCGAGGACGTCCGCTTGCGATTCCGCGACGGCCGCGTCGTGCACGCGGAAGCCTCCACGGGCGAGGACTACCTTCGCGCGCTCATCGCCACCGACGAGGGCGCCGCCGTGCTCGGTGAGGTCGCGTTCGGCCTCAACTACGAGATCGACCGCTTCACGCGCGACATCCTCTTCGACGAGAAGATCGGCGGGACGATGCACGTGGCGCTCGGCGGCGGCTTCGACGAGGCGGGCACGCAGAACAAGTCCGATCTCCACTGGGACCTGATCTGCGACCTGCGCCAGGAGGGCGAGGTCTACGCGGACGGCGAGCTCGTCTGGAAGGCGGGGAGCTTCATCGCCGAGCCGGCGGCGCAACGTGTCTGAGCGGCTCGCCAAGCTCGCCGACGTGCTCGTCGGCTACTCCACGGCTGTCCGTCCGGGCGACACCGTTCGCATCGAGGGGCACAGCCCGACGACGCCGCTCCAGCGCGAGCTCTACCGCTCGACCCTGCGCGCGGGCGGTCACCCTGCTGCCACTCTCGTCGTGGACGAGACGGTCGAGTCGCTGCTGGAAGAGGGCGGCGACGAGCAGATCGATTTTGTTCCGCTCGACATCCGCTGGAACCTCGAGCACGGCGACGTCTGGATCGCACTGGACGGTCCGGAGAACACGAAGCACTTGAGCGGCGTCGACCCCGCGAAGATGGCACGGCGGGTCAAGGCGCGCGAGCCGTATCAGCAGCGTTACCTCGAGCGGTTCGACAGCGGCGAGTTCCGGTGGGTGCTCTGCGGTTATCCGACGCAGGCGTCCGCCCAGGATGCGGGCATGTCGCTCGGCGAGTTCGAGGAGCTGCTCTGGAGAGCCGCGTTCCTGGATGCCGACGACCCCGTCGCCGCCTGGCGAGAGTTCGGCGAGGAGCTCGAACGTGTCGGCTCCATGCTCGACACGGTGAAGGAGCTTCGGGTCGTCGGCGAGGACACGGATCTGACGCTCGGTGTCGCCGGTAGAAGCTGGAAGCGGTCGAGCGGGAAGAACAACCTGCCAGACGGCGAGATCTTCACCGGCCCGGTCGAGTCGAGCCTGGAGGGGACGATCCGCTTCACGTTCCCGGCGAGCATTCGCGGGCGACAGGCCGAGGGCGTGCAGCTGCGGTTCGAGGGCGGCGAGGTCGTCGAGGCGACTGCGCGACGGGGTGAGGACTTCCTGCAGGAGATGATCGCCATGGACGACGGTGCCCGGCGTGCCGGCGAGTTCGCCTTCGGGCTCAACCCCGCGGTCACCGAGTACACGGGCAGCCTGCTGCTGGACGAGAAGATCGGTGGGACGGTGCACCTCGCGCTCGGCCGCTCCGTTCCCGGGACCGGCGGCGAGAACCTCTCCGCCCTCCACTGGGACATGGTCTGTGACCTTCGGCGCGGCGGCGAGGTCTACGCGGACGGCGAGCTCGTCTACCGCGACGGGGCCTTCCTCGACGGCGCCGGCTGATCCTCCGCCACGACGACCGTCGCCGTCATCGCAGACACGCACATGCCGCGCGGCGTGCGGCGGCTTCCTCGGGAGTGTGTCCGGCGGCTCGAGAGCGCCGAGCTGATCCTTCACGCGGGCGATTTCGTCGGCGCTTCGGTGTTCGAGGCGCTCGGTGAGCTCGCGCCGGTCGAGGCGGTCGCCGGAAACATGGACGAGGCGGAGCTCCTGGCGGTCCTCCCGGAGCGACGCGTCGTGGAGGTCGCCGGCGTCCGGATCGGGATGGTGCACGTTCCGGGCCCGAGCGTTGGGCGGGGTCAGAGGCTGAGCGCGGCATTTCCGGGCTGTGACGCGGTCGTGTACGGGCATACCCACGTCCCTGAGGTCTCGCAGGGTGGAGACACGTGGATCCTGAACCCCGGCAGCCCGACCGAGCGGCGTAGCTCGCCCGTTCACTCGATGCTCGTGCTCGAGATTGTCTCGCGTGAGATCCGTCCCGAACTCGTGACACTTAGCCCTTGACGGACCGAACATCTGTTCGCTAGCATGGCGAACACATGTTCGTCCGCGTTCTACTCGTCACGCTTCTCGTCACCGTTTTGGCCTGGAGCGTCCTGGCGCGCGGCTCCGAGGGGGCCGGGGCTGGGCAGCCGTACCGAGTCAAGCCCGGAGACACGCTCTGGTCGATCGCCGTCCGCCACTACCGCGGCGACCCGAGGCAGGCCGTCTGGCGCCTGCAGCGCGAGAACGATCTCCAGGGCGACGTTTTGAGCCCTGGCCAGGTGGTGGTGCTGCCGTAGTGCTCTAGATCAGCCTGCGACCTGGAGGGCGCCGGTGCGGAGCTCGCTCCGACCGACCTCAATGGCCCCGCTCGTCAGGGCGGCCAGGAACGCGTCGACCACGTCCGGCGCGAACTGAGAGCCGCGGCCTGCACGGACCTCGGTCAGTGCCTCCTGGACCGTCAACGCGCGGTGGTACGGGCGATCAGTCGTCATGGCGTCCCACGCATCGGCGAGACCGACGATCGCCGCCTCGAGCGGGATGCTCCTCGACGCGAGCCCCTCGGGATAGCCGCCTCCGTCCCAGCGCTCGTGGTGGTGACGAATGATCGGCACGATGTCGCGGAGCCGGCCGAGCTTGCCCACGATCCGGGCGCCTGCCTCGGAGTGCCGCTGGATCTGCTCGAACTCCTCGGTCGTCAGCCGACCGGGCTTCGTCAGGATCGCGTCCGGCACGGCCAGCTTGCCGATGTCGTGGAAGAGCCCGGCGAGGCGCAGCGCTTCGAGACGGCTCTGCTCGAGACCGAGCTGCCTGCCGATCGCGAGCGCGATCTCCTGGACGCGCCGCGAATGGCCGGCCGTGTAGGGATCCTTCGCCTCGACGGTGGCATTCAGCGTCTCGATCGCCTCGAGGGTGTTCTCCTCGAGCCGTGCGTAGGACTCCATGAGCTGGCGCGACCGCGCCTTCAGCTTGTCGGTCTGGCCCGTCAGCGTGGCCGATGCGCCGCGAACGAGAATGAGCAGGAGCGCCCAGACGACGGCGAGGACGGCGGCTGTCGCCATCCAGATGA
>Ga0081538_10005312_pt1 | contig 11600 bp, 14 predicted proteins | sample TabmetS5T2R1_FD_71022 | JGI IMG/M metagenome (GOLD analysis project Ga0081538, IMG submission 71022) | Tabebuia heterophylla rhizosphere microbial communities from the University of Puerto Rico - S5T2R1 | ecosystem: Host-associated > Plants > Roots > Rhizosphere ... | reverse complement strand
AGTTGCACTGTTACGAGTCGCAACCCCTTGATACACATAGGTGCAACTACTGCTACCAAGTTGCCACGTTTCGGCGCTGGAGTACTGCGCCAGGGTCTATTGTCAAGGAGCTGAAGCCGCGTAGAGGCGTAGCTTGCTACCGCGAACTTCCGAGAATTTATCTTTCCACGCACTCCGGTGAATAGAGCTTCGGCACGAGAGGGTTCGCTTGGTGGCATCATGCTCTTGTAAGGAGAGACGCAAACAAAGAAGCGGACATGTTGCCTTCGATGCTCATCCGGTTGGGCGGGGTGGCGGCCATGGTGAGCGGCGGCCTCTACGTCTCGGCAGAACTACTAAATCTCACCGGTGGTGGTGCTCTCTGGAGGTCTTATTATGGATTTCTACCCGGTGGGGGGAGCTTATTCTTTAACGCGCTCCTCGTGGGCGCCATGGCCGCTACGTTGGCGATAGCGGCCCTGTACGCCCTACGAAGGGACATCTCCGGGGTCTTAGGAGCGCTGAGTTCTGTCGCAGCCTTCGTCGGCCTAGCGCTCACACTTTGGGGCGAGCTAGGGAGCCCGGTGGCGGCGGTACTCGGGTTGTTGGTAGAGAGCGTTGGCGTCTTGGCCTTAGGACTCGTGACCCTGGCTGTGGGGGGATTGGCCTGGTGGTGCGGAGTAGCACTCATAGTCTGGGGATGGGCATTGGTATTCTTGCTGTTGCTACCCATGATGGGCGTCTTGGCACCCCCCTTTCCGGTATCTTGGGGAGGGGTATTGGCAGGGGTAAGTTGGATCGTGGTGGGCTTTGGTGTGTTCCGAGCGGCGAGAGGACGGACCGAGCAGTCTGAAAGAGAGCGCTAAGGCGACGAACTTCGGAGAAAGCCCAAAAGGCGAAGTTCGCAGAATTACTATTCCACGCGCTCCGGTGAATAAGGAGAGGTTAGGGGACCTCGTCCTTAGTGGCGAGGGTTTGGCGCACTACTCGTTCCGGAATAATTACCAAGAGGCGACCGGATCGAGAGGAGCTTCTCGTGGGACGACTGATCATCAACAACGCCATCACCGTCAACGGCGCCTTCGAAGCACCGGTGCCCGAGCCAGACGGGTGGCTCGTTCTCGACCCCGACAGCCAGCAGGCCTCGCTCGAGAAGTGGCAGGCAGCCGACGCGATGGTGCTGGGCCGCAAGACCTACGAAGGCTTGGCCGCGGTCTGGCCACAGATGGCCGACCTTCCCGGGTTCGAGGCCTACGCGGAGCAGATGAACAGCATGCCCAAGTACGTCGCGTCCCGGACGCTGAGCGCACCATTGGAGTGGAACGCCACCCTGCTCGAAGGCGACCTCGCGGAGAGCGTGAGCAGCCTCAAGGACGAACACCACGGCAACCTGGTCGTCTCCGGTGCCGGCGAACTGGCCCGTGAGCTCATGGCCCACGGCCTCGTCGACGAGGTCTGGTTCACGGTGAGCCCCTACCTGTGGGCGACCGGGCCACGGATCTTCGAGGACGTCGGCGCCGTCCGGTTGGAACTCGTCTCCACGACGACCTTCCCGTCGGGTGTGGTACGCCTCTGCTACCGGCCCGCCCCAGCAGACACGTCCTCCACCGGGTAATCTCCGCAGCTAGCTCTAGCTGGAGCGCTACAGGAGGACTAGGACGATCTATTCTTCACTACTTATATAGAGATTAGGGTATCTATGGGACGCAGATTGTACCGTTTAGTGGAAACTCGCTCCTATCGGTACAAATAATACGGACCCGACGGTAGCTGAGGGTCCGAATCCTTGCCGCAGTCCAAGGAAGTGAAGGGGTCAGACGGCATACGCAAGTACCATCCACGGCTTGACAGTCGGCTTCATCGCAGAATTGTTTCCGCCGCAACACCGAGGAAGGGCTCGCGGACACCCGAAGACTCAGGACGACAGAGCGGTCAGATAGCCCCACTCTAACCTATCGATCCACGTAGCGGACACCAAATTGGTTCCACCGCCCCTAAGGGAGGTAGTCAAAGCGCTGGCAGAAAGTAATCTAGTGCCTGTCTAGCTTGCGGGCTATGTCTTTGTGGTCCAAGCGGTAGCAGATCGAGCGACCATGAGGACACGTAGCCGGGTAGCGGCTGGTCAACCAATCCCTAATCAGCGCCTCCATCTCCACCTGAGAGAGCTTGTCGCCAAGCTTTACCGCAGAGTGGCACGCTATGGTGGCGAGGATCCTCTCTTCTCTGCTCATCCCGGGTGCCGTACCCTTTATGACGGAGATCGCATCCCTAAAGGCTCCTGCCACGTCGCCGCGCTCTGCCAGGGTGGAGATCACCCCGGTTATCCTGAAGGAAGCCTTGCCGAAGGGCTCCGCTTCAAAACCATAGACTGAGAGTTCCTCGAGGGAATCGGCAGCTATCGCGGCATCTTGGGGTGCGAGCTCAACAACCTCCGGGACGAGGAGTGACTGTACGGCGGGCATCCGCTCGTCTTCGGGGTCAGTGAGCCTGTCGAGTAGGGCACGCTCGTGTGCTACATGTTGATCGACGATCCACGCTGCTAGTGGTTCGTCTACGAGGATGTAGCCGGAGCCTATCTGACCCACCACGCGCAGATCTCTAAGTCGCGGCAAGTCCCCTCGCTCGACGCCAGCCGTAGAGCCAGCCCGTGAAAGAGGGCCGAAGCTTCTTCCATGCGCTTGAGCTGCTCCGAGAGGTCGGGTGCTCTTGGTGGGTCGGATCTAGCGCACTTGGAGGTTCCGAAGAGGCTATCGGGGAGCATCGAGGCGCCCTCATTGGTGTTGGTTACCTTGTTGCTGGGCGGTATGGAAGGGTGCGTCTCGTTCGCCGGGTGGTTCTCCGCAGGATGATGCTCCCGTGCAGGCAAACGCGCATCGATACCGCTCTCACTCGCCAAAGGTAAGGAGGAGTCTGAGGTTTCGGAGTCTGTGGTGCGTCCATCCTGATCCGGAGCGGTCTCACCCGTCCCTTGTATTGCGTTGCGCACCGCCTCGCTTATGGCCAGGCGCACCTCCTTCTCCTCTGAGAAGCGCACTAGCTGCTTGGTGGGATGGACATTAACATCTACCTGATGCGGGTCAACCTCAACGCACAGTGCCACCGGCGGGTAGCGGCCCGCAGGCACGGTCGCTCGGTAGGCGTCATCTATGCCTTTAGTCAAGCTCTCGGCCCTAACCCACCGGCCGTTTACTGAGAGTGTCTGGCGCGAGCGGCTGGCCTCGGTGACACTCGGCAACGCCGCGTAGCCTGTAACCTTGTAGGCGCCCGACTCGTACTCCACCTGCTGCATCGCCCTTGCTTTGCCCACGCCGTAGAGTTGGGCGAGGCGTTCGAGGAGGTCCTTGGCCGCGGGTAAGGAGAGCACCTCGCGACCCTTCTCCATAAGACGGAACATCACCTGAGGATGGGCTATGGCGAGGTTGGTCATCGCCTCTACTATGGCTACTCGCTCTGCGCGGGCGCTCTTGAGGAAAGCCCTCCTCGCCGGCACGTTATAGAAGAGCCTATCAACCAATACGGTAGTGCCTCTGGAGTGCGAAGCGGGGGAGACGGCGACGTTGCCGCCACCGTCGGTTGTGACGTTCGTCCCTGCACCTTCGCCGGTCGAGGTGGTGAGGGAGAAGGCACAGACGCTGGCTATGGAGGGCAATGCCTCGCCACGGAAGCCCAGGCTCATGACACTCTCTATGTCTGTGGCGGTGCGGATCTTGCTTGTGGCGTGTCTCAACACGCTCAGCTTGGGGTTGCGTCCGTAAAGTTCTGTAAATTGGTGGGCCGCTAGAAAGCAGGGCCATCGTCCTCCAAGATGGTTGGTGTCTGAAAGTCAACCTACCGGAAACGGAGTAACGATGGCCACAGATCATCGTAGGGTGGAAGTGGAGCTGGTACAAGAGGTCTTGCTGGACGACCCGGACTTCATACGCGAGATCGTAGAGAGGGTGCTTCAGAAGCTCTTGGAAGCGGAGATGACCGACCATGTAGGCGCCGCTCCCTATGAGCGGACCGAGAAGCGTGCCGGGCAGCGTAACGGCTACAAGCCGAGGACCTTGAGAACCAGGGTCGGTACCCTCAACCTGCTCGTTCCTCAGGATAGGGAAGGGACCTTCTCCACCAGGCTGTTCTCACGTTACCAGCGCAATGAGAAGGCGCTCGTGTTGGCGTTGATGGAGATGTACATAGAGGGCGTCTCGACCAGGAAGGTAAAGGAAGTGACCGAGGAGCTCTGCGGAACCTCTTTCTCCAAGAGCCTCGTCAGTGAGCTGGCCGGCTCCCTCGACACGGAGCTAAAAGCGTGGAGGAACCGCAAGCTCGAGGCGAGGACTTATCCCTACCTGTTGGTGGACGCTCGCTACGAGAAGGTGCGGATAGATGGGCGGGTGGTGAGCCAGGGCGTGCTCATCGTCTCGGGCGTCACAGACGACGGCTACAGGGAGATCCTAGCGGTGGAGGTCGCAGACACCGAGAGCGAGTCAACCTACCATGAGCTCTTCCGGTCGTTGAAGCGGCGAGGGCTTTCGGGCGTGGAGCTGGTGGTCTCGGACGACCACGAGGGTCTGAAGGCAGCCGTCGCCCGGCATTTCCAGGGAGCATCATGGCAACGTTGCCAGGTTCACTACGCGAGGAACCTTCTCGGGATGGTGGGCCATGCGAGCCGCAAGGAGCTAGCAGCAGACCTAAAGGCGATCTTCGCCGCTCCTGCTAGGGAGCAAGCCCTCCAGATCGCCTCTTCGACGGCCGAGAAGTGGCGCAGGAAGAAGGCCAACGAGAAGGTGGCCGAGCACATCGAGGAGCACATCGAGGAATGCCTCACCTGCCTGAGCTTCCCCGAGAGCCATCGGCGGCGTATCCGCACCACCAACGGTCTCGAACGCCTCAGAGCGAGGAGATAAAGCGCAGGACGCGGGTGGTGAGGATCTTCCCCAACCGGGAGGCGTGCCTGAGGTTGGTTACGGCTTTGGCGGTCGAGCAATCGGAGGAGTGGGTTACGGGCAGGCGCTACCTGGACATGGAGGAGCTAAGGGAGCTCAGCTACCGGGAGTGCGAAAGCGAGGAGGTGCTTGCCATAGAGCGATGAGGAAAGAGCTTACCTACCTTGGAGGAAATTACAGAAACTCCGAGACTTGACCATGCCTTCGTTCTCGCTAGCCGTCGCCTATGGAAGCAGATAGCGATGAATTTCTAATGAACGCTAGATGAATTCCCAGTGAATCGAGACCGGAGTGCTGTGCCCGTAGAGTTCTGTGGATTGGTGCCACTAGCGGAGAAGCGCCATCATCCGTGGCCAAACGTGGTCGAGTTCATTGGGGCACGTGCGGATGGTATGGTGGCGCCAGAGAAGGGCTACGAAGGTTCACGCTTCGTCGGACAATCGGTGGCCATCGCCTACGTCTTGTCGCAACGGACGCAGCACATGCTTCCCGAGTTCCCCGAAGACGCGCAGCGCCAGGATCTCGGCGATCACGGCGATCCCGATCCGCATCCCGAAAAGCGCGAACACGCCGCCGGATTGCCACAATATGGTAGCCAGGGCAGGACCTATCGCTTCTCCTACACTCTGGGAGGTGTCGAGCACTCCGAGGCGGCGGCCGCTCTTCTGCGGATCTTTGGATGCGATACTGGCTATCGTCGAGGCCCAGGCTGGACGAAAGGCGCCTTTCCCGGAGTCGTCGAAAGAACGGGCCGCCGCCAACCCGATAAAGTTCGGGAAAGCGACATACAAGAAGGATGACCCGATATTGGCGGCGGAGCGCCAGGCGATGCCGAAGATCCGACCGTAGCGGTCGATCAGCCACCCGAAAAGCGGCCCTCCAACGAGGAAGAGCACCGCCGAGAAGCTGTAGATGAGACCCGCTTCGACCTCGCTCAAGCCTGCGTACTGGGTAGCCAGGATCGGGAAGAGCCCGTGGACCATGTAGGCGCTTGTCGCAACCATCATCCCGACCGAAGCCGGACCGGCGAGCTCCCGCAAAGTGGCTATTGTGTCCGCGATCCACCCCGGCTTTCCTTCATCATCCGCCGTGCTGGGTTCTACAGTCTCGGACTCGCTGGTGGGACTCGAATCCGGCTCCTCGCGCAGCCCGAACCACGCTGCGGCCATCGGCAGCAGAGACATGCAGAACACTATGACGAAAAGCGGCTGGTAGGTTCCGCCGGAGGCGGCGATGATAAGTCCGGCCAGGCCCGCTCCGGCGACCCCCCCGACGTGCTTGGCACTGGCGTAAGAACCGTAGGCGGTCCCCACGCGACTCGCGGCGTCACGCGCTATCACGCCGAGCGACGCCACGTCTCTACCGGCGGCGCTCGCTCCCTGCAACAGCCGCACGGCCATCAGCCCGGCGAAGCTGCCCGCGAACAGCAGCATGGCCGCCGAAAGCGTCCGGGCGAAGATGCCGAGAAAGTACACCCTGCGGACACCGATGTGGTCGGCCAGCCATCCGGCCACCGGCTTGAGAGGCAGCACGCACAGCGTGCGGATGCTTACGAGAATGCCAATCAGGGAAAGAGACAACCCAATCTTGTGTGCGTACAGGGGCATCGCGAAGCTGACCATGCCGAACGTCAGCCGCCCGAGAAACCCCTCCGTAAGCACCGTAGCCAACGCAAGACGCGCGTTCCGGGCCCTCACCGGTAGGCTCCCAATACGCGCTCTATCTCAGAGCGCAACGCCGGTACGGCCTCCGGGAAGCCCCGGTATCCGGGAAGCGGGTTGGCGTCTATGACGACCGGCTCCCCGTCCTCGAAGCGAAGATCAACGCCGAACAGGCGCAGATCCAGAGCCTCCCCAACAGCGTGGATCATCTCCTGCGTTCGTCCATCGAGCGTTACGGGATCTATCTCGTTTGCGGCGTAGCTTTCGGGACCAAATGTCTTGGAACCAGCGAACATCCGTTCACCGGCGACGTAGACTTTCACGTCGCCCTCCGCGCCGCCGATCCTGCGCTGGAGAAGACGTGTGCCGTCATCCACGACGTATGAGTCCTCAGCATCGAGAGTCGCCACAGCATCGAGCGCCGCAGGAAACTCGCGATAAAAGGCGACGCCGCGACCGTGCACGCCGCGGGTCGGTTTGGCGATCCATGATCCGCCCGCGCCGGACGTCGGAACTTTGCCGTTGGTTCCCGTTTGGAACAGAAAGGTCGGGGGAACCGGGAGTCCGGCGGCTGCGAGGCGGGCTACCGTCGCGGCCTTGTCGTGGGTGCGCAGGGTGTCTCTCGCGCCGTTGAGGAACTTCACCCCATGCGCCTCGTCGCTGAGGGCCAGGGAGAGGGAAAGCGTCGTGGCGGTCTTTAGCAGGACGAGATCCGGCGGGCTGGCGTCGAGCAGAGACCGGGGGTCCACGACTTCGTGCTCGGGGACCCGCACGCCCACGATCGCGCCAGATGCCTCGAGGTCCTGGACCAGCATCCGCATGACCGGGTTGATCGCAGCGGCTCCGCCGCGGGCCTCGACCCAAAGCTCGATGTGCCTTCGCGCTAAGGAACTCAATGTGCCACCTCCTCGGAGATGTGCGTGTGGTAGTGCTGGCACACCAGGCGGGTGAGTTCGTCGTTGCGATCCAGGGTGCTCACTCCCGAGAGCACCTCCTCGGGCTCCAGAAACTCGAGTTCCCGCCGGAGATCACTAGCCTGACGATCACTCTCTTCGTCGTAAGCAAGGGCGGCGGCGATCACACGCGCCAGCGCCTCCGGGCGTGAGGATCTCCGGGGCGCGCTCACCTTACGGCTCCTTCAGATGCGAAATGCGAGATCTCCGCCGCCAGCGCCTCTGGCGCCCCGACGGCTCCCTTGTAGCCGGGGAAGGCGTTGACGTCCACCAGCGTCCATCCGTCGGGCCCTTTCACGAAATCGCAACCGAAGCAGTCGAGCCCGAGGAGCCGGCCGGCCTCTCGCACCACCTCAGCGACGCCCGGCGGGAGGGGCGACGGACGACCGAGCTTGTCGGCGTAGCTCGCCGCCGGGAACGGGCGTTCGGTGGCCGCCATCCACACGCCGGCGACGAAGACCTTCAGGTCGTCCCCGGCGTGTGGTACTCGCTCCATCAGCAGATAGGGTCCTTCGGGGAGCGCCGGTGCCAGGTCAGTAAGCTCACCCGGCCCAACGCTCCACAGCCCGACTCCTCGCGAGCCGCGCGCAGCCTTGACGATCAGGGGACCGTCCGGAAACTCGCCGTGTTGCTCCTCGAGCAGGTGCGGGCTTTCCGGAGCGTTGCAGGTAAGTTCTGGGCCCTCGCTCAGAGGGGCTGGTGCTTTCGGGCTACCGGAACCCAGCCACGCCAGGTGCACGGGTGTGATCGGCAGGCCGGCCCGTTGTAGGATGGCCGCGCTTGCCAGCTTGTCCTGGGCGAGACGGGTTGCCTCGCTCCGGTTCACAGACGGTATCCCTTGGGCTTCCGATGCGGCAGCCAGGTGGAGGGCGGCGGCCGAGCCCGACTTGAGCACCACCAGGTCCCAGGGCGGAGCAGTATCGAGCCGGTGGAGGTTCGTTTCGGCGTGGACGAGTTCTATCAGCGCGCCCATTTTCCGGAGCAGTGGGATCAGACGGTAGGTCACCGAACCCCGGTGCCCGGGAGGATGCGGACGTTCGATGAACCCGATGCGGAGTCCTCTCAGCGCGCTATTCATGCTGGGATCCTCACGACCGACATCATCCGCCCGCGACCGGCCTGCCGGACGACGACATCCGATTGGATCCTGGTCAGCGTGTGCTGCGAAATGAGCGCCCCGGCCTCCGGGATGCCCGAGTAGGTGGGAAAGTCGTCGGCCCCGAGGACCACCAGATCCGGCATACGATCGGCCATCAAGCCCGGTGCATCGGTGGCGCTCGTGGCCGTATCGTCCTCGAAACCATTCTTGGAAAGCGCGAGGCGGTCAAGCGCGAGAAGGTTCTCGTCGCCGTCGACGATCAGCACCCGGTACACATCCGAAACCTGTTCACTCACCAACTGTGCTACCTGTTCCATTGGCCTCTGCCTCCTCGCCGGATCTACCGTTGCAAGAAGGAGATTGCGGTATGGAAGTTAAAGCCCTGTAGAACGAGGATAACAATACCTTCATCTTGGGTCTGCATAAAGGGACTCTTATCTTGCATTTAGGTTGGTTTTACGACGCTCATCCAGAATCTAGGGTGGAAAACTTTGCGAGAGCTTCGAGAGGCAACTTGAAGGACAAAGCCAGGACGCGCAGGCAGGAAGGCGCCGGGCTGGGCCTCTCCATCGCCCAAACCATAGTACAGGCCCACGGTGGCCTCATCGAAACTGAGAGTCGCATCGGCGAGGGAACGCGGATGTCGCTTCACCTCCCGCTCGCCGCCGAGCCCGTGCAAAGCGGCAGGACGGCGAATCTGGGCACACGGGAACAGGGTCATGCGTAGCTAGGGCATCGCGCCTAGAGATGCCCTAAGATCTCGGCAAGAACCGGCAGAAGCTCTCGCGCCGGACCACATTACCCTTGCTCGGTGCCGCCGGGGGTCGCCACCTCGAAGCAGCAACGTGGCCTCTCGCCGCGCTCGCAGCGCTCCAGGACCGGCACTCCCGCAACTTCGGCGACAAGAGACTCGGCCATGCGGCAAACCTCGGGGTGCTCCGGCGTCACGGCCGCCAGCGGGCAGCTGTAGCCCCGAATGACAAGAGTGCCGTCCCGCTCTTCGAGTTCCGCCAACCCGCCCAGCTCGTTGAGCACGCCAGCGGCCGCCTCGAGCCGCGCGCGTGTGTCGCCCGCGGGCGCAGTCTTACCCTCAGCCAGGCGGCGACCTACCGACCTCAGTAACACCTCCGACTCCTCAGGCCCAAGTCGCTCGGCCAGAATATCCAGGAGCCGGCCAAGCACCGGTTCGTAAGCCTTCGGGAACAGTTCCTCGGCCTCCGATGTCAACTCGTACACGTACGCCGGCTTGCCGCCACCGCTGCCACGGCGTACCGATCCCCGCTGCCGCGCGATCCCGTCGCGCTCCAGAACGGCCAGGTGTGCGCGGACGCCGTTATCCGTAAGACCCAGCGCCCTGGCGAGCTCCTCGACTGTGCGCCCCGAGCGCCTGAGCAGAACGACGATCCGGCCCCTCGTACTCTCGAAGAACTTCGCATCCCAGTTCGTAGCCAATCTGATCCCTTCGTTCGTTAGCTCAGTATAGCAAGTTAACCAAATTTCCGTAATAAATCAAGTTTATACTTGACATACTGTAGAAACAGCGTGTAGACTGCGATGCAGGCGAGGAAGCGACCTTCAGGGAGGTACATGATGAAACAAACGGCGCTTAGTCCTGTACCGTCGGGGCGACTCTTGAGAGCAGGGGTGCTGACTGCAGTGTTCACGCCGATCGCCAATGCGCTCGTATTCGCGGCCGCGGGCTAAGTTCGCGAGCAGGAGGATGGTGTGATCGTGTCAGCCACCCAACGGGTTGCCCGGGCGAACCTTCCCACCCGTTACGGCTCCTTCGAGATGTCCGTGTACGACACCCCCGAGCACAAAGAACATGTGGCGCTCACCCTGGGAACGATCGATGATGGCAGGCCGGTCCTGGTCCGCGTGCACTCGGAATGCCTGACGGGCGATGTTCTCGGGTCGTCTCGTTGCGATTGCGGAGAACAACTGGTCGAGAGCCTACGGTTCTTGCAGAAGCAGGGCCGCGGCGTTTTGCTCTACCTGCGGCAGGAGGGGCGCGGCATTGGCCTTGCCAGAAAGGTCTCTGCCTACGCGCTCCAGGAGCAGGGCCTCGACACTGTCGAGGCGAACCTTGCATTGGGATTGCCGGAGGACATGCGCGACTACCAGGTCGCGGCCGAGATGTTGCTCGACCTCGGCGTGCGACGGGTCTGTCTGCTGACCAACAACCCGGCGAAGATAGAAGGGCTCGAGCGTTACGGCGTCGAAGTAGTAACGCGCATACCGCTGGGGATCGCGCCGAATCCCTCGAATCTCGAGTATCTGCGAACCAAGCGGGAGAAGATGGGCCACCTCTTGCCGATGGCCGAGCCGCTCGAAGTCGCGTGTGAAGGATCGTCTTAGCGAAAGTGGCGTGGATGAAAGGGAGTATCGAGTGCGTTATGGCATCGTGATGTCCAACCTGGATGATTACGCCGACCCGCGCCTGGCGGTCCGCCTGGCTCGGGCGGCCGAGGAGGCCGGCTGGGAGGGCTTCTTCGTGTGGGATCACCTCGGCTTCGTGTGGGGCACACCGTCGTGCGATCCGTGGGGTGTTCTGTCCGCAATCGCCGTTTCCACCACCCGTCTCAAGCTGGGAACCGCAATTACCCCGCTGGCGCGCCGTCGTCCGCATATCGTGGCCAATGCCCTGGCGAGCCTGGATCTCCTCAGTGGTGGACGCGTCATATTCGGGGCTGGGCTCGGGGGGGTTGCGGAGGAGTTTACCGCCTTCGGCGAGCCGGGCGACGCGAAGGTGCGTGCTCGTATGCTCGACGAGGGGCTCGCGGTTCTGGATGGGCTCTGGTCGGGCGAACCACTTACGCACCACGGGCAACACTACGACGTCGAGAACGTGTCCCTGGCGCCGCTCCAGCGTCCGCGCATCCCGATCTGGATCGGCGGCGAGGGTGCGCCCGCCCTTCGACGCGCCGCCCGTTGGGACGGTTGGCTCGCGCCGGCCACGAGTCCCGACGGCATGGCCAAA
>Ga0081538_10005311_pt1 | contig 11602 bp, 15 predicted proteins | sample TabmetS5T2R1_FD_71022 | JGI IMG/M metagenome (GOLD analysis project Ga0081538, IMG submission 71022) | Tabebuia heterophylla rhizosphere microbial communities from the University of Puerto Rico - S5T2R1 | ecosystem: Host-associated > Plants > Roots > Rhizosphere ... | reverse complement strand
ACGGCCAGCTCCGCGATGGCGGCCCAGCCGTGGCCACGCACGCGCAGCCAGGCCGCCACCGCCACGGTCATGTTGGTGGCCATGACCAGCGCATAGATCTCGAAGCGGGCAACCAGCTCGGCCAGCTGGGGGTGGGTGGGGGACTACAGGGTCTTGGCCACCCAGCCGGCGGTGGCCACATCCCAGGTCCGGGCGATGTCAGCCAGGGCCGGGGCGAAGGCGAACCCGGGCCGGCGGTGGTGGCCAACCGCACCCAGGCCGTCAGCCGCGCCCGGGAGCGCCGGCCGGGCGGCCCGGACGCGGACGCACGGCGCTGGCCGCAGGCGAGAACGGAGGTAGCGATGGCCGTCATGATCCGTACCGAAGGCCTGGCCAAGTCCTTCGGTACGACGCGGGCGCTGGCCAGGGTCGACCTGGAGGTGGCGTCGGGGACCGTTCTGGGGCTGCTCGGCCCCAACGGGGCCGGCAAGACCACCGCGGTGCGGATCCTGGCCACTCTGCTGGCCCCGACCGCCGGCCGCGCCCAGGTCGGCGGCTATGACGTGGTCCGCCAACCCCACCAGGTCCGCCAGCTCATCGGCCTGGCCGGCCAGTACGCGGCCGTGGACGAGAGCCTCAGCGGCACCGAGAACCTTTCCATGCTGGGTCGGCTGCTCGGCCTGGGCAGGGCCCAGGCCCGCCGGCGCGCGGCCGAGCTGCTGGACCGCTTTGATCTGGCCGATGCGGGCGGCCGGATGGTCAAGACCTCCTCGGGCGGCATGCGCCGGCGTCTGGACCTGGCGGCCAGCCTGGTCGGCCGGCCGCCGGTGCTGTTCCTGGATGAGCCGACCACCGGCCTGGACCCGCGCAGCCGCAACGGCCTGTGGGCGGTGATCCGCGAGCTGGTCGCCGAGGGGACCACGGTGCTGTTGACCACCCAGTACATGGAGGAGGCCGACCACCTGGCCGGCCACATCGCCGTGATCGACCACGGCCAGGTCATCGCCAGGGGCACCCCCGATGAGCTGAAGGCCAAGATCGGCGGCCAGGTCCTGGAGGTCCGCCCGGCCGACCCAACCGACCTCGAGCAGGCCGCGGACCTGCTGACCGGCCTGACCGGGAGCCAGGCCACCGTCGACCCCGACATCGGCCAGATCAGCGTGCCCATGGCCGACCCGGCCTGGCTCCCGGTCGCCGTCCGCCGCCTCGACGAGGCCGACATCGTGGTCATCGACCTGGCGCTGCGCCGGCCCAGCCTGGACGAGGTGTTCCTGGCCCTGACCGGTCGCCCCGCCGATACCCCGCCATCCGAGCCCCGACAGGCGCCCGAAGAGGCCGCCGCATGAGCACCTGAGCACACCCGCCGCGAGCATCAAGCTCCATCTCGAAGGGAGCGCCAGCATGAGCCAGAACACCACCCAGCGGTCCGCCGATGAGGCGGCCGTGCGCGGCCTGTACCAACAGTTCATGGACGCATGGAACCGCGGCAGCGGCGCCGACCTGGCCGCGGTGTTCACCCCCGACGGTGACCTGGTCGGCTTCGACGGGACGCACCTCAAGGGCCGCCAGGTGATCGCCGCGCACAACCAGCGCCTGTTCGACAAATGGCTGCGGGGGACGCGCCTGGTCGGGCAGGTCACCGACCTCAGGTTCCTCGGGCCCGACGTGGCGGTGATGCACGCCGTCGGCGGCACCGTGATGCGCGGCAAGCATGCGCCGTCCCCGGAGCGGGACTCCATCCAGACGCTGGTCGCGACCAGAACCGGGGGCGCCTGGCACCTGGCCGCGTTCCAGAACACCCGCCTGCGCCGGATGAGCGAGAACGCGCGGCCCTTCCTGCTCTGGACGCTGTCGGACTGGCTGTGGAAGGTGGCGCGGCTGAACAAGCCCGGAGCCTACCCGTACGACACCGCCAGTGCCCGGCCGGCCGGCGCCGCAGCGACCGACCATCGGCAGCATCCTGAAGGGAGCGCCGTGTGACCACTAATGCATCCACCCTGGCCAGCGGCCCGCCGGGAGCTGGCGGGCGGATCACCCCGGCCGCCGCCCTCCGGCACTGGCTGCTGGTGGGCCGCCGCGACCTGCTCCAGGTCCGCGGCAACCCCCAGCTGGTGATCTTCGTGCTGATCCAGCCGATCCTGTTCGTGCTGCTGTTCGTCTATGTGTTCGGCGGGGCCATCTCCGGGTCCAGCCGCCAGTACGTGCAGTACGTGATCCCGGGCATCATCGTCCAGACGGTGGTGTTCGCCACCGCGATGACCGGCATTGGCCTCAACGAGGACCTGGCCAAGGGCATCATCGACCGATTCCGGTCCCTGCCCATCGCCCGCTCGGCGGTGCTGGCCGGCCGCATCCTGGCCGACGCCGTCCGCCTGGTGGCCAGCCTCGCGGTGATCCTGGGCGTCGGCATGGCGCTCGGGTTCCGGATCACCACCGGCCCCCTGGCCGCCCTGGCCGGGTTGGTGCTGATCGTCGCCTTCGGCATGGCCCTGTCCTGGGTGGCCGCCCTGATCGGGCTGTCGGTCCGTAACCCCGAGACGGCCCAGTCGGCCGGGTTCATCTGGATGTTCCCGCTCATCTTCGCCAGCTCGGTGTTCGCCCCACCCGAGACGATGCCGGGCTGGCTACAACCCTTCGTCGACGTCAACCCGATCACTGTGACCACCGACGCCCTCCGCGGCCTACTGCTCGGCGGCCCGGTGCTCTCGTCGGTGCTCCAGACGCTGGCCTGGACCGCCGCCCTCACCGTGGTGTTCGCGCCCCTGGCGATCCGCCAGTTCCGCCGGCTGTCCTGGTAGAGGACGCGAGGAAGATTGTCTACATGGGGGAGCAGAACGGGTAGATGCTTATGGAGTTGTGGCCGGAGATGATCTCGAATCGCAGACCGAGCAGCCATATGAGAAGCTCTTAGACGTGCTGAGATCAGTCGGAGCAACTCAAGGTGTGGTGAAGCAGACGACACTCGTTGCCAAGGGCCAAGACATACGAGCCGGCTATGCCGGCGGCGCAGAGAATATGGGGAGCGCATCCTATGGCCATAACTGTCCACATCATGGACGGCCTCGGCATCCCGGGTGAGCTCGTTGGAATTGAGGCAGTGTGCGCGCTGGGAGAATAGCGGCATGACAAAGGTCTATCTCGCCCTCCTTCGTGGGATCAACGTCGGCGGCAAGAACAAAGTACCGATGGCGGGGTTGAAGGCGTGCTTTGAGGAGCTGGGCTGTGAGAACGTTCGAACGTATATTGCAAGCGGCAATGTGATGTTCGAGTCCAATAAGGGTTCCGCTGAGCTGGCTGAGGAGATTCAGGAAGCTCTACCAAAGAAATTCAAATTGGATAGCGAGCTTATAGAGACTTTGGTACTTTCACGCGATCAGTTACAGAAGGTCATTGACCAAGCTCCGAAAGGCTTCGGAACTGAGCCTGGTAAGTACCACTCAGATGCCATCTTCTTGATGGGCATCCCCTCGGATGAGGCTATAAAGATCTTCAACCCAAGAGAAGGCGTCGATAAAGTTTGGCAAGGAGATTTGGCCGTCTACTCACAGCGCCTCTCCGCTCAACGTACTAGAAGCCGCCTTTCTAAGATCATGTCCAGCCCTCTCTACAAACAGATGACCATCCGCAGCTGGGATACCACAGTAAGACTTTTGGAGTTGATGAATGCTATGGAACGCTAATTGATGTCACTGGGCCGCGCAGCGTTTAAAGGGCTCGCCCGCACCAGCCCGCCGGCCAGCCCCACCAGCAGGGCCAGCAGCACGCTCACCCGTACTCGCCCGCGCAGCTGGGCCGTGGCTCGCAGCCAGACCGCTCACATCGCCCGCCTTGAATCGGCAGCGTACGGTCCCCCATTCCTGCTTGGCCGACCGGTACGAGGACGGTGGCCACCATGCCTCTCCAGGGTGGTGCACGCCCCACCCGGCGGCCAGGCTCCAGTCACCGCAGACTGCAGGACTGGTGAAGCCCGGACGGAGCCGATCCGCAGCGCAGATCCCAGCAGGTCACCGGCCTGCGGTTCACTCGGCGTCGCCTCCTGACGTTGCCGGGTCGCCCGATTCGTGCCAGCCGCGTGCCACTCGGTGCTGACGGAGGGTCCCGGCCAGGGCCGACGCAGCCTCGATCAGCCTGGAACCTACGGATCTTCCTTGAGGTCGACGTCCGGGAGACGCTCGGGATGTCCCACTTGGCGTCCAGGACATGAATTCTGGGTTTCCGAGCTCAGGGTGCTATGCTCCGGCACGCCTATCTGCGCCCTTTCCCGATGGGCCTGGTGCCCGCCGTGGTGTTCCCCAGGATGAGCTCAATGCTGGACAACCTCCTCATCCACCAGACGTTCATCGCGATCCTCCTGCCGCTGGTGCTGCTCGCCGCCCTGGCCGCCGGCCGGATCCACTCCAACGTCCCGGAGGGCGTGCGGGCATGGCTGGTGAACGCCCTGGCCGTCTGGAGGAGGTAGACGGGATGGCGGGGACTCGGGCGGGGCGGCGCTGGGCGTGGGCGCTCGCGCTTGTGCTGGCCGCGCTCGCGGTCGCGGCCCCCCTCACCGTGGCCCGCCGGCAGGAGCCCACGCCGCGCGGCACCCCCGTGAACGTGCTACTGGACGATTTCAGGGTCCGGCAGGACGCGGCCGTTGTACCCGCCGGCACCGTCAGCTTCCGCATCCTCAATCAGGGCCCGACCTCCCACGAGGTCATCGTGGTGCGAACCGACCGTGCCTCGGATGAGCTGCCGCTGCAGGGCGACGGGCTGACGGTCGACGAAGAAGGACCCGGCGTCCACCTTCTCGACGAGGTCGAGGGCCTGGACATCGACGACCGCGAGACCCTGGTCCTGAACTTGGCGGCCGGCAACTACGTCTTGTACTGCAACCTGGAGGGCCACTACCTGGGGGGGATGCATGAGGCGCTCACCGTCCGCTGAAGTGGGAGCCGCGAGCGCGACCCGGCGTGCGGCGGCAGGCGGCCGGTCCGGCATCGGCCGGTTGCTCCCGCGGCTCCCGATCCTCGGCGACCTGCGCCTGGGTCGCCGGCTCGGCTGGGTCATCGCCGTGCTCATCGTCCTGGTGGTCGCGATCGTCGGCTACAACGCGCGAGCCATCGACCAGCAGCGTGGCTCGGCGCTGGTCGTCTACACCGCCGCGCGCCAGCGGGCCCTCGTGGAGCGCTATATCAAGGACGTCCTGCTGGTGGTCGACGGCTTCAAGGCCGACCCTGAGGACAGCGGCGAGGCCATGCGCCAGCCGGTCGATGTGCTGCTGGACGGCGGCAGCGTGCGCGCGCCCCAGGGCGGTGGCGCGAGGGTCGAGATCCCGCCCGCCCGCGACTGGAGGGTCCGCCGCAAGCTCGAGCAGGACCGTCGCCTCATCGACGAGTTGATCCGCACCGGCGACCGCCTCGTGGACGGCGACCGCACCGACCCGGGCTACGTCGCCGACGTGACCCGGCTGCGGGTGCTGGGCGCCCAGCTGTCGAGCGTCTCCAACGACGCCGTCCAGGAGATCACCCAGCAAACCGAGGCATCCCTCAGCCGGCTGGTCCGGATCGAGATCGCCCTTGGGCTGCTCAGCGTGCTCGCCGCCCTCGGCATCGGGCTGCTGCTGCGGCGGGCCGGCGCCGAGCAGGCTGCCCAGTTCCGCTCACTGGTGAACAACTCCTCGGATCTCATCACGGTGCTTGCGCCCGACGGCACGATCGCCTATCAGAGCCCCTCGGTGCAGCGGGTGCTCGGCCGGCCAGCTGCCGACCTCGTCGGCAGCTCCCTGGGCGACCTCGTCCATCCCGACGACCGGCACCACGTCAACGCGTCCCTCACCAAGCTGGTCGAGGCGCCGGGAGCGACCGAGAACTTCGGGTGCCGGCTGCAGCACGAAGACGGGTCGTGGCGCCACGTGGAGAGCATCTGCACCAACCTCGCCGACGATCCCCGCGTCAACGGGCTGGTGCTGAACATCCGCGACGTCACCGAGCAGGCGGCGTTGCGCCAGAGCATCAGCGACCTGCTCCACAACCTCGCCAGACGCAGCCAGGGACTGGTCGACCGGCAGCTCGAGCTGATCGACGAGCTGGAGAGGAACGAGGTCGACCCGGACCGGCTCCACGAGCTGTTCCGGATGGACCATCTCGCCACCCGTATGCGGCGCAACGTCGAGAACCTGATCGTGCTGTCGGGCGTCGACCAGCGGCGCCGGTGGAGCGAGTCGGTACCGCTGCGCGATGTGGTCGAGGCCGCGGTGGCCGAGGTCGAGGAATACTCCCGCGTGCGGGTTGCCGGTATCCATGACCTCACCCTGGCCGGCCACGCCGCCAGCGACGTCGCCCATCTGCTCGCCGAGCTGGTCGAGAATGCCACCGCGTTCTCCTCGCCCACCACTTGGGTGGAGGTCTCCGGCGGTCCGACCGGCAACGGTTACGTGCTCGAGATCGAGGACCACGGGATCGGGATGAGCGACGCCGACCTGGCCGAGGCCAACACACGGCTGGCCGCGCCGTTGGCGGCCGACAACATCGCCGTGTCGAGAATGATGGGCTTCCACGTGGTCGGCCGCCTCGCGGCCCGCCACGGGATCAGAGTCCAGCTCCGTCATCACTGGTTCGGCGGGGTCACCGCGCTGGTGCTGCTGCCCGGGGTCCTGCTCGGCTCGGCTGACGAACGCCCAGCGACGGCACCGCCGGTGCCGGCCGGCGTCATGGCCTCGCCGGAGTCGGTCCTGTTGGCCAACACCACGAAGTCGGGCTGGCAGCCGCGCGGGCACCTGCCGCTACGCCCGCACGCGGCGCCGAACCGTGGCGGGGACACGGATGCTGCCGCTGAGGCAGGCGAGCCGGTCGAGTAGGCGCCGCGGTCACCATGGGTAGCTGTGCATGAGCGGCGGAGCGGACGAGGGGGGACGGACCTGGTCCCGCCGTTACCGCCGCCCCTACACGGTCACCGGTGGGCGCACCCGCCCGGCCCATGACGGCCTCGAGCTGGAGACGTTGGTGCAGACGGTCACGGGCGCCGACGAGCGGCTCGCTGGGCTGGGCCGCGAGCAGCGCGCCATCGCGGCGATGTGCCGGGAGGTCGTGTCGGTCGCGGAGATCTCCGCCCGGCTCGACCTGCTGCTGGGCGTGACCCGCGTGATCGTCGGCGACATGGAGCTCCAGGGCGTGGTGGTGCTGTACCGGCCGCCGGCCACGATCGCCGACGCTGACCTCCCGCCTGTGGAGCTTCTCGAGAGGGTGCTGCATGGCCTCAACAACTTCTCGTAGCGATCCTGTTGGGCTGTCTCGTCGGGCTGCTCTGCGGTCCACGCCAAGCGGGACTTTTGGTTGAGAGGCACTGGTTGAGACCAATGCCGGGATGCGTGGTCTGGGCTGGCTCCCCGACCTTCCGGACGTCCGGGATCTGACCCCAGAGCAGCCGCAGATCACCGCCATGCTGGAACAGACGAGCGTGCTGAAGGCGCGGGAGGCGCTGGAAGCCCCCCCGAGCAAGGTCGACCTGAGGCAGTATTTCTCGCCGATCGAAGACCAGGGAACTCTCGGCTCCTGCACCGCCAACGCCGCTGTGGGACTGGTTGAGTATTTCCAGCGGCGGGCGAAGAACGAATACATCGATGCCTCCCGGCTGTTCGTCTACAAGGCCACGCGGAACTACCTGGGCTGGACGGGTGATACCGGGGCATACCTTCGATCGACGGCCGGGGCGCTCGCGCTGTTCGGGGCACCGCCGGAGCGCTTCTGGCCCTATGACATCGACAACTTCGATGTGGAGCCGTCGGCCGCCTCGGGCCTGCCGTCGATGTTCGGGTTCACCGTCTACTCGAGCATCAGTCAGGCGAACGCCAATGGCGACATCCCGTTCCCGGCGGAGGGGGAGCGGGTCCTCGGCGGGCATGCCATCGTGGCCGTCGGGTACGACGACGACTACGTGATCTCGAACGCCAACGGCCCGGACACGACCGGAGCCCTGAAGATCAGGAACTCCTGGGGCGCCGACTGGGGCGACGAAGGTTACGGGGCGATCCCCTACGAGTACATCGCGCGAGGGCTCGCGGAGGACTTCTGGGTCATCCTCGACGCCGAGTGGGTGAAGGTCGACGCTTTCAACCAGTAGCCGGGCGGCTCTGGAGGGCGCCCCCGCCCGGCGGGGTGGACATGGCGCTCGCAGAAGTGAAGCCGTCAATACGCGCACAATCTCTCGAGGTTCCCGACCAGCCCTTCCACAGGTGGCTGCCAAGGTGTATGCCTTGCTGGGGGCCTGGTGCAGTCGGCTATAGGCGATCTGCCGCGGAGGCCGAGGGCGAGCGCGCTGCAACGATCGCGATCTGCACGATTGGGGGGACACGCCAAAGAAGGGGGCTTGCGGCGCCCGCAATCATGTGCCGACCAGTCGGCAGCGTGTCGCCTGCTGGCGACGGTGAGTTGAGGGAGGTTCCCGATGCCCGATGACGAGGAGACCGCGCCCGATCCCGAGGAAGCCGAGCTGACCGCGTTCCTCATGGAACATGCGGAGGACGACACGATGACCCACGAGGAGGAGGCGTCGATCAAGAAGGACAACGCTGGGTCCCTACCACCGGAGGTGGCCTAGAGCCCGGCAGCTAGGCTTGCGTGGGCAGGCGCGGAGACGATGGGGGTGGCGCCGTGGATGTCGATGCCAACGACCTGAAACGTGCCCGGGAGTTTGCCCGAGAGGAACGAGGCGACAAGTACCGGCTCGGTAAGCAGGGGCCGACCCAATATGATTGCTCGGGTATCATCGCGGCGTGTTACCATGTGCTCGTCGGCCACTCCAATAAGACCCAGCGCCTGTTCTTCACGGGAAACATGGCAAGCGTTCTTCCCACGCTGGGATTCAAGCCCGGTATAGGAGATCCAAACGACTTCGTCGTGGGCTTTTCCACGAAAGCCGAATTGGGGATGAGTTTCGGCCATACCGCGGGGAGCCTGGGTGGGCTCAACGTCGAGTCTCGTGGTGGCAAGGGTGTGCTGGTGGGCCCCACCGCCCGTAGCCCCGGAATGAAGATGTTCAAGCACAGGATGCACCTGCCCATCTCCGCTGCGCAGGGCGTCGTGCGGCATCAGGGCAAGCCGTTCCCCGGCACCTCCCTGAGGCGAGGCGACCGCGGCGCGAACGTGAAGCTTGTTCAGCGGGCGCTCAAGATCGGCGGTGCGCCGCTCCAAGGCCTCGGGACCTTCGGTCCCAAGACCGAGAGGCACGTCAAGCTGTTCCAGCTGCACCGTGGCCTTGCCGCTACCGGGGTCGTCAACGAGGCGACCTGGGACAGGCTCATGGCGTTTCTGACCCCGCCCACGACCATGCTGATCACCGTCGGCAGGAACGCCAGGCTCCGCACCCTGGCTCGGCGGTTTGCGAAGCGGTTTTTCAAGAGCGATGCGCCCGCTACCGTCAGGGTGATGGAGAACCAGCTTCTCCGATTGAACAAGCAGGGTCTGGGCGCAGGGTTCGGCGTCGGCGATGTTGTCGCCAAAGGGACCCGGCTCAAGGTGCCGACGACCCGACCCTGAGGCTGAGCGCCCGCGGCCTATGGTCGAGCGCTGGGGGTCACGCCCGGTTCGACCAGCTCCTGTTCGCGTAGGTCGTCGGCGTGGATGTCGCTCTGGTAGGTCTCGGTGGCGAGCAGGGTGGCGACCACCGTGACGCCGCCATGACGACCATGTAGAGGGCCACCGCTGGCCAGCCCCACCCCTTCAGCAAGGCGGCCGCGATCAGCCGAAGCATGGACTTGCGGCCGATCCCACGCTGATCCGGCTGCGAGGCCAGGTCCAGCGCGCCGGTGCCGGGTAGGAGCGGATCAACCTCAGCCGTGATCCTCGAGCTCCTGCACCGACCGGTAGCGTCCATGCAGGTAGGCCAGCGGATCCTCCAGGTCGGGCAACTCCAGCTCCTCGATCACGCCCTCGACCAGCTCGGCATAGCCGACCGGTGCCGATCCGGCCAGGCGGCAGGCCGCTCGGGGGCGGCTCCCACCCAGCACCGGACCCCACGGCGACCCGGCCACCTCCAGACGCTCGAACGGGCCTCGGATGGGTGGGCGGACCTCGCTGAACCGCTCGGCCAGGGCGCGGTCACCGGCGGCCAGGACATGCACGACGAACACCCGGGTCTCCTGCACGGCCTCGAAGAACGCCGAGGTCGGGTCGATCAGGCCGAGCAGGCGCGCCGGCTGACCCTCGGCGACCAGGACCGAGGAGACCGTCAGACCGGCCCCGCCCGGCGGGTGCCCGGCGGTCCAGACGGTGACCGGCGCCACCAGCCGCCCGCGCAACCGGCGGGCCGGGTCGCGACGCTCGGGCGGGACGGCGAAGGGAGGCTGGCTCCCGACGCGGAGCGGTTCCTGTCCGGTGGCCATGCCAGCAGTGTGCCACCCTTCCCTCCAGCTACCGGGCCGTCCGCTCCAGGCCCACCGCCTAGGCCGTCGCGGTCATGGGCTGGAACGTGGCGACCACGGCGACCGCCCGTGGCCGCTAGGTGAGCTCCTGGATCACGTCCTTGGAGTGCGTGATCGGCAGGCGCATGCCCTCGAGCTCGATGCGCGATCCGCTCCCCGTGTCGATCAGCTCCAGCACCCGCACGTTCACGCGCTGATGGACCTTCGCCTCCAGCCCCGTTCGGGGCACGCGGAAGACGAGCGCCTGTGGGTGGGCGCGGTTGCCCGCGAATCCGTAGACCGTCGTCTCGGACACGCCCACAACCATCCGCTCGGGCAGGCCGACGGCGGCGTCGTGGGCCCGCGTGCCCGCGAGGTAGCCGCCCGCGACCCCGATGCCGCCCGCCGGCGAGCCGATCAGGTCGCCGATGTCACCGCCGATCAGGCCTCCCGCGAACCCAGCGCCCGAATGGCCGCGGGGCTCGAACTCGCCGGCCGCGGTCACCGTGTCCTCGATTCCGGCGGCGGCCAGCGCCTCGTTGACGACCTCGACGATCTTCTCCTCAGACATGCTGTGCTTGTAGCGCGGCCTGACGTGGCGGTCAAGGACCAGCGGGCACGTCTCCGGGCCTCAGCGCCGGTTGTACTCCTCGTCGGTGACCAGGTCGCCCCATCGGGTCTCCGGCCCCTCACCGGGGCTCTCCCACATCGCCAGGTGGGCCATGAAGTGGTCGGGGGCGGCGCCGTGCCAGTGCCACTCGCCCGGGGGCGTGAAGATGGTCTGGCCGGGACGGACCTCGACGACCTCGCCGCCCTGGGCCTGGATGAGGCCGACGCCCTCCGGTTCCTTGGGCTTGATCTCCAAAGTTCTCGCTCCTGTGACTGGGGCTCGGTCCTGCCGGGGAGCTAGCATGCGCCATGCTTCGGCTCACCGGCTCCTGGCTGTGGGACCTCTGGCTGGCCGACGACGGCCAGCGCTACCACGTGGCGAGCTGTCCGACCCTATGCCGGTTCGCTGGGAGAATGGCGAGCTGAGGGTTACCGACGGACCTGCCGGAGGCCGGAATTGATGGAGGAGTCCCTGCGGGAGCAACTTGCCCGCATCTACGCCGAGACCAAGACCATCGCGGTGGTCGGGATCTCCCGGTACCCATTCAAACCGTCCCAGCGCATCCCCAAGTACCTGCAGGAGCAGGGCTACCGCATCCGGCCGGTGAACCCGCGCGGGGGCTCGGTCCTCGGCGAGCC
>Ga0081538_10005310_pt1 | contig 11602 bp, 11 predicted proteins | sample TabmetS5T2R1_FD_71022 | JGI IMG/M metagenome (GOLD analysis project Ga0081538, IMG submission 71022) | Tabebuia heterophylla rhizosphere microbial communities from the University of Puerto Rico - S5T2R1 | ecosystem: Host-associated > Plants > Roots > Rhizosphere ... | reverse complement strand
GGTTGGCGGGGGGTGAGCTTGGGTTGGGTGGGGTGGGGGGGGGGGGGACGGGGGGGGGTCCCCCCCCCCCCCGCCATGATCACCGCCTTCACGGACCAGCCCCGGCGGCGTCGGGGACGCGGGTGGAGGAGGCGCTGTCAACCATCGGGTTCGGTCCTTGTCTGCTCGGCACCCCGTGCGGGGCGCGTGTCGACCACGGCCGTCGCTCGCGCTGGCTGGGAAGGACCGCCGGCGCACGGAGAGCCCGGGACCGGACCGGGCTCGACGGCCCGGGTGGAGGCCCCGCTCCTGCCGATGCTGTGGTTCGACCTAGGAGCCGGCCGCCGTCCGTTCGCCGAGCCGTCCTACCGCCATTCTGACGTACGCCGCCCCGGCGAGATAGTAGAGGGCGACCCCGAACCACAGCAGGGCCAGGCCGAGCACCTCGGCGACCGGGGCGACGGCCACGCCGGTCGCCCCGAAGGTGAGCACCGGCAGGGCGAACAGCAGCACGAAGGTGGCGGCCTTGCCGACCCACACGACCTCTGGCGGCTCCACGCCCCAGCGCTTGAGCAGCGGCCAGCCGGCCAGCAGCAGGACGTCCCTTGCCAGCAGCAGCAGCGCCGCCGGCCACGGCAGCACCCCCCGCACCAGCAGGGCAATAGCCACCGAGGCGATCAGCAGGCGGTCGGCCAGCGGGTCGAGGAGCTGGCCCAGCCGGCTCACCGTGCCGGTGCGCCTGGCCAGCCAGCCGTCCACCCAGTCGGTGGAGCCGACCACGGCGGTGAGCACCAGGCCGTACCCGTAGCGGCCGCTGGCCAGCAGCAGCGCGCAGACCGGCATGAGCAGCAGCCGGACCAGGGTGACGGCGTTGGGCGCGGTGACGATCGCCGTGGACGGCCGCCACGCCGGCCCGAGCGGGCCCGGCCCGGCCTCGGCCTCTCCGCGGCGGCGCTCGTCGGCCGGGTCCTCCGTGGAGCCGCGCGGCCGCGGTCGCCTGCTGCTGTGGCTCATGCGACGAGCGTAGCCGGAGGTGGCGAAGCGCGCCGAGATCGCGCAACGACAATCGCCGATGCCCTACCCTACATCGGCTTTGTCCATCCTGTCGGGATGGGGGGATTTGAACCCCCGGCCCCCAGTCCCCCAGACTGGTGCGCTAACCAAGCTGCGCCACATCCCGAGCTATCTGGCGGGCATAGGCTACCACGCCCGCAGCCGGCGCTCAGCCGAGCACAGGGGGAGCGCCGCCAGGTTGGCTGCCAGGCCCGGCTCCTACCGATTCCCGCTGCCGTTGCCGAGCCTCCCGTTTCCGCTGTCGTGAGCGGGCGCAGGCCTCGACGTGGCAGGCTCGACACTTCCGTCGGCCGCTCTGCCAGGAAGTGTTCGCGGGTGTCATCGCATGCCCGCGCTTGCAGGCGTCCCGCCACGCAGCGCGCCTGATGTTCTCTTGCCGGGAGACGGCTTCAAGGTGGTGGGGGTTGCAGCAGGCGCGGTTCCTGCACAGGTGGTCGATCTGCATGCCGGACGGAATCGGCCCGAATGCCTGCTCGTATGCCCAGCGGTGCGCCATCACCCGCTTTCCGTTGATGCAGGTCGCGCCGTAGCCGTCCCGGTCACGGCACCCCTTCCACGGGATGCACTCGCGAGGATCGACCGTGCGGACCAGGGGCCGCTCGCGAACCGGGACGGGCACCTTCTCCCGCAACGCGAACGCCCGCTGGGTGTTGACCTGTGGCGTGACGGCCTCGAGGTGAGCGACGTTCACGCACGCCTTCACGTTACAGAGGTGGTCGACCTGCAGCCCCTTGGGAATCGGTCCACGGGCACGCTCGTAGTACCAGCGGTGCGCCACCATCAGGCGGCGCGTCGCGCGATCCCATTTCAGCCCGTAGCCACGGTTGTTGCGGCACTTCTGCCAGATCCAACAGCCGTTCTCGTCGACGTGATATTCGCTTCGCATGGCCTGATCATGCGCCGTAAGAGCGACAATCCGGGGCTTGGATCCACAGCACTCACCCTCGGGTGTCGCGCTCCCGGGCGCGGACGCGGGCCACCAGCCGCAACGGCGTCCCCTGGAACCCGAAGGTGCGCCGCAGGTCCTTCTCCAGGTAGCGGAGGTAGCTGGGGATGAGCTGGCCGGTGGTGAACAGCACCAGCTCGGGCGGGGCGACGCGCGCCTGGGTCGCGTAGCGGACCTTCACCGTGCGGCCGCGCACGGGCGGCGGCGGCGTGCGCTCGGTGGCGCGGCCGAGCCACTGGTTGAGGGCGGCGGTGGGGACCCGGCGGGCGCGCTCGGCGAGCACGCCATCGACCAGGCCCCACACCTTCTCGACGCCGCGGCCGGTGCGGGCGGAGGTGCGCAGCAACGGCGCCCAGTCGACAAAGTAGAGCTTGCGGTCGAGGTCGAGGTCGAAGCGGCGGCGCGCCTCGTCGTCCATCAGGTCCCACTTGTTGGCGAGCAGCACCAGCCCGCAGCCGGCCTCGGCGGCCCGGACCGCCACCTTCTGGTCCTGCTCGGCGACGCCGGCGGACGCGTCCAGCACCAGCAGGGCGACGTCGGCCCGGTCGACCGCCTCCAGGCTGCGGACGAAGGCGTAGTAGTCGGCGCCCTCGGCCCGCTGGATCGACCGCCGCATGCCGGCCGTGTCCACCAGCCGGTAGCGCCGCCCGTCGCGGTCCACGGTCGAGTCGACGGTGTCGCGGGTGGTGCCGGGGGTCGGGTCGACGATCGCCAGCTCCTCGCCGGCAAGCCGGTTCAGCAGGCTCGACTTGCCGACGTTGGGACGGCCGACGATGGCCAGCGCCGGGACGGCCGGAACGGCCCGGCCCTCGGCGGGGCCGGCGCCGGCGGCGCCGTGGCCGGTCCCGAGCCGTTCCACGACCGCGTCGAGCAGGTCGCCCGACCCGCGCCCGTGCAGGCCGGAGACAGGCACCGGCTCCCCCAGGCCGAGCGACCACAAGGTGGCGACCTGGGCCTCGACGGCCTCGCTGTCCACCTTGTTGGCGACCAGCAGGACGGGGGCCCGGCCGCGGCGCAGGCGGGCGGCGACGGCGGCGTCCTCCTCGGTGACGCCGACGGTGGCGTCGACCACGAACAGCAGCAGGTCGGCCTCTGCCATGGCCCGCTCGGCCTGGGCCACGACCCGGGCCTGGAGCCCGGTCGCCCGTGGCTCCCAGCCGCCGGTGTCCACCACCTCGAAGCGCCTGCCCGACCACTCGGCCTCGTAGGCCACCCGGTCGCGGGTCACCCCGGGCTGCTCCTGGGTGATCGCGGCGCGCCGGCCGAGGATGCGGTTGACCAGGGTCGACTTGCCGACGTTGGGCCGCCCCACGACCGCGACCCTGGGGAGCGTGCCCGCCCGCCCATCCTCTTCTCTCTCTATCGCCATATCGTCTTATCTATTCATCGCCTTATCTATCAATCGCTGGGCCGCCGCCGGCCAGGTGGCGGTGGGTCGCTGGGCCGGCGGCGGTGGCGACGAACGCCTGCAGGCGCTGCCGGAGCGCCTCGGTGGCGGCCCGGCGGCCGGAGCGGTCCGCGGCCGACGCCGGCAGGTCGATCGGCGGCCCGATCACGATCCTGACCGGCGAGGCGAACGGCAGCCAGCCGAACCGCCGCCGCACCCGTTCGGTCCCGAAGATCGCCACCGGCAGCACCGGGCAGCGCTCGCGCAGGACGATGTAGGCCAGGCCGGGATGCACCGACGCGAAGCTGCCGTCGCCCCTGGTGCCCTCGGGGAACAGGCCGATCACCCCGCCCCGCGCCAGCACCGCGGAGGTGCGGCGCAGGGCCTCGCGGTCGATCCCGCCGCGCTGCACGGGGAACTGGCCGATCAGGCGCAGGATCCAGCCGAGCGGCCAGACGAACAGCTCGACCTTGGCCATGAACGCGACCGGCCGCCTGACCGCGGCGGCCAGCAGCACCGGGTCCAGGTTGCTGCGGTGGTTGGAGGCCAGGATCACCGGGCCGCTGGCGGGGATGTGCCCGGTCCCTTCGACGCGCATGCGGAACCAGGTCCGCATGAGCGGCTTGACCACCATGCCCACCATCCGGTAGACGCCGTCCCGGCTGCGGGCCGCCGGCGCGCCTCCGCCGGCGCCCCGCGTGCCGCGGCCGGCGTCCCCGCTCATCGCGGGCGTCGGGCCCTGGCCGCCTCGACCAGCCGGAGGATCTCGTCCACGACCTGCCCGACGCTGCGGTCGGTGGAGTCGATCACCAGCGCGTCCTCGGCGGCCCGGGTCGGCGAGGTGGCCCGCCCGCTGTCCAGGCGGTCGCGGCGCGCGAGCGCCGAGGCGGACTCCCCGCCGCCGCTCCGGTCGCTGGTCCGCCGCCGCGCCCGCTCGTCGCCCGACGCCGTCAAGAAGACCTTCACGTCAGCCTGCGGCCACACCACGGTGCCGATGTCGCGCCCCTCCACCACGATCCCGCCGAGGCCGACCAGCGACCGCTGGAGGGCGACGAGCAGCTCGCGCACCTCCGGCACGGCGGACACCGCCGAGACCGCGTCATTGACCGCTGGCGAGCGCAGCTCGGGGCCGGCCGGCACGCCCTCCAGCAGCACCCGCGCCGTGCCGGGGTGGCCCGGCGCGAGCTCGAGGGTGAGGTCGACCGCCTTGGCGGCGTCGGCGACGGCGCGCGGGTCCTCGGGTGGGACCCCGCGGCGCAGCAGCGCCAGCGTGAGCGCCCGGTAGGTCGCCCCGGTGTCCAGGTAGCGCAGGCCGGCGAGCTCGGCCACCTGCCGGGCGACGGTGCTCTTGCCCGACCCCGCCGGGCCGTCGATGGCGACCACCACGTCGAGGGCCCCCTCCGGGGGCTCGTCCCCGCCCAGGCCGACCACCTTCACCACGTCCCTCCGGCGACCGGCTCCACGGCGCCGCGCCCGCCAGCGGGGCCCGGGGCGCCGCGCCCGGCGGCCGGGTCCGGCGGCCCGATCGGCACGCCGTCACGCCGGCGCGGGGGCGCCGGCGATCGGTGAGGGCGCCGGCCGGGCTGGCGGCCGTCCGGCCGGAATGCCCGGGAGCGAGCCATGCCGCGCAGTCTACCCGCTGGCGCCGGCGACGCCACGACCAGGGAGGTCGCTCCACGACCGCGGGCGTGTGCTGGGCCGATGGACGGACACGTAGCCCGCCGCCGACCCTAATGACGCGACTTATCAATAGATCGCTAGATCGATAGGTCGACATAGCGCGCGGGCCGGCGAAGGCGCGGGGTCGAGCGGGCGGGCCGGCGAACGGGCGGGTCGGGCGGATGGGCCGGTGAAGGGCCGGGTCGGGCGGGGGTCAGGGGGCGCCGGTGCCCTCGTGGGCCGCCCAGCCCTCCCCCTCCAGGGCGGCAAGCGCGGCGGCGAGCGCCTCGCGCCCGGCGACCCAGATGCGCAGCGCGCCGCTGCCGCCCTGGAGCTCGTGGTCGATGGCCAGGTCCTCGACGTTGACCCCGGCGGCTCCGAGGGCGTGGAACACCGCGGCCAGGCTGCCCGGGCGGTCGGCGATGTGCACCACGACTTCCCGCAGGCCTCGCGGCGAGGCACCCGGCTTAGTGGGGATGCGCAGCCGCGCCGAGCGGGCCGCCACCAGCTCCTCGCGCAGGCCGGCCCGGTCGCCGGCGGCGATCAGCTCGCGCAGCGCCTCCAGCCGCTTGCCGAGCACGTCCAGGGCGGCCACGATGCTCGGCCCGTTGGTGGCGCAGATGTCGACCCACACGTCCGGGTCGCTGGCGGCCACCCGGGTGGTGTCCCTGAAGCCGCTGGCGACCAGGCGGCGCAGGGCGGCCGGCGACTCCACCTGGGTGACCGCGCCCATCAGGGCGGTGGCGGCGAGCTGAGGCAGGTGGCTGGCGAAGGCGGCCACCTGGTCGTGCAGCTCAGGGTCGAGCATCAGCGGCCGGCCGCCGAGGTCGCGCACGAACGAGGTCAGGCGTCGCAGTGCCTGGTGGTCGACGTGGGCGGCGGGGGTGAGCACCCAGGCCGCGCCGTGGAACAGGTCGACCCGGGCCGCCCTGGCGCCGCGCTCCTCGGAGCCGGCCATGGGGTGGCCGGGGATGACACGGCGAAGGCTTGTGGATGATCTTTTGAGTTCAGCTAGAAGGTGGGATTTGGTGCTGCCGACGTCGGTGAGCACCGCCTGCGGGCTGACCACATGGGCGCGGGCGAGCACGCCGGCGAGCGCCCGCACCGGGGTGGCCGCCACCACCAGGTCGGCGCCCTCGGCGGCCTCCTCCACGGAGCGGGCGCGGCTGGTGATCGCCTCGAGGTCCAGGGCGTCGCGCAGCTCGCGCCGGTCGCGGTCGGCGCCGACCACCTCGGGCACGCCCGCCGCCCTGGCGGCCAGGCCGACCGAGGCGCCGAGCAGCCCGGTGCCGACGATCGCCAGCCGCTGCGGCCATCTGCCTGTCGGGGTCATCCGCTCACTCCGGGAGGTCGTCGCGCAGGTGCTTGGCGCGGTGCAGGTAGACATGGCGCAGGCTCGCCCGCGGGCGGGTCGAGTAGCAGTGGACCAGGACGCGGATGGTGCTCGGGTTGCCGCCGGTCACGTCCAGCTCGCGGGCGCAGAGCAGTGGCACGTCGCCAAGGCCGAGCGAGCGGGCGGCCAGCGCCGGGAACTCGCTGCGGAGGTCGTCGGTGGCGGTGAAGATGATGGAGACGAGCTGGTCGTGGTCGACGTCGTTGCGTTCCAGCAGGGCGGCCAGCAGCTCGCGGGTCCGGTCCAGCAGCGCCTCGCGGGTGTCGGTCTCCACGGTGGTCGCGCCGCGCAACGCGACCAGCCGCTCGGCGCTCACCGGTGGCCTCCTCGCGGCCGGGTTGGAGATATGTCGACAACGCTCTTCATAGGCCGGTCGCCTGGTAGAGGCCGCGGATCTCGTCGGGTCGCAGCGCCCGGTACTCCCCTGGCGCCAGGCCCGTCAGCCGGACCGGGCCCACGGCGGTTCGCACCAGCCGGCGCACCGGCGCGCCGACCGCCTCGAGCAGCCGGCGCACCTCCCGGTTGCGGCCTTCGACCAGGCCGACCTCGATCATGCGGCGCCGGCCGGAGCCGGCCACGACCCGCACCCGCACGGGCCTGGCCAGACCGTCCTCGAGCTCCACGCCCTTGCGCAGCCGGGACGGGGCGCTGGCGGGCAGCCGCTCGACCTCGGCCAGGTAGCGCTTCTCCACGCCGTAGCGGGCGTGGGTGAGCCGGTAGGCGAGCGGGCCGTCGTTGGTCAGCAGCAGCAGTCCCTCGGTGTCGCGGTCCAGCCGCCCGACCGGGAAGACCCGCGGCTGGTCGGGCACCAGCTCGACGACCGTCGGGCGCCCGGAGGGGTCGGCGGCGGTGGTGATCACGCCGGCCGGCTTGTTGAGCAGCCAGTAGCGGCGCCGCTCGTCGAGCACGACGCGGGAGCCGTCGACGGTGACCCGGTCGCGGGCCGGGTCCACCCGGCGGCCCAGGTCATGGACGACCTCGCCGTCGACCGAGACCCGGCCGGCGCGCACCAGGTCCTCGACCGCGCGCCGCGAGCCGAGCCCGGCGGCGCTCAACGCCTTGTTGAGCCGCAGCGCCGCCTCGCCCCCGCTCTCCGCCGGGTCCCGCGATCCCGCCGCACCGCGCGACGTGGCGCCTCGCGATCCCGCCGCGCCCCGCGACCCCGCGGCGGCCGATGGGCTCGCCGCGCGCCGTGGCGCCACGGCTCCGCGTGACCCCGCCGCGGCGCGCGGCCCAGCCGCGCCGCGCGACCCCGCCGTGCCCTTCGGGCCGGCCGGCCGGCCGGTGGCGGTGGCGCCGGCGCGGCGCTTGGGGGCGGCGTCCTGGTCGCCCGCGCGCGGGCGGGGCGAGCGCGGGGACGGGGCGGCCGCACCGTTGCGGCGCGGCCGGGCGCCCTCGCCGGCGGCCTCGGGGCCGCGCCGGCGGGGCCGCGGGCGGGGCGCACTCACGGCTGCTCCTGGAGCTCGATCAGATCGACCCCCTCCGGCAGGTAGTCCTTGATCGGCGGCAACTGGTCGAGGCTGTTGAGGCCGAGCTGCTCCAGGAAGGCGGGCGCGGTCCCGTACAGGGAGGCCTGCCCGGGCCCCTCGTCGCTGCCGACCTGCTGGATCAGCCCGCGGGCCAGCAGCGTGCGGAACACCCCGTCCACGTTGACGCCGCGCACGGCGGCGACCTGGAAGCGCGTCACCGGCTGCCGGTAGGCGACCACCGCGAGGGTCTCCAGTGCGGCGCGGGTGAGCCGGCTCCGCTGCCCGGCGTGGAGGAACGCCTCCACGGCCACGGCCGCGGCCGGGTTGCTGTACAGGCGCCAGCCGCCGGCGACCGCCCGCAGCACGAAGCCGCGGCCGTCGCGCGCGTACTCCCCCGCCAGCTCGACCAGCAGCTCCTCGACCTGGGACAGCCGCGCGCCGACGACCTCGGCGAGGACGCCGGCGGGCACCGGCTCGTCGGCGACCAGCAGGATCGCCTCCAGGTTGCGCCGCACCCAGCCGCGGTCGTCGAGCTCGACCGCGTCGAACGCCTCGTCGGGCGGCCAGGCGTCAGAGGCGGCGCGCGCTCCCCCCGCCTCCGCATCGGCACGGTCCCGCGGGCCGGCGGGGTACTCCCACGCCTCGGCGGCGGGGCCGGGCTCCTCCGGGTCGGGTGGAGGTGGCGGCTGGCTGGTCACGTCCGTCATGTTGGCTCCTCGACCATGATCGCGGTCGGCTCGGTGGCGTCGCCGCCCGTCCAGCGCACCGCGATGGCGCCGAAGGTGGCCGTCTGCTCGATCTCGACCAACGATCGCTTGTACAGCTCCAGAAGGGCAAGCAGGCCGACGACCACCTCGATCGGCACGGCCGTGCTGCCGACCAGCTCCTCGAAGCTGCTGCTGCCGCGCTCGCGCAGGCGCACCGCGAGGTCGGTGACCGCCTCGGCCACCGAGAGCTTCGGCGGCGCGATGTGCGAGGTCCTGACCTCCGGCTGCGGCGCCGGGGTGAGCGCGGCCGCGGCCAGGCGGGCAAGCTCGGCCGGCTCGACGCCGGTGAGCAGGTCCGGGGCGATCCCCTTCAGGACGTCCTCGGCCCCGACGCGCCGGGGGAAGTACGCGGCCTGCGCCGCCATCCGCTCGCCGAACAGCTCGGCCGCCTGCTTGTACGCCCGGTACTGGAGCAGGCGCGCGAACAGGAGGTCCCGCTCCTCCAGCGCCGTCTCGGCCTCGTCGGGGTCGGCGTCGGGCGCCGGCAGCAGCCGGGCGGCCTTCAGCTCCAGCAGGGTGGCGGCGACCACCAGGAACTCGGTGGCCACCTCCAGGTTGAGCTGCCGCATCCGGCGCACCTCGGCGAGGTAGTCCTCGGTGATGCGGGACAGCGAGACCTGCCAGATGTCCACCCGCTGGCGCGCGATCAGGTGCAGGAGCAGGTCGAACGGCCCCTCGAACACCTCGGTCCTGACCACGTAGTCCATATATCAACTTATCTACTTGTCGCCTGGTCGCCGGATCGGCCGGTCGATCGGGTGGCGGTATGGCCGCCGATGGTAGCCAGCGCCCGCCCTCGCGGACAACGGGCGCCCTGAGCCGGCGTCGGGGGCGTGCTATGGTCCATCGACTGCACGTTGTCACCCAGACGGAACGCGCTGTCGCGGTTCCGGCGGGACCCACCCCAGTGTGCTCGCTCCGCGTGCGTGGCCGCCGGCCCGTGGCATGCGCCCACGGACGCGAGGTCGCACGCGCGATGCGCTGGACACAGCTTTTCGTACCGACCCTCAGGGAGAACCCCGGCGGCGCCGACTCCACCAGCCACCGCCTGCTGCTGCGGGCCGGCTACATCCGCCAGCTCATGGCCGGGCACTACTCGCTGCTGCCGCTGGGCATGCGGGTGCGCGCCAGGATCGCCCAGGTCATCCGCGAGGAGATGGACCGCATCGGCGGCCAGGAGTTCCTGCTGCCGGTGATGCACCCCGCCGAGGTGTGGCAGCGGACCGGGCGCTGGACGGCCATGGGCGAGGAGATGTTCCGGCTGCGCGACCGCAAGGGCGCCGACGTCGCGCTCGGCATGACCCACGAGGAGATCTTCACGCTGCTCGCGCTGGAGCTCAGCTCCTACCGCGAGCTGCCGCAGATCTGGTACCAGATCCAGACCAAGCTCCGCGACGAGCCCCGCCCGAAGTCCGGCCTGCTGCGGGTGCGGGAGTTCACCATGAAGGACTCCTACAGCTTCGACCTGGACGAGGCGGGGCTGGACCGCTCGTTCGACCTGCACCACGAGGCCTACAGCCGGATCTTCACGCGGCTGGCCATCCCCTTCGTCCCCGCCGAGGCGTCCAGCGGCACCATGGGCGGCAGCACGTCGATCGAGTTCGCGGCCCCCTGCGAGGCGGGCGAGGACGACGTCGTCAAGTGCCCCACCGGCGACTACGCCGCCAACGTCGAGAAGGCCACCTCGCCGGTGGCGGCGGTCCAGGACGCCGCCGAGGTGCCCGCCGCCGAGCGGTTCGCCACCCCCGGCGTGCAGACGATCGCCGACCTGGAGGCGGCACCCTACGGGGTGCCGGGCGAGCGGCAGATCAAGACCCTCACCTACGTCATGGACGGGCAGCTCACCCTGGTGTTGCTCCGCGGCGACCACACCCTGGTGGAGCAGAAGCTGGTCGACCAGACCGGCGTGCCGGGGATCCGGCCCGCCCATCCCGACGAGGTCAAGGCGGCGCTCGGCGCCTCGCCGGGGAGCCTCGGCGCGGTCGGCGTCCGCGACCTGCCGGTGATCGCCGACACCGCCCTCCAGGGGCGGCGTGACATGGTGACCGGCGCCAACGCCGACGGCTTCCACCTGCGCCACGTCGACGTCGAGCGCGACATCGTGGTGGGCCGCTGGGCGGACCTGCGGCGCGTCGGCGGCGGCGACCCGTGCCCGCGCTGCGGCCGGCCGCTGGAGCAGTTCCGCGCCGTCGAGGTCGGCCACATCTTCAAGCTCGGCCGCAGGTACAGCGAGGCGCTCAACGCTACCGTGCTCGACGGCCAGGGCAGGGCCCGCACGCTGGTGATGGGCAGCTACGGCATCGGCGTGGAGCGGGCGCTGGCCACCATCGTCGAGGTCCACCACGACCGGGCCGGCATCGTGTGGCCGTTCCAGGTCGCCCCCTTCGACCTCGCCGTCGTGCCGCTGGCCACCGGCGACGCCGCCGCCGCCCAGGTGGCCGAGCGGCTCTACGCCGGGCTGCTGGCGGCCGGCGTCGACGCGGTGATCGACGACCGCCCCGACCATCCCGGCGCCAAGCTCACCGACGTGGAGCTGGTCGGCATCCCCTACCGCCTGGTGGTCGGCCCCCGCGGCCTGGCCGACGGCGTGGTGGAGCTGACCACCCGCCGCTCGGGCGAGACCGTCCGCATCCCCGTCGACGACGCGGTCGCGCAGGTCGGCCAGGCGATCGCGGGCGCCAGGGCCGAGGCCCGGGACCAGGGCCCCCAGCGCCTGCTCAGATGAGGCCGACCAGGCCGTAGAGGAAGCGGGTGATCGCCCGGAACACCGGGGTCAGCAGGCCGGGGGCCAGGATCAGGATGCCCAGCAGCAGGAAGATCCCGTACTGGTCCAGGAAGTAGACGATGTTCTGGCGCGACGGCGGCAGGAAGATCGACAGCAGCCTGGAGCCGTCCAGCGGCGGGATCGGCAGCAGGTTGAACACGCCC
>Ga0081538_10005309_pt1 | contig 11602 bp, 10 predicted proteins | sample TabmetS5T2R1_FD_71022 | JGI IMG/M metagenome (GOLD analysis project Ga0081538, IMG submission 71022) | Tabebuia heterophylla rhizosphere microbial communities from the University of Puerto Rico - S5T2R1 | ecosystem: Host-associated > Plants > Roots > Rhizosphere ... | reverse complement strand
ACAACGGCTCGTCCATCAGGTAGGCCTGCGGATTCCTGACGATGGCGCGGCCCATGGCCACCCGCTGCCGCTGCCCCCCACTCAACGCCGCCGGCTTGCGGTCCAGGAACGGCTCCAACGCCAGCATCTTGGCCGCTTCTTGGACGCGGCGTTCTTGTTCTTCTTTGGGGGTCTTGCGGAGTTGCAGGCCGAAGGCGAGGTTCTGCTTGACGGTCATGTGGGGGTACAGGGCGTAGTTCTGGAACACCATGGCGATGTCGCGGTCCTTGGGGGGCAGGTCGTTGACCACGCGGTCGCCGATGCGGATCTGGCCTTCGGTGATGTCCTCCAACCCGGCGACCATGCGTAGGGCGGTGGTCTTGCCGCAGCCCGAGGGGCCGACGAACACCATGAAGTCGCCGTCGGCGATGTTCAGCGACAGGTCGTTGACCGCCCGCACCGTCCCGCCATAGACCTTACTGACGTTCTCCAACTCGATCTGCGCCATCGCTGCTCCCCTCCACCCGGCCAACCGGCCCGTCCCGGCTCCCTGACCTGCGTCGACCTTACCCGAAGAGCCCAAGCAGAAACGCCGATACGGGCCGTCTCCACCGACGTTGGCAGTAGCGTAGCCGCCCGTGAGGGCCGATTCCAGCCATGCCTGGCCCGCGCCGGTGGCGGCGGCGCTACACTCCGCGCCCATGAGCCGCCGAATCGGGATCATGGGCGGGACGTTCGACCCGATCCATCATGGGCACCTGGTCGCCGCCGACGAGGCTCGCTGGCAGTTCCGGCTCGACGAGGTCCTGTTCATCCCCACCGGGCGGCCCTGGCAGAAGCCGGAAGGCGTGAGCCCGGCGGAGGACCGCTACCTGATGACGGCGATCGCCACCGCCTCCAACCCCGCCTTCGCGGTCAGCCGGCTGGAGATCGACCATCCTGGGCCCACGTACACGGTCGACACGCTGCGCCGGCTGCGGGCCGAGCTGCCGGAGGGGACCCGGCTGCTGTTCATCGGCGGCACCGACCTGCTCCAGCAGCTCCCCACCTGGAAGGACCCCGACCAGGTGCTGGAGCTTGTCGAGCTGATCGCCGCGAGCAGGCCGGACTTCGGCGTCGACGGCCTGCTCCAGCAGCTCCCCAGCGCCGCCGGCCGCATCCACCACATGGAGATCCCCGCCCTCGCCATCTCCTCCAGCGACATCCGCGCCCGCGTGGCCCGCGGCGCACCCATCGACTACCTCGTGCCCGAGGGCGTCGCCCGCTACATCCGGAAGCGCGCCCTCTACCGTTGAGCTACCGTAGTGGGGTCCGACCGCACCGACCCGCAGGAGCTCATCGCTGCCAACCAGCCTCGACCTCGCCCTCACCGCCGCATCGGCGGCATCCTCCAAGCAGGCTCGCGACGTGGTCGTCCTGGACGTCTCCGAGCCGCTCGTCATCTCCGACTACTTCGTCATCTGCTCCGGCGGCAGCGACCGCCAGGTCCGCGCCATCGCCGAAGAGGTCGAGCGCGCCTGCCGCGGGGAGGGGGTCCGCCCGCTGCGCCGCGAGGGGGAGCGCGAGGCGCGCTGGGTCCTGCTCGACTTCGTCGACTTCGTCGTGCACGTGTTCCTCGAGGAGGAGCGGGCCTACTACGACCTGGAGCGGCTGTGGCGGGACGCCCCGGTGATCGCCCGCAGCGACGAGGTCGGCAGCCTGGTCACGGCCTGAAGCCTGAGGCGTGAGGCCCAGCTCCTGAGCCTGGGCCCGCCCGCTTCCTCCTGGATTGGTTGGTTTGCCGAGTGGGTACCCCTTGGCGCAGACTACGCTGCCGTTCCGGTGGGGGGTCGGGTAAAGGAGTCGAGGCCATGTTTCGCCGCAGATACAGTCTGCTCGTGCTGATCTACATCCTGGTCGGCATCTACGTGGCCTTCGCCTACGACTACATCGGCATCCGCCTGCTGAAGCTCGTCCTGTCGGCGCTGCTGGCGATCTTCCTGTGGCCGCTCGTCCTGCTCGGCGTCGACCTCCACATCAACTGACCACGGCCAGGCACCTGGGGATCCCCCTGCTGCCACGCTTTGCGGCGATCCGGGTCCCCTCGCTATAGTCGGCGAGCTTCCGGGGGCTGTAGCTCAGTTGGCAGAGCGCTTGCATGGCATGCAAGAGGTCAGGGGTTCAAATCCCCTCAGCTCCACCAGGCATTTCGCTCCCACCACTCCCGCCCTCGGCGCCGCTTGCCAGCAATTTGCCAGCAAATGACATCGCGTGGCGGTCCGAACGCTGTCAGCGTTGCGCGGGTCGTTGCTGGTCGAGGGCCACTTCCGCCGTCGCCAGCACGACCACCAGGCGCTCTTCGACTGCGGCGACGATGCGGGTGGCCATCTCTGGGGTGGTGTGGCGGTAGTGGGCCCCGATGGCGCTGCCCCGGTGCCTCCCGGCCCGGCCGCTGGCTTGGTGGCCCATCACCTCGTCGATGACCCGGGCCGGGAGGCCGGCGTCCTCCAGCCAGGTCGAGAAGGTGTGCCGGAAGTCATGGGCGCCGTGGAGGTCGACCGCATCCAGCAGCGGATGGTGGGCGGCTGGCCGCAGCATCCAGCGTGCTTCCAGGCCGGCGCCGGCGGCGGCGACGGCCTGGGCCAGCTCCTCGAGGGCACGGCTGACGGTGGTGAGCGCGGTGGTGCGCCCCCGGGTGCTCAGCTGGGCGGCGAGTTGCTGGGCACTGAGCGGGCCACCGTCGCGCAGCGCCGCCAGGGCGCGGGAGGCGGTCGGGCGGAGCCCGGCGGTGGCCGGGTTGGCGAGCTTGGCCAGCGCGCCGTGGTAGGTGCGGCGGAAGTTGTGGCGCGACAGCACCGTCCGGGTGCCCTTCCGCACCCCAGGGCCACCACGCTGGCCAGGGCCGCCACCTGGCCCGGTGAACAGGATGGCGGCGGGGTCGCTGCCGGGCGTAAGGCGGCGGCGGATCGCCTCCACGACCTGGGGGGCCAGGGGAATCTCACGGATGCTGGCATCGCTCTTGGGGCGGGGCTTGAAGCCGCTGCCGAACTGCCCGCCGGCTTGGTAGCGCACGTCGACGACCTGCAGCGTCGGCACCGGCTGGTTGAGGTGGACGCGGCGGCGGTGCAGCCCGGCGAGCTCCCCGATGCGCAGGCCGGTGCCCAGCAGGGTGATGACGTGATCCCACCAGAACAGCGGGAAGCAGGCCAGCAGCTGGCCGGCTTCCTCGGGGGTGAGGGCGCGGCGGTTGCCGGCCGCAGGACCAGGTCCGGGTCGGCTCGGCGTTTGGGGGCGGGCACCTTGCCGACCGGTTGGTTTCGATCGCGCCCTCGTCGAGGGCGAATTGGAAGATGCGCAGGGCCAGCGAGCGGCACTGTCGCAGGGTCGCCGGGCCCACCTTGGCAGCCAGGTCGCGTTGCCAGCGGCGCACGTCGGCCGGGCCGATCCGCTCGATCGGGCGGTCGGCGAACCAGGGCCGCACGTGCAGCCTAAGCCGGCTCTCGGTGATCGCGAGGGTGTTGGGGCTGCGATCGGGTCGGTGGAGTACAGCTCCCACCACTCGTCGGCCCACCGGCCGAACGGCAGCCGACCGCGGCGGCGGCCCCGCCAGGTACCGTGGCGCAGCTCCAGGCGCTTCTCGGCAGCCAGGTCGCGGGCCTCCTCGGCGGAGTCGACGGTCTTGGCGCCTTGGGTGCCGTCGTCGAGCCGCCAGGAGACCTGGTAGCGGCGGCCGCGCTTGCGCCAGGTCACCGAGCCCATCTGAGCCTGCACGCCGACCAGCCCGATGCGCCGCCCCACTGGACCCTGGACACCCTCGCCCAGGCCGACCAAGCGCTCGGGATCGGGGTGCAGCGCAGCCAGGTCCGCCGCATCCTGCTGGCCGAGGGGTCCGCTGGCGCCGGTCGCGCTCCTGGACCCAGTCCAGCGACCCGGAGTTCGCCGCAAAAGGACCGCGATCGTCGCGCTCTACACCCACCCGCCGGCCCGTGCGACGGTCGTCTGTGCCGATGAGCTCGGGCCGGTGACCCCGCGCACGTTCCCACCTACCCCTGCCTGGTCACCCGATGGCCACCGGGTCAAGGCGCCACTGGAGTACCGCCGTGGGATCGAGAAGACCTGGGTGTACGGCAGGCTGCGGGTGGCCGACGGACAGGCGGTCACCTGCACGGCCGCCTCCCGCAACAGCACCAACTACCAGCGGTTCCTGGAGCTGGTGGAGGCGGCCAACCCAGCCGGCGACATCCTGGTGATCACCGACAACCTCTCCAGCCACACCAGCTTCTCCACCCGGACCTGGCTGGCCGACCACCCGCGCATCCGGCAGGTGTTCATCCCCAAGGGCGCCTGCTGGCGCAACCTGCAAGAGGCATGGTGGCGGCTGTTTCGCCGCCAAGGGTTGGCCGGCCAATGCTTCGCCGACGCCGCCGAGATCACCCTGGCCACCAGGGTCGCGACCTGCCAGCTCAACCAGCGCGCCCGACCGTGGGTCTGGGGTCGCACGCCACCGTCCCACGCCACCGGCGGCGAATCTTTGTGTACCGCCTTTGAGGAACGCAGCACTAGCGCGCTCGACGTTTTCGATCCGGAGGCGAGGTGTCGACCCGACCGCGCGCAAACGCGTCGATACGGCCCCAGCGACCGGGGATGTCGAGCAGTTCCAGACGCCCAATCGTGCTGGGCAGTGCCGGGTCGACCACCAGGTGCTCCCCGACCGGCTCCAGGCCCAGCATGGTGGCCAGCAGCAGCAGCGGCGCAGCGGTCGACCAGGCCTGGGGGCTGCACGCGGTCGGGTACTGGACCGGGTACTTGGTCATCGAGCGTGGGTAGCCGCCGAACGCCTCGGGGAGCCGACCGTCGAAGAACTCGGCGGCCTCCAGGATGCCCGCGGCGACCTGTGCTGCTTCCTCTTTGAAGCCGTAACGGCGCAGCCCCCAGGCGATGAAGGAGTTGTCGAAGGGCCAGATCGTGCCGACGTGGTAGCCGATCGGGTTGTAGCGGCCCTCGCCCACCGCCAGGGTGCGCACCCCCCACCCGGAGAACAGCCGCTCGCCCAGGAGGTGTCGCACCAAGGCCAAGGCCAAGGCCAAGGCCAAGGCCAAGGCCAAGGCCACCATACCGCTCCACAGCAGGATGATCTCCATCCGGCGGTTCAGGGCCGACATATAGCGAAACCGCAGGTCGGCATGGTGTGAGCCAAGCTTGTTGGACCGAGGAGGCCGGGCATGTCCGACTCAGGATCCACGCAGACCACCGAGCCGCCCACCGCGGAGCGGCGCAGGACCGGGCGATCGATCGGGGTGGTCGTCTGTGTTGTGTTGGCCGTGCTGCTCACGATTCCGGCCGTGGTCGCGTTCTGGGGCCAGCGCACGCTCAACGACACGCAACGGTATCTCGACACGGTGGGTCCCCTGGTGAATTCGCCCGAGGTGCAGGACGCCATCGCGACGACGGTCACCAACGCCATCGAGCAGCAGGTCGACATCGAGGCGGTCCTCAACGAGGTATTCGCCGGGGTCATCACCGACCGTTCCCGCCTGGAGAAGCTGGTTGGGCCACTCTCGGGCGCGGTCAACGGGCTGATCGACCGTGAGGTTCGCGAGTTCGTGGCGTCGGATGCCTTCGCCGACATTTGGGTCCGGGTCAACACCAGGGCGCAACAGGCCCTGGTTCGCCTGCTGAAGGGGGAGGAGGAGACCGGCGCGGTTTCGCTCCAGGGCGACCAGGTCGTCCTCGACTTGTCCGACGTCATCGACCAGGTCAAGCAGCGCCTGGTCGCGCGTGGACTCACGATCGTGGAGAACGTCCCGATCTCCGATGTGGACAAGCAGATCGTGCTGCTGGAGGCGCCGCAGCTGGAGCAGGTGCGGACGATCTATGCGTTCGCGAATCCGGTGGCCAGGTGGCTGATTCTGGCCGTGGCGGCGCTGTATCTGGCCGCGTTGCTGCTGTCACGCCGCCGGCCGCGGATGACCGTGATCATCGGGGTGGCGCTGGTGGCGAACGCGCTGCTGCTGGCGTGGTCGCTGTCGATCGGCCGCCAGCTGTTCATCAACGAGCTGGCCGGCACGGTGTTCGGCCCGGCAAGCTCGGTCTTCTACGACACGCTGCTGGCCTATCTCGAGCGCGGCTGGCAGGTGCTTGCCTGGCTCGGGCTGATCCTCGTGGTCGTGGGTTGGTTCACCGGGTCCAACGCCTCCGGTACCGCAGTCCGCACGACACTGTCGGGCGGCCTGGAATCCGTCGGGGCAGAGCTGGCCGACGGGCCGCTCGGCGGTGCCGGTCGGTGGGTCGCGGCAAACACCCGGTGGCTCCGGGTCGCGGTGGGCGCGCTTGGTGTCGTCGTCCTGCTATGGGGCAACGACCTCTCGGTGTCACGGCTGCTCTGGTCGCTGCTGCTCGTGGTCGTGCTCCTGGCAGTCGTGCAGGTCCTGGTCGGAGCCGGCCGCGGAGCCGATCGTCGTCCGAGTGCCGGAGCGCCGAGCACACACCCTGCATGAGCCAAGGCAGACCCAGGGCGCCAGCACCGGCCGGCTCCAGCTGGACCAGCTCGTCGATAGTGTCCCAGGACGAGAAGTCGTTGGGCATGATCGTGTTGATGGCCAGATGCACAGCGTCGATGAACGTCGTCTCGCCGGCCACAGCTTGGGCGGTGAGCGGCGCCCGTCCCGCCAAGAAGCTGGCCACCGCGGTGCCGGCCGCTCCGGGGGGTGTACGGGGAGATCCGGACCCCTCCTTGATTGCCTTGACCGCTAGCGGGATCATCGACGCGCTCTGTCGCTATGGTGATCCTTTACTTGCCATTCACTACGAACGGTGGTTGGACTCAGGAGCGAGGGAGGCATGGTTCCGGGAGGGTGAGCGTCGCCTGGATGAGGCGTCACCGCCGGATTCATCTCCGACGGCGGCTGACGTGAGCTTGGCTCATCGCGGACGCCGCGCTGACCCCTACCTCGGGCCGGGGGCGGCGCCGCTGACCCTCGCCGAGCAGGAGCTGCTGCCGACTCGGGCCCGCTGGCACGAGGACGAGGGCGGCTATGTGCACCTGCAGCGGACCCGCCCCCAGACCCTGGCCTACGGGCTGGCCGACTCCCCCGTGGGGCTGGCCGCGTGGCTTCTGGAGAAGTGGCGGGCCTGGAGCGACTGCCACGGCGAGCTGGAGCGCCGGTTCACCAACGACCAGCTGCTGACCACCGTCATGCTCTACTGGGTGACCGGGACCATCGGGTCCTCGTTCCGGTTCCATCGGGACTGGGCCCTGGGCGCGGCCTCGCTCCCCGACGCCCTGGCCGAGGCCTTGGCCGATCGGGCCGAGGTTCCCCCCGGGGTGGTACGGCCGCTCGGCCGGGGCGAGCGGATCCAGGTGCCGGCCGCGGTGGCCCTGTTCGACTATGTGTGTCCGAGGGAGTGGGTCGAGCGCGCCTACGCCGATCTGCGCCGTTTCACGGACATGCCCCGCGGCGGCCACTTCTCGGCCATGGAAGAGCCCGAGCTGCTGGCCGAGGACCTGCGGGTGTTCTTCCGGACCCTGCGCTGACCCGGCACAGATCATCTGGCAAGCTGACCTGCACGGCACGCCGCAGTTCCCCAAGCGACACCTCGGCGGCTCCGGCGCACAGCCGGTCTAACCCAGCCTCCGCCCAACTGTCTGACTAACGGGTTAGCCTGAGCCAGGCAGCTCTTGGTGCGCTAGAGAACGACGCGGGCCGGCGACCATGGGGGTGCAGCGGATGGCAGCCAAGGCAGACCAGGTCCCTGACGACCTGATCGCGATGCCGGCTGCGGCTGCGGCCCGGTTCGCCGGGGTGAGCCAGCGCCAGCTTCGCTACTGGGATGAAACGGAGTTGCTTAGTCCCGGCATCAAGCGACAGTTGAGCGAGCGCAACACCGTCCGGCTGTACACCTTTCCTGAGCTCCTCGAGCTGCGCGTCATCGCCAGCTTGGAACGGCTGCGGATGCCGCTGCGTCGCATCCGCAAGGTCGTCCAGTTCCTCCGCCGAGAGGGACATGAGGCACCACTCCGGGAGCTCCGCTTCGCCGTGACCGGCGGGGAGCTGTTCTTCCAGCGGCCCGATGGCACCTGGGCGGGAGACCGACAACCCGACCAGATCGTCATTGATGCGACGATCTCACTTCCGCTTGAGCACTACCGAGCCGGCATCCGTCAGGCCGCCCAGACGGTGCGGCGCCGCAGCGACGCCGGCCGCATCGAACAGCACCGCAAGGTCCTCGGCCACAAGCCGGTCTTCGCCGGCACCCGCATCCCAGTGGCAGCCGTCGTGCCCTATCTGAAGCGCGGGCTGCCGGTGGAGGAGATCCTCGAGGCCTTCCCACAGCTGACCAAGGCGGACATCGAGGCAGCACGTCGGCACGCTGACGTCGCCTAGTGCGCTTCGTCCTGGACCATGACGTCGATGTCCGGGTCGGCACGGTGCTTCGCCGAGCTGGGCATGAGTGCTGGCCGTCCACTGCCGGTCTTGCCGCCTCCGCCGACGACGACGCCGTCGCCGTCTATGCCGACGACCGGGGGGCGGTGCTGATCACCCATGACCGGGAGTTCACCCGGCGGCGGATGAAGAACACGATTGGCCGGCATGTGCGGCTCGACTGCGAGCAGCCCGACGCGATGGCCGTCATCGGTGCCCATCTCGATGAGCTCGTCGCGGCGCTCGAGCGCGCCCCATGACGTCGTGATCGTTGTCTCGGCCGCTGGAGTGACACGACACGCCGGACAGTGGGAGTAGGCGGCATCGAGCGCTCGTGTCTGTTCGTCGGCGAACCAGAGACGCGCCGGTTAATTTGTCGGATTCTCGCCTGAGAACTCATCAGCATCGGTCGCCAGCCGATGCCAATTGTTGCTAGTCCCTGCCACTTGATCCAGATGCTACGATCACCATTGACCTGCACAAACCGCTGTTCCTCCTGGTCACCGGGCGAGGGAGAATAGCCCCAGGATTTTCCTTACCATGGATGCGCTCTACCGACTGAGCTAGGGGGCAAGTTACCGTCCGCAGTTAGACGCCGGCATTGTAGCAGCGACACTGATGAAGACACCGGCAAATCGAGCACCCATCAGCACACAGGGCCGACAATGCTACCGGATCGCTTCCTCATCGACCCGACCAACCCCGCGGCGCTTCCAGCCGCTGCGTCGGCGGCTCCAGCAGCTGGTTGACCGGTGCCTCAACCGCGTCGCCGTGAGGCCGGCCGGATCATGGGGCGTTCGGGACCCGGCTGCGCGACCAGGTCGACCTGACATCCTGACCGCCGAGGTCGACCACACCATGCAGCCCGCCCAGCCGTCGCTGGCTCGGTTCCGCAGACGCTCGCCACGCCGATCCACGATCACCTGGTCGGGGCGGGTCTGTTGCCTGGCGCGAACTAGGGACTCACCCGGGATGGCGCCGTGGTGCCTGGCTGGTGTTGTCGAGGAAGGCCGACGAGTGTCGGTCTCTCAGGCGGCTCAGCTGGACAAACCCAGAGGGCATCAGCCCATTTGGCCGCCCCGTGCTATGTATGAGGCCAAGCGAGAAACAGGAAAGCACCGGAAGGACGGGGCAGATGGCCGCGAGGGCGAGGATCCCCCACCCGAGCGTCGACGAACGCCGGGCGCGAGGCAAGGAGGCGCGCAACCGCACTCCTCCGTCCAGCCACGCCGGCTGGGCGCCAGCCACCGACCGCCCCAACCCGGTCGCGCTGCTCGAGGACCAAAACCGCTCCCGCGAGCCCGACCTGGTGCCCGTCCGGCACGGACGGATGCTGGTCTCACCGTTCACCTTTTACCGCGGCACGGCCAAGATCATGGCCAGCGACCTGGACGGCACCCCGACCGCCGGCCTCCAGGTCCAGCTGTGCGGCGACGCCCACCTGTCGAACTTCGGCCTGTTCGCCTCGCCCGAGCGGCGGCTGCTGTTCGACCTCAACGACTTCGACGAGACCCTCCCGGGCCCCTTCGAGTACGACGTCAAGCGGATGGCGGCCAGCTTCACCATCGCGGGCCGCAACAACGGCTTCGCCAAGGCCGACACCAAGGCGGTCACCACGGCGGCGGTGACCGCCTACCGGGAGGCAATGGCCAGCTTCGCCGCCATGGGCACGCTGGCCATCTGGTATGCCCACCTGGATGAGGACGAGCTCCTGCAGGGGATTCGCAGCGCCGCCGTGGCCTCCAAGACCACCAAGCAGGCGGCCAAGAAGGGGGCCAAGGCGGCCCGGCGGGCGGAGAAAGCGCTGGCCAAGGCGCACACCCGCCATAGCCTGCAGGCCCTCTCCAAGCTCGGTGAACTGGTCGACGGCCAGTACCGGATCGTCAGCCAGCCACCGATCGTGGTCCCGGCGAGAGAGCTGGAGGCCACCTACGGCCTCTCCGGCGAGGAGATCGAGCGGGTGATCCGGGAACAGTTTCGTGCCTACCGGGCCACCCTGCGCGACGACCAGCGCCAGCTGCTGGAGCGGTTCCGGTTCGTCGACATGGCCCGCAAGGTGGTCGGAGTGGGCAGCGTCGGCACCCGGGCCTTCATCGTCCTGCTCCAGGGCCGCGACCAGCAGGACCCGCTGTTCCTCCAGGTCAAGGAGGCGACGGCCTCGGTGCTGGAGGACCACCTGCCCAAGAGCCGCTACCGCCAGCACGGCGAGCGCGTCGTCTACGGACAGCGGATGATGCAGGCGGCCAGCGACATCTTCCTGGGCTGGACCAAGGGCGCCGACGCCAGCCGTCACTACTACTGGCGGCAGCTGCGGGACATGAAGGGCTCGGCCGAGGTCGAGGCGATGGCGCCGCTGGGACTGAGGTTCTACGCCGGTATCTGCGGCTGGACCCTGGCCCGGGCGCACGCCCGCTCGGGCGACCCGGTGGCGATCGCCGAGTACCTAGGCGACGACGACCAGTTCGACCGGTCGATCGCCGACTTCGCCAAGCGCTACGCCGACCAGAATGAGCGGGACTACCAGGCGTTCGCCGAGGCGGTCCGATCCGGACGGCTGGAAGCGGTCGAAGGCACCTGAGCGGCGGATCCCAGGGAGGCGGCGCTCGCGTTTCAGCTCACCTCATCGAGCCTGGTGACCGAGGCGGCCGAGGAGATCGAATGGCCGCCTCGCGGCCATCGGCGGCCTACCTCTGCTTCCGGCCGCGTTCCCGCTTGGTGTTGGCTGATAGCACTGTCCCGGCCGACCCGGACATCGTGGGGCCTCCCGGCGGTGATGGGCTGGCGCTGTGGCGCGTCAGGGCGCGGCCGGTGTAGCGGACGGCGACGGCGGCGCCGGTGCCCATGAGCGAGCCAACCAGCACATCACCCGGATAGTGCACGCCGGTGTGGACCCTGGAGTAGGTGATGGCGGCGGCCACGGCGTGCAGCGGTAGCCAGGCCAGGGGCAGCTCGTCGCCGACCGCCGTGGCGAAGGCAAAGGCCGAGGCGGAATGCCCTGAGGGGAACGACGTCGAGCCGGGCATCTTGACCTTGCGCCCGGCCGGCACAGGCACCCTGGCCCGGTTGGGGCGGGCCCGCCTGAGCAGCCCCTTGCCCACCAGGTTGGCCGTCGCCGAGGCGAGCCCGATGCTCGCCACCCCAACCAGGGCGGCCCGCCGCGGCCGGCCCGGCTTGAGCGCGAGCGCCGCGGCGGTGGCGGAACCCAGCTTGGGGGGGGCGGG
>Ga0081538_10005308_pt1 | contig 11604 bp, 10 predicted proteins | sample TabmetS5T2R1_FD_71022 | JGI IMG/M metagenome (GOLD analysis project Ga0081538, IMG submission 71022) | Tabebuia heterophylla rhizosphere microbial communities from the University of Puerto Rico - S5T2R1 | ecosystem: Host-associated > Plants > Roots > Rhizosphere ... | reverse complement strand
GGCCGATCGGGCCGTCGGGGGCGGAGCGCCGCATGGTGACGCCCTGGCGGCCGTCCTTGCGAGCCGTTCGCATGCGGCTGGAGCGCGCGGAGTCGGGGCTCATCGACGCGCGTTCGCCGCGGCCTGCGCGACCGTGTCGCGATCCGCGAAGCCCTCGAGCCTGAAGAAGAGCGTGTTCGGGCGCTCGTAGACGAGCACGGACGGCGTGCCCAGGGCGCCCAGGAGCTGCGCCAGAGGGCGGACCTGCGGCTCGTTGCGAATGTTGATGGCCACGAAGCCGGCCTTCACTGCGCCTGCTCCGGCGCGAGCCTCCGCGAGCGCCATCTCGTCCAGCGCTGCGCTCGGGTCGTACAGCGCGACGACCGTGACGCGATTCTTCGCGAGCACACGTGAGAGCACGAGCGGCAGGCCGTTCGCGTCGACCGGATCACCCTTCGGCTTCGCGTCGGGAACACGAACCGGTGCAACGGCAGCCGGCTTCGGCTTTGCAGGCGTGAGCTTCGCCTTCGCCTTGGGCTTGGCCGGCGTCACTTTGGCCTTCGCCGGTGCCGCCTTCTTGGGCTTGGGCTTCGCGGTGGGCTTGGCCTTCTGCGCAGGTACGGGCTTCGCCCTCGGCGTAGAGGCGTCGAACGAGCTCTCGGCACCAGACGGAAGCGTCCGGTAGACCATGAAGCTCGCGACGATCCCGCCGAGGATTACGAGCGCGAGTACAGGCGCGAGTGCGCGCGGAGAGAGCCGCATACCCGGCCTATCGGCAGCACAGCGCGTCTCCTTTACAGCTACTCGCGCGCGCGCGTGGGCGGAAGAGCGGCATCCCCCGAAAGTGTCATCAGGCCCACCGGGTCACAGCCGATACAGGCCGGGAGCCATCGACCTTGCTGCGACCCCAAGGAGGAGTACCAAGCATGCTTGCAAGGCTTAACCAGCGGATCAACCGGAGCAACCGTGAGGGCGGTTTCACCCTCATCGAGCTCCTGGTGGTCATCATCATCATCGGCATCCTGCTCGCGATTGCCGTTCCGTCGTACATCAAGTTCCGTGACCGGGCGAACGATTCCGCCGCCAAGGCGAACGTCCGCGCGGTGATTCCGGCCGTCGAGGCGTTCTTCGCCGACTTCGGCTCGACCACGGGCTATACCGGGATGACGACGGCGTTCCTGCAGTCGAACTACGACCAGGCGATCGACCCGGCCAAGATCTCGGTCATCTCCGCGACCTCGACGACGTACTGCGTCCAGAGTGTCGTCGGCGGCAAGACCTGGAAGAAAGACGGCCCCGCTTCCGACATCGTGAGCGGCGCCTGCTAAGCACACTTCGTGCTCGTGTGAGAAGGGCGCCTCCGGGCGCCCTTCTTCGTTTCAAGGCCGCGTTCCTCGACGCCGATAGAGCCCTCGTGGTCGCGGCCACCACAGACCTGAGCGCGCGCGCCGCTGCGCGCAGCGCTTTCGCCGCCCGCGTCGACGCGGCGGCTATGCCCCTGCTCGCCGGTCTTGTGGCGCTCTCGTTCATGCTGCGCCTCGCGGTCGGCTGGCTGCGGGCGACGCCGAACTACTTCTCGGACGAATACCTCTATGCAGAGCTCGGACGGTCGCTGCTCGAGTCGGGCCGGCCGCTGATCCGCGGAGTCGAGGTCGGATTTCCTGCGCTGCTCCAGCCGGTGCTGACTGCTCCCGCGTGGCTGATCGACGATGTCGCCGTCTCGTACCGGCTCATCCAGGGGCTCGGCGCGCTCGCCATGTCGCTCGCCGCGGTCCCCGCCTTCCTTCTCGCCCGGCGCGTCGGGGCAAGCGGGCCGCTCGCGCTCGGCGTCGCCGCGTTCACCGTGGCTGTTCCCGACCTCCTCTTCGCCTCGTGGGTCGTCGCAGAGCCCTTCGCGTATCCGCTCGCGCTCGCGGCGGTGCTCTGTGCCACTTCTGCGCTGGTCGAACCGACGCGGCGCAACAGCATGCTCTTCGTTCTCTTCGCGGGGCTCGCCGCCTTCGCCCGAATTCAGTTCGCGGTGCTCCCCGCCTGCTTCTTCGTCGCTGTGGTCCTCGTCGGGCTCCGGGAGCGTCGCGTGCGGTCCGCGCTTCGCGAGCAAGCGCTCGCGCTCGGCGTTTTCGGCGGTGCCGCGCTTCTGACGCTCGCCGTAGGAGTCACGCGCGTCCTCGGCCTGTACCGAAGCGGGCTCGACGGGCGCGCCGACCCACTCGAGCTGCTGGAGCGCGCGGGCGTCAACGGCCTCGTCCTCGCGTACTCGTCGGGCTGGATCCTGCTGCCCGGCGCGCTGATCGGGTTGGCGCTCGCTCTTGCCCGTCCCCAGACGAGGGCGGAGCTTGCGTTTGCAGCTTTCGCAGTGACGCTGGCCGTCGCCCTCTTCCTCGAGGCGGGCGTTGCCGGAGCTGTCGACCACGCCCAGGAGCGCTACGTCTTCTACGTCCTGCCGCTTGCGGCGGTCGGCTTCTGCCTCTACGCCGCACGGGGCTGGCCTGCGCGGATGTATCTGGCACTCGTCGCGGTCACGTTGATCGCCGCCTCTGCGGCCGCCCCGCTCGCAGGCTTCTCGGCGGCCGAAGGCAAGGCGCACTCGCCGCTGCTGCTGGCCGCCTTCCGGGTCGAGCAGTGGCTGGGAAGTGCCGGCACCGGATCGCTCGCCTTCGCCGTCGCCGCGGCGCTCTTGTGCTCGCTGGCCGTCGCGCTCTCTTTCAGGCCTCGCATGGGGACCGCCGTTGCGCTCCTGCTCGCCGTTGGCGCGGCTACTGCGACCTCTGTCGCGGCGGTGGCGTTCGATGCACAGAACGCGACGGCCGTCCGCCGCGCATTCCTCCCCGCGGATCCGTCGTGGGTCGACCGGGCCGGCCTCGAGAACGTCGTCCTCGTGCGCGGCCCGAACGGCGTCAGGACCGAGGCGCTCGAGCAGCTCTTCTGGAACCGCTCCGTCGACCGCGTCGCGCTGCTGCCCGGGGCCGAGCAGGTCGACCACGTGCACGCGCCACGAATCAAGGTCGCCCCGGACGGCGGCCTCCTTGTCGACGGTCGTCGCGTTCGCAATCCGCTGCTCGTGGACGGCTACGCGGGCACCCTGCGGCTGGCGGACGCCCGCCGGGTCGCTGCGTCTCCTTCGTTCACCCTCTGGGAGCCTCGCGGTGAGGCACGCCTCTCGCTCTACCTCGCGGGTCGCTACAGCGACGGCTGGCTGTCCGGCGCCGGACGGCTGCACCTCTGGCCGGAAAGGGGCAGAACCGTCGAAGGTCGGCTGCGCTTGACGCTGACCGCTCCGGCGGCGGGCGGCCCAATGACGATTCGCTTCTTGTCGTCTCGCAGCGAGCGCCGCGACGTACGGCTGCGTCCGGGGGTCCCTGAGACGGTCGAGTTCGAGGCCTGCTCCGTCGGCCGCTGGGAGCTGACGTTCGTCTCCGACAGTCGCGGATTCGTGGGGAACCGCGTCGTGAGTGCGCAGTCGTCGGAGCCGGTGTTCGTACCGAGCGCTTGTCGCCGACCACGGGCGGGCGTCTCAACGATATGAGCGTCGTCGCCGTTAGGAAAACCGCTCCGAGGCTCACGGAAGCTTCGGCCCCGGCACCCCGGCGCCGTCGTTGGACGCTGGCGCTCGCGGGCGTCTTCGTCCTTGCTGCGGCCTACCACTGGCTCCAGTCCCTCGGCCACGTGACGCCGGCGATCTTCACGGACGAGTTGCTCTTCAGCGAGCTCGCGAGGAGCTTCGGTTCCGGCGATGGGTTCACCGTCCGCGGCCAGCCGTTCCCGTTTCCTGCGTTCCTGCCCTCCGTCGTCCAGGCGCCGGTCTGGCTCGTCGGCTCGACGGCGACCGCCTACGAGCTCGCGAAGGCTCTGAACGCACTGCTCATGTGCTCGGCGGCCCTGCCGGCCTACTGGCTCGCGCGCCAGCTCGTGCGCCCTGGGGGTGCGCTCCTTGTCGCCGTGGCCTCGGTGACGGGCGGCGCCATGCTCTACCACGGATACCTCACCTCGGAGGCGCTCGCCTACCCGGTCTTCCTCGCCTCCGTCGCTGTCTGCGTTCGCGCACTCGCGGCTCCGTCTCCGCGGCGCGACCTCATCGCCGTCGCGGTGCTCGGTCTGGCGGTCCTGACCCGGGCGCAGTTCGTGGTACTGCCGCTCGCGTTCGTCGTGGCGATCCTGCTCGTCGGCCGGCCCGTTCGCCGGCACGTGACGGCGCTCGTCGCGCTCGGCGGCGCGGCCGCGCTGGGGCTCGCAGTCGGGGCGGGGCTGCTGGGCTTCTATGCCGGTGCGCGCGAGCTCGACTATCCGCTTGGCGAGACGCTGCGCTGGACCGGCTGGACGGCGGCGCTCATGCCGTATGCCGCCGGACTGCTCGTGGTCCCCGGAGCGCTCCTCGGTCTCCTAGGCCCGCGGACGAGTGCGGAGCGCGGCTTCGCGGCGCTCACGTCGGTGCTGATCGTCCTGATGCCGCTGCAGGCCGGGTTGATTGCGTCCGGCGAGGCCCGGAAACCCTTCGAGCGGTACGTCTTTTACCTCCTGCCGCTCCTCTTCACGGCGTTCTTCGTGTTCGCGCAGCGGCGCGAGGCGGGGCGGAGGCTGTACACCGCCGTTGCACTCGGTGTGGGCGGAGTCGCGCTGGCCGTCCCGTTCGCATCCCTTGCCGTCAACTCGTTCTCGTTCGACTCCCCAACGCTGTCGGCTGTTGCGGCGGTCGGTCGCTGGACGACGCCCGGTGACGCGGCGGCGTTCTTCGCGGCCGCGGGACTCGTCACGGCGCTCACGGCCGTCGCCCTGCGCCGCCGCCCGTTCGCTCTCGCGGGGCTCTCGATCGCTCTGGCATTCCTGATCGGCGCCGCCGCCTACACCGGGGACCGTCGCATGACGCGCCGCTCGCTCGACGGGCTCGCCCCCGCGCAGGCCGACTGGCTCCAGCGCACCGGGATCCGTGAGGCCGACGTGCTCGCCCTTCCCGGCGGGTCCCTCCACTCGGGCTGGAACCTGGAGAGCTGGAACCGGAACGTCGGCCGGACACTGCACCTCGGCGACGTGCCCGTCGATCCACTCCCGTTCACGCAGGTTGGTCTCCGCCCGGACGGAACGCTCGCCGCCGCGGACGAAGTAATCCGCAGCGACCACCTCGTCGTCGACTACTCGGGGACGCGGGTCGAGCTTGACGCCGAGCTAGTCGCTCGTCCCAAGCCCGGCCTCGCCCTCTACCGCGTCGCAGGTCCCGTCAGGTTCCGCTCCGCGGCGTTCGGTCTCTATCCGGACGGCTGGGCGCAATCCGTGCTGCGATACGCCGCGTTCCCAAGCGAGCGCTCGACGGGGTCGTACCGCGTCACGCTCTCGCTTCCCGCCGGCCGCCAGGCGCGCGTGGTCGAGCTCGAGGCCGGCCCGGTGAGCCGGCGCATCGAGCTCGGTCCGGGCCGCAGCGCAACTATTCGCATCCCCGCAGCCGGCTTCCCCGTGCCCGAGCTCGCGATCCGCACGAATCGGGCCGATTTCCTCGCCGAGGGGAGCTCAAGCCCTCGCCTCGTCGCGCTCCGCGTGACGAGCCTCGAGTTCATCCAAACCGTCCGCAAATAGGGGTTCAAGAAACTGCGTCAACCTGCCGATAGCTCGCCCGAGGGAGTCATGCCGGACTCGACGTACTCGATCGACACGCTGCTCGAGCAGATGGTGGCGCACGACGCCTCCGATCTGCACATCACGGTGGGATCCCCACCGGTGCTCCGCCTGCGCGGTCACCTGCACCGGCTCGAGAACGCGCCGCGGCTCATGGCCGACGACACCCGGCAGCTCCTCTACCGGATCCTCTCGACCGAGCAGCAGAAGCTGCTCGAGCTCAACCGGCAGATCGACCTCTCGTACTCGATTCCCGGCCTCGCGCGCTTCCGCGTGAACATCTACTCGCAGCGCGAGAGTCTCGCCGGCGCCTTCCGCCTGATTCCGACCGAGCTGAAAACGCTCGAGCAGCTCGGCGTGCCGAAGTCCCTCTATGAGCTGTGCGAGAAGCCGCGCGGCCTCGTGCTCGTCACCGGCCCGACGGGCTCCGGCAAGTCGACGACCCTCGCGTCACTGATCGACGAGATCAACCGCACTCGGGCCGATCACATCATCACGATCGAAGACCCGATCGAGTTCCTGCACAAGCACAAGAACTGCATCGTCAACCAGCGCGAGCTCGGTCCCGACGCCATCAGCTTCGCGGAGGCACTGCGGGGCGCGCTGCGCCAGGACCCCGACGTGATCCTCCTCGGCGAGATGCGCGACCTCGAGACGATCGGGACCGCGCTGACGGCGGCCGAGACGGGCCACCTCGTCTTCGCAACGCTGCACACGCAGGACGCCGCCTCGACGGTCGACCGCTTGATCGACGTCTTCCCGGCCGCCCAGCAGGGCCAGATCCGAACGCAGATCGCCGGCACCCTCCAGGGGGTCGTCACGCAGACGCTGCTCCCGACCGCCGACGGCCAGGGACGCGTTCCCGCCGTCGAGGTCCTCTTCCCGGACGACGCCGTCCGGAACCTGATCCGTCAGGCCAAGATCGAGCAGGTCTACTCGGTCATGCAGACCGGGACCTCTCGCGGGATGATGACGCTCGAGCAGTCGCTCGCCGAGCTCGTTCTGCGCGGGACGATCACGCAGGACATGGCGCTCTCTCGCTCCAGCCGCCCCGACCAGCTCCTCGGTCTCATCGAGCGGGCGGCACCTGACAACGCCGAAGACCTTGCGGCCAGCGGCCTACGGGTCGCGGGGTAGACCATGAATCTGCGGAAAGAGATCAAGCTTTCGGACCTCCTGCCCAAGCGGCGAAAAAAGACCGCCGAGGTTGCCGAGGTCGAGGCAGCACCGAAGACCGAGAAGCCGAAGCGCGAGCGCAAGCATCGGAGCCTGCGGCCGAAGCGCACGGCGACGCCGAAGGTGAAGCGGGCTCGCACCAAAGGCCGCGCGAAGAAGGTCGTCGGCTTGAAGGTCGGGGCCTCGCAGATTGCCGCGGCCCGGGTCGTGAACAACGGCGCGCCGCAGCTCGTCCAGATCGCCCGCGAGGAGCTCGACCCCGGCATCGTCGTCGGCGGCGAGCTCCGCGAGAGCGAGGAGCTCGTGGACGTCCTCAAGCGCTTCTTCCGCAAGCACAAGCTTCCCCGCCAGGGCGTCCGCCTCGGGATCTCCAACAATCGGATCGGCGTGCGGACCTTCGAGATCGCCGGCATCGACGATCCGAAGCAGCTCGCGAACGCGATCAAGTACCGCGCCCAGGAGACGCTTCCGATCCCGATCGACGAGGCCGTCCTCGACTACCACATCCTCGGCGAGCGCACCGACGACGAAGGCGTTCTGCATCGTCGCGTGCTGCTTGTCGTCGCCTATCGCGATCTGATCGACCGCTACGTCGCGGCCTGCAAGAAGGCTGGAATCCGTCTCGCCGGTATCGACCTCGAGGCGTTCGCCCTCCTGCGCGCCCTCGCGCCGCAGACGGCGCCGGAGCCGGCCGGCTCGGCGGTGGTCGTCGTCAGCGTCGGCCACGACCGCACGACGTTCGCGGTGTCGGACGGCCACGCCTGCCAGTTCACGCGCGTCCTGGATTGGGGCGGCCGCTCACTCGACGAGGCGATCGCGAAGGCGCTCGACCTCTCACCGTCGGAGGCGCAGCCGATCAAGCTGACCGTCTCGCTGGCGGAGCCGTCGATCCCCGCGGGGCTGACGAGTGAGCAGGGTGAGCTCGTCAGGCAAGCCGTCGTACGCGAGGTTCACCAGTTCGCGCGCGAGCTGGTCTCCTCGCTCCAGTTCTACCAGTCGCAACCCGGCTCCCTCGGTATCGGCGAGATCGTCCTCACGGGCGGCACGGCACAGCTGCCGGGCCTCGCCACCGAGCTCTCGCGACTGCTCGGCGTCCGCGCGAGCGTGGGCGACCCGCTGGCGCGCGTGAAGGTTGGGAAGAAGGTCGACCAGGCACAGGAGCTCGGGTCGCTGACGGCGGCGATCGGGCTCGGGATCGAGAGCGACGCCTGATGCGCTCCGTCAACCTTCTCCCGCGCGACGATGCCAGGCGCCAGCGGCGCCAGCCCGGTGCCGTCGTGGTCACGGCCGTCCTCGGCAGCGTGCTCGTGACCGCGGTCCTCGCCGGCCTGTTTCTGATGACGAGCTCGACCGTCGGTGAGCGGCAGAGCGAGGTCGACGCGCTGCGCGCCGAGCTGGCGGCGATTCCGCCGCCCGAGCCCGCGCCCGCCGGACAGCAGACGCTCGAGGCCGAGACGAGCCAGCGCGTCCAGCTGCTCGGGCAGGCACTCGGGTCGCGTGTCGCGTGGGATCGCGTGCTACGCGAGATCTCGCTCGTACTGCCGGACGACATCTGGCTCGAGTCCCTGTCCGCGAACGCACCCGACCCAAACGCCACCCCGGCGCCCGGCAGCGCCGCGGGTGCGGGCGCGTTCACGATCGTCGGCTATTCGTACTCGCACGACGGTGTCGCGCGGCTGCTCGCCCGCTTGGCGGTGCTTCCGCAGCTCGAGAAGCCGAAACTCGGCTCGAGCACACTCGACGAGACGAAGGCTCGCGGCGTGGTCAAGTTCACGATCTCGGCGGGACTCCGCGGAGGGACGGCATGAAGGGGCTTCCGAAGCCCGCCGCGCTCGCACTCGTGATCGGCGCGCTGCTGGTCGTCTCCGCGGCCGGGTACTTCCTGCTGATCTCGCCGCAGCGCTCGCGCGGCGCCGAGCTCGCGAAAGAGGCCCAGGCCGTCCAGGCAGAGATCGTGGCGCGCCGCCTCGCCACGCGCCAGTCGACCCAGGTCGAGCCGATTCGCGTCGCGGACCTGTTCCGCGTCAGCAAGGCGATGCCCAGCACCGACGACATGCCCGGCGTCATCCTCGAGCTCAACCGGATCGCGCGTGAAACAGGAATCCGGTTCGAGTCGATCACGCCGCAGGATGCTGCGGACGCCGGCGGCTATCAGCGACGGGCGATCGACCTCGTCTTCGACGGCAACTTCTACGAGCTCTCCGACTTCCTGTTCCGGTTGCGCAGCCTCGTGCGCGTCCGCGGCGGGGAGCTCGAGGCGAACGGCCGGCTCTTCACGGTCAACTCGCTGAACTTCGTCGAGAGCGAGCGCGCGTTCCCGCAGATCAAGGCTTCGCTCAGCCTGAACTCGTTCGTCTACGGCACCGGTGAGGCGGCGACCCCTGCGGCAGCACAGCCGCCGGCCGCGCCGGGCGCGCAGCCTCCGGCCGCTCCTCCGGCACCCGCGACGCCCGCACCGACGCCGCCTCCGTCGGGCGCGGCCGCGGTGGGAGCCCAGTAAATGGCGAAGCGTTTCGATCCCAAGGCGAAGGCCCGGAAGCAGAAGATCCTCGCAGCCGGTCTCGGCGTGGTGCTCGTAGGCGTCCTGATCTTCCAGGCTCCGACCATCCTCGGCATGTTCAAGGGCAGCTCCTCGACGACGACGCCGGCTCCCGCGCCGGCTGCACCGGCTGCACCCCCGGCGACTCCCGGCGCGGCTCCGACCCCCGCTGCACCGACACCCGCGTCGAGCGCCCAGCTCGTCGATTCGGACGTCGCTCCCGAGCCTGCTGAGGGCCAGCTCGTCAGCTTCGACCGTTTCGAGAGCAAAGATCCGTTCATCCAGCAAGTCGGCGGCGGTGGAGCAGTCGGCACCTCCGCTCCCGCAGAGACCTCCGCCGCGCCGAAAGAAAACGAGGGCATTGCGTCGGGCGACAAGGGCCAGGCCGGGCAGGGCCCGACTCTGACCCAGACCCAGACCCCCGAGCCGCAAGCCGCGCCGACGCGGACGGCGAAGATCTCGGTGAACGGCGTCTCCGAGGACGTCGAGGTCTCGGGCACGTTCCCCGAGAGCGACCCAATCTTCAAGCTCGTCTCGGTCAAGGGCAACACCGTGAAGGTCGGCATCGTCGACGGCGCCTACGCAACCGGCGCGCCGACGATCACGCTCAGAGAGGGCGGCAAGCCGGTCACGCTGATGAACACCGCCGACGGAACCACTTATGTCCTGCGGCTCGTCAGCGTCGGCTGAGCGCTCGCCGGCTGGGCCGGCTCGTCTTGACTCCGCACGCGACCAAGGCGGCTTCGGGCTGGTCGAGCTCTTGATCGCGATGGTCATCCTGAACATCGGCATCCTCGCGATCGTCGCGTCGTTCAACGCCGGGATCATCACGCTCAGCCGCGCCAGCCGCGTGACGACGGCCGGGGTCCTCGCCGATCAGCAGATGGAGCTCTACCGCGCCATCACCTACGACTCGATCCGGCTCGCTTCCGGAACGATCCCCGCGACTGCTCCGTACACAACCGACCCGGCGTACAGCGGAAGCCAGATCACGACGCCGACCTGCTCCGGCCCGCCGTATCCGGACGAGTGCAACGCGAGCCGTGTCGTCACCGGCGCGGACAACAAGAGCTACCGCATCGACACGTACATCGTTCAGGCGACGCCGAGCGGCGGTCGGCCGGTGAAGCAGGTGACGATCGTCGTGCGCGACGCCAACCTCACCCGTGTCTATGTCCGGCATGCGTCTTCCTTCGACCAGTCCACCGGCTAAGGCGCGGCCCAGAGAAAGCCGATAGCGAGAGACGATGGCGGCCTACACCTACAGCGCGATCAACTCGGCGGGCATCGAGCTCACCGGGAACATCCACGCGCCGGACCGCGACGCCGCGCGCGAGCAGCTCCGCGTCCGCGGGCTGCTGGCGCAGAGCCTCGTCGAACTGCCGGCGAGCGGCGAGGAGGGCGTCCGCACGGCGTTCAAGAAGATCAAGCCCAAGGCGCTCCAGGTCTTCTCGCGGCAGTTCGCGACGATGATCGACGCCGGTCTCAGCGTCGTCAGCGCGCTGGTCGTGCTCGAGGAGCAGACCGAGGACAAGTACCTCGCCGTCGTCATCAAGGAGCTCCGCGCCGACGTCGAGGGCGGCCTGCTGCTCTCGCAGGCGATGGCCCGGCACCCGAAGATCTTCAGCCGCCTCTACATCTCGATGGTCGAGGCCGGGGAGGCAGCCGGAATCCTCGACCAGGTCCTCGACCGCGTCGCCTTCCAGATCGAGAAGGAGACGGCGATCAAGCGGCGCGTGAAGGGCGCAATGATCTATCCGACGATGGTCATGATCTTCGCGACCCTCGTCCTGATCGGGATGCTGATGTTCCTCGTCCCGATCTTCGTGAAGATCTTCCAGGACCTCGGGGGCTCACTCCCGACGCTGACGCAGTGGGTCGTGAACGTCTCCGAGTTCCTGCGCGGCAACTACTACATCGTCTTCCCGGCGCTCTTCGCGTTCATCATCGGCCTGCGGAAGGCCAAGCGGACCGAGAAGGGACGCCAGATCTGGGATCGGATCAAGCTCAAGATCCCAATGAAGATTGGAAACGTCGTCCTCAAGGTGACGATGGCGCGGTTCTCGCGCACGCTGTCGACACTGATCGCGGCCGGCGTCGACCTGATCAAGGCGCTCGAGATCACGGGCCAGACGGCCGGGAACTGGGTCGTCGAGGAGGCGCTCACGAGCGTCCGGAACAAGGTGCAGGAGGGCGTGCCGATCGCGGAACCCCTCGCGGCGAACCCCGTGTTCCCGCCGATGGTCGCGCACATGATCAAGATCGGTGAGGAGACTGGAGAGCTTGAGAAGATGCTCGGCAAGGTC
>Ga0081538_10005307_pt1 | contig 11606 bp, 8 predicted proteins | sample TabmetS5T2R1_FD_71022 | JGI IMG/M metagenome (GOLD analysis project Ga0081538, IMG submission 71022) | Tabebuia heterophylla rhizosphere microbial communities from the University of Puerto Rico - S5T2R1 | ecosystem: Host-associated > Plants > Roots > Rhizosphere ... | reverse complement strand
AGAGCCCGTGGGCTTCTTCATGTACCCCGCGGCCGAGGTCAACGGCGAGTGGCGGGACAGTCTGGACCCGGATGCGTTCCGTTACCGGATGACGGCGAAGGAGCTGTCGGCCTGAGGGGCCGGATCAGGCGCGCGCGGAGCGCTTGAGGAAGGCGACCAGCTTCTGCTGTAGCTCGGGCGGGAGCTTCGTCTCGCGGAGGCGGCGGGCCGCGTCCACCGTGCCCTTGTACGTGTTGACGAACGCCACGCAGGCCGGGCACCCCTCCAGATGCCAGTCGAGCAGCTCCGCCTGATCCTTGGGGAGGCTGCCGTCCACATAGTCGGACAGGAGGTCCATGCATTCCCGGCACTCCATGTTGCTCGACGGCTGATGCGGCATGCGGCTCCCTGACGGGGGTTCCCCGTGTGCAGCTCGGCCCGCCCTCGGCGGCCAACACCTTAGCATAGCCTCGGAAGGACGGCGCCACCACTTCTGACGCGGCTTCCCGCGGCATCGCTTCCGGCCGCATGCCCCCGCGGGGGCCTTTTGGGCCCTCCGATCAGGGGCCCGGCGCCACCCAAGAAGGGCGCGGAGCGGCGCCGGGAACGCCCAGCAGCGGCAATCGGTTGACGGGTCGTGCCCCGGCCCATATCATGGGGCCAGTTTCATCCGCCATCCCTGATGTCCGGAGCGAAGCACGTCCGGGAAAAGGAGCGCCCTTTCATGGCCCAGTCCTCCGAGCCGGCCGCGACCCAGGAGCAGCGCGTCGAGGCCTTCGTCCAGGCGTATCGTGCGCTGCGCGCGGAGATGCAGAAGGTCATCGTGGGCCACGACGACGTGGTCAACCAGGTGCTGCTGGGGCTCTTCGCGGGCGGCCACGTGCTGCTCGAGGGCGTGCCGGGGCTGGGCAAGACCCTCCTCATCAAGACCTTGTCGGAGTGCCTCGACCTCACCTTCTCGCGCATCCAGTTCACGCCGGATCTCATGCCCGGCGACATCATCGGCACCAACATCATCGTGGAGGACGCCGAGGGGCGGAAGCACTTCCAGTTCCAGCGCGGGCCGGTGTTCGGCCACATCCTCCTCGCCGACGAGGTGAACCGGGCCACGCCGAAGACGCAGTCGGCGCTGCTCGAGGGCATGCAGGAGGGCAACGTGACGGTGTCGGGCGCCGCCCATCCGCTGCCGTCGCCGTTCTTCGTGCTCGCCACCCAGAACCCGATCGAGATGGAAGGGACCTACCCTCTGCCGGAGGCGCAGCTCGACCGCTTCATCTTCAAGCTGCGCGTGCGCTATCCCGCGCTCGAGGAGCTCACCGAGATCATCGACCGCACCACGCGTCCCCGCGAGGTGGAGGTGCGGCGGGTGATGACGGGTCCCCAGGTGCTCGCGTTCCGCGAGCTCGTCCGGGAAGTGCCCCTGGCCTCCCACGTCCGGGATCTGGCCTCGCTCATCGTGCTCGCGAGCCATCCCCAGTGGGAGCGCGCGCCGGAGGCGGCGCGCCGGTTCGTGCGCTACGGCGCCAGCCCGCGGGGCGCCCAGGCGCTCGTGCTGGGGGCGAAGGTGCGGGCCCTCGCCGAGGGCCGCTACAACGTGAGTGTGGAGGATCTCCGGGCCCTGGCCGCGCCGGCGCTGCGGCATCGCATCATCCTCAACTTCGAGGGTGAGGCGGAAGGAGTCGACGCCGACACCCTCATCGGCCAGCTCGTGGAGGCCGCCGAGGCGCTGAGCACCGCCGGAAAGGATGCTTTCGTCCGCTAGACAGGGGAGAGACGCCGCGATGCCCGATTCCAATGTCCTCGAGCGGCTGGTCCGGCAAGTCATGCGCGAGGTGCGCCTGCGCCGAGCCGAGTTCTGGGCGCTCCGCGGGCTCTTCGTCGGCGCGATCGCCGGCGCGGTGCCCCTGATCTTCCGCGAGTCCCTGGGCGCGCTCGCCTTCGTCCTGGCCGGGGGCCTGCTCCTCGCCGGCGCACTGGCGGGAGGCCTCGGCGGCTACGTCCGGCGGGTGACGCCGGGCGAGGCGGCGCGGCTGGCCGACCGCGGCTTCGGCTTCCAGGACCGCGTCGCCACCGCGCTCGAATGGGCCGACCACCCCGAGCGCACCGCCCTCGTGGACGCGCTCGTCGCCGACACGGTGGCGCGCGTGGAGCGCCGCGAGGGCCGGCGCGTCATCCCCCGCCTCTTCCCGCGCGAGGCGAAGTTCGTGCCGCTCCCCCTGGCCCTGGGGCTCGTGCTGGCGCTGGCCCCGCCCATCCCCCTCCCGACGGGTGGTCTCCCCAACTTCACCGCGAAGACGGAGGAAGAGGAGACCAAGCCGGCCGACCGGGCCGGCAAGCTCGAGTCCGACGAGCGCGTCCGCGCGGCCAAGCGCGACGTGCTGCCGCGGGCGGATCTGCAGGAGCGCACCATGGCGCCGCGACAGGGCGGCGGTGGCCCCACCCAGGCGGGTGATCTCGCCGCGGTGTTCAAGGACACGTCGCTGGGCGCCAAGAGCACCGACTTCAACGCCTTCCTCAAGAAGGGCGACGAGCGCATCCGCATGCTGGAGCAGGTGGACCGACTGCCCGACCTGCAGAAGGACTTCACGCAGAGCCAGCACAAGGCCCTCTTCCAGCGCGCCAAGGAGCTGCGCAGCGGCGGGATGAAGGGCGATCAGTTCTCCCCCGAGAAGATGCGCGAGCTGCTCAACGAGATGGAGAAGCTCGGGCGCAAGGGCGGCGGCCAGGGCTCGCCCTGGAGCGGGGACATCAACGAGGGCATGGAAGCGCTCGAGGGGGGCCAGAACGACAAGGCCATGGAGGCCATGGAGCGCGCGCTCAACAAGCTGCGCAACATGGAAGACCAGGGCCGCGACGGCAAGGGGCTCAAGGGCGGGCGCGAGAACGAGCGCCGCGGCGGTCAGCGGGGCAATCAGCGCGGGCAGAACGCCGGCCCGGGCGACGAGGGCGACTTCCCCGAGGGGGAGGGACTCTTCCCCGGCCGGGGCAAGAGCGGCAACCCCAAGGGCGATCCCAGCCAACGGCTGCGCGCCAATCCCTTCGACGTGGGTGTCGAGGGCCAGTCGCGGAGCGGCAAGAAGGAAGGGATGGACACCAATCTGCTCGGTCGCGGCGCCAACACCCCGTCGCGCCTGCAGTACCTGGGTGTGGTGGGGCAGTACCGGAAGATGATGGAAGAGGCGATCGCGCGCGAGCAGGTGCCCCGGGACTACCAGAGCCAGGTCAAGCAGTACTTCCAGTCGCTGGACGAAAAGTAGCGTGCCCACGACGGCTCGGCAGGAGCTGCTCTCGCCGGACTTCCTGGCGCAGCTGGAGCGGCTCGCCCTGCTCTCGCGCCGCGCCTTCCGCGGGCGGGTCAAGGGTGAGCGCCGCAGCCCCCGCAAGGGCATCAGCGTGGAGTTCTCCGACTACCGCCCCTACGGCATCGGCGACGACCTCCGCTACGTGGACTGGAACATCTACGGGCGGCTCGATCGCCTCTACGTGAAGCTCTTCGTCGACGAGGAGGATCTCTGCTTGAATCTCCTCCTCGACGCCTCCGCGTCGATGGCGTTCGGCAGCCCGTCGAAGCTCGACTACGGCGCGCGCCTCGCCGCCGGGCTCGGCTTCGTGGGACTGGTCAACCTCGAGCGCGTCGGGGTGGGGGTGGTGCGCGAGGAGCGGCTCTCCGAGGGCGTGGGTCCCTCTCGCGGGCGGAGCCAGATCCTGCCCCTCATGGACTATCTCTCCCGTGTGCGTCCGGCCGGCGGCACCTCGCTCAACCAGGCCCTGGGCGCCTGGGGCCTGCGCACGCGCGAGGCCGGCCTGGCCGTGCTCATCTCGGACCTCATGGACCCCGGCGGGTACGAGCGCGGCCTCAAGAGCCTGCTCGAGCACCGGCACGACCTCCACGTGATCCATCTCCTCGCCGCCGAGGAGATGAATCCTGCGTGGGGCGGGGACCTCCGGCTCGAGGATTCGGAGAGCGGCGAGACCCGCGATCTCACCCTGGACGCCGAGACCATGCGCATTTACCGCGGCCGCCTGCGCGAGTTCCTGGAGCGCGCGGAGGGGTTCTGCCGCGCCAACGAGATCGGCTATCACCGGGTGGTGACGGATACGCCGGTGGAGGAGTTCATGCTCCGCCAGCTGAAGGGATTCCTGGTCGGATGAGCTTCCTCTCCCCGCTGTCGTTCCTCCTCGCGGGCCTGGCCGTGCCGCTCCTGCTGCTCTACTTCCTGAAGGTGCGCCGCCGCCCCCAGATGGTATCGAGCCTCCTCCTGTGGGATACCTCGCTGCGCGACCGCGAGGCCTCCGCCTTCTTCCAGCGGCTGCAGCGGGACCCGCTCATGCTGCTGCAGATCCTGGCGCTCCTCGCGCTGACCGTCGCGCTCGCGAGGCCCACCGTCACCGTGAGCGGCTACGGGGCCAAACGCGTGGTGGTGGTGCTGGACTCGTCCGCTTCCATGAAGGCCACCGACGCCTCACCGTCGCGCTTCGTCCGCGCCCAGCGCGAGGCGCTCGGGCTCGTGGGCCGGCTCGGTGAGGGCGCCGAGGTGATGGTGATCGAAGCGGGCGTCCAGCCCAGGGTGCTGGTGCCCTTCACACGCGACCGCGACCACGTGGTGAGCGGAGTCCGCTCCGCCCAGGCGCACGACCTTCCCAATCGCCTCGGCGACGCCATCCGGACGGCACGGGCCCTCGTGGGGCCGGACGCGCGCGCGGAGATCCACGTCTTCACGGACGGGGCGCATCCCGACGCCGTCAAGGGGCAGGGCGACGACGTGCGAGTGCGGTGGACGGGGGTGGGGCAGCGCGGGCGGAACGTGGCCATCACCAACCTGGCCATCCGGCGCAACTACTTCGGCTCGTTCGACTCGCAGGCCTTCCTGTCGGTGGTGAACTTCTCCGAGGAGGCGCAGACGCTGTCCTTCACCCTGCACCTCGACTCGGACCTCATCGCGGAGAAATCGCTCACCCTCGAGCCCAATGTCCGCCGGGCCGTGGTGCTTCCCTTCAGCCATCCCGGCGGCGGGGTGGTGCGGGGGCGCCTGAACGTCACCGACGACCTCGAGGCCGACAACGCCGCCTATGCGGTGATTCCGCCGCCGCGCGACATCGCGGTGCTGCTGGTGAGCCCGGGCAACCTCTTCCTGGAGAAGGTGCTCAAGAGCGATCCCCAGGTGAAGCTCGAGGTGCGGACGCCCGATGCCTATCAGGGCGGCATGCAGGGCTTCGACGTGGTGGTGGTCGACGGAGCGAGCCCGCCGCGCCTGGGCAACGGCCGCTTCGTGCTCGTGAACACCGCGCCCTCCGACGTGCCCATCGAGGTGCTGGGGCGCCTCGAGTCGCCGGTGATCATGGACTGGGACCGCACGCATCCCATCATGCGGCAGATCGACTTCGCCAAGATCGCCATCGAGGAAGCGATGCGGGTGCGGCCGGTCGCGCCAGGGAAGACCCTGGTCGAGGCCCAGGGTGGGCCGCTCATCTATCTCCTCGAGGAGCGCGACCGCAAGGCGGTGTTCTTCGGGTTCGACCTCTTCCGCACCGACTTCCCGCTGCGGGTGGCCTTCCCGCTGATGCTCTCGAAGAGCCTCCGGTGGCTGCACCCGGCGGGGCTGGATCAGTCGAGCCTGCAGCTCGCCACCGGCAGGCCCATCCTCCTGCCCGTCGAGCACGGGGTCACGAGCGCGACGGTGACTACACCCTCGGGACGCGTGGTCTCCGCCCAGGTCGCCCGCGGCCTCGCGAGCTTCACCGAGACGGACGAGGTGGGCGTCTATCGCGTGGCGACGTCCCGGGGTGACACGCGGGTCGCGGTCAACATCGGCAGCGCGGAGGAGTCCGATCTCACGCCCCGCCCGGTGCCCGCCTTCGTGGAGGGCGCGCGGCCCGACGTGCCGCCGGTTCCCGTGCAGCGCGAGATCTGGCCCTACTTCGTGCTCTTCGCCCTGCTCGTATTCGCGCTGGAGGGCCTCCTCTACTGGCGGCGCCAGACCGGCGGCCGCTTCGGCCTGCCCTTCACGGGGGGCGACCGCTGGGCGCTCGGCTTGCGGTGCGCGCTGCTCGCGGTGCTCGTGATCGCGCTCGCGCGGCCCACCATCCCGCGCTGGGTGGACCGGCTGAACGTCCTGTTCCTCATGGACGTGTCGGACAGCGTGAGCCTGGCCGCGCGCGAGAACGCGTTCCGCTTCGCCGCGCAGGCCGCGCAGTCGCTCCAGGCGGGGGACCAGGTGGGGCTCATCGTGTTCGGGCAGGAGGCGGTGGTGGACCAGCCGCTGCGGCCCGCGCCCCGCCTCGATCGGCCGCAGGTCCAGGTGGGCGGGCGCGGCACCAACCTCGCCCAGGCGCTGCAGCTGGCCCTCGCGACCGCGCCCCCCGGCCATGCCAACCGCTTCGTGCTGCTGACGGACGGGCGCCAGAACGCCGGCAATGCCCTCGCGGTGGCGCAGGCCGCCAAGGACGCGGGCGCCGACGTGTACTACGTCCCGGCGCCGCTCGACTTCAAGCAAGAGGTGGTGGTGGAGTCGATGGTGCTCCCCACCGAAGTGAAGTTCGGCGAGCCCTTCCAGGCCAAGGTGGTGGCGTGGAGCCAGGCGGACACGCAGGGGCGACTCTCCCTCTACCGCAACGGCGAGTTCCTCGGCTCGCAGGTGGTGCGGCTCACCGCGGGCAAGAACGTGTATACGTACCGGCAGTCGCTCGAGCAGAGCGGCATCCACGTCTACCAGGCCGCCGTCGACGTCGAAGGTGACACGATCGATGAAAACAATCGGTCGGTCGGCACGGTGGTGGTGCGGGGGCGGCCGCTCGTGCTCCTCGCCGAGAAGGACCGCAATCAGGCCCAGACTCTCGCCGCGGCCCTGCGCGCCCAGCACGTGGACGTGGAGATCGTGGAGGCCGACCGCATCCCCAAGGAGGCGGCGGGGCTCCAGAAGTACGACGGCATCGTTCTCTCCAACGTGTCGTCGCTGAAGATGACCAAGAAGCAGATGGAGAACATCCGCGACTACGTCCGCGACCAGGGCGGCGGGCTCATCATGCTGGGCGGCGAGGAGAGCTTCGGCCTCGGCGGGTACTACCGGACGCCGGTCGAGGAGGCGCTGCCGGTGACCATGGAGGTGAAGCAGAAGCTCGAGATCCCGAGCCTGGCGGTGGTGCTGTCCATCGATCGCTCCGGCTCCATGGCCATGACCACGGACTCCAAGGTGACCAAGCTCGACATCGCCAAGGAGGCGTCGCACCTCGTCGTCGATCTGCTCGACGAGCGCAACGAGGTGGGCGTGATGAGCTGGGACACCGAGTTCATCTGGGACTCGCCGGTCCGCTCGGCCAAGGACAAGCAGGCGATCCACAACTCCATCGCCACCATCAAGGCGGGCGGCGGAACCGACGGGTACCCCGCGCTCAAGGAGTCGTACCAGGTCCTGTTCGAGCGGCCCGCGCTGCTCAAGCACGTGATCTTCCTCTCCGACGGGCAGATGACCCGCGGTGACTTCGCCGGCCTCATCCGGCGCATGGCCAAGGACAAGATCACGGTGTCCTCGGTGGCCATCGGCAAGGACGCCGACGCCCAGCTCATGTTCGACATCGCCAAGTGGGGGCGCGGGCGCTTCTACTACACCGAGGACGACAGCACCATCCCGCGCATCTTCACCCTGGAGACCCAGCTCGCCTCCAAGGCGTCTCTCATCGAGCAGCCCTTCAAGGCCACCGTGGGCTCGCCCGCGCACGAGGCCATCCAGGACATCGACTGGAAGGACGCCCCGCCGCTGGGCGGCTACGTCGCCACCTCGCTCAAGCCCACCGCGGACATGGTGCTGATGACCCATCAGGAGGATCCGCTCCTCGCCACCTGGCGCTACGGGCTCGGGCGCAGCGCGGCCTTCACCTCGGACGCCAAGGCCAAGTGGGCGGTGCTCTGGATGCGCTGGGGCGGCTTCAACAAGTTCTGGTCGCAGCTCGTCCGCTGGACCTTGCGCACCGGCACCCGCAGCGACACCGTGGCCAGCGTGCAGCGCACGGACGAGACGGGCGAGGTGCTGGTGGACGCGGTGGATCCCAAGGGCGAGTTCATCAACTTCCTGGATTCGCAGGTCGGAGTGGTATCACCCAACAAGCAGCGCACCGTGATCGACCTCGAGCAGGTCGGGCCCGGGCGCTATCGCGGCCGCTTCAACGCGGACCGCGAGGGCGTGTATCTGGTCGGCATGGCCCAGCGCCGCGGCGAACAAATGGTGGGGTCCCAGCTCGCCGGGTTGGTGGTACCGTACTCTCAGGAGTTCAAGGAGCTGGGGGTGGACGAGAATCTGTTGCGGGAGATGTCCGAGCTGACGGGCGGCGGCGTCCTCGCGCAGCCCCGGGATGCCTTCCTGCAGGCCCGGCGGCGCTCGCGTCTGACCCTCGACCTCTGGCCCTGGCTCGTCGGACTCGTGGCCGTCATGCTGATCCCCGAAATCGCCTTGCGGCGCGTCGGGCCCGGCCTGTTCACCCGGCTGGGCGGCTCACTGCGGTGGTTGCGGAGGCAAGGAGGACCCGGACATGCCTCTCCGCGGGATTCGGTCTAGCTGGTCCGCCGTCGGCGCGCTTCTGGGCGCGCTGCTGCTGTTCGCGGCGCCCGCCGCCGCCAAGTCACGCAGCGTCCTGGTGCTGCCGTTCGCCCCGCTCGAGCTGGGGCGCGAGGAGCAATGGCTGGGCGAGGCCGTGGCGGAGAGCCTCCGGCTGTCCCTCACCCAGCTCCCGGCGCTGATACAGATCGACCGCGGACGGCTCCGCGCCCTCGCCCAGCCGGAGATCTGGGACGAGCCCTCCGCGCAGACCGCGGCGCGATCGCTCGGCGCCGATCTCGCCGTCTTCGGCGAGGTGCGCCGGACAGCCGGTGAGCTGTCGATCCAGCCGCGTCTCATCGAGCTGAGCGGAGGCGCGGTGGCGCGCACCGCGCTGGATCCGGTGACGGTGCCCGAGGGCAAGCTCATGGAGCGGCTGCGCGGGCTTCCCATCGCCTACGCGCGCGCCATGAAGATCAGCCCCAGCGACGCCGAGCAGGCGCGGATGCAGAAGTATGCGGCGCCGACCGCCTCGGTGCGCGGCTACGAGGCCTACATCAAGGGGCAGATGGCGGCCGGCCGCGGGGGCCAGGACGGCAACGAGACCGCCGTCGAGCTACTCGGCCGCTCGGTGGAGCTGGACCCGCAGTTCGTGGTCGCGCAGTACGCCCTCGGGGTCGTGCACCAGACCCTCGGCAATCGCTGGAAGGCGGCGGCGCAGTTCCGCGCTTCGACCCAGCTCGACTCGACCTTCCCGGAGCCCTACAAGGCCCTGGGCGACCTCTTCCTGACCGCCCCGCGGCGGCTCTTCGACCAGGCCATCGAAGCCTACAACAAGGCGCTCGAGCTGCGGCCGTTCTACGCCGACGCCTACGCGGGTCTTGGCGACGCCAACGCCGCGAAGGGGGACATCGACGGAGCGGTGAACGCTTATCAGAAGGCGCTCGCCAACAACCCCCTCAATCCCCGCGTGCACGTGAGCCTGGGGAAGATCTACTACGGCGAGAAGCAGCTCTACTACGAGGCGGTCAACTCGTACAAGAAGGCGATCGATCTGGATCCGCGCTACGTCGAGGCGCGCATGGGCCTGGCCGAGGTCTACGAGGAGAAGGGCCTCTACCAGGACGCCATCGGCGAGTACAAGAAGGTCGTCGAGCAGGACGACAAGAACACCAGCGCGCTCTACAACATGGCTCTGGTGTACGAGAAGGTGGACCCGCGCGAGGCCATCACGCTGTGGGAGCGGTACATCAAGCTCGCCGGCCCGCTCCCCAGCGAGAAGGACTGGGTGGACGTGGCGGTGCTCCACCTGCGCAAGCTCAAGAATCAGTACAAGGACTAGCCGCCCTCAGCCCGCGGTGCTGTCGGGGGCCACGGCGGCGGCCGCCGCGGGCGCGACGCCCGTGGGAATCTCGCCGAGGTCGATGAGGCGGAAGGGCGGATCGCCGGGCGCCGCCGCGCGCAGGAGCGGCAGGCACACGTTGTAGACGGGCGCGCCCCCGCGTGTGCGCCCCTCCGGCGAGCCGTGATGGGCATGCCCGTGCACGGTGACCGCCACGGAGTAGCGATCCAGCGGCTCCTCCAGCCGGCTCGACCCGAGGAAGGCGAAGATCTCCGATGGCTCGCCCTCCACCGTGTCGCGGATGGGCGCGTAGTGGAGCACCGCCACCCGCACCGGCGTACGCAGGCGCGCGAGCGCCGACTCGAGCTTGAGCGCCTCCGCCACCGTCTCGTGGACGAAGCGCTTCATGACGTCCTCGCCCCACGGCTGCAGCGCGCGAGCGCCGAAGCCTCCGCCGAGGCCCTTCACGCCCGCGAAGCCCACCCCGCCGATCTCGTGCGAGGTGCCGTCGAGCACCTTCACGTTGGCGCCCTCGAGGATGGCCCGGACCTGCTCCTGCGCCCCCACCTCGTAGTCGTGATTCCCCAGCACCGCCAGGATGGGAGTGGAGCTGGCCACGCGGAGCTCGGACACGAGCACGTTCGCCTCGTCGGGCAGCCCCGAATCGGTGAGATCGCCGGCCAGCACCATCACGTCCGCGGCGCGGCTCATGGCGGTGAAGAGCGGCTCGAGCACGCCCTTCGACGCGGTGGTGCAGTGAACGTCACCGACCGCCGCGATCCGCATGGTCCTCTCCCTCGATGGCGCGCGTCCAATGCTCCATCGCCTCCGCGGTCATCCGGCCGTGCGGGACCACCCGCCCATCGGCGTAGCCCCACTGGCTGATGTCCGGCCGGTACTGCGCGCGGGAGAGCAGCGTGCCCTGGCAGAGTCGCGGCCCGTCCGCGGGGGCGTCCTCCTCGGCGAGCCGCCGGGCCAGCGCCCGCGCCACCCGGCGCGCCGCCGGAGCATGCTCGTGCGGGTAGATGAACTCGAAGAGGGCGAGATGGCTGAGCAGCAGCCGCCAGTGCCGGCCGAAGCGGGCGAGGAGACGGTCCCAGTCGAGCTCGGCATGGCAGGCGCGGATGAGGTGCGCCACGTCCGCGCCGTCATAGCGCTCGCGCTCGGCGACGAAGGCCTTGGTCCAGATGGTCTCCTCCGTGGGGCAGAGGAGCACGGGCACGCCGAGCACCTGTCCGGGCACGCCGTGCGCGATCCACTCCTCGTCGACCGGGCACTCGCCGTTGCCGGACCCGAAGATCAGATCGATGAAGTCCCGGCGGTGATACGCCTTCGCCAGCCAGTGCGGGAAGGTCATCTCGGTGCGGAACCCCCCGCCCGCGAGGGACTCCAGCGCGGCATGGATGTCGCGCGGCAGGACGAACAGATCGAGATCCTTCGTCCAGCGGGCGATGCCGGTGTAGCGCTCCATGGCATAGGCGCCGCCCACCAGGAAGGGGATACCGGCGCGCCCGAGCGTGACGAGCGCCCGCCGATAGCGCCGTCGCGCCGCCGCCGTCTCCTGGCTGCGCAGCCGCCGGCGCACCGGGCCGGAACGCATGAGTGGTCCGACGGCGGAAGTCATGGCCGGCTTGCGCTACAAGAAGCGTGCCCGACGAGTCGCGCGGGCGGTTCCCCGCCTTTCGGGGGCCGCGGCGCGTATCCGGCGCGGCAACAAGGCCGCCAGGTTCGGTGCTACCCGGTCGAGCTTACCGGGT
>Ga0081538_10005306_pt1 | contig 11614 bp, 10 predicted proteins | sample TabmetS5T2R1_FD_71022 | JGI IMG/M metagenome (GOLD analysis project Ga0081538, IMG submission 71022) | Tabebuia heterophylla rhizosphere microbial communities from the University of Puerto Rico - S5T2R1 | ecosystem: Host-associated > Plants > Roots > Rhizosphere ... | reverse complement strand
GACGTAGGGCAAGACCTTGATGAGATGCGCCAGGATCAGCCCAAGTGACGTATCGAGAAGATTCCAGTGCAAGAAGACGACACTGACAGGCAGGGCGATGGCCACTTCTGGGAAGGTTCTCGAGATAAACAACGAGATGATACACAGGTATTTAAACGGACTGCCGACTCTCGAAATGACGTAGGCCGCCGGAGCGGCGATCAGGATCGCCAGGATCATCACCAGCGTGGCCACCAGCAGGCTCTTGAATAACGACGGCCACAACAGCCCGGAGGTGAAGACATTATGCCAGTGCTCCAGGGTTATTCCCCCTGGCCCCCAGAGCAGATCCTTATGGGGCTTCATGATGTCTGCCGGCGGGCTCACAGAGATCTTGAACATCAAAAATATGGGGTACAGAATGATGAGACTCACGACCGCCAGATACAGGTAAAAGGGAATATGTTGCAGCAGCTTTTTAGGCATTGGTTCACCTTTCCCTTTCCACGACGTACAGATAGGTGAACACAAAGATGAGGATGATGCCCGTGAGTATCGTCCCGCTGGCTGCGGAAAGGTTGTAGTTTTGCCTGGTATACTCGCTGTACGTGAACGTCGAAATCAGCGGTGTGGTCGCGGTGCCCGTCAGAATGAGCGGCAGTTCGAAGATGCGAAAGGCGTCAATGGCCCGGAGGATGAGGGCGATGGTGATAAACGGCTTCATCAGCGGCAGAGTGACGGTGAAAAACTTGTACAGTGGGGGTGAACCGTCGATCTGCGACGCCTCGTGCACGCTTTGGGGTATGGCTTCCAGGCCGGCGATGAACAGCAAGACCATCAAGGGCAGGACCTTCCAGGTATCCGCGAACACCACCATGGAGATGGAGAGCCACCCGCCCTGCGCCCAGTCAATCGGCACCTCCCCGAGCAGCCCCAGCTTGTAGAGGACTTCGTTCAGGTACCCCGCCGTATCAAAGATATAGGTCATGATCGTGGCCGACACGATGGTGGGGATGCCAAGTGGCGTGAGCACGATGGTGCGGAAAAAGCCTTTGCCTCGAAACGCTTGGCTCAGCAACAGGGCGATCGACATGGCAACCACCAACTGTAGAGAGAGACCCAGCAGGGTGATCGCCAGCGTGTTGAAAATGGCTGTGATAAAACTTCGATCGGTGAACAGCTTGCGGTAGTTGCTCAGACTCAAGCCGGCGTAGGGGGAGTGTTGCAAACGTTCCAGCGCCAGAGCGGTTTCCGCACGCTCTTTTTCGTAGGCGCTTTTTTCTTCGTTATCCGGCGCGTGTTCTATATCGTACGTGATATCCGCCAGTTTCGAGACCAGAACGTCATATCTCCTGCCGTACCGCTGGTCGATGAAACTGTCTTTGATGTTCGTCAGGATCGGCAGCACCGTGAAGCCTGTGATATAGGCGAAGAGCGGGATGACCATCAGTATTTCAAGCCAGTACGTTTTGACGAATCGCATAGCAGTGCCTCACTTGAGCCACTCGAGTTCTTCCTGTAAGTCTCGGGCGTATGCATCCAGGGTTGCCTGCACGTCTCTGCCGTCCATGACGATGTCTTTAAAGGCCAGATTGACATACTTATCCACCGCCGACCAGCCCAGGATGGCGGGCCGGTAGTGGCCATAGCGCAGGGCTTCCATGATGGCCTTGAAAAACCCTTGCTGCCACTCCGGCACGCTCCCCAGAGCATCGGACCGGATGGGCGGCCAGCCGAGCTCGGTCACGAGCAGCGTCTGGATCTCCCGGCTCATCAGATACCCGGCGAATTTCAGGGCCAGCTCTTGGTTGGGTGAGCGCTTGGTGATGGCGATCACATCCCCACCGATCATGGTCGCCCGCCCTGCCGGGCCGGCCCACGTGGAGTAGGCCCTGATATTGGCCTTCTCGTTCTGCTTCACGATCACCTGCACCCCGGCCGGCCAATTACGGGCCAGGAAAAGCGTTTCTTCGGACAGGAATTTGTTCGTCGTATTCCAGTTGGCTTTCTTGGTCTCCGGGCTCAGGTACGGATACAGCTGCTGCAAGAACGTGAAAGCCTTGACGGAGCCGGCGTCGTTTAAGGTCGTGATCTCTCCCCCCGCCGCGGTGATGAACTCGAACACCTGGGTCGTGGTGTTGGTGTCAAGCGTCCCGTGCACGGCGACCTTCCCGACTTTATAGGCGGCCTTGAGCCGTTTCGCCACCTCAAGGAGCTCGTCCCAGGTCTCGGGAATTCTATAACCGCTGCCGTCGAAAACATCCGTGTTGTAGTAGGTGATTTGCACATTTGGCCTGCCGGGAAAAAACATCAGCCGGTCGTCAAAGGTCAGGGGTTTGACGAGGGATTCGGAGACTTCAGGATCGATCAGAGATTGGTATTTCGTGAGATCGAGGACCAGCCGTTTTTCGACGTAGGGGGCGAGGTTCATATTATCCAGGAGCAACAGGTCGATGCTCATCCGGTTGGCCCTGTGCATGGCCTCGATTTTCTTCAGCGTATCCGCTGCCTCGATATTGACCGCTCGTATGCGGCAGCGTTCCCGGGCTTCGAAAGGTGGGAAAACCCGTTCCCGCATGACCTTCCACTCGTCTTCGCCCAGCGAGGCGGAGATGTTGAGGGTCTCGCCGGCGGGCCTCCCACCTGGCGAACACCCGACCATCCCAGCGGCCCCGAGCAAGAGCCCCAGTGTCTCACGTCGTGTATAGGGCATGATCCCCCTTCTTATGGGCGCCGTGTCGTGGTGCGGGGGAAGCAGGGTGCCATTGTGCGCCCGACAAAATTGTTTGTGAAATAATAAGCCGGTAGAAGTCAACGTATTGAATCTAAACCTGCCCCCCTTAAGCATTCCTCACATCGCTCGGGTAAATAATGCACTGGATAGGTATCCTAGACCAAAAAATGCTTGTTTTCCACGATATTCCCTTCCCCAATCCCCGCGTACCAGTCGCATGGGTCCATATGCCATCGCCCTCCGGCGGTCACGTCCGTCTCCTCCTCTAGTCTGCGGATCTTAGCGCGCTAGGGTCCTGGGGGAAAGGGGAGTTTCGTCCGCCAATGCGCGACGAAACTCCCGAGGGCATTTGGGGGACAACATCCGGCCTGGCCACGCGGGTGGCATACGGCTTCATAAGCCGCTACGCGCGGACGTACACCAGCCGGGTCGCTTTGCTCACATGGTCTAGCGGGAGGGTATCCTCGGGACGTCCGGTGGCAATGGTGCGGCCGCCGCGGCGTGGGGTTATCGCCGCACGAGCATCTGTCGCAACACCCTTGAGCGCTCTGCGAACGCAGCGGATGTATGGCTGCCGGGTTCGCTTGGATCTTCGGCAGCAGCGAGGAGCTTGGCTTTCGAGGTGAGGTAGCCCACAGCATTCTGAAGATTGCGCACGGCCGATTGCGCCCGCCGACGCCGCTCACGAACGATCGGCAGGCGTTTCCGCTGGTAACGGGTATGCAGCCAGCGGCCGGTCAAGAAAGCCGCCGTGCCGGTCAAGACGGCGGCGCCGGCACCCAGCATCACGGCCCGGCCGGAGCCGGGAAGTGCGAAGCTGGAGAGCATTTCTGACGGGCTGATACCGTCGACGGTGTTGGCAACGTAGAAGACGATGGCAGGGATACTCACCAGCGCTACAAGCCCGAGGCCATATGTGTATTTCAGCGAGGTGGCGCCGTCGTGGTAGTCGCGTGGACGGGCGCGGATCAAGCCAACCTCGCAAACATAGCGTTCGATCGCCTCGATCTGCCGTGGGCTGATGTGCAGGAGACGTCGCGCCCAGAGCAGGGCTTCATCCTCTTGCACGGCGAGGATTCGATCGGCCAGCGCGATCTCAATCAAGTAGATCATGACGGCGCATCGCACCTGGTCAGGACTGGAGGAGAAACTGGCTAGACAATCGGCCAGCGATGGCGGATCGACCAGATGCTCCCAGATCGTATTTCTGCCACGCTCCGAAAGACCGTCGGTATTGATGTTCTGGAAGATGACGTCCAATTCGTCCTGTCCCCAGACGCCGTCAGCGCCGGCAATGGCAAACATCGAGCCGTAGAACGCGATACGCTGGGCTTCGGGCAAGGCACGGAGATCGAGTAGCTCGGCCTCGGCGGCGTTTGGCGGGTCAATATCCGCTGGTATGGCCATGTATTCCCCTGACAAGTAGACATGCCTGACTCCCTTCCTGTATCGTTCCCATTATACTGATCCTTTCATCTTTTTGAAGGAGGTGAGCCAGGAGACCTCGAATGTCTCCCCACTGGGCTCTGGAAATCCGCTATACTGGGGTGCCGTAGGCGGTGGCGTCGTCTCGATACCCTTCACAGGAGGGCGTGCATGCGCTTTTCGGCGATTTTTCTCCTATCCTGTCCCCCGGGCAAATCGCATCCGCAGGTCTATCAAGAGGGGCTCGAACAAATGGCCGCGGCGGAGGCCCTCGGTTTCCATACCCTGTGGCTCACCGAGCACCACTTCTCCGCCTACGGGGGTTCACCCGATCCCATGCTGATGGCCATCGCCGCCGCGCACCACACCAAGACCGTGCGCATCGGCATCGGCGTCAGCGTCCTGCCGTTCCATCACCCCTTGCAGTTGGCCGAGCAGGGAGCCATGGTCGATGTCTTGAGCGGCGGTCGCCTCGAGTTCGGCGTCGGACGAGGCAGCCAGCGCTACGAGTATGAGCGCCTCGGGGTGCCGCTGGATGAGAAAGGCGGACGTTTCGAAGAGGCCATGGCGGTCATCCGTCAAGCCTGGACCGCGGAAGCGTTTGCCCATGACGGGACGTACTATCGCTTTCCGGAAACCACCGTCTATCCACGGGTGTTGCAGCGGCCTCACCCACCGCTTTGGGTGGCGTCAACCACGCCCCCGACCTTGCAGTATGCGGTGCAACAGCGCTACCCTGTGATGGGCTCGGCGCTGCTGACGCTGCCGCGCGCCAAAGAATATTTCGCCCTCTACCAAAGCCTGCTGGCGGAATCCGGACAGCAGCCCGCGACAGCGGTGTTCGCTCTGAGTCGGCGGTTGTATGTGGCGGAAGATAGGCGGGCGGTGCGGCAGGCGGCCGAGCGCTGCGTCGACTTTCATTATACGTGGGCCAAACAGATGGGGATCGCCAAATTCGGACCGCACGGGGACTTGACCTTCGACGAGTTGTTCGATAGCTCCTATATCTTTGGCACCCCGGAGGAGTGTCTGGCGGCGCTCAGCGAGTTGCGTGCCGTGGGGATCGAGGAAGTGATCTGTAACATGAATTTCGCCGGTGTGCTCGACCACCGTCAGGTGCTACACTCCATGCAATTATTTGCCGCCAAGGTGATGCCGCAGTTGGCGTAGACGGGCGCGCGGACGTCGAGATCGCCCGACGCCACCGGGCCTGGATCGCTGCAGGGAGAGATCATCATCTTTGCCACCCGCGACAGGCCCGCGGCGGGGTCGCGGGGTTATTATCGCGTGCAGATGCGCCACGGCGTGAGCCGCCTCAGGTCTGGGCAACGCTATGCCCTCGGGGTTATTTTTCACAACGCCACGTAAACGCTGCAACAATTCCCCTTCCAGCCGCGTAACGTTTCGGCACGTTCCCTGTTATCTCTCGTGTGGGCATGATCGCACGAGTGGGAGGGTAGGCCATGGCCGGTGATTTCGTCGACCCCAAAATTGCCGCGGCACGCCTCAATGAGCGCGCCAAAGGCACGAATATCGAGGCACGCGGCACGCATTTTCTCGAGGTGGGCCCTGAGCGCGCGGTGGCCGAACTGGCCTTCCGCCCTGACCTGGCCCAACTCACAGGGCTGTTTCATGGTGGCGTCATCCTCAGCCTGGCGGATGAGACCGCTACGGCGTGCAGTCTGGCTACCATCATGCCGGACGGAACGTGGGACCCGGCAAAATTCCCGTTGACGATCCAGCTCAGCGCCAACCTGATCCGCAACACCAACACCGGCAAGCTGATCGCCGAGGCGGTTCCCCTGCATCGAGGCCGCACCAGCATGGTCATACAGACCACGGTGCGCGATGAGCAGGGCAAGGTGATGGCGGTGGTGACGGCCACCTTGCTCGCCCTCAACCGCTCGTCAACACACGGCAGTGGTGCGTAGGCGGCCCAACCATCGGGTCTCGTATCGGACCGACCCCGGAGCGAGTATGATGGATACCCCGGCTCCCCTCCCCGAGAGCGATGAAGCGTTGGTTGTCCGGGCCAAACGCGACCGCGACGCGTTTGCGTGCCTCTACGATCGCTACGTCGAACAGGTCTACCAATTCATCTACCGGCGCGTGAAGGACCATGCGGTCGCCGAAGATATCACGGCCCGCGTGTTCTTTCGCGCGCTGGAGTCCTTGCCACGCTTTGAATGGCGTGGCATCCCATTTGGGGGATGGCTGATCCGCATCGCCGCCAATCTTATCCACGACTACACTGGCGATGCCCAACGCCATGTCTCGCTGCGAGCGTGGGCTGAGGATGGGATGGATATGGCCACATCTGGCCCATCCATCGAGGAGCAATATACCGACCGTCAGGCCTCGCGCATGCTATGGCAAACAGTCGCCGCGTTGCCTATGTCCGAGCAACAGGTAGTGGTCTATCGCTTTGCGCGCGACATGAGCGTGCGTGAGATCGCTACCGCCATGGGCCGGACAGAGGGGGCGGTGAAGCAGTTGCTGCTTAGGGCTGTGAGGCGCTTGCGGCAGCAGTTACAGCTCAGAGGATTGACCGATGAAGCGTGAACAGAGCCAAGCGGAAGCGTATGCGACGGCGGTCGATCGCCTGCTCGATCAGGGCACCCCTCCGGTCGTCACGAGCGCGGACGGGCCCCTGCTCGATCTCGCCAGCCGTTTACGGCAAACCGCGTCGCCCACCATGATCGACCCGCGCTTTCGCGCCAACCTGCGCCAACGCTTGTTGCAGTCGAGGGGCGTTGCCGAGCCCGCGGAGGGGCGATATGCCGTGCTGGAGACCGCCATCGGGCGGTTGCACATCGCCTATCGCGGCCGGGTCATCTGCGGCGTCGGTTTGGCCGGCGATGATGTGACGTTTGAACAACGCTGCATGGCACGTCACCGCCTACAGCTCAGACGAGAGCCTGAGCCGCCGGCCTGGCTCGTGACCCTGGTAGGCAATCATCTCGAAGGCCGACGTGCCTTCAAGGGGGCCGTCGACCTCGCCGGACTGACAGCATTCCAACGACAGGTGTTGGAGAAGATTCGTGAAATCCCTCGCGGCGAAGTGCGCCCCTATACCTGGGTGGCCCGTGAGATTGGCGCGCCGAAGGCGGTGCGTGCTGTGGGCACTGCGCTCGGGAAGAACCCGATCCCGTTGTTGATCCCGTGCCACCGGGTCATTCGCAGCGAAGGCGCACTGGGGGGCTATTCGGCTGGGGGGGCTGCCGTGAAGGAGCGCCTATTGACGTTCGAAGGGGTGGACTTAGCAGAACTCAAGACGCTGGCGCTCCTGGGCAAACGCTTCCGCGGTAGCCGTAACACCCACATCTTCTGCCTGCCGACCTGTTACTCGCGTAAATCCGCGAAGGCGCAGCACACCGTCTACTTTACGTCGGCACACGAGGCCCGACAGGCCGGCTATCGCCCTTGCAAGCTCTGTCGTCCAGCCTAAGCCTTTACAACGTCAGGGAGACACGCCTGAAACGATGGCGCGGCATGGTCGGTTGCGCAATGCCGGAGCGCATCAGCCGGGTGGTCAGCCTCAGAAGGCCAGGAGTGAGAGTTGAGGAGGCTTATCGATGCTTGAACGGGTCGCCGTCGGATCGCTTGACACGCCGATCGGGGCGCTGTGGATGGCATGTTCTGAGCGGGGTGTCTGCAAAGTCATCTTCCCGTGCGAGGGCGCTAAGCAGGCGCTCGATCGCTGGCTCGCCTCGCACCTTCCCGCAGGCGAGCTGACCCCTATGAGTCCGCTGCTGGAACAAACGTACGCCGAGCTGAGCGCCTATTTCGCTGGCACCCGCCATGACTTCACGCTCCCACTCGACCTACGGGGCAGTCCCTTTCATCGGCGCGTCTGGCTGGCGTTAACCACCATCCCATACGGCCACACGGTCTCATACGGGGATCTGGCCCGCACGCTCGGCACTGCTAAGGCCGCCCGTGCCGTGGGCGCGGCATGCGGCGCCAATCCGGTGCCCATCATCGCCCCCTGCCACCGCGTGCTGGGGAGCGACGGGTCACTCCACGGCTTCGGCGGTGGTTTACCCCTGAAGGCTTGGTTGCTGAGGCATGAGGGGGTCTTGCTTAACCTGTAGGTTCGTTTCCCCTACCCTGATCGAGCCGGACGCACCACACGCACTCCCACATGTGCGTCGCGCGATCATGACGTGAAACAGTCGTGCGACGCGGGCTCAAGATCATTCACCACGATCGTGGGCCCTGATGGTGTGTACCATCTCATGGTTCGAGATAGGCGAAGTCTTCTAGAGTGTGAGTTCCCAGTTGGTTCCGGAGTCTATTCAGGCTTGAACACGAAGGTTGAAGCGACACAGCCGGAAAGGAGGCATAAGGCGGAACGGAAGGAACTAGATCATCTACAAATATGTCAAGAGCCGTGATATGCTTAGGTTGCAATGAGAACATCGTAGTAGTGGTGGTGTAGCGATGACTTCGTCGGTATAGGCCAAAACCTCGCGAGGCTGTCCGGAAGGCAGGAGCAGTCGATAGCCGACAATCTATTTCGCTGAATGCAATCGTTATCAGCAAAGAAGGGAACGACAAGCAAAGAGAAAGCCTTCGGTCATGCTAAGACGGGCCTATCGTTCCGGCGCCCGTTTTCGGCATTGCTGTCCTCATGCCGTTCGGCACCGTTCTTCTGTAGCACCCTGCAAGCCTGACAGAAGCACGAGCAAAAATATCGACAAGACAACTCGTTGAAACGATGTTGCCCCTTACGGTCGCTTCGCTAGTTTTGGGCCACGACACCATGCTCTTGCGCGCACTTTAGCTGTGATCAGGGGTTCCGGGATTCAGGTTAACCATCCTTGCCAGGAGAGAGGCACCGTGGCTCTCCATGCCCCTAGGGAGGTGAACGCATGCAGTCGATCGTCCGGTATTTCGGAGCTGCTTTCTGTATGCTCGTCAGCGCGGTGGGCAGTACGTGGGCGGTTGATCCGGCGCTGCCCTATGGGATCAATACCCACCTGCCGTCCAGCGCGCTGCTGGACCGGGTGGCCGCGGCCGGCATCGCCTGGATCCGGGTGGACTTCAACTGGTACGATTTGCAACCGGCGCGCGACCGCTACGACTGGACCCTCGCCGACGCTGTGGTCCACGACGCGCGCGCGCGGGGCCTCAATGTCTATGCGACGCTGTCGTATACGCCGGCATGGGCCAACGGCGGCCAGGGGCGGAACGCCCCCCCGCTCAACTCCGACGACTGGTACAACTTCGTCTACGAGACCGTCAGCCGTTACCGGGCGCAGGTGCAGCATTGGGGGATGTGGAACGAGCCCAACTTCGAAGGGTTCTGGTCCGGCAGTGTGGAGCAATACCTCCAGATCATCCTGGAGGTCGGCGCGCGGGCTGTGCGGGATGCCCAGGGCGGCTTCGTGTGTGGCCCGGAGCTGGGGACGCAGGGCGATTGGCGGGTGTGGTTCTACCAGATCCTCTCCCAGAAGCCACGCGATCTCGACATCGTGACCATTCATAACTACGCGGCCACCGGCACCCACGCGCTGCTCGAGCTGCTCACCCCCCGGGGCATCATGGTGCTTACCGGGACCGACGCCAAGGAGCTATGGCTGACTGAGACCGGTTGGGACACGAGCGAGGTGTCAGAGGAGGCCCAGGCGGCCTACTACGAGCAGGTGCTGGAAGGCCTCGAGCACGAGGGCGGGCCGGACAAGGTGTTTTTCTACCAGCTGGTCGATGAACCGGACACCACCGACGAGTGGGGCATCCTGCGCGTTGACCTGAGCCCCAAACTGGCCTACGAGACCTATCAGCGCTACATCGCGTCGCACGCCTCCACGGCGGCACTGCACAGGTGAGCCGTGGACAGCGGCGGGCAACAATAGTGCGGGTGTCGCGCGGGAAGGCTGCTCTAGAGCGAAAGCCTAGCCCCTACTCAGGAGGGCCCTATGAAGGAGCGCCTCGGCATCAATGCGCATTTACCCTCGGGTTCGAGTCTGAATCTCGTGCCGGCGGCTGGGATCGGCTCCGTGCGTGTGGATTTCAACTGGTATGATCTCCAACCAGAGCGCCACCGCTGGGACTGGACGGTGGCGGATCAGGTCGTGTCTGATGCGCGGGCGCGCAGCTTAGAGGTCTATGCCACGCTCAGCTACACGCCAACATGGGCGAATGGGGGGCAGGGTCGCAACGTCCCACCCGATGAAATCGGTGATTGGCAGACCTTCGTGCGCGCCTGTGCGGAGCGCTATCGCCACAACGTGTGGCACTGGAGCCTATGGAATGAACCAAATATCCATGGGTTTTGGGCCGGCAGTCTCGATCAATATCTCACCGTGATCGTTCAGCCTGCAGCTGAGATTCTGCACGCCATTGGCACGGAGAACCGGGTTTGTGCCCCGGATCTGTCCACTGAGGGTGATTGGCCCTCATGGTTCCAGCCGTGCCTGGAACGGGCGCGTACGTGGCTGGATATCATCGCCGTGCACAGCTATCAGGACACCGGGCGAGAGGTCTGGCGGGCCTTGGGACAGGCGAAGAGATGGTATGAGTTCTGGAAAAAGCCCTCGGTCCGACAGGTCATGCAGTGGGCCGGCTGTGGTGACAAGCCGCTGTGGCTCACAGAGTGCGGCTGGAAGAGTAACGAGGTCGGGGAACTGGCGCAAGCCGACAATTACGATCAACTCCTTGAGGGTTTAGCCAGTAATTCCTGGCTGGAACGGGCGTTTGGATATCAGCTCCTCGATGAATCCGGCCCCGATCAGCCGGAAGCCGACAAGTGGGGAATCTACCGGCAGGACAGCACCCCCAAACCAGCAGTTGAGGTGTTTCGCCGGTATGGTGAGCTGCCGTCGGTATAAGAATGGCGAACCTCGAAGGCGATCACCTGTTCCGAAAGATTCGAATTAAGCCACTACCAAAAGATCAGGGAGTCCGTTAGGTCATATCGCAGCCCTCGTGCTGTAGAGGACCATCGCAAAGTGGCGCTACGCGGTTTGCTTCTCCTGGTGCATATTCGTCTGCATCCCAAGGGACCAGCGACCAAATGTCGCGTGCAGCTCGTCGATTAAGGCCTGCATACGTACCTGTAGCAAGAGATGCGCGCCGTGCTGTGTCCACGCATCTGCTGCTGGGGTATGGCGGCGATTCGCCGGAAAGTGGGCCCTTTGTTTCGTTCGATTGGCCGTCTTCGGGGCGAATGCCCGCCGAGCAGCTGCATGCGATCGGTGGGCCGAGAGGGCTCCAGCTTCCTATCATTATGGGGCTACGAGTGGTCTCATGGGTGTTAGGGGGTCCATCACGGCGACGATGGGCCACATCAGGCTCGGGGAAGAAACGGTAGACATGGGCCTCAAACTCTGGGCTGGCGATCACGTCGTTCTCGAGCGCCATCAGCTGCCCAGCCAGATCGTCCACCTACCACGCCAGGCCCCCCGAATTCGGCTCCCGCGCCAAGAAGCGCCTGGTAGACCGCTGTCACGTGCTCGGCCAGCGTCCAAGGTA
>Ga0081538_10005305_pt1 | contig 11617 bp, 8 predicted proteins | sample TabmetS5T2R1_FD_71022 | JGI IMG/M metagenome (GOLD analysis project Ga0081538, IMG submission 71022) | Tabebuia heterophylla rhizosphere microbial communities from the University of Puerto Rico - S5T2R1 | ecosystem: Host-associated > Plants > Roots > Rhizosphere ... | reverse complement strand
TAAATAATTTTTTACAGTTGGTTGTATCAATGCAAGCAGGCGGACCAGATCAATTGAGAATGAGCAATGGGGAATACTATCTTGCTGGAGAGTCAGAATCAGAAAATGTCGCCAATCTACAAGCGGCAAATAATCCTCAAACTGCCAGCGAGTATTTCACTCCTTCTTCTCTTGGAGAAAGCAGCATACCTTATGGCGAATCTGAAACATTTGCAGAAGCAGAACGACAACAAGAGCTTGAATTTTTTCTTAACGAAGTACGAGACAATGATTTTGAGACTATGATGTATGAAATGTTGCAGGAGTTAGAATCGAATTTTGAACAAAATTATGGGCCTCAACATGGGCTAGCCGGAGGAGAATTGGAGTCTATGACCAGTCAGCAAGACTTTGAAAATGTTCTCAATACGTATTCTGAAGCATCTATGGCCCAACTTGTTCCAAAGATTCATTCTGAACTCGATTCATTCTCAAATTATATACAGAACAATGTCCAGACTGGGGCGGAATATGATACGTTTGAGCGCGTCGTTGATTCATACCAGCCAGTTCAGCCAGAGAGTTTCATCAAAAGACTTGTAAAAAGAGTAGCCAAAGGGGTAAAGGGATTTGTAAAACGTGGACTTAAAGTTGTAGGAAGGGTTGCTGGCGCGGCAATCAACGTAGCAAAATTGGCTATATCAGGACCACTAAAGGCTGCAGTTAGCCGATTTATAGGATGGATTCGGAATAGTATTTCGCAAGTACTAAAATCCCTCATTAGAAGAGTAATTGCGAGATTGCCACCTGTGACTCGCCCATTTATCACCAGAGCTGCAAGGGCTATTGGGTTAGCAGAACAAGAATCAATGGCATCATCCGAAGCAGATGTTAGATCTGCTGAGTTACTTGCAGAGTTGGATGTAAGAGCACAGGGAGACTATGAACAAGAGACCTCGACTGAAGGTCCTTCCACAGAGGTAGAAGCAGAGGCTGAATCTGAAAGCGAGAACATGATGAATACCGAGTTAGAGCTAGAGCAAGAGCTGCAAATAGCACATGATGCTCAGAATCAAGTTGCCGAACTCTTAAGGGAGTTTGATACTGAGGCGTTCAATTATGGAGAATCTGAACTTTCTCATCTTAATCAGGCCGAATTTTATAGTCCATCTATGCCATCAGTTGGCCAGTATTCACAACCCAATATGATGATGGAATCTGGAGTTCAAGAAGCATCCTCGCCGCCTTACGCCGTAACTGAAGCCTATAACTCTGAAGCTTCTCAGATGCCACAAGAAGCGTATACCCCTGAGGCATTTCTGCCTGAGGCGGCAATGACTTACCAACCATCCCAAGCATTTGTTTCTCCAGAATCTGCTGCTGAAGTTCAAGAATCATTTCTGCCTGAGGCGGCAATGACTTACCAACCATCCCAAGCATTTGTTTCTCCAGAATCTGCTGCTGAAGTTCAAGAATCATTTCTGCCTGAGGCGGCAATGACTTACCAACCATCCCAGATGTTGCAGCCATCTTATTACTATTCTTCCGCAGATGCACCTATGGAAAATAAAGAGCAACAGATGGCTGCAGCCTATGATAGATTTGTAAACGCAATGGCATCAAACCCGTCTTCGTTTCATCAAGAATTTGAAAGCTTTGCACCTGCAATCTTAGGTGTAAGACTTGCTTTCAGAGTGGTTCCACCGCTTAGGAATACTGTGGTCAATATGATTGCCCAGTTACTAGAAAGGTTGCTTGGAAGGTGGATTCCAAAACATATTGGTGACATGGCATACAGGCCACTTGCCAGTTTATTACTGAGGGCAATGGGACTAGAAGCTCCACAACAAGATTCTCCACTACAAAACAAAGTGTATGCTGAAGCTATGGCAAATACAGCTGCTCAGGCACTTCTTAATGCCTCTGCTCTTCCAGAGTCTCTACTAGAAGGGGACCAACAGGTACTCCAGAGCGAACTTGAATCAATAGTTCAGCAGGCGGTCCTTGACAACATTCCCAGCGAAGCATTGGCAGAGAGTTTTACTCCTCGACAGATAACGAGGCGTGGACCAATACCAATACACTTTATCTCTAGAAATGGATATCAAAGACTCAACAGGCTTGTCAGAGTAAGACTTCTGCCGGCCCAGATAAGACAAATTCGTTTACGAAGTCCATTTTCTCTTGCCGATTTTCTAAAGAACAACTACAATTGGAATGAAAGATCACCTGTAACACTTGACATAGCGGTTTTCAGAACCATTCCAGCTAAAGGCAGAATATCCAGGATGCTGCGGGATTATTTTGGCAGAAATGTTCGTCTTACAGCTGCCCATTTTAGGCAATTGCACAGAATGAGTAAACGAACAGCTAGAAGGTTGAGAATTTTACGCTTATGGTCGGCATCAATGCCCGCATTTTTTATCATAAGAAGAGCCATGGTAGCTACAACAGGTGCCATAGGAGCTGTCAGTGGCACTGTTACTAGTGGTCGAAGCAGCGTTAGTGGCACAACAATGACTAGTCCTCCAGCAACTACCTCTCAGAGACCAAGTGACATCCGAGTGACGCTTGACACACTTGGGCAGTTAAAAGCTTCTATCTACGTAAGTAATCAAGATATCGCAAGGCTAGGTTCAGTGGCAGGAAATGCTGCGTTACAGGGAATCAGGGCGACTATGAATAGAATATTGCCATCTGGTGAGCTGTGGATAACCAATCTGCTAACCAGATTAAAGATGCCTCGAAGTATTGCTCGCCCAACAGCAAGATTGCTTCTAAGGTTGGTCAGGAGATACATCAATAGGGCAAGCTCTAATCTTATAAGAAGAGTGATTGAGTTGGGACGCAGCTCACGTGGAGTAACAGTTTCGCTGACAATTAGACTTCCAAGAGATATTATTGCTAGACTATTGAAAATCAGCCCGCTTCAATTACCCTCGCTGATAAGAAGCATAGCCAGCTCGTCATTTTCGTTCGCAGTGTCCGCCGGTTACAATATCTGAAGTTACAAATGTCCTTCATTATTAAAAACAGTATATCAAGTGAAGCAGAAGTAACAACAAGAACTACTGCTCCAAGCATTACCAGAAGATATGATGTTGAAGGAAGTATTGACCGCTCAAACGTGATATTTCTTTTGCGAAATGCTCTAAATAATCTCAGTATGGCTGTGGATAATCTGGTCAATCCAGTTTCCAAAATATCTGAGGAAGCGCGGTCGCATCTTACGTTTAGACAAAGAGTAGCCATTGAAAACTCGTTTTCACTTAGAACAGTCAATCTTAAGAGGCAACTAGCTTCTATGAGATTACAACTTGCCCAGCCATCAGATAGGATATTTTCAGATCTGAACAGAATAATAGCCAGGTTAGAAATTCTTAGAAATTCCTACCTATGGTCAGAGAGGACTTTTGGTCTATACATAGACCTTCTTCATACTAAAGGATTGGCTGGCAACATAGGTAAGATCCTAAAAGGTTATGAAAGGCTGGCTGAATTTACACTCCGACTCTTTCTTTCTCCACTTGGCTATGAAATCCCTACCGTAGTCGTCTATCTGGAACAAATAGGAGATGGTGCTGCGATCTTACGCCATGATATAAGTCTATTCGATTCGCATAGAAATCCTTGTGCAATCATAAAACTGCCACAATCTTCTCTAGCAATCCCTAGGTCCTCTCTTCTGCACGAAGTAGGCCATCAACTTGCAACTATTGTTAACCATAAAGGCAAAAATTTGAATCGTGAAGGAGCCGACCTCATATATAATACTGTACGGACAGCAGGCGGGAGCCCAGCTTTGGCAAATTACTTCCGATATTGTCATTCAGAGATAATTGCGGATCAATTTGCTGTACAGCTGACAAACTGGCTAGCAGCAATCACCTTGTACAATATTTATAGTGGTTCGTCTGGTAGCTCTCTTGGAGGTACTGCTAGAATCTTTCAGATATATCCTCGAGATCCACATCTCATGGGATTTTTACGTATAAGGTGTGCAGTCGAATCTACTAGACAAATCCTCACGAGGGGGCCATGGGATCAGCTTGAAAAAGCAATTGATATTTTATATCCTATCAACTCCGCGCCTGAACATTCTCTTAGAGTTATAAGAGAGTCGTTGCCACTTCTTCCAGCAATCTGTAAATCTCTATCAAGAAGTAAGCTCGCCTGCTTTGGAGGTAATAAAAGTTTTGAAGACATGTATCCAATGAGCCAAAGTTCGCTTCCCTTTATGAAGGAATTATTGAACAACACCTTAAGTACATCTTTTTCACAGACAGACGCTATGCTGAAAAATCCAATTTTGACGATGATGGCATACGGTACGCTGCAGATGCTTGGAGGAAAATCTCTGTATTGGATAACAGATGAAATGCGAAGGTGGTTAATCGCATTAGGAGAAAAAGGGGAGGCAAAGTGATTTGATGGACGCTGTAAATAGTTATAATAATACTACCTCTGCAGTAGATGCTGTTCTCCAAAAAGATGAACAAATACGTGTTATCGCGAAAGATGCATTATTACAGTTCAATGCTCTTGACTTTTGTATTTTTAGAGAATTTGGAGAAATAGTGGATTATCTAAATGAGGGGAAAGATCCTACTGACTATGATTTTCCAGAAGATCCCTATGACATTTCCGAGTATATTGGTAGACTGGATGAATCTTCAGAGCCTGACAGATTATACCCTTACAGAAATTATGTTATTTTTCTAGCTCTTCAAGAAGTGTGGTCATATGCCCTAGCATTTCCGCAAATCGTTTATGATATGAGAAACGTCCAACCTATAGAAGTACGTGACGGTTATTCTTGCACTTGTGAAGTAACAGATAGCAGGGTAGACAAAAAGGACATACATCTTTCTGGAAAAACTAAGCAGGCTATTAAGATGAAGATATCGGAGCAACTGAAAGATTCTATAGAATCAGTCTCGGAGGAAATTGTCGATTTGTGCGCTAGAATTGCTCTGGTAGTTGGAAATCTTCCTGGAACCGATGATATAGATGAGGCTCAAGTTGTAAGATTTTTGTTTGCGGGAAAACACGATGAACTAGATGAAAAAGAAATATCTATCGAAGAAAAGGTGGGCCTAAGAAATTATAAGCCAGAAATGGAAGCAGTAGATGTTATCGGTGCAATTGAAAATTATTTACCGGGTGAGACAGTGGCAGAGATTGCCATTGGCAATTCTACATTCTTGAATAGTCTTACTAATTCGTGGAAGAGACTCTTTCCTGCAGACCAAGGTCAGACGCAAATCTTTAGTATGCTATATGATAAAATAACAAGACTCGAAGATAGCCTGAGAGCCTCAAAACCTTCTGAATCTCAAGCGGATTATCAACATGAAGTACTGGAAATCACGCTTAAAAAACTGGAAAAATGGAAAATCGAGAAACGAATGCAGGAGTTATGGAACCTTTCGCGTGATATATCAGCTGACTCAGTCCTAACTGCATTAAGAAGTTTGGATAAAATAAACCTGATAGAAGAGCAGAAGAAGGAGGTTAGATAGGTAAATTGATTATGAGAAAATCTACTAGCGATCGAGATGCTACTAAAAAACTACAAGGGAATGAACCAGGTGGCCAAGGTCGTAAAGGTAGTGGTGAATCATCAAAAATGCAAGCTACAACTGGAGAAGGGATTTCATGGGCAACGCAAAATCGTGAACAAACAAAAATACAGACTACAACTGGAAAAACTAGTGGAGCACAAGCTGGCTCTTCAATTCAACCAGTGAAAGCTTATGAAGAAGACTGGTGGTCCGTTAAGAGGGATTCGACAGGCCATCTGGGTTGGATGTATCTATCGTACCTTGGATTAAAGCCGAGCACTGAATTATATGAATTAGTTGAATTTATCATTAGAAATGTAGCAGACCGTGAAAAAGAAATGAGCGAAAGCCTTCAACAAGCCTTAACTGAAAATAAGCTAATTTTTCCGTCTTTGTTCCCCGGGATGCTTGATACCGGAACAACACGTTATGCTATAGATACGACTTTAGATTTTGATAGAATCATGAGAAACAATCGACGGCTACAGGATAAAGTTAGCAGAAAAGGCGGCCTTAGATCCCTCTTGATTGAACGTAAAGTGGAGAGAGTATTATGAGCGGATCAGGAAACATTCCTCCAACACCGCTCAGCGCCAGCCTGATAAGAATATACTATCTGTATAGAACCAACATGCCGAAGGTCTTTGAAGCGTTGTTCAAGTCATTTCTTACCAGCAGCAAAGACCTCTCACTTATACCAGCAATACCACAAGAATCTGACCTGATCACGCGAATAAGGGAAACCATGAAGCTATCATTTCCAGTACCTGATTCTATGATACCTTTATGGTTTGGTGGCGTCGAGAGATTCCTTCCCAATGCATTTCTCAGAGTCTATGGCTATGAGATTCCAGGTGAAAGATATCCTAGGTCTGCTACTGTAAATACAGCATTTAACAGGACATTAGATTACGTATTTAGAAATATAGCTCTAGGTATTATAGGCAAGAGAAGTACATTATTAGATTTCCAAAATTCTGGAGGTCTCTATGAGAATTTATTAGTGTTGAAGCGTTCGTTGGTAACTAATGAAACCAACCTAATAAATGACATTGCAAAATACTTCGATGTTGTATATACTGACTATCTGACTCTGCTAGAGAATGATTTACTGATGAATAAACTAGGTATTGTTGCCAGCGGTATAGATCAGAGACTCATAGGAATGGCGCAAAAGTTCAATATAAAAACAGTATCGAATCCGCAAGCCTTTTTTGACCTCAGCGAGGCGATGAAAATGTTCATTGAGAAAGTTGAAAGTACAGACTGGGACACAACTACTGCAGCAGAATTATACAATCCTCCCAATGATAACACCTTTAAAATCTTATTCTCGGCATATGTACCAGTTTGGGGAATAGATTACCTTCAGATGGCTACAGTCACTATTCGGCAGGTCCTTGCAGGTCAGAGTAGCATGTCCACCTCTACTTACGGTGCGCTACAACAACCCATTCGTTGAAAAGAGATTTTTTCTCTCTCTCATCCATTCAAGAGAAAAATCTTCGAAAAGCAGGCTAGATGAAATAATGCACATAGTGAAAATTGCGGTTAACTTAGACATGTACATAGTGATTATAGATTGCTTATCTGAAAGTAATGCAAGTCGCTGGAATCTATAAGATCACAACGCAATACTTCTATGACGCTACAACAATACGGAAATGGGCATGTATTATATCCTCATAGAATTGCATTTAACAGAGTTCCGTGTTCTTCTGTGGCCATCAGGTAATTATGTGGTTGGCATGCGAAGCCCAAGAAGGGCTCTCAAAGAGACTACTTTGGAATGGCAATGAGAGGCTTCCAGAGTGAAGAATTTGCTCTTTTTGAGTCAGAAATGATGAAAAATCGATTATAATTTTAACTATTGAATGATATTAATCCTTCTTTCTGTTGCAAAGGCGGAATATTTATTAGGCATCGCTCGGTTTTGGTTCGCATTGAGCAAAGCATCGGATGGAAGAGAAGCTCAACCTAATGCAGCTGCACAGGCAGGCGTGGTTCCATCTAATGCAGCTGCAATAAAAGAGGAAAAGAAACGAGCTAAGGCAGCTGCAATAAAAGAGGAAAAGAAACGAGCTAAGGCAGCTGCAATAAAAGAGGAAAAGAAACGAGCTAAGGCAGCTGCAATAAAAGAGGAAAAGAAACGAGCTAAGGCAGCTGCACAGGCAGGCGTGGTTGAAGCTAATGTACCTGCACAGGCAGGCGTGGTTGAAGCTAATGTACCTCAAAATCCGTATTCCTTAGAACAAATAAAAAAATCTCTGGTTAATCAATCATACAAGGATATGATAAAAATAATGGAGAGACATGCGGATAAACGCAAGGAGATGTTAGAAAGACGTTACAAAAGAGGCCCCTTGCAAATGAGTCCGGCTAATGCACCTGCAGGAGAAGATACAAGTGTTAAAAAGGCACGTGATGGAGATGTAGGATGAAATGTCATTAGTCGCAGAATCACCAATTTCATTGCTGCTATTTGAGAAATCAGGAGCTGTAGAGGTCTTAAAAGATTTGCTAAAGTTTTATCAAGAATCAGATGTACCGTTAAGGCTAGATTATCCACCTATTAATGTTCCTGACCCCCGAAACCATCGGGATTTGGTAGATTTTTTGGAATTAACAGTATTACCTTCAGCGTACCCTCCACCTGATTCTGCAATTAGAATGGATCTAGAGAAGAGACGCCGGAACATGTATTACAGACTCTTTGGTATCATTATGGATGGAAAAGATGATTTTCCCCGGCCTAGCAGCTATAATTACAATTTCAAAGAGAATTTTGAGAGCATTTTGCAGCAGATCCAAGTAGCCATTCTTGACGCTGCTAACAATACGCACTATCAAGGTATAGCTGACCCTGCTGCACTGGCAGATTCATTAAACGAACTTAGAGATAACTATATCCGCTACTACTGGTCAAACAATATCTTTCAATATACCACAGCCGAATCATATGACAGCTTTCTATCGCTCTTCTCTTTGCTAACCGTACCTCCCCCTCCAGCTCCACCCCTCCCTTTTGACTACTCGCAAATTCTCATGACTGCATTAAATATTCAGAGTAACCAGATTGATGAAAGATTAACAGATCTTGCCGAGATAGTTAATATTGAAAGAGAAAGGAGGGGTCAAGATCCATTGAATGTATCAACAGTTCTACGATTGCATTTAGTTCTTGGTGAAGACGTAACAGCATTCCTTGCCGTAGTGATGAATAATCCTAACTGGGATGCAATAGCTGCGGGCCAGTTTGTGACAGGTAACATACCTTTGCTCAGGGGCATAATAAATAATTGGAAAAAAATAGTAAATCCGGAGTTTGTAGTAAATCCAGACATTGAATTGCGGAGTGTGAGTAATAGTTTCGTTAACGCAATTACTGCCATAGCAGCCAGGTTGACCCCCGCCAGTTCAGCTAGGGCTCTGATGACTCCTAAGATAACTTAGGGATGAGAGAGATACTGTATATGGCAAATGATATGGATGAGCCAATTTCAGCATTTATTGCTATAATGTGATTATCACAAAAGAGAGCTGCGGGGTCCCAGCCTAGCAGGTCATAAAATTGGATGCAACGGGAAAGCTGAGTGTGCTATTCATCTTGGCTCGCGAAGCATTGGAAAGATCCGTGGCGAAGTTCGTACTTGGATCATGTCCCTTTTGTGCTCAGATGTTGACGACAACTGTTCCACTGAAGAAAGCACCGGAAAAACTAATCATGAATCTGTATGGCCGAGGCTTTTTCTGGCTGAATTTGATCATGTGAAGCTTCTAACCCCTCTTCTTGTCTGTACCACTTATGTAAACCTAATTTATGTATCATATCAAAATCTATTATTGGTTCTCCTAATGGTGGAACATATAGTGTCGAAATAGGCTGATTTGTGCCCTATGAAGCTCTGATAATCTAATACGTTGAATTGATGGATCGCATATCGGATATGGAGATGCCTGATAAACGATCACTTCATGATTTGCACTATAGAATTCAGCCAAATAATCTGTCAAAATACGAAGTCCTATTTTGTTATAACCTTCTTTCTTGATAGTAGAATATGGGAAGGTAATATCGCCTATAATTCCAATTTGCCATAGTATTAACGAAGAAGTTGGATCAAACTTTCTTTTATGAATTAGGAAATCTGTGCACTCGAAACTTTGACAGCCATGTTGACCAGGATCAATTCCGAGATCAGCGAACAATATTCTTGCAATGCCAGAGCACAAAAGACCCCACACTAAAGCTAATACCGTGTAGTTTCTTATCTATGGTGAACTAGAACAAGTCTTTCTTAGTTGCCTAAGACGGAGAACATCAGGTATCTTCTAGCAATAGATAAATATCTCGTATCATAATTAATAGTTGTTGCAGGATAATAATAGTAGTTCTCCTGAGATCAAGGGTAAGAAAGATGAAGAAAGAATAAAAGAGCGAATAAATGCCTTAGAACTACAAGTCTTTGGTTCTATTCAGGAACCTATTGAAGAAGATTTAGATATAGATATTTCAAAGATAAAGGTCAGACCATCCGACTCAGAATTTGCAGGATCTGCGCCTAATCTCGGCTAAACAAGATTACACAGACCAAAGTTTCTGAGCATGTCTCAGAAAGAGGAATAGGTTAGTTGCTATTCACGGCTTTGCAATATCATATGGTTGTGCCTTTATAGATGTTTATTCTTTGCTAAACTAAAGCTAGCTGCTCAATATTGCTAAACAATGATCCCATTACCGTCGAACGTTGTTAGTCTAAAAGAGTGATTTTCATTATATGTAAGCTTTTGTTCTTGTAATATCCCTATTGCAATTGATTCTCCTAGCTTTATTGATTCAGTATAATCGCTACGATAATGAACACCTCCCATATTTCTCCCAATTGCAATATTGGAAGCCAATTTATTTAGTTCTCCGCCAACAGTTAAGCTCTCAGGCCCCGGATAAGGAATTAGACCCTCTCCATTTGCATTAGGTTGCACAGGATTGCTAAGAACAAAAGATTCATCAAACCAAGCTTTAAGGATTGTTACACAAGCCCCTGCTACCGTAGCATGTCCTGCGCCATAGGAAGGATGTGTAGGGCTGCCCTCTGGAAAGGCTTGTGGCAAGAGAGAGGTACCGTATCTGGCGAATGTCCGGTTTACTGCTTGTGAATTTAATACCTCAGTGCTAATGAAAGGATAGCGCGGTGATCCTAGCGTTGGGGGATTTGGTCTATTTTTTCTTTCTTGATGGATACGGCCTCCAAATTCTTCAGGTCGGAGACGACGGTGAACAAACCACTTTTGATGCCAGACTACCTTAAGCGCTCGCGTTGCCACTTCTGTAACAAGAGAAAGGATATGAGGACCACCAAATGTACCAAAACCATCTTGTGTACGCGAGTCGCGATAGGGATTACCCTGATCAAATAGGACTGAAGGAACTTGTAAACTCAGCAGATAGAGACATGCATTAAGGTACGCTTCATATAACTGATCAAAGTGAACGTAATTTGCTAGGTCCCTCATGTTGCGGATAAAACGGCGTCTAGTATCGAATTGGTCTGTGCCACTAGTATCAAGACCATTTTGGACTGCAAGCCATGTCATTTCATCTGTCAGATAATCTGCACTATTTGGATTTGCTGGTGGAACAAAGTCCGGTCTTCCCTTTACTGTCTTTTGCTTTTGGTCAATGAAAATAGAACCATATTTTATTAGTCCATCTGTCTCGGCAAGTGTTGGTGTGCCTGGTGGTGGTGGTGGTGCTGGTGGTGGTGGTGGTTGATTTTCTCTTGATCGAACAACTGCATCTGAATTCCCCTTGAGCAAGAATTGGGATAGATAAGGACCAGTCAAATCTCCTCGAGTAGAGCCTCTAAAAATTGTGTCAGGTGTAACGATTCCTCCCTGCTTTGGTCCCCTAAAATCAGATAATCCAGATAGTTCACCTGCGGCAGTACCAATATCTGCATCCCCTGCAAAATTAATAAAAGGAACATCTCTTAAGAGCGCCATCCAGTAAAGTTCTACCATCTCCCCTGCAGCCTCAAGTCCATCTATTCTTGGCGCAGGTCTGATGGTCAGTG
>Ga0081538_10005304_pt1 | contig 11624 bp, 7 predicted proteins | sample TabmetS5T2R1_FD_71022 | JGI IMG/M metagenome (GOLD analysis project Ga0081538, IMG submission 71022) | Tabebuia heterophylla rhizosphere microbial communities from the University of Puerto Rico - S5T2R1 | ecosystem: Host-associated > Plants > Roots > Rhizosphere ... | reverse complement strand
CTCGCCGGACCGGCCCCCAAGGACGCCACCGTGGTCGTGGCCGTCAACAACCAGGTCGCCGCCACCAGCGGACTGTTCGCCATGCGGGACGGCCAGCCGGCGACCAGCTTCGCCGCCCTGGTCCCCGACTTCCTCTACCGGCCCGGCCCCGGCCAACCCCAACTCCAGCTCTACCTCACCACCGGCAACGGCCCTCGACCGCAGCTCCAACCCGTCACCATCGGGAAGGGGACCTGATGGCGGGCCGGGTGCGGGTGCCGAGGTTGCCGGGGGGGTTGTGGTTGGGGTTGGTGGAGTTGTTGGCCCTGACCGGTCTGGCCGTGGCCCAGCCGCTGCTGGACGTGACCGGCAAGGCGCCCGACTTCTTCCTGCTCCACCGGGCCGACCGGACCCAGATCCTGCTGCTGGTCGCGGCCATCGTGCTGGTCCCCCCGGCCCTGCTGTGGGCCGGCGAGCTGCTGGTGTACGCCCTCGCCGGTCAGCGGGCCCAGCAACTGGTCCACCAACTGGTGGTGACCGGCCTGTTCTGTGTGCTGGCCCTGGAGGTGGCCAAAAAGCTCACCGGCCTGCGGGGCCGCCGGCTGCTGCTGGCCGCCCTGGTCCTGGGGGTGGGGGCGGGGCTGGTCTATGCCCGCTGGTCGGCGGTGCGGCTGTGGCTGCGCTATCTGGCCCCCGCCCCGCTGGTCTTCGCCCTGGTCTTCGCCACCCTGTCACCGGCCTCCAAGCTCATCCTGCCCGCCCCCAGCGCCAGCGAAGGGCCGGTGGCGGCCCGGACCGGGGGGCCGCTGCCCCCGGTGGTCATGATCGTCTTCGACGAGTTCCCGACCCAGTCGCTGCTGGACTCCAGCGGGCGGATCGACCGGCGCGTGTATCCCACCTTCGCCGGCTTCGCCGACCAGGCGACCTGGTACCGCAACGCGACCGGGATCGGCGGCTGGACCCCCTTCGCGGTGCCGTCGATGCTGTCGGGGACCTGGCCGACCTGGGCCCAGCGGTCGGCGGTGCCGGACCCCTCGGGGTGGCCGGACAACCTGTTCACCATGTTCGGTCGCTACTACGACCTCAAGGTGTTCGAGACCGTGACCCAGCTGTGCCCGCCCGAGCGCTGCGGCCAGACCGGCAGCCGTTCCGGCTTCGCCACCGTGGCCAAGGAGACGGCCAAGCTGTACCGCAGCATCACCTCACCGGCCGACGCCGGCGTCGACCCGGCCTCGGTCGGCGAGGACCCGAACCTGGACCAGGACACGACCGCGGCCGGCCCCAAGGCCTACTTCGGCAACATCAAGCAGGACCAGGTCAACCGGGTCGACCGGTTCATCGGCTCGATCAACGCCAGCGACCGCCAGCCGACCCTGTACTTCCTCCACCTGCTCCTCCCCCACTCGCCGTTCAAGTACCTCGCCGACGGGAAGGTCTACAACTCGTCCTCGCTGCGGGGCGTCTCGGGGGTGTGGCCGTCGCGGCTGCTGCAGCTGAACCAGCAGCGCCAGCTGGTCCAGCTCGCCTACACCGACAAGCTCGTCGCCAAGGTCCTCGACCGGCTCAAGGACCAGGGCCTCTACGACGAGTCCCTGGTCGTCATGACCGCCGACCACGGCGAGGGGTTCACCGCCGGGAACCCGCGGCGGCTGCTGGCCGAGGGGAACGCGGCCGAGCTCATGTGGGTGCCGACGATGATCAAGGCCCCGGGGCAGACCAAGGGCCAGGTCGACGACCGCAACTGGCAGCACGTCGACCTGCTCCCGACCATCGCCGACCACGTCGGCCTGACCATCCCCTGGAAGGTCGACGGCCGCTCCCAGATCGGCCCGGCCCCAGCCGACGCCGGCACCGACAAACGGTGGTACAACCACCCCGGTGAGCCGCTGCGGCGCCCCGGCCCGCCCAACTTCCAGAAGGTCCTGGCCGGGGTCACCGACACCCTGGTCCGGGCCCACCAGCACGGCGAGCGGGGGTTCTACCAGTACGGGTCGACCGCCGACTGGATCTACCGGCCCCCGAGCCGGCTGGGGCCGATCGGCGGCACCCCGGCCACGGCCACCCTCCGCGACTGGGACCTGTTCACCAAGGTGGACCCGAAGGCCCCGGCCGTCCCCACCCTGGTCGTGGGCCAGCTGACCAGCCCGGCCCCGGCCCAGGCGACCGTGGTCGTGGCCGTGAACAACCAGGTCGCCGCCACCGCCGGGCTGTTCCCGATGCAGGACGGCCAGCCGGCGACCAGCTTCGCCGCCCTGGTCCCCGACTTCCTCTACAAGGCCGGCCCCGGCCACCCCCAGCTCCAGCTCTACCTGGCCACCAAGACCGGCCTGCAGCCCGTCACCGTCAGCGGGGGGACCTAGGTCAGCTCGAGCAGGGCGAGCGGCTCGTCGGTGGCGACCTCGCGGAAGCGCCCCGAGGCGACGAGCCGGTCGACCACCGCCCGCCACTCGCCGGGGCCGTAGGTGTCGGGCTCGTTGATGACCACCAGCTGGGTGGTGCCGGTGTCACGCAGGACGGCCAGGGCGGCCGGGTCGACCTCGCCGTCGCTGAACGGGGCCAGCTGGCGCATCCGCTCGGCCAGCCAGGGCGCCGGCGACTGGTTGTAGGCGTTGAGGGTGCGCCGCCGGCTGAGGGCGGCCACGTAGCTGGTGGCCGAGACGTGCTCCCGGACCGGGACGCCCAGCATCGGCCCGGCCCGGTCGCCGGCGGCCCGCAGGGCGGCCACCACCCCGTTGTCGTCGATGTCCTCCATGACCACGTTGCGGCCGACGCGGTAGTCGGCCAGCAGCAGCACCGCCCCGGCCAGCAGGGCGACCGCGGCCACCCGGCTCGGCCAGGGCCGCCCGGCCAGCAGCCACCCGCCCACCGCGTCCAGGGCGCACACGGCCAGCAGGACCAGGACCAGGCTGGTGACCACCATGAGCCGCTGCGGGACCCGCTGGAGGCCGACCAGCGGGACCTGCTCGGCCAGGAACCGGTAGGGGCGGAACGCGCCGACGTCGGCGGCCGGTCCCAGGGTGAGGAGGACCACGGGGACGGCCAGCAGGGCATAGGGCCGGGCCGTCCGGGCCCGGCCGCGGCCGACGAGGCCGACCAGCAGGCCGGCGGCGGCCAGGGCCACGACCACCCAGCCGACGTAGACCATGCCCTCGCCGAAGGTGGCCAGCCCCCGCCGCACCAGCCACAGGGCCGAGCCGGGGGCGAGCCGCAGCACCTCGCGGTAGTCGCCGTTGCCGCCCTGCACGTCGCCCCGGAACACGTAGCCGAAGGCGGCCAGGGCGTAGACCACCCCGACGGCCAGGGCGGCGGCCACGACCACGGCCGGCGCCCACGGGACCGGCCGGCGGGCCAGGAGGGCCGCGGCCAGCGTGTAGACGACCAGGAAGCCGAGCAGGGCCGTCAGGTACAGGGTCAGGTGGTACTCGCCGCTGACCGCGACCAGCACCGCCACCGCGCCGGCGGCCAGGGCCGGCGCCAGCCAGGGGCGGCCGTGGCGGTGGCGTTCGGTGGCCGCCTCCCAGGCCCACAGGGCGGCCGGGAACGCCCACCACATGACCGCGTTGAAGTGGCTGGTGAGCTGGGTCATGTGGTGGGGGGTGAAGGTGTAGGCCAGCGCCCCCACCGCGGCCAGCAGCGGCCAGCGGGTGTGGCGGCGCAGCCAGCCGAAGGCGGCCACCCCGGTGGCCAGGGTGGACAGCACCAGGGTGGCGTTGTAGGCCGCCTGCAGCCCGGCCAGGGGCGTCACCACCGCCACCACCGCCGTCCAGGGCAGGTCCAGGGAGCTGGTCCGCAGCGGCGCCGGACCGGCCGCGCCCTCCCACAGGTCCAGGTAGGGGTTGCGCCGCTGGCTCAGGTTGTCGATCACGACCGTCTGGATGAAGGCGGTCTGGAGGTGGTCCCCGCCGATCAGCATGCCGGGCCGGTAGCGGGCGGCCGGGCTGTCGCCCGGGTTGTCGGCGCCGTACTGGGTCCAGATGCCGTCCAGGTGCAGGGCCAGCGGCCAGGTGAGCACGGCCCAGACGGCGAGGGTGGCCACGCCCATCGCGGCCAGGGGGAGCAGGCGGCCGGCGCGGCCCTCGACCGGCGGACCGGGGGCCGGACCGGTCGCGGGCGGGGCGGTGGCGTGCTGGGTCAGGCCGGCGGGTCCTTGGCGATGGCGGTCAGGTAGAAGCGGTCCTTGGCGATGTCGCGGCCCTCGCCCACGAACGGCTTGGGGTAGCGGTCGATCTCGTTGGACCCGTAGAGGTCGTAGTCCCGCTCGGGGAAGAACGCGAGCAGCTCGTCGACGCTGCCGCCGAACTCCTCCAGGCCGTAGCCGACGTGGACCTCGATGAACACGTCCGGCCTGGTGGCCAGCGTCCTGGTCGCGCCCCGCAGGGCCTGGCACTCGTAGCCCTCGATGTCGAGGAACAGCAGCGCCGGCCGGCCGTAGCGCCGGGTGAGGCCGTCGATGGTGACCGCCGGCACCTCCTGGCTGTCCTCGTGCATGCCGCCCGCGTCCACCTGGCCGTTGTTGCCGCGCCCGAAGGAGATGACCCCGGGCTGCTCGGCCACGGCCGCGTGCACCGCCTTGACGTTGCGGACCTTGTTGAGGCGGCAGTTGGCCTTGACGCAGTCGACGTTGAACTTGTTCGCCTCCACGGCGACGACCCGGCCGCGGCGGCCGACGGCGTCGGCCAGCATCAGGGCGTACACGCCCTGGTGGGCGCCGAGGTCGAAGACGGTGGCCCCGGGCCCGGTCTGGTACTGGGGCAGGAACTTGAGCTCGGGGACGTCCGGCCACTCCTCGTCGTACCAGCTGGCCCCGTTCGGGTCGCCGATGTGCAGGGTGAGGCGGACCGGCCCGTACTGGTGATGCACCCTGCGTGCCTCGAAGCCCTCCTCGACCGGGGGCGGCGGCTCCCGGAAGCGGGAAAGGACTCGGCTCAGCATCGGCACCTCCTGGACCCGATTGGCGGTGTCACGGGAGTCTATCGGCATTTCCGGAACCGCTGCCGTCGAGAGAGACTTGCCTGGTCGGCAACCAATGCGGCGTGTGGGAAGGAGGGCGACCCCGGTGGCGTCGTCCCGGGTCGAGGGGCTGGTCGCGGTCGGGCTGGCGGCGCTGGCGGTGGCCGTCCGCGACCCCGGCTACCTGCTGAGCCGGTCCTTCTGGCTGGACGAGGGCTGGGTGGTGGACTCGGTCCGGGCGCCCCTGCACCAGCTCGAGCTGCTCACCTCCTCGACCCCGATCGGCTGGACCCTGCTGCTGCGCCTGGTCCCCCCCGTCGGCGGGCCCGAGCGCTACCGGCTGCTGCCGCTGGCCTTCGCCGCCCTGACCGCCCTGGCCGCCTGGCGGCTCGGCCGCCTGCTGCCCCTGGGGCGGTCCGAGCGGGGCGTCGGGCGGCACGAGCGGAGGCCCCCGGCCTGGGCGCCGTGGCTGTACGGGCTGACCTGCGGGGTGGCCGGGGCGGCGTCGGTGGCGGTGCTGGACCACACCTGGCTCAAGCAGTACACGGCCGAGGCGTTCGTGGCCGTCGGCCTGGTCCTGCTCCTGGCCCGGGTCGAGCGGGCCTGGTCGTGGCCGACCCTGGCCGCCTTCGCCGGCGCCGGGGTGGCCGGGTTCCTCGTCAGCAACACCGCCCCGCTGGTCAGCGCGGCCGGGCTCGGCGGGCTGTGGCTCACCACCCTGGCCGCCAGGCGCTGGTCGCGGCTGCCGGCCCTGGCCGCCACCACCGTCGGCGTCGGCCTGGCCGACCTGCTCATCTACCGGGCCCTGGCCGACAACGGCGGCACCCAGGCCATGCGCCGCTACTGGCGGCTGCGCTACCTCAGCCTCGACGACGGGGTCGGGGACGTGGCCGCGCTCGTCTGGCGGCGGCTGACCGCCGAGCTGGGCAGCCTCGGCTGGGGGCCGTGGTGGCTGGCCCTTGCCCTGATCGGGGTCGGGCTGGTGGCGCTGTGGCGGGCCGGGCTCCCGGCGGTCGCGCTCGCCGTCCCGGCCGTGGCCGCCGAGCTCGTCGTCCTCGGGTTCGCCGGGCTGTACCCGTTCCTGGAGCGCCGCATGGCCATCTTCTACGCCGCCCTGCTCACCGTCGTGGCCGCGGCCGGGCTGGCCGCCCTGGCCCACCTCGCCCTCCGCCACCGGGCCACGGTCCCGGTGGCCGTGGCCGGCGTGGTCGTGGCCGCCCTGGCCCTCGGGCCGGGGTGGGTCAGGGCCGGCCGCGGCGACATCCCCGGTGAGAGCGTCAAGCACCAGGTCGCCGACGTCCTGGCCCAGCGCCGGCCCGGCGACGCCGTGCTCGTCACCTTCGCCGCCTCGTTCTCGTTCGCCTACTACTGGCCCGACCGCCCCACCTTCGTCCCCACCACCGTCCCCACCGCCGTCACCTTCATGCCCACCTTCCCCGGGCGGCCGGAGCTGATCGTCGTCCACCGGCCCCGCAGCGTGCGGGCCATGGTCGACGCCCTCGGCCAGGGCCTGCGCCGCGGCCGGGGGCGGGTGTGGGTCGTCTACGGCGCCCCGGTCGAGCTGAGCGCGCTCGAGCGCCGGGCCAAGGGGGTGCGGCTGGTCGCCTCCGGCGGTGCCGTCCTGGCCCAGGCCGACGACGCCGCCGGGTTACCATCATCGCGTTCGAGCCAACGGAGGGAGCGGTGACCACCAACGAGGCCGACCCGGGGCCGGGGCCGGGAGGAGGCAGGGGTGGGCCGGCGGCCGCCGCCCGGGCGCTGGCCGGCCGGCTGCCGCCGCTGCGGCGGCTGCTCGAGGACCGCCGGCGCCTGGCCGGCGAGGTCCACGAGCTGCGCGGCGAGGTCGACGTCCGCGACCTGGAGATCCAGGCGTTGCGGTCCGACATCGGCGACCTGCACGCCACCGTCAAGGACCGGGACGCCCGGCTCGAGGAGCTCCGCGCCGACCTGGACGACCTGCGCCGGCGCTGCGGCCTGTACCCGCCCGGCCACTTCCACTCGCCCCTCCCCGACCTCGAGGAGGTGCGGCGCCGCGACCACCAGGTCTTCGACCACCCGGCGGAGCTGGCCGGGATCGACCTCCGCCCCGAGGCCCAGCTGGCCCTCGTCGAGCGGCTGCGGGGCTACGCCGCCGACCACCCCTTCGGGGCCGAGCCGCGCCAGGGGCTGCGCTACCACTTCGACAACGACTTCTTCGGCTGGGGCGACGGGCTCGTCCTGCACTGCATGCTCCGCCACCTCCGGCCGGCCCGGGTGGTCGAGGTCGGCTCGGGCTTCTCCTCGGCCCTGATGCTCGACACCGCCGAGCGCTACCTGGACGACGCCACCGAGCTGGTGTTCGTCGAGCCGTTCCCCGAGCGGCTCCAGGGCCTGCTCGGCGAGGGCGACAAGGACCGGGTCACCCTGCTCACCCAGCCGGTCCAGGAGGTCGACCGGGCCGCCTTCGAGCGGCTGGAGCCGGGCGACGTGCTGTTCATCGACTCCAGCCACGTGGCCAAGGTCGGCAGCGACGTCAACCTGCTCCTGCTCGAGGTCGTGCCGAGCCTGCCGGCCGGGGTCCACGTGCACGTGCACGACATCGTCTGGCCCTTCGAGTACGCCCGCAAATGGGTCTACCAGGGGCGGGCCTGGAACGAGGCCTACCTGCTGCGGGCCCTGCTGGTCGGCAACCGGCGGCTGCGCATCAGCTTCTGGAGCTCGTACCTGGCCGCCTGCCACCGCGACCAGGTGGCGGCGGCGCTGCCCGGCTGGCTCCGCGACAGCGGCACCAGCCTGTGGCTGGAGACGGCCTGACCGAGCCCCGCCGGCCCGGGCTCAGCCGCCCGGCGACAGGGCCAGACGGCGCAGCCCGCCGCCCTCGAGGGCCAGGAGCTCGAGCCGGTTGGCCCCGGCGACGAAGGCCGAGTCCGGCACCATGGCCGCGAACCGCAGGGTGCCCTGGGGGCCTTCCGGGGCCACCCTGGCCACCGTGGCGATGCGGCCGTTGAGGGCGACGGCCAGCAGCGTGCCCGGGGCCAGCCCGGACGGGGCCGCGCCCTGCAGGTAGGCGGGCACCTGGCCGCGGTCGGGCCGGACGTTGCCGAAGGCGGCCAGCTCCTCGACGGTGACGCTCGGGCCGCCGTCGGTCACCTTCATGCCGGCCAGGGGCCGGCCGACCAGGTCGGGCCGTGGGACCAGGCGGTCCAGCCCCCGGCCCGGCTCGGCCCCGAGCTGGGGCCGCACCTCGGGGTGGGGCGGCAGGGTGCCGCCCTCGAGGGCGGCGGCCAGGTTGGGCGGGCCGTCGATGGTGAACTGCCTGGCCTGGCCCCGCTCCCGCACGGCCACGAAGCGCTTGTCGGTGTCGCTGCGGGGCTGGCCGCGCAGGGCCGACTGGCCGTCCACCGGCCAGGGCAGCCCCACCCCGGCGTAGTCGGCCAGGGTGGGGAGCAGGTCGACGTGCTCCCAGTTGCGGTCGTCGACCTTGGCCTTGGTCTGGCCGGGCTCCTTGACGAACAGGGGCACCCACAGGATCCAGGGGTCGTTGCCGCGGCCGAGGATGCGGGCCGCCGTCCCCGGGGCGAAGCTCATGCCGTGGTCGGCGGTGACCACGACCACGGCCTCCTCCAGCAGGCCGCTGTCCCGCATGGTGGTCAGCGTCTCCCCCAGCAGCCGGTCGGCGTAGGCGAGCTGGAGCCAGTGCCGCTGGCGGCCGAGGTCGCGCCAGGTGGGCTCCTCCTCCCAGACCGCGCCCGCCTTGGGGATGCCGAGGGTGCCCGGCGGGGAGGGGTAGCGGGCCCCCGACGGCAGCCACTGCCAGGGCCGGTGCGGGACGACCAGGTGGATGTAGTGCAGGGTGGGGGTGTCGGTGGGCTTGAGCCCGGCCAGGAACTCGGGGAACCCGGCCGGCCGGCGCACCTGGCGGCCGGCGGCGTCGGTGACCGGCTCGGCGTCCTGCTGCTCGATGTCGGCGCTCGGCTCCTGCTGGGGGTCGGTGGGCGCGACCAGCTCGCCGAGCAGCTCTGTGGAGCGGCCCAGGGCGCCGGCCAGCCCACCCCCGGCGTCGGCCCCCGACCCGTCGTCGGGGCCGCCGCAGTCGCGCGGCGGGCACAGCCGGGTGGCGGACTCGTGCACGTTCATCTGGTAGCTGCCGCCGAGCAGGGTGAACAGGTTGTAGGGGTAGTTGCGGTAGTGGGCGGCGAGCGGCTGGCTCGGCCAGCGGCCGGTCAGCATCGAGGGGAAGGCGTCGCGGGTCCACTGGGTGGTGCCGGTGGCGTTGCGGTACCAGGTGGACCGCTCGGCCAGCCAGGCCAGGTTGGGGAAGTTGTAGGCGTCGATCCGGCCCCGCTCGTCCAGGATGGAGGCCAGCGGCAGCTCGTCGAGGGCGAACACCACGATCGGCGGGCGCTTGGCCGCGGTGGCCGGGCCGGCCTGGGGGGCCGGGGTGCTCTGGGGCAGGACCAGGGCCGAGGCCGGGGAGGCGAACAGGAACAGGGCGGCCGACAGCAGCGGCCCGGCCGAGGCCACCCGCAGGATCTTGCCCAGCACCCGCACCCGCAGGTAGAGGACGGTCCCGACCAGGCCGGCGAGGATCGCGGCGACGGCCATGGGCAGGCCGCGGACGCCGGTCAGCTGCTTGCCGACCTGCACGGCCAGGGCGATGAGCAGGCCGGTCACGACCAGGAGGTGGACGGCCCGGCGCCACTGGCGGCCGGCCAGGCCGCTGACCGCGCCCACGCCCCACAGCACCACCGGCGGGACCAGGGCGATGGCCAGCGCCAGCAGGACCACGTCGAGGGTGTCGACCCGCTCCATGAGGAGGAAGTCGGGGCTGCGGCCGATCAGGTCGAGCAGCGGCTGGGTGATGGCCAGCCCGCACAGGCCGGCCAGCTCGAGGAAGGCCAGCAGCTCCCAGCGGCGCCGGCGCCGCCACAGGGCCGGCGGGCCCGGCTCGGCCGGCGCCGCCGGGCGGTCCTGGTCCTGGCGGGGGGTCGCCTCCTGCACCATGGGCTACGACGCCGCGTCCTTGAGCTGGCGCAGGTCGGCCTCGACCATCATCTGCACCAGCTCGGGGAAGCTGACCGTCGGCTTCCAGCCGAGCTGGTCGCGGGCCTTGGTCGGGTCGGCCTTGAGCAGGTCGACCTCGGCCGGCCGGACGAACCGGGGGTCGGTCCGGACGTACTGCTGCCAGTCCAGGTCGGCGGCGGCGAAGGCCAGCTCGACCAGCTCCCGCACCGAGTGGGTCTCGCCCATGCCGATCACGTAGTCGTCGGGCTCGGGGGTCTGCAGCATCAGGTGCATGGCCCGGACGTAGTCGCCGGCGAAGCCCCAGTCGCGCTGGGCGTCGAGGTTGCCCAGGCGCAGCTCGCTGTCCAGGCCGAGCTTGATCCGGGCCGCCGACAGGGTGACCTTGCGGCTGACGAACTCGACCCCGCGGCGGGGGGACTCGTGGTTGAACAGGATGCCGGAGACGGCGAACAGGCCGTAGGACTCCCGGTAGTTCTGGGTGATGTAGTGGCCGTAGCACTTGGCCACCCCGTACGGGCTCCGGGGGTGGAACGGCGTCAGCTCGTTCTGGGGGGTCTGGCGGACCTTGCCGAACATCTCCGAGGAGGACGCCTGGTAGAAGCGGATGGTGGAGCGGTCGGCGGTGGCCCCGCGGCCGACCCCGGACACGATCCGGACGGCCTCGAGCATGCGCAGCACCCCGACCCCGGTGACCTCGGCGGTCAGCTCGGCCTGGGACCAGGACACGGGCACGAACGAGATCGCCCCCAGGTTGTAGACCTCGTCCGGCTGGACGGTCTCCAGGGCCGAGATGAGGCTGCCCTGGTCGAGCAGGTCGCCGCCGACGAACTGGAGGTCGGGGATCAGCCGCTGGATGGTGGAGATCTTGGGGTTCTCCTGGCCCCTGACCATGCCCCAGACCTCGTAGCCCTGCTCGAGCAGGTACTCGGCCAGGTAGGAGCCGTCCTGCCCGGTGATGCCGGTGACCAGCGCGCGTTTGCTCAAGGATGCTCCTCTCCGGCCGCCCCCTCCGCCGCCGGCGCCGCCGTCGCGATGAGCGCGTACTCCTGCGGGCCGAACAGCACGGAGTTCAGCTTGGTGAACGCGTCGTTCACCCGCTTGGTCCAGGGGGGCGCGTCCGGGTCGTCGATGATCGGGAGATGGTAGTCGGTGGCCGGGGCGTGGAAGCGCAGCCGCACGTCGCGGAACCCGGCCCCCTCGCACAGGAAGGTGAGCAGCGAGGGGTGCAGGGGTCGCAGGTGGGTGGGGTCGAGGATGAAGGAGTTGCCCAGCACGATCAGCGAGCTCGGGTTGGGGGTCTCGGCGATCAGCACCCCGCCCCCCCGGAGCCGGGTGGCGGCCAGCTCCAGCAGCTCGACCAGGTCGGGGAAGTCGAGGTGCTCGACCACGTGGGTGGCGATGATCGCCCCCAGCGAGCCCGGCTGGCAGCCACGCAGGAAGCTGTTGCCGTCGACCTGGCGGACGTCCAGGCCGCGGGCGCGGGCCTCGGCCACCATCGAGGGGTCGGTGTCGACCCCGATCGCCTCCACCCCCCGGCGGGTCAGCAGCTCCACCAGCTCGGCCCGGCCGCAGCCGATGTCGACCACCGGCGGGTTGGCCACCAGCAGGTCGAGGTAGCGCTCGGCCAGCGCGGCCGCGACCACCTCCGGGTCGCCCCGGAACCGCCGCTCGAACCCGACGTAGTCGAACAG
>Ga0081538_10005303_pt1 | contig 11625 bp, 8 predicted proteins | sample TabmetS5T2R1_FD_71022 | JGI IMG/M metagenome (GOLD analysis project Ga0081538, IMG submission 71022) | Tabebuia heterophylla rhizosphere microbial communities from the University of Puerto Rico - S5T2R1 | ecosystem: Host-associated > Plants > Roots > Rhizosphere ... | reverse complement strand
CAGCCCCCCCTGAGCGCGAGCAACGCCGCGACCAAGTGGGATGTCGGCGCGTTGTCGAGCCCGCCGGCGGGGTCGCCGACACTCGCGAAGATCGCGAGCCCGGCCACGACGAGCGCCGCGCCGAGAATGTGCCGCCGTGTGATCGTCTGGCTGGTGAGGAAGTAACCGAGCGGCATCGCCCAGATGACCGCGGTGACCAGGAGAGGCTGGATGATCGCCACCCGCCCTCGATCCAGCGCAGCCGCCTGGAGCAGGACGCCCAGGATCTGCGCGCCCAGGCCGAGGAGCCACACCCGGTCGGTCAGAAGCCGGGCGAACCCTTGCGGCTTCCCCGCCTCGATCCCGGCCGCCACCGAGGCCCGCTGCCAGAGCGTCGCGGCAAGCGCGAAGGAGACTGCTGCCAGGACGGCGAGAAGCGCCGCTATCTCGTCCACGACGATCGAACGATAAGAGACCTGCCGGTCAGCGAAGAAGCCTGACGAGCGCGTCGCTCGTGAGCAGGAATCCGAACACGAGAGTGGAGTAGAAGGTGAGGCGCCGTTCGTTGGCCGTGAGCCACTCCTCGGCGCCGGTCATCCATTCGTCCGCGCGCGGGCCGGCGACGAGGTAGCCGGCGACCGGAAGCCACACGAGGACGCCGGCGACCGCGACGTAGAGGAGGCCGAGGACGAGCTCCTCCGCAGGGACGAGGTCGGCGACCCCGAGGGTCGCCCCCGCGACGAGCGTGATGCTGAGCCGCTTCACGCCGCCGACGCCGAGAAGCGCTCCCAGCGTAAAGGCCGTGCCAGGTCGTAGGCCCTTCAGCCGCGCGAGGAGCGCCTTCGTCCGAGAGTCGCCTTCGTCCGGCTCGGCCCGGCGGCGCTGGGGCCAGGCGACGGCGAGCAGAGCAAGGCCGATGACGAGCTCGAGCACGGCGGCGGCCTGGTCGTCCGCGTCCAGTCCGGCCTGCGCGGCCGAGCCGACGAAGAAGGCCGCGAGCAAAGCCGCCGACTGCCCGAGCAGGAACCCGATCGCCAGGGCGAGCCCGTTGGTGCGCCCTCGCCGACTGCTGAGCGCCGCCAACGTCGAGACGATCGCAAGAGGGCTCGCGCCCGCGACGAGCGCGAAGAGGAGGATGCGCGATGCTGTCTCGGCCACGAGCAGGCGCGAGACTCAGTGTCGGCTACGCCCTGCGGCGCTGTCTCGCCGGCGGCCCACGACCACTTCAGCCGGCGTCGACGACGACATGGGAGACGGGCAGCTGGTAGCGACTGCGTGCGATCTCGACGACGCCACGTTCCTTCCAGTTCACCGCACCTTCGGGATGCGTGGCAAACACGATCTCGTCGGCCGGAAACTCACGCAGCGCGTCGTCGGCCGCCTGGATCGGATCGTCGGAGCCGACTTTGCCGCGGGCGGCGACACCGGCGTCGAGGAGCTTCGACACCGTCGCCTCCAGATTCGCCTGCGCCTCCTCTCTGGCCTGGTCGTCGCCCGTCCAGTGTGACAGGCGCGAGCCGAGCGCCGGTGCGACGACCAGAACCTCCAGGGGCCGGCCGGCGGCGTGGGCGACGACCTCGTCGTGGAACGCCTTCGAGGTGGAGCTCCCGTCGCTGACGACGAGAACTCTGAACTTTCCGTCCGGCTCGCTGGGCCGGCGTGGCACGGGCGCGTCGAGCTCGGAGGGGTGCCGGTGGCGCCTGCTGAGAACCGCGAGGACGACTGCAAGAGCGACGAGCGCTCCGATGCCGAAGAGGACCCAGCCCCACACCCCCAGCTCGGCCGTGAGCGCCACGAGGAACAGGATTCCGAGCACGACGGCGACGATCGGTATCGCCATGAGCTCGGTGCGCGTTCCCATGAACCTCGACTCTAATCCGCCGAGTGATATTCGGCGAGGAGCCGCTGTTCCTCGTGCTTCCGCGGGAAGAGGAAGAAGACGAGCGCCGCGCCCAGGAGGACCGAGACGACTCCGGCGGTGTACGCCCACCTGTCGCCCCGCAGGAAGGACTCCTTCGCCGCCGTGATGATCTCGTTCGCGTACTGCGGGTTCTGCTTGGCGAGGTCCGCGGCGCTCCCGAACGAGAGCTGGAGCTGGCTCTGTGTGCTGTCGGTCACCTTCTGTCCGTTCGGCGAGGCCGCGATCGCGGCGCCCATCGCCGAGGAGTACCCCGCCGCGAGAACGGCGCCGAAGATCGACGTCAGGAGCGCGCCGCCGAGGTCGCGCTGGAGGTCGGCGGTTCCCGAGGCCATGCCGGCCCGCTGAACCGGAACGGATCCCGTAAGCGAGTGCGACGCAGGCGTTCCCGCCAGCCCGACGCCGATCCCTACGAAGACATAGGCAAGCCCGACCTGCCAGTAGGAGCTGTCCTCCCGCCAGAGGAGCAGCATCCAGAGGAACGCGAGCAGCAGGAACACGTAGCCGAGGAGGAGCGTGAACCTGGCCCCCCTAGCCTCCACGAGCTTCGCCGAGCGCGGCGCGACGAGGATCATGAAGACGATCGCCGGCAGGATCGCGGCGCCCGCCTCGACGGTCGAGTAGGCGAGCACGTTCTGCAGGTACTGCTGACTCACGAACGCCGCCGCCATGAGCGAGCCGAAGACGATGATCCCGGCGCATGCGGCCACCCAGAAGGTGCGGCGGGCAGCCACGTGCAGGTCGTAGAGGGGATTGCGCGCCCGCCGTTGCTGGAGGACGAAGGCGATCGCCGCCGCGACCGCGACGGCCAGCAGCCCCAGGGCCAGGGCTCCCTCGTTTGGGACGGGCGCGAAGTTGATCCCCAGGATGAGCGTTCCGACCATGACCACCGAAAGAACGCCGCCGAGGTTGTCGACGGGATCGGTCGTCTCGTTGACGTGGCCTGGCACGAAGACGATCGCCATCAGCAGGGCGACGCCGACCAGCGGGAGCGTGACGAGGAACACGGATCCCCACCAGAACTCCTCGAGCAGAATGCCGGCCACGAGCGGCCCGAGAGCGGCGATGCCGCCGCCGACCGCCGACCAGAGGGCGATCGCGCGCGTTCGCCCCGGGCCTGCCCAGAGGGCCGTGATCAGCGCCAGCGTGGTCGGATACGCCATGCCGGCCGAGAACCCACCCACCAGCCGCGCGACGAAAAGGACCTCGTCGGACGGCGCGTACGCCGCCAGCAGGGACGCCGGGATCGAGAGGAGCATTCCCAGAACGAGCAGCAGCTTGCGCCCGTAGCGGTCGCCGATCGCGCCGAGCCAGAGAACCGAGGCGGCGAGGCCGAGCGAGTAGCCGACCGCGATTAGGTTCAGCGTCGTCTGCGACGAGTCGAACGCCTCGCCGATCGAAGGGAGGGCGACGTTCGCGACGGACAGGTTGAGGTTGGCGACCGCCGCCACGAGGATGAGCGAGACGAGGACGAGCCCCGCGCGCTTAGGCGCAACCGACGGCCCGGCTGCGATCGGCTCGCTCAGAGCACCGGCTCCGCTCTCGCGGGCCGGAAGGCCGATGTCTCGCCGTAGCCAATCGGTTCGCCTCCCTGGGTCAAGCGGCGACCTTCTCACGGAACGCCGCTCGTCGCCAGGAGCCCGGCAGCTGGTAGTCGTTGGTAGGAATCGGCACCATCCCGACGAAGGATCTTGACTTGCGAGGCCGATTGCCTCAGCGTCGCTCCAGCGAGACCTTTCCCGACCGCCGCCGATGAAGATCCCGTTCTTCAGCCGACGACCCGTCGCCACTCCGCCCGTGGAGCACGTGGAAGAGCATCGCGTCGTCCAGATCGACGCCGCGGATCTCTCGGCCGTCTTCGCCGCGCCGCGCTGGGTTCGCGACCTCGGGCTCCTCTCGTGGTTCCTCGTCGGGGTCGCGTTCTTGCTGACCGGCCTCGTCTTCCTGCTCGGCGCGACGGCGGCGATCACGCAGCCCGTGCTGGCGGCGTTCGTCGTCGCCTGCGTGGCCTCCCCGACTGTGCACTGGCTGAAGCGGCACGGCATACCCCGCGCAGCCGGCGCCTCGCTGGTCCTCCTCGGGCTCATTGCGATCGCCGTGCTCGTCCTCGTCCTCGTGATCGGCGGCATCACCTCCCAGCTCGGCGACATCGGCAAGTACTCGAGCAACGCCGTCGAGAGGGTGGAGAACTGGCTGACCGACGTCGGCGTCGACTCGTCGGGTGCTTCGAGCGCCGGCGAGACGACCAAGGACACCGTCTCGGAGAGCGTGTCCACGTTCGTCCACGGGGTGATCAGCGGGATCGAGGGGATCGCAACGCTCGCGCTCGGTCTTTCGTTCGCCATGCTGAGCATCTTCTTCCTGCTCAAGGACGGGCCCGCGATGCGGGCCTGGGTCAACCAACACATGGGAGTCGAGGAGCCGGTCGCACGGACGATCACCGGCAACGTGATCGTCTCGCTTCGACGGTACTTCGGCGGGGTCACGATCGTCGCTGCCTTCAACGGCGTGGTCGTCGGCCTCGGCGCGCTCGTGCTGGGCGTCCCCCTGGCGGCGACGATCGCGCTCGTGTCCTTCGTGACCGCCTACATCCCGTACATCGGGGCGTTCGTGGCGGGCGCCTTCGCAGTCGTTCTCGCGCTCGGCTCCGAAGGCGTGACGGACGCGATCATCATGCTCGTGATCGTCCTCCTCGCCAACGGCCTCCTCCAGAACATCCTCCAGCCGATCGCGTTCGGAGCGACGCTCGGGCTCAATCCGCTCGTCGTCCTGATCGTGACGATCGGCGCCGGCTCCCTCTTCGGCATGGTCGGCCTCGTCCTCGCCGCGCCTCTGACCTCGGCGGCGGTGCACATCAGCGCCGACCTGGCGCGCGCCAAGACGCAGGCGGAAGCGGAGGCGGCAGCGACAGCGGCAGCCGAGCCGGAAGCCGCACCCGGGTGAGCCGGTGAGCACCGCGGTCGCCGCCGAGAAGCCCTCGCGCCTCCTCCCCTTCCGCGACCCGTCCCGCCGCAGCCGGCTGGTCAAGGTAGCCGGCTGGCTGCTCGGGGCAGTCCTCGCAGCGGTTCTCCTCCGCCTCGCGGGCGTCGACGTCGTCGGCTGGCTGGAGAGCCTGTGGGACGAGATCAAGTCGGTCCCCGCCGGCTACATCGTCGCCGCCCTGCTCGTCCAGACGGGGCAGACCGTGCTCGCCGGGGTCTCCTACTACGGCATCCTCAGCGCCGCCTACCCCGGCCAGGTCGCGCTCCCGCCGATCGTCACCGCCTACGCGGTCGGCGTGGCCATGAACAACTTCTTGCCGGCGAACATCGGGACCTTCGTCACACTCTTCCTGTTCGTGGCGATCATCCCGGGCTGCACGTTCGCGGGCGCCTTCGCCGCCTACCTCGTGCAGAAGATCTTCTTCACGCTCGCGGGAACCTTCGTCTACCTCTACCTCTTTCTCTCCGTCCCGGGGTCGTTCGACGAGAACCTGGGCAACGTCACGGCACGCCCGGTGGTGACGATCGCGATCGTCCTCGGCGCCGCGGCGCTGATCGTCCTGGTCGGCCGGATCTTCTGGCGTCAGGTGAAGAAGCTCTGGGCGCAGGCCAAGCGGGGCGGAGTGATCCTCTCGCAGCCGAAGCGCTACCTGACGCGCGCCTTTCTCCCCTCGCTCCTCTCGTGGCTCTGCAAGCTGACCGTGATCGGGATCTTTCTGGCTGCCTTCGCCATCCCCGTCACGTTCGAGTCGATCATGTGGGTCACCGGGTCCGGCTCGCTCGCCAACGTCGTGTCGTTCACGCCCGGCTCCGTCGGAATCACGCAGGCGACGAACGCGCTCGCGCTCGATACCTGCTGCGACGTAGCCCGGAGCACCGCCGTGGACTACTCGACCGCCCAGCAGCTGATCACGACCGCCTGGAACATCCTCTTCGCCACGGCGCTCGTCGTGTGGGTCTTCGGCTGGAGCGGCGGCAAGACGCTGATCGAGGAGTCATACGCCGACGCGAAGGAGAAGGTCGCCGAGCAGAAGGCGCAGCGCGCGGCGAAGAAAGCGACGAAGCGGACATGACGACCGACGAGCCCCGTGTGAGTTTTGGCGAGAAGATGGCGTGGCGGCCTGCGCGGCCCCAGTTCCGCCTCGGTCGCCTGCTCCTCTCCTGGATCATCTCGGCGCTCGCGCTGCTCGCGGCGGCGGCGATCCTTCCCGGGGCGGCGATCGAGGGCTTCTGGGGCGCCCTGCTCGTGGCGGCCGTCGTCGCCGCGCTCAACGCCGTGCTCCCGCCGCTGATCGCCGCGCTGCGGCTGCCCTTCACCCTTGTCCTCGGCTTCCTCCTCGTCCTCGTCGTCAACGCGGGGATCCTCTTGATCGCGGACGCGGTCACCGAGGGCACGATTCACCTGGACTCGTTCTGGGCGGCCCTCGGAGTTGCGCTGGTGGCCTCGGCGGCGAGCGTCGTCCTCGAGGTCGTCGTCGGGGTGAACGACGACGACACCTACACGCTGCGGGTGATCCGCCGGCTGGCGCGCCGTTCCGGGGAGACGGTCGAGACCGACGCGCCCGGGATCGTCTTCCTCGAGATCGACGGCCTCGCCCTCCACGTCCTCCGACGGGCCATGCGCGATGGGAACGCGCCGACGATGGCCCGGTGGGTGGCCGAGGGCACGCACGCGCTGGCGGAGTGGGAGCCGGATCTGTCGTCGCAGACGGGGGCGAGCCAGGCGGGCATTCTGCTCGGCTCGAACGAGGACATCTCGGCCTTTCGCTGGGTGGAGAAGGAGACCGCGACGCTGATGACGTGCTCGGCTCCGCCCGACTGCGCGGAGATCGAGCGCCGGCACTCCTCGGGCGTCGGCCTGCTCGCCAACGGGGGAGCCAGCCGCGGCAACCTCCTCTCCGGCGAAGCCGAGCACATGATTCTCACGGTCTCGAGGCTCGAGGAGGAGAAGAAAGCCAATCCCGGCTACCGCGCGTTCCTCGCGAACGGCTTCAACGTCACCCGCTCCCTGGTGCTCTTCTTCTGGGAGGTGATCCTCGAGCTGACGGCCTCGGCGCGCCAGCGGCGCCGCGACGTGCAGCCCCGAGGCCACCGCGGCGGCCTCTATCCGTTCATGCGCGCGGCGATGTGCGTCGTCGTGCGCGACCTGATCGTGTACGGCGTCCTCGGCGACATGATGAAAGGGCGTCCCGCCGTCTATGCGACGTTCTCCAGCTACGACGAGGTCGCCCATCACTCGGGGCTCGAGCGCGCCGACACGCTCGAGGCGTTGCGCAAGCTCGACGACCAGTTCGGGCGGATCGACCGTGCCCGCCGCTACGCGCCCCGTCCGTACGAGCTCGTCGTCCTCTCCGACCACGGCCAGACGCAGGGAGCGACCTTCAAGCAGCGCAACGGCTACGGCCTCGACGACCTCGTCGAGCGCTCCCTCGCGCAGGGAGAGGTGACGAAGGTGGCCGGAGGGGACGAGCAGGACTCCATGGTCGGGCACGCGCTCGGCGAGGCCACCGGACGCACGCAGAAGAAAAAGCACGCGAAGAACGACGTCAGCGGCGAGAGCGTCGTCGTGCTCGGCTCCGGCAACCTCGGCCTCGTCTACCTGATGGAGGAACGCCGGCGGCTGACGCTCGAGGAGCTGAACGAGCGCCACCCCGAGCTGATCCCGGCGCTGCGGTCGCACCCGCACGTCGGGTGGCTGCTCGTGCGCTCGGAGGAGCATGGCCCGGTCGCGCTCGGGGCCGCCGGCGCTCACTACCTGGCCGACGGCCGCGTCGAGGGCGAAGATCCGCTGGCTCCCTTCTCGCCGACCGCGCCGCAGCACCTGCTGCGCACCGACGGGTTCACGCACGTGGCCGACATCATGGTCGGGAGCTTCTACGACCCGGAGCTCGACGAGGGCTGTGCCTTCGAGGAGCTCATCTCCTTCCACGGCGGCCTCGGCGGCCTGCAAGCCAGGCCGTTCATCCTCCACCCGGTCGGCCTGCGACTACCCGAAGGAGAGATCGTGGGCGCGGCAACCGTGCACGGAATCCTGCTCGGGTGGCGCGAGCAGCTGAACGGGCAGACGGCTCAAGCGCAGTCGGCTCAGGAGTGATCTACGGGCTCTACACGCTCGCGGGCCTGGTCGCGCTCGTGCTCATCGTCGTCACGCTGGTGAGCGTCTTTCGAAACCCGCGCATCTCCGGCGGGGAGAAGGCCCTCTGGGTCGTGGTGACGGTTTTCTTCCCCTTCTTCGGGTCGCTCGCCTACTTCACGGTCCGCAGGGGCTGGTGAGCGGACGCCGCTCCGGCGTCGCAGGCGGGAGACGAGGACGCCGCCGCCGAGGAGCCCGGCCTCCACGACCGTGATCGCCAGGCGGTTGAGCACGGTGACCCCGAGCGCGGCGCTCGCCGGCACGACGACGACGAGCAGTCCGTACATCGAGGCCTCGCGGACGCCCAGGCCGGAGGGCGCGAACACGGTGAGGACCGCGACGATCGCGCCCACCGCCGCCGCGCCGCCCAGGTAGGGAATCGTCTCGATCCCCGGATCCGCGTCGAGCGAGCGTAGGAGCAGGTAGAGCGCCGTGCCGCCGACGAGCCATGTGAATCCGTAGTAGCCCAGGAGCCCGAGCAGGATGCGGTAGGGGAGCCTCGGCGGCTCGGGCGCGTCGAAGCGGCGGAAGACGACGCGCGCGATCGCCGTGAAGACCCGTGGCTGGAGCAGGATCGCCACTGTGATCGCAAAGGCGAAGAGCGGCACGAGCGGCGCCTCGACGGCGTCCACGGCGGCCAGCCCGGCGGTGAAGACGAGGATGCCGGCGACCGCCGAGAGCCCCGCTTCGAGCAGGATCGAGCTGACCACGAAGGACGTGTCCGAGACGCCGCCGGCCCGCCGGAGCCAGACGATCCGCGCGAGCGGCGTCCAGATCCCGCCGGGGACGTACTTGGCGAGCATCGAGGCCATCTCGGCCTGGAGCGCGACGCCGTACGTGACGCGGATCCGAAACGCCCCGAGAAGCCACCACCAGCCGACCGCGAAGAAGAGGTAGTAGGCGCCGAGGACGGCGAGGGCTGCTGCCACATAGACGGGGTCGGCGTCCGCAAGCCGCGGAAGGGCGTCGGCCCAGACATCGCGCAGCGCGTACCAGAGGAACGCGAGGACGACCGCCACGAACGCCAGCTGGAGCCCGGCGAGCACGCGCCGGCGCCGGAGGACCGCGGGAAGCCGGCTCGCCACCCGCCGAGTCTAGGCATGTAACCTGGCAGCTTCGCCCAGAACCAGTCGGCCGACAGCATCGGTTCGCAAGCGGGGAATCCCGAAGCTAGCGATGACTTCCGCCACGTCGGCCGGTCTATGTCTGAGACCGAGTGTGACCAAGGAGGCAAGCAGGCGATGACGGACGAATCCAACTTCCAACGACGCGCGGCCCACGAACGGCTCTCGACCGGCGCGCTGGCGCGCTGGGCGCGAGCATGCGCGACGCATCCGTGGAGGGTCGTGGGCGGCTGGGTCGTCATCGTCGCTCTCCTCATCGTCCTCGTCGGGGCCGTCGGCGGCAGCCTCAAGGACGAGTTCGAGATCCCGGGCTCGGACACGCAGAAGGCGACCGACCTGATCGAGTCGGAGTTCGCGGCGGAGCAGGGCGGCGTCCTGAACCTCGTCTTCGCCGCGCCCGAGGGCGAGACCCTCGACACGCCCGAGCGGCGGGCGGCGATCGAGGACGCGGTCGCCCGACTCCAGACGGACGAGTTCGCCCCCACCGGGACGGATCCCGAAGGCGAGGCGGGCATCACGGAGGTCGGCGACCCGTTCGACCCGGCCACCGTCTCCGACGACGGCCGCATCGCCTATGCGGAAGCGCAGTTCGACCGGGTCATCTACGAGGAAGACCGCGACGCCGTCGTCGCCGTCCAGGAGGCCGTGCGCGACACGGTCGAGCCGGCGGGAGTGACCGTCGAGTTCAACGGCGACGCCGAGTTCCCGCCGATCGAGCAGGGAACGCAGGAGCTCCTCGGCCTGCTCGCGGCGCTGATCGTCCTGCTCATCGTGTTCCGCACCTTCGTGGCGACGATGATGCCGATCGCGCTCGCGCTGACGGCGCTCGCCACCGCGTTCCTCCTGCTCTTCATCCTCGCGGGCCTCACCGACATCAACACGATCACGCCGCTGCTCGTCTCGATGATCGGCCTCGGCGTCGGGATCGATTACTCGCTCTTCATCGTCACCCGCTTCCGACAGCTCCTCCACGAAGGGCTCTCGCCCGCCGACGCCGCGACCGAAGCGGGCGCCTCTGCGGGCCGCGCGGTGCTCTTCGCCGGCGTCACCGTCGCCATCTCGGTCACAGGCCTCGCCTTCTTCGGGCTCGACTTCGTGACCAAGCTCGGCCTCGGCTCGGCGCTCGGTGTCCTGACCACCGTCCTGATCGCGAATTCGCTCCTGATCGCCGTGCTGGCGAAGCTCGGGCACAAGATCGACAGGTTGAAGGTGCCGTTCCTGAAGCCGATCGACGATTCGGAGGAGGCCCGCGAAAGAACCCCGATTGCCCGCTGGGGCCGGTTCGTGACCAGGCACGCGCGCACCGTCTTCGTGGTCGTCCTGCTCGTGCTCCTCGCCGCGGCAGCGACGTCGCTGCTCGTCCGCCTGGGCGCCTCCGACCAGGGCACGCAGCCCGAGGAGCAGACGGCCAGGCGCGCCTACGACCTGCTCGCCGAGGGCTTCGGGCCCGGGTTCAACGGCCCGATCCCGATCGTCGTCGACGTGAACGACGATCCCGACGCCGCGCAGCGGATCTACGACGGCGTCCAGGGCCTCGAGGGCGTGGCCTCCGCGCGGGAGCCGCAGTTCAACGACGAGGAGACGGTGGCAATAGTCTTCGTGACGCCGGACTCGGCTCCGCAGGACGAGGAGACCAACGAGCTCGTCGACCGCCTGCGCGACGACGTCGTTCCGGCGGCGACGCAGGGCGGGGACGCGGTCGCCTACGTCTCGGGCCTGACGGCGGCGTTCAAGGACATCGCCGAGCGGATCATGGAGCGGCTGCCGCTCTTCCTGCTCTACATCATCGGCGTCACGTTCATCGTGCTCGCGATGGCCTTCAGGTCGATCGTCATCTCGCTGACGGCGGCGATCACGACGATCTTGTCGGCCTTCGTCGGCTTCGGCGTCCTCACGCTGGTGGTGCAGGAGGGCTACCTGATGGGCCTCACCGGCCTCGACCGGACGGGGCCGATCGAGACCTTCGTACCCCCGATCGCCTTCGCGATCCTGTTCGGGCTCTCGATGGACTACATGGTCTTCCTGATGAGCCGCATCCGGGAGGAGCACGTCCACGGCCTGAAGACGCGCGAGGCGGTCGAGCACGGGATCGCGGCTATCGGCCGAGTGGTCGTGGCCGCGGCGGTGATCATGGGAACGGTCTTCGCGGCGTTCATCCTCACCGCCGACCGTATCTCGAAGGAGTTCGGTCTCCTGCTCGCCGTTGCGATCCTCACGGACGCGCTGATCGTGCGCATGACGCTCGTCCCGGCCTTCCTCACCCTCCTGGGCGAAAAGGCGTGGTACATCCCGCGCTGGCTCGACCGTCTGCTGCCGAACATCACGATCGAGCCTCCGCACGACGGCGGCGCCCCGCTCCCCGTCGCGGAGCCCGCTGCCGAGCGCCCGCGCGAGCCCGTCGGCAGACCGTAGCTCTGGTCGGGGGCGGCAGAGCCCACCCGGCTCCGCCGCCCCCCGCCCGCTCCCGCGCCCGCCCCCAGAGCCTCCAGG
>Ga0081538_10005302_pt1 | contig 11625 bp, 6 predicted proteins | sample TabmetS5T2R1_FD_71022 | JGI IMG/M metagenome (GOLD analysis project Ga0081538, IMG submission 71022) | Tabebuia heterophylla rhizosphere microbial communities from the University of Puerto Rico - S5T2R1 | ecosystem: Host-associated > Plants > Roots > Rhizosphere ... | reverse complement strand
CCCCCGCCCCACCCTCGCACAGCTGCGCGATCAGCTGGTAGATCGAGACCCGGGTCGAGACGTCGACGCCGACCGTCGGCTCGTCGAACACGAACAGCTTGACCTCGCGGGTCAGCATCTTGCCGATCAGCACCTTCTGCTGGTTGCCGCCGGAGAAGGTGCCGACGTCGCGGTCGATGTCGAAGGGATGCAGCTGCAGCTCACGCGCGAGACTGGAAACGGCCTGCCGCTCCGCGCCGCGCTTGAGGAAAATGCCGTTGGAGAAATTGCCGAGATGGAGCGCCGGCAGCGAGACGTTCTCGATTGAGGAGCGGCTGAGCACCAAGCCTTCCTTGTGGCGGTCCGGCGGCAGGTAGCTGAAACCGCGGTCCAGCATCTGGCGCGGCGTCGAGCCGGTCACGTCCTGGCCGCGGAAACTCACTTTGCCCTTGGCGAGCGGCAGCAGGCCGTAGCAGGCGCGCGCCACCTCGGACTTGCCGCAGCCGACCAGGCCGGCGATGCCGACGATCTCGCCGGCGCGCACCTCGATGCTGACATCGCGCACGGTGCCGTCGCGGGTGGTGATGCGCTCGGCATGCAGCAGGACTTCGCCGGGCTTGTAATTGACCTTGGGGAAGATCTGCGAGATCGGGCGGCCGGACATCATCTGGATCAGCTTGGTCTCGTCGGCGTCGGCCGCCATCATCATCCCGACCTTGCGCCCGTCGCGCAGCACCGTGACGCGGTCCGCGATGCGCCGGATCTCCGCGATGCGGTGGGTGATGTAGACGATGCCGACGCCGCGCGCCTTGGCCTGGGCGATCAGGGCGAACAAGGATTCGGTCTCGCGCTCGGTCAGCGAGGCGGTCGGCTCATCGAGGATGAGAACGGAAAGATCGGAGCGGAAGGCCTTGGCGATCTCCACCATCTGCTGCTCGGCGCGGGAGAGATACTGCACCTGCTTGTCCGCGCGCAGCGGAAAGCCGAGGCGCTCCAGCAATTCCTGGGCTCTGCTGATCTCGCCGCCGCGGTCGAGGATGCCGTGCTTCGTCGGCTCAGCGCCGAGGAACAGGTTCTCCGCCACGGTCAGCTGCGGCACCAGGGAGAATTCCTGGAACACGGCGGAGATGCCGCGGGCGCGCGCCTCGCGCACGCTGGCGAAGCTGATGGGCGCGCCGTTGGCATAGAGCTGGCCACGCGTCGGCTGGTTGGCGCCGGCGAGGATGGAAATGAGCGTTGATTTGCCGGCGCCGTTCTCGCCGAACAGGACATGGACCTCGCCCGGCGCCAACTCGAAATCCACGTCCACCAGCGCATCGACGCCGGGATAGTGCTTGGTCAGGCCTTCCGTCCGCAGCAAAGGGTGGCCGGCGCCGCCAGGGAAGGCGGCGGCGCCGGCCGGTGCTGTGGGAGGCACCTGACTATGCGTTTGGCCGTTGGTCACGGCACACTCTTACTTCTACTTCACGCTGAATTCCGGCTTGAAGCCATCCGGCGCCAGCGAGGAATTGCGGTCGAAGGTCTCGATGTTGGACTTGTCGATCACGTAGAGCTCCGGCCCGACATGCTTCTCGAACTCCTTGCCTTCCAGGATGCGCACGGCCTGGTCAACCGCGACGCGAGCCTGGATGACGGCGGAATCCGTCGGCGCCGCCAGGATGCGGCCGCGCTTGATGCCTTCGAACACGCCGGGCGTGAAGTAGTAGGACAGGATCTTCACCTGGTCCTCCAGCCCGCGGTCGCGGACCAGCTGCATCGCCGCTTCGGCCGTCACGGCCGTGCCGACGATGTAGTTGATGTCCGGATGCGCGGTCAGCGCGTCTTCCAGCAGGGCCAGCTGCGCTTCCTTGCCGGTGTCGCCGTACTTCGTGTCGACGACCTCGATCGCGCCTTCCTTCACTGCCGCGGTGAAGCCGGTATTGCCCGCTTCGACCCAGCCGGCGCCCGCCGGTCCCGGAAACCACGCGACCTTCGCCGGCTCACCGCCCTTCGGATGCAGCTTCACCAGATACTCGCCGGCCTTGCCGCCCATTTCGCCGAACGAGACCAGCGACTTGGCCGACAGCTTGTCCGAGGACATGCCGTTGATGACGTCGATGACCGGGATCTTCTTGTCGGCGAGCTGGCCGACCAGGTTGTTCATGCCGTCGAACGAGATCGCGCCGATGATGACCGCCTGCGCGCCGCCGGCGACGCAATTCTCGATCTGGCTGATCTGCTTGTTGAGCTCGGTATAGCCGCCAGCTTCGAGCACCTGCATCTCGACGCCCATGCGCTTGGCCTCGTCGATCGCGCCGTAGTCGACCGCCAGCCAGTAATCATCCTTCATGTGCGGAAAGGAGACGCAGAGCTTCCATTTCTGCGACGCCTTTTCGAGCGGCGTGTACTCCATCATATGGCGCTTGCTCGCCATATCGAACGCCTTCTCCCACACCTCGATCTTGTACGGATACCAGTTGGCGGCGGCATAGGCGCCGACCGACAAAGTGACGAGCGCGGCGGCGGATGCCGCCAGCGTGAGCGACTTCTTCATGTGCAACCCTCCCTGCAGTTTGAATCCTTCGCGGAAGACACGGGACTCCCTTCCCATGCCGGCCCTGATCCATCGCGGCGCGTCTCCCGCGCGCCTCGATCTCGCGATTGCGGCAAATCCTGATTTCCGCCGGGGTTTTGTAAAGGGCGATCTTCTGAGTTAGAATTTCGGAAATTCCGAAATTCGAGCGACTCTAAGAATGAGCTTCAACATCCGACAGATCCGCTATTTCGTCGCCGCCGCGGAAGCCGGCAAGATCGTCGCGGCGGCGTCCGCGGTTGGCATCTCGCCCTCGGCGATCACCGAGGCGATCCAGGATCTGGAGGAAAGTGTCGGCACGCGACTGGTCACGCGCCATCGCGGCGGCATCAAGGTGACGTACGACGGCTATGTCTTTCTGCAGCATTGCAGGAATGTCCTCTCCGCCCTCAGCGCGGCGACCGTGGCGGTCGGCGCCAACCGCAAGCGGGTAGAAGGCGAACTGACCATCGGCGTCACCATCACGGTCGCCGGCTATTTCCTGGCGGCGCCGCTGGCACGGTTCCGGCGCTCATTTCCCGACGTGACGGTCTCGATCCGCGAACTCGACCGCAGCGTGATCGAGAAGCAGCTGGCGGGCGGCCAGCTCGGCCTCGGCATCCTGCTGGTGTCGAACCTGAAGCATGTCGAGGAGCTGGCGACCGAGACGCTGGCGAAATCGCGGAGAAGGCTGTGGACCTCCACCAACCATCCGTTGCTGAACAAGGGCAAGGTGACGTTGCGCGACGTCGCGAAGGAGCCCTACATCCAGCTCACCATCGACGAGGCGGCGAAGACCACCCTCTCCTACTGGTCCAAGCACAAGCTGGCGCCGAACGTGGTGTTCCGCACGGATTCGGTCGAGGCGGTGCGCAGCCTGGTGGCGACCGGCGCCGGCGTCACCATCCTCTCCGACATGGTCTATCGCCCGTGGTCGCTGGAGGGCGACAAGCTGGAATCGCGCGAGGTGAGCGCGCAGATCCCGACCATGGATGTCGGCCTCGCCTGGTCGCGCAGCGCCGAGCTGCCGGCACCGGCGCGCGCGTTCATCGAGTTCTGCCGCATGGAGTTCCTGTCGGGGAACCCGAAGTCGATGACTCTGTAGCTGGTGTCATAGCAGTGCGCTCTATGGCGCACTGCTATGCACCACAATATCTCTTCCGCCGAAGCGGCAAGAAGGCGCGCCCCAATGATCAGATCATCGATGACGCGTCTACCGCATCGTCGGTGGGCACCGACGGGCCGCTATCCAGTGCCGCAATGGCCGCTGCCGGTGCAGGCACTGCGCCATCTTTGAATTGCAAGACTTCGACACTGGTTAGAATGTCGGCGCCGTCATTTCCATCCGCAGCATTCAGATCAACGACGACGAGCTTGCCGTCGACCTCCAGGATACTGTAATCGCTTTGCACGCCCGAGAAGACCGCTGTATCGGTGCCGGTTCCTCCATCCAGCACATCATTGCCGGCTCCACCATTCAACGTGTCATTGAAGTCACGGCCGAGCAGCGTGTCATTCCCCTCCCCGCCTGAAAGCTTGTCGCGTCCAGTTCCGCCATCCAAAGTGTCATTGCCAGCCGCACCAATCATCGTGTCCCGGCCCGACTTGCCGGTCAGGTTGTCATTTCCTGAAGCGCCATCCAGCGCGTCATTGCCGGACCCGCCGGTAATCTGGTTTGACCTGCCATTTCCCACACCCACGAAATCGCCCGAGCCAACGAAGGCGAGGTCCTCGATATTGGCGGCGAGGGTGTAACTCAGCAGCGAGGTGCGCACTTCGTCAGTACCTTCGCCGGCGAGCTCGATGGTTTCATCCCCCACGGCGTCGACAATATAGATGTCGGCGCCCTTGCCGCCGAACATCGCATCGTTGCTGGTACCGCCATCGAGCGTGTCATTTCCTTCACCGCCGTTCAGTCGGTCGCGGAGCCCACCGCCGAGGAGTTGATCGTCACCGTCCTCCCCGAAAAGAAAGTCTTTGCCTAGACCGCCAATGAGCATGTCGTTATTGGCGCCGCCCCTGAGCGTGTCATTGTCGGCGCCGCCATCGAGTGTGTCGTCACCAGCGAGGCCGTTGATGACATCGTTTCCACCAAGCCCGGAGATCTTATCCGCAAGGTCGGTGCCAGTCAGAGTTTCACTGCTGGGAGTTCCAATGATCGTAGCCATGGCCAGTACCCCTCTGAATATTAGAGAGCATCCCTCGGATCAAAGAATGTCGGGCCCCAGGACCGGGACCGCTGCGCTAACAACACTTTTCCGAGAGGGGTGCCAGTATACTCTGTTTCTGCGCGAGCAAGGTTTACGGGTATGTCCTAACACGGTGACAAGTTGGGGATAACAGAAGGCATCGCGCAGAGCGCACGGCACAGCAAATCGCATGCGTTGCAACCGCCATTTCCGAGCGGCCGCCTAAGGGCTTGAAATTAGCGGTCTTCTACGAAGGGGGAAGGGCTCCGTGCATGGAGCAAAAAGTCAGAGCATCGCGATTTCAAAGCTAATGACTTGCGCATCGCTGCTTGTGCATTGCATGCCGGGCGAGATGGTACCGGATCCCAGCAGAAGAACATCCTCGCGGCGCACCAGCATTTCCTGGCCCGGGCGCATTGACAGGAAAGTGCCGGATGAGCTTCGCTCGGCGAGCCGGACCCTGCCGTTTGCAACGCCGATCGTGGCGTGATGCCGCGACACCCATTGCCGGTTGATGACGAGGTCGCAACTGGGCGATCGTCCGATGCTCAGGCTTTGGTTGTCGCCACAGGTCATCGTCTGGCCGTTGTAACGGAGCGTCACGAAGACTGCGCATGTCGTAGCGTCGCGCATCTCGCGCGCGAGCCGGCCGATCGATATCTGGGTGTTGACGGCCTGGTCCTCGTCGAGAAACGTGTAGATGTTGCAGGGCTGGGACTTGCCCTTGAACATCATCTTGTCGAGCGAGCTCAGAGACTGCCTTTCAGCGGCCGTGAGCAAGTCCACGAAGCTCTGGCTCATAATCACCTCGCCCGGATTGGCGATACTTGCCAGCCGCGCGGTCAGATTGACGGCGTCGCCATAGATATCGTTGCCGACGCGAATGATCGGGCCATAGTGAAGACCTGCGTGGAAAGTAATCGGCTGCCTGCGTTGGGCCCGCATCTGCGAGGCGGTGCGGAACGCCCCCGCAGCGTCGCTGAAAATGGAGAGAACATCATCCCCTTTCGATGAGATGAACTCCCCGCCATTGCTGCGAACGATCGCGCACAGGCGTTCGCGCCACTCGGCGATCTGTCCGAGTGCTATGTCGTCGCCGGCAGATTCATAGAGCGGTGTGCTGCCGACGACATCCGCCAGCAGAACGGCGGCGTCGATATTGACCCTCTGCACTCCCATTCAGCCTCCGCGGCAAAGCAGCCTGGCTGCCTTTCATGCATATGTAACTAAGCCAGTTATGCGGCCAGCTCCGCAACGGCCGTCATCTCGCCCAGTCGGGGCGCATTCGATCACGCCGGCGATGCCTTCGACGCCGCCCGCATCGGCAGAAGGGCGGCATGAACCTTGACGGAGCAACACGGCGTTAACTATATTAGATACACAGAAAGTGTTGTACTTTCAAACCCTCTGCGTAAGGGTGGCACCGATGAAATCTGGAAATCTGCATGCCGGCAGCGGCTCGCTCCGGGTGGCCGGCGGCGCTCTCGCAATTGCCGTTGCAATGCCGTTGGCGTTTCTAGCCTCGTTGTCTGAAGCACAGGACGCTCCGCCCAATGCCTGCCCGGTCGACGGCTGCGAGGTCAAGGTCGTCGCGGTCGAAAAGGACGGCAACGAGCTGCGTCTCACGCTGGAAGCCAACTATACGCCCGACATGTCCCGCAATCATATCCACGTTTGGTGGGGCGAGAACTACAAGGTCGAGCAGGTTTCCAACAACGCCGAGCCCGTGCACAACGTGAAGCAGGGAGAGTGGCACCCCACCGCCGACTATCCGGCCTATGTCACCCAGAGCGCCGTCTCGACCAGCGTGCGCGGCGAGGCAAAGACCATCTGTGTCAGTGCCGGTGATCGCAACCACGACATCATCGACGTCACCAAGTTCAGTTGCATCGATGTGAGCGGCTACCTGTGATTCGGAATGTCGCTGCCGAGCTATCTTGGAAGATACGAAGTTCGTAACGAAATCGGGCGGGGTGGGTTTGCGGTTGTCGTTCTGGCCTGGGACGGGGATCTCCACTCCTCGGTAGCGATCAAGATTCTGCATTCCGAGTTCGTGGATGACGGCAGCGGCATCCAGAAACGCTTCCTGGATGAAGCGCGGCTCCTGCGACGCATCAGATCGCCGAACGTCGTCACCATCCATGACATCGGGCGGCTGGCGGACGGCCGACCCTATTTCGTCATGGATTTCGCGGATCGCGGCACCTTGGCGAGCCGGCTGAGCCAAAAGCCCGTCTCGCCGACACAAGACGCGCGAAGCCTGGCCGCTCTGGTGGACGCCCTCGCCGATGGCCTTTCCGCCATCCACGATGCAGGTGTCGTTCATCGCGACATCAAACCGGCAAACGTCCTGTTCCAGGTCACCCGCCGCGCCGCGCCTGATCCCGAGGCAACCATCATGGGCGATGGCGAGGAGGCCCTTGCCGCTCTGATCGCGCCCCATGAGCGCATCCTGGTGGGCGATCTCGGGATCGCAAAGGACCTGCTGAGAGATGGTGCTGCCGCGACGATGACCGGTGGCACGGCTTATTACCGCGCGCCGGAGCAAAGCGACCCCGAGGCCAACATAACGCTGGCTGCCGACGTCTATTCCGCGACTGCCATCCTGTGGCAGCTGATCACCGGGCAGCGTCCGCCGCATCCACAGGCAGTCGTCGATAGCCTCGCGACCCTGCCGCCCAACTGGCGCGACGTCCTGGAAACGGGAATGGCGCTCGATCCGACCGCGCGTTTCACATCCATGCAGAATTGGCGCTCGGCGATCCACGACGTCCTCGCGAAGGAAGCGGCGGAAAGCGAGCCGCGGACGACGACGCTCACGCAGCGGCAATCCGCGAAGTCCTGCCCCTATAAGGGCCTGGCGTCTTATCAGCCCGAGGACGCTCATCGCTTTTATGGTCGCGAGGTGCTGATCGATGAGCTGGTACGGCGGATTCAGCTTCAAAAGGTCCTGATTGTCGGCGGTCCATCGGGAAGCGGCAAATCCTCGCTGGTGCGCGCAGGCCTGATTCCGGCCCTCAAGGCGGGGGCGATCATGGGCAGCGAAAGCTGGCGGATTGTCCTTTTCACGCCCGGTCGCGATCCGATGGCGGAGCTTTACTTCCATCTGGCGAAGGCCCTGCCCGACGGCATGCGATCCCCGGTGTCGCTGGAAGACCTGATGACCCGTCCCTCCCTCGCGCGTCATCTCGGCCAGATGAATGAAGCGGAACCGCTCGTCATCTGCATCGACCAGTTCGAGGAACTGTTCACCCTGGCGCCTGCGGTGCAGCGGAACAAGCTCATCGAAGCGCTTTCCGCGATGACGGATCCTGCCCACAGCTCGGTGCGGCTGGTGATAGCGGTTCGCGCGGATTTCTATGCTGCCTGTGCTCAGATTCCATGGCTGGCGGAGCGCATCACGGTCAACCAGGTCCTGGTCGGCCCAATGACCGACGCGGAACTGCGACGGGCCATTACAGAACCGGCGCGACGAGCCGGCTTGCACCTGGAGCGCGGGCTGGTCGACGCCGTGATCAGTGAAGCCGGCGAGGAAGTCGGCGCATTGCCGCTGGTCGCTCATGCACTGGTCGAGACCTGGATGCGGCGCAAGGGCAACACCATGACGCTGGAGGGATTCCGCGCCGCAGGCGGGGTTGCCGGCGCCATCAGTCAGACGGCTGACCTGACCTTTGAGCATCGGTTCGACGATAGCGAAAAGGCTGCGAGCAAGCGGCTGTTCCTCCGTCTTGTGACGCCCGGCGAGGGAACGACTGATGCGCGGCGCGTGCTCGCGCGATCCGAGATCGATCACGATCCCAGCGCCAAGATCCTGCACAATGTGGTTGAGGGCCTGACCGAAGCGCGGCTTCTCACCGTGAACGACGCAACGGTTCAGATCGCCCACGAGGCGCTGCTCCGCACCTGGCCTCGCCTGCGCGATTGGATCGAGGAGTCCCGCGACAATCTGCGCACGCGCCAGCGGATCTCTCGCGCCGCAGAGGAGTGGGTGGCGGAAGGCCGCGAGCAGGATCGCCTCTATCGCGGCGCGCCGTTGCTCTCGGCTCTGGAGTGGATGGAGAAGAATGCCGACCAGCTTGGTGAAGTGGAGCGCTCGTTCATCGAGGCCTCGAAGGATGCGCGCGCCCGGGAGAAGGCGGCGGTAGAGGCCGAGGAACGCCGCAGGCGGCGGTTGCGGCGGATGGCCACCGCCGCTCTCGCTGTGCTGGCCGCCGGCGCCACCATGGCTTCCGCAATCGCCTTTCTCGCCTTCCGCGATGCTCAATCCAACAAGGAGCTGGCCGACCAGGCGACAGCCGAAGCAAACCTGCGCTTCACCACCGCGCTCGGTGCGGTTGCCAACGAATTGGTCGACGAAGACCCACTCCTTGCGCTCTATCTGGCCGCTGAAGCGGTCGCGCGCTCGCCGGCCGAGTCGCCCGGCTATGATGCCCGGGCGAGCCTACTGGCATCCCGGTTTGCCTTGTCGAAAGGCGGACCGGCGTTGCTGGGCAGCCCGGTCTTGGCGGGCGATGTCCGGGTGCTTGCGCTGAACGACAAAGGCACGCTTTTGGCGGCCGGCAGCAGAGACGGCAGTATCGAACTTGTCGACACCGCGATGCGCCAGCGGACGGGGCCTCGCGTGAGTGGTCACGAGGGCGGCGTCGAGGATCTTGATTTCGGAGCGGGCGACACGGCGCTTGCGACAGTCGGAGATGATGGGCTGCTCCAGCTCTGGCACATTGACGACGGCATGATCGGCAAGGGTGAGACCGTTGCGCGCCTCGACGATGTCATATGGGGCGTGCGATTCGATCCGACCGGCTCGAAGATTGCGACCGCCGCCGAGGACGGCACAATTCGCTTGTGGGATGCGACGGCGGACGCGCCCGCGCGACCACCGCTGATCGAACGGGTGGGCGATTTTCTGAGCGTGGCCTTCGGTTCCGATGGACATAGCCTCATTGCCGGCAATGGCGAAGGCGAAATCCACGGTTGGGCGCTGCCGCAGGGCACGCCCTTGTTCGCGCCTATCCGCGGGGTCCACACCAGCGACATCTGGGATTTGGCCGTCGACCCGACCAATCATGTCTTTGCGACCTCGAGCAGCGACGGCAAATCGAATCTCTTCAGCTACCCCGCCGGCAAAGTCATCGGCCTGGCGGTCGCGCCGGAGGACAAGATCGGTGGCATTGCGTTTTCTCCCGACGGCAAGATCCTGTTCGGCGGGGGCGCCGATGGTCGGGTCCGATTGTGGGATGTCGAGAAAGGAGCGCTCAGCTCGAACACGCCGGTTGGCCACAACGGAGCGATTACGGATCTTGAGTTGAATGGCGCGCGCAATCTCCTCGTCACCCTGGGTACCGATCAATTGATCCGCTTCTGGCGCCTGGAAAGCATGGTTCCCCTTGCCGAGAACTATGAAGTCGCTGGACGCGCCGCCAAGGGGCTTGCCTTCAGTCCGGACGGACAAATGCTGGCGACCGGAGACGATGCGGGCAATGTCGAGCTTTGGAAGCTCGGCGAACGGCAGCCTTCGCGACTGCTCTCCGGACACCGGCAGCAGGTCTGGGCATTGGCTTTCTCTTCCGACGGCAAGCACCTGCTGTCGGGGGACCGGAGTGGACAAGTGCGCATCTGGGACACCGGCAATGGAGCACTGGAAGCCACGATCGATATCGACAAGTCGGCCGTCTGGTCGATCTCGGTGAATCCGGATGGCACGCAATTCATGACCGCGAGCGAATCCGGCCTGCGGCTGTGGGATCTGCGGACTCATGCGCTGAAGAGAGAGATCCTACGCGACGTGGCGCCGGTCACGCGGGCAGCCTGGTCACCGGACGGCAGGCGCCTCGCGATCGCCTCGACCGATGCACGCGTCCGCCTGTGGGACGTCGAGAGCGATCGGCTCGAGCGCGAGATTCCCGTGGGACAGGACGCGGTCTGGAGCGTCGCGTTCAGTCCCGACGGAAAGCGCCTGGCGACCGCATCAGGCGACGAGGTCGTCATCTTGTGGGAGGTGGAGACCGGCTCGAGGATCGCATCCCTGACCGGACACTATGGCGGTGCAACCGATCTCGCCTTTCTTGGCGATGGCGCCACGCTCACGGTCCTCGATCGGAACGGCAAGCTGCACTTCTGGGATATGCACACCGGCCGGCGCCTCATCGAACCTTGGCCGGCTCATAAGGGCGCCAGCTGGCGCATCGCCGTGCATCCGGACGGCGCTCGGTTGGCGACCGCCGGCGACGATGGCAATGTCAGGATATGGGATGATCTCAGTGTTGAGCGCGCTTGCGAAATCAGCCGGGAAGCCTTCGACGGAGTCCGGCGCAAGGAGTATTTCGGCGACACCGCCGATGTTCTTGCCTGCACCTCCCCTTCGGCCAGTCTCAACTCAGATCGCTGACTCCTGCCGCGCCTTCATTGAGATCTGCCGGATGGAGTTCCTGTCGGGGAACCCGAAGTCGATGACCCTGTAGCGGGCGACGGATCCGGCGGCAAAGCGGGATCGGTGATCGCGACCGTCGGCGTGCGTTCGGTGCGCGCGCCCGGCACGGCGGCGAGGTCCTCCACCGACTGGGCGATCAGGCGGCGCACCTTCGGCCGTTCCGCGCCGCGGTGGAAGGTGCGGGCGTGGTCCCACACCGCGCGGTCGGAGACCGTGCCGCGGTGGCGCTGGCGCAGATAGTCGGTCCAGGTCGGATACTGGAAGCGCTCGACCCACAGCTCCGGATTGGTGACGTCCACCATCAGCGACCAGCGGCGGGCGCCGTTGCGCTGGCGCACCTGGGCTAGCTTGCGCATCGCGGCGGCGAACAGCGGCGCATCCTCCATGGCCACGCGATATTCGACGGTGATGACGACGGCGCCATCGCGCTGGGGAATCGCGTTGTCCACGGTCGGCATGGCGGAGTCCGGCAGGCG